>JGI26470J50227_1000054_pt1 | contig 53330 bp, 87 predicted proteins | sample FreactTroBogLake_FD_50227 | JGI IMG/M metagenome (IMG submission 50227)
TCAATGGCTTACCGTTGATAATAAAAGGCTGCTCGCCGATATTGCTGATTGCGGTCACCAAATTGTTCACCCCTAAATCAATACTCAAAAATAAATTTTCGTTTGTTTCTGCTTGTATTTCATGCTGTTCGTAAACCACTTCTACCGCGATGCACGTCGCCTGCGGAACTAATCGCACTTGCTTCAAAGTGTCGCCGTGAAAGGTTTTTATAGGCTCCAAATTTGTGGATTTCGGGAAATGGATATACCCGTTTTTTACCTTTATTTGCTGACCTGTAAACGTTACAAGCGTTAACTTTTTGCCCTTCTTATAACGTGGGTATTTTACTTTTCCTTTGTATTTTTCAGGATTCTTTTTCCTATCTTTCGCAGATTGCCAAAAACTTTTCCAATCCTTGAAAACCTGCTTGATTACTTGCTGCGCCGTCTGCGCCGGAAGTCGCCTGTAATCAGGGTCGTTAAACTCCGCGCACAACCCCGTAAACTCATACTCAGTAAAGGTTTCAACGTATTTTAACACGCTCTGTTTGATGTAATAATTCGTTACATTATACAACAATCCAGCGTCGCGACACAACGTCTCCATCTGTTTATTTCCTACGAAAATATGTCGCTCAACTAATTGCATTTTCTATCACTCAAATTTAATACACTTTTACCGATTTGATAGAATTTTGTTGGCTATAGGTAATGGCTGAGATACCGTTGTAATCCAAGACTCACAATCACAGATAGCAGGAGCTATCCTTGGTTCAGCGAATACTTTTGCGGGAGCTTTTTTCTTACGTGTAGACTTCTTAGCAGGAGCAGATTTTTTTGTTGCAGTAGCCATAAAATTACTTTTGTGTGTTTTGAAGTGGAATCAAGGCATTGTTATAAGTCCAAAGGTATTAATTATAATGAAAATAAAAAAGTGATTGTCGTCATTTTTTTGGCACGCATTTTGTTATTTCAATAACAGGTTGTAATTTTGTCCTACAATTCGTTAATATACATACAGCGGTGCATGTATAATAACGGGTTTACGGAAGCAGAAATGCAACTGAAGCCCCTTATGCAAGCACCGCTGTATTTGGGGCTTTCCCTTTATATATTATCGGAGGTGCATGGTCTAAACACTACATGCAATCGGCAGAAGGAGAGTCCAATCCGAGGGCTACGTCTTTTAAATGCTTGGATAGGTCTTTCTGAAACTTATGACCGCCTAGCAGCCAAACGCGAAGCGACGACTCATTATACGCTAAACAAACAAGGTAGGAACAAATTAGGTTATCAAATCTTTTCTGTGGGGGTGGGGGTTTGGTAACTTAATTTCTCTTACCCCACTCTCTCTAATCTATTTCCGCTATGTGTGTAATTAGTGTTCAAAGACGAACGGTGCTATCGCAACTAAAGTGTAATCAAGGAAAGAAAGTTTGGAACAAAAAAAGCCACCAGAAGATGGCTAAGAGAAGTTATATGAATCATCATCCTCTTTTACTATTGTAGCTATAAAAGGGAGTTGCTCGCTATTGGTCTTCAGCATAATCTCAATAAGTTTCTTTGAGCCTGTAAAGATTACGCGCTTAGTATCACCGATGGATATTTGAAGATGCAGACATTTCCCTGCGTTGTGTTTGGAGTCTTCAACTTTATAATCAAGAACAACTATTTCTTTGTTGAGGATTTTATCAACCTTTACTTTCTCTCCAATTAACTTTTTACTTTCTTCTGCTTTAATTCCTAACTCACTGAACCGTTTCATTTTTAAACAACTTTCGATTAAGGTTTATACTGTTACAATGCTTTGTCCAGCCATAGTAAGAGGCAATGGATTTTGCATTTTTATTTCTTGCCATCATTCTTGCGAAGTTCTTTTTAATGCTCTTTCGCAGGAGAATGTGCGTATGATAAAAGCGGTAGCCAACAAAGTCTATTCCGCGAACTGGAACAGGGAATACTTGGTGGTTTTCTTTTACTCTCAAGTAAAGATTATCAAGCAGATAGCTTCTAATGTTCTCAAGCAAATTGTGAATATATTGCTTATCACTATGTAGTACAACGATGTCGTCAGCGTAACGAAAATAGTATTTTACCAACTTAACCTCTTTCAACCAATGGTCAAAATATGTGAGATAGAAATTGGCGAAATACTGCGAAAGATAATTACCTATTGGTAATCCTTCTGCGCTATCTATGATTTCATCGAGTAGCCAGAGTAAGTCGGCATCCTTAATTTTTCTTCTCAGCAGTTGCTTTAAAACAGTGTGATTAACACTCGGATAAAACTTCTTGATGTCCAACTTTAAGCAGTAAGTTGTGTTATCGTTATCTCGAAGTGCTTTCCTTACCGCATTAGCTGCGCCGTGAATACCCCTACCTTTGATGCAACTATAAGTATCAGAAGTAAAAACACCCGTAAACACAGGTTCTAAAACATTCATTATTGCGTGATGCAAAATCCTATCAGGGTAGTACGGTAATCTGTAAACGTCCCTTTCTTTAGGCTCGAATATTTTAAAAACGGTGTACGCAGATGTTTTGTAAGTTTTACTCTGCAACTTGTCCTGAAGCAGGAGCAAATTGACATACCTCTTCTTATCAAAGACCTTTATGCCGTACTGCTTTTTCTTCCCCTTCCTCGCTTTCTTATCCGCTAATTGAAGATTGGACATGCTGCATATCCGCTCAAACAAACCACCCTCTCTTTTCATTCAATCGCCTTTGCTAAAAATGTCTTCTTCGATTGCTCTACCAAAGCCACTGTTATCACCTTTTTATTTTTTTGCCTAGAGGCAAGGTCTGTGCTGCAAACTTTTTATCAGCATAGAAGAGACCTGACATTCGTATTCGTATAATCGTAGTTGTAATTCGCATTCGCGAAGCTGAAACCCGAAACGGAACGCTTGCCAATCAGCACACGACCATTATTCTTTTACTTCATGTACTCGTTATAAATCGCCTCAAAAAACTTGCCCGCGAACTCAGCCAATTCCCTGCTTTTAAAAACGAGGCGAGACCCGACAAACGCATTCGCATAACCGAAGCCGTAATCCGCATGCGCGAACCCGAAACCCGATTTGCTTTTATTCCATCGGAGACAGGGATACCACTTATACTCATTTTCATTCGCCCAATCAGGAGTCCAACCTTCATTTAACACCTTCACGAACAACTCAATCTGCTCTAAAGCGTACTTACATGAAGTTAGGTTACTGTGCTTCCTATCGAATTCGCTCTTTGTCGTTCCTGCCAAATCAAGAATGTCGTTAAAGCAACTAACCCTATCTGTTATTTTCTGGATGAAGATAACGCTTCTGCTTCCTAACAGGTTGACGAGCATTTTCTTTCCTTTCTCATCGGCAGCATTGTATGCTACCAATGCATCCTTTTCAAAAATATCAACTTTCTTGTCGCACATTGTTTTCGAGTTTGCAAATGTAAATTAAAAGTTTTTAAGAACAAAAATTATTGAAAATTATTTTTTTAGATTTCGTTATCCGCCAGTTGTTGATACTGCGCAAATTGTTCAAATTCCGCAATGAAGGTCTTTCCTACATACAGGCATACTTCACTGCTCTTAAAATTCGGGCGAGACCCGACATACGCATTCGCACAACCGTAGCCGTAATCCGCAGCCGCGAAGCCGAAACCCGCTGTTTTTTTTTTATCAGGAACGGAATCAAACCAGCACCAATACTTGTATTGTGAAGTATTTGCGATGTCGGCTAACCAATCCCCGTTAAAGCATTTGGCTATAAGCTTCAGCCTGCGCATAAATGCATCTGCTTTTTGTTGGTTTGAGCCTTTCGCTGGTACGGCATATCCGCTCTCAGTCTTACCAAGAGCTTTGCAGACTTGGGCAAATGTCGTGATACCCTTCCCTATTGGGTCTGTCTTTTCTGCAAACTTTTCTTTGCCGTAAAGAGTTTCAAGCAGTGTCTTACCTTTTTTATCTGCGCCATTGTAGGCTGCGAGCAATTCCTTGTCGCTTGGTGTTTTAGCGGTACTCATTGTGTGTTTGTTTTATGTTTTTATCTGTAATGCAATTTTCGTGCCAGAAAAATTAAAATCCCATCATTTTTTCAAAAGACATTTCTGTTTGAACTGCGGCCTTTGACTGCTTATAAACTATTTTGTTTTGTCGTATCGAACGTATTTTGGCTATCTTAAGAACAAAGATGAAATGTAACGGGTTACTCCACATGTAGTAAATAAAACCTAAAAACGACTTAGCACCATCATTGGCCTTTTTTCTTTCTTCAGGAGTCATTGGAGACTTTATCATACTGGACAGTAATATTCAGGCGTGAACTTAATCGCTTTCAGTTTCCCGTACATTTCCAAGGCACGATATATCCTATGCTCCTCTACACTTCCTTTCCAGTTTACGTTATCGTAGGCTGATTGAATTTCACGAGCAAAGTCTACTATGATTACTTCTTTTACAGAGAAGTCGGCTGATTGCCCATCTACATCTAGGCAGAAAAGTAGCCTATCATTTGCGGATAGGATTTCCTTTACTTCGTAGGTGAGTCCGTTGCAGTGAGCATGGCTGCTATCTGGGTGTACGTTTGTTACTATTGCTTTCATTTTATTCCTCTATAAGCTTTAATTTGAACTTATCTACTGTAATTTCACGTTTTGTACCTATGTATGTAGCCTTGGTCTCTTTACCACGATAGTCACGATAACAAACATATTCATTAATAACTTTATGAAGTAATTTAATCGCAGCACTTTCTGTCTTGCCATACACTACGCCATGCGTGCGATTCATCACAAATGGCAATTCAGAAATTATTTGAAACTTATAAACTACTTTTGGGAAATATGCTTGTGTGTAATTTTTGCGACCTAAAATCTTGTTTGCGCAATTCATGCCGTAAGTATTTCCGTCAGATAGTGTGATTACATACTTCAAACTACAGCCACAAGTATGGCAATGTGTTTCACATTTAGCGACTTCGTACTTTACGACTTGCATGATGTTAGCGTCCATGTCCATTTGAGAGCTTTTTAGTTGCTTGCTAAATGTATTACAAACAGCGTGCCAAATTTACATAAAAAAGCCACTCCCGAAAGAATGGCCTTAAATTAAAATTAATTAAAGTGCTTTTGTCTACGCGGTAACATCAGGCACACTTCGCGAGCAACTCGCAGTACATCCTGTCCATTGCAGCCTACCTTTCAGGATGTTTGGAGCATCTAAAGGCTTTCGACGCAATACTATCCCAAAATTGGTCGAACACTACGGTAAATATATTAAGAAATCTTGTCGTTATTCCCTGTTGCCGCAGAAACAAGGCGATGTTTCAACTTTATAACCTTTTCTATTCCGGCAATATATTGGTCTCTTACATTAAGACGCGCCGCATTTATGTATGTTGGAATAGGGGCATCCGTCGGAATCAATACCATATCTTCTTTCTCACTGAGACTAATCCTTATTTTCATTTCGTCAATAAGGTCGGCACACATGTTTTTGAACATATATACATCGTCATTAGCATCTACTCCGCCTCTTGCCAAGTCAAGACCTACCGAATATTCACCAAAGGTCTTTTCTCTTGTTGTGCTTGATTTGTCCTTGTTTCTTATCTGAGATACTATTGTATCGAATGTCGGAGTAGTGCCTTCATTCAGTTCCGCTTCATACATTAGAACAGTGCGACCATTGATACGCGGGTCTTTGTCATTTACCTCCACCTCGTAGTATGGGAACCCGTTCACATCTGGATGTATTGCCCCTGCTTTGCCAGAGAAGTACATACCGCTAACGGTAGCACCTTTTGAGAATTTACGGCTGAATTCGAGTTCTGTAGTTGTGGTAGTCGTCTCTTCTGCGGCAGTATTGTTGCTCGCTGGAATTTTTTTTTGCATGTTGTGTGTTTTTTATTTTTTTGTGTGTGAAATTTACTTCATTAGCATGTAGTAGTTGATAAGGGCGAGTTTGTTGTGGTGGTCAAGCTCTTCCCTATTCTCCTGAACTATCCTGTGCTTGTTTTCAAGAACGTAATGTATCCTATCGTAAATGCTTTCTACGTTATCGGCTTCTGCTACACATTTTTTGGATACCCAATGTATGTCACGGCTTACTACGATTGGCACACCCACGTCTACAAAATCTGCTGTTACAATATTGAAGGATTCAGAGAAAGAAACCTGCATACCTAAATCCATTTGGGCAATCAGTTTTTTAAACTCATGGTGAGGCAACCACCCTACTTCTACAAGTTCGTGCGGAGTGCCCTTGAATAATGCCTTGATATTCTTAAAAACATTCTCTCCGCCCTGCTCCATCCTTGTTGCATTGACGTAGAATTTCAATTTCAAGTTATTCCGCTCACAATATTTTATTGCTGCGATACTTTGGATGAGTTGATTTTTCAAGGGGCGAATTGCACCGTAGCAGCCGACCTTGAGTTCGTAGTTGCAATGCTTGTAAGGGAAAATCTTCAGTATTTTGTCTAAAAAACGTTCTTTAGGAACGTTGATGTCATAAATATTTGGCATGTAGTAGCACGGTATACCTATGGACATAAAATCTTCGTATGTCTCTCTATTGTTTAGAGCGACAAAAAGATTTTTGTTGATTGCTACGTATTCTTTTATCCACTCCACCGCAATGCCTTCATTTGCCAAAAAAGGTATCTTAGAATGTATGCGCACAATGAAGTCTACGTTTTTCCAAATGTCGCAAAGCTCATTCATTTTTTTAGGAGTAGCCCAAAGTGCATCTATGATACAATAGTTTGGTCTATGCTTGTGAACGAACTTGTCTATTTCATTCCCGTCTATACAGGTCTCTATTGCGACCTCTATTCCTAGATGTCTATGAAGTGCTTCTGCTAAATATTTTACGGAGTTAAGAAGTCCAGACTTCGATGTAGCTTCATGAAATGGAGTGAAGTTATATTCTCCATTCTTTTTTAAGAGGAACAATACCTTTGACATTTGTGCAGTTGTGTGAGATTGGGAAAGAATTCCTCACAAAGGTAATGCCTTGATTTGAATTTTAAAAACAATTAAACGTTATCTGAAAAATAATTTTTAGAAACGCTCAATGCTTATGTTTGTGGTTCTCCTCGTAGTGCTTTGCAAAGTTAAAAAGCCAATGACAAAAACGACTGAACCCGTACAGTGCAAACACGGTTATCAAGCAGATAACAGCATATGCCATCTTGCTATTCGGCTCCTGAAGCCACTGAACTACAGAAAATTTACTCGCGGTCATGTTTGGATGGTTTAAAAATATTTAGGAACCGAAATACGTAACTGAAAACAAGAAAATTACTTGCAAAAATAGAAAGTATGAAAAGCGTTTGAGCGTTATCGCCGTTACCTTTGGCTATCTGCAAAAAGGTAATCTGCGCCTTAGCTACCCTCTCTTTGAGCTTATCGCTTATGCGTCCTTCTTCTATCCGTTTCAAGGATGAATTTGTAGCTATCAACGATAGCAGTAAGTGAATCAATATGTAGTATCCTATGCTCATTTTAAGTAGTGCTTGTAAATTTTAGCAATCTGCTTTATTCTTTTACTTTCCGTTCCTTTGAAAATATCTTTTTGATAAAATCCTTCAAATCAATAGCGTAACTTAAACCCATTAAATTGCCAATAAACATCAAAAAAGGCAATCCTACGAAAACAAATCTAGGATTAATAAACGATATGAGCGAATCTAAACCTTCTTTCATTCTTATAGAAGCATCTATAATTTTTGCTTGTTTTTTCTCGTCTAGGTTTTTAACTTTTTTCCCGCCCGCCCATCTTGGTCTGAATGAAAAATCGGATATTAATGGGTTCTCTATTTTGATGTCGTACCTATTAATATTGGAGATAAATATTGTAGCGCGATAGTGAATATACGCTTGATAAGTGCAATATAATACATGCACGTAAATCAGGGTTGTTATTACTTCTCTGTTTGTAAAGTGTATCATCGGAATGTTTTTTCAAACTGTTCAACAAATTTTTTTGCTATTCCTTTCCAATCCAGAGTACGAATGAAAGCCTCTGCCTTATCAACCATAACCTTATCTGACCCGTCAAGCATTTGCCTTGCAGCACGTATCATTACTTCTGCTGTTTCGTAGATGTTCACCTGCTCTCTTATTGTATTATCCAAGTGACTACAGTATGGGTATAGTTCATTTAATAAATGCGCCCTTGTCCCATTACCTGAAATTTCTATAAAAGAAGTGTGGTAAGGGCAAATGAATGGCTTCCTTGTTGCGAAACTTTCGACTGAGCTTAACCCGTAACCCTCACCAAGAGTAGTAGTAAATACAATGTCGGAAGCGTTGTATATCTTATTCAACATTGCCGTATCGCACCCCGCCTTACCTGCTTCTACATCTAATGAGTAGAAGTGGTCGGGAGCCATCATGTAGTCTTCGCCTTCTACCAAATCAGTTTGAGCAAACACTGAATCCAAATCATGACCCATCGGGTCTTTCCTATTCATATGCAGATAAAGAAACGGCTTACGCGCCAAGTTCCAAATCTTTTTCACTTCTATAAATGAAAGTATGGTTGATGGAATATCCTTCCTCGGTTGATTTCGGTTTACATTCGTAAATATTATTTTATCTGCGTTCTTGCCGAAATATTCATCCCTAAATGCCTTGGTTTCTTCCTTTGGAATTGGGAAGAAGTCTTTGAAGTTACAGCCGTGAGGAATGGCTTTTAATTTTTGTTTCAGGTTCGGCCTGTGGCGTAGTATTTGTTCTTTCCCATACTCATTATAGGTCACTATGGTATCGAACAAATCAATGTCGCTTGGTAACACTTGCTTGTGAACATACGCATCTACAGGGACATAAAGTATGCTCTTGAAGTTCTTTTTGTTATCCCTTAGCCTATCGGCCTTTATTTCTTTTAGGTACGGAACCATAGCCGCAACAACCGAAAAGTCCTGAAGGATAAATATGCCATCATATCCTTGTGGGTCTTTTCTGAGTACGTTTATAAAGAATGACCGACAGAAGGCATCAATAGTATCTCCGTCCCGCTCTCCGTCATACAGTGTGGTTTGTTTATTGTACTGTATTGGCTTTTCTGAATGCAGGTTTATGCCTACAACATCAATTTCTATACTGTCACCCATTATGGTACAGATATTATCGATAAGATTTTTAGCAACTACTCCGAAGCCTGTACGGGCAGTGGGAGAATCGCTTAACCACAGTATGCGCATCTTTTTTTCTGACATTACTTCACCGCTATTTTACCTGTTTCCTGAATCGATTTCAACTGCATAATCAGCAAGTCAGAATTGAGATGTGATGCCACAAGATTATCTTCTTTTATCTCGTCCCCCTTATAAATTTTGAACTCAGGAGATGACACCTTTGCTTTGTTGGCGATTATAGTGTACCCCTTATATTTAGCTTCAAAATTGAACCCTTGTAATTTCTGCCAAGTAAGTTCCCAAAATTTGTCAAAAGAAAAAAGTTTCATAATTGCGTGTTTTTGTTTTTATATGCGTAAATGTGCTAACGTTTTTTGTTTTTTTTCTTACTTCTATTGCTTTGTTTGACCAATGTTTCGCGCTTGTAAGTTTTGTACTTTTCTTTCTTCTTATTCGATTTGAAGCCCTGCCTGAAGTTTCGCCTATTTGCTAATTTGGTATCGGTTTGGCTAGTGTGATGCCACTTACCGCAGTCTCGGCATTGGTACTCCTTTACGCATTGTTTTTCTTTCTGTTGGTAATTGTTACTGCGCAAAACAGCTTTAGCTTCTGCTCTAGTTTGATAGGGAATCTTGTTGCACACATCCATTGAACTGTTTTAAAATCACCTATGACAAAATGCCCCACAAGGTTGATGGGTGGATATTTTCTTGTACATTTCCTTAACCGCTTCAAGCCCCCACATTTCTATTTCCTGCTTAACTTCATTCTCAGCGTCCTGATATGTGCCTTTGCCGATATTGATAGCATAGAATTTTTTGCGCTCACTCATTGCATTTGCGTATAATTCCATCTGCTTATCCTTTATAAATTCAGGCTCATTGAAAATGTATTTTGCCTTCATTTCTGACTTGCCCCTGAAGAAACACCAGCGACACCCCCCCCTGCTCATATAAATAGGGAAATTGGGGTGAAGCCCGTATTTATGTAAAATCTCTTCGCACTCTGCTCTTGTTATTCCTTCATCATAAAGAGGATATGAATAGGTAACATTGGTGCATTTCATTTGATTTCCTGTTCTATCTTTCCCCGGCTCTTCATCAGCATTGAATCCGATATATAGTTCGCATTCACCCTGTTCTTTCAGAAAATTATCTATTGGCTCAATTTTAAAATTTGCGGTACACCAACGCTTGTCTTGTGAGGGAAATAATTTCCAACGGATTGCCGCGCCTTCAATGGTATATTAAAGTTTGTACTCATGAACACAAATCTATTGAAAAGTTAGTCAATAATTTCATGAGAATAAAAGCAACAATCATGCCAAATTACACGCGACGTTTTAGGTTTTGCGCCTCTTTAAGTATTAATAATTCTAGCATGTTACCCTGCGAGCGCGTGTGTGCCTTTCTAATTTTGTTCAATATTTTTACGGTGGATGGTTTGAACCTTATCGCAACAAGCTTGGTCTTTAATTCTTTCTTAGCCATAAAATATATTTTGTTGTTTGAAAATAATTTGCTAACTTTATCGAGCGAAAGTATAACATTTATTTTGTCTGACAAAAATAATTTCATGATGTTGGTGGAGCGGCACAAGATAGGCCGCAGTCATGATTATTTTAAGGAAATTGACGCGCTATGTTTTCTTTCAAAAAATCTTTACAACGCAGCGAATTACGCGACACGGCAAGTGTTTATAAACACGGCAAAAGAAAAAGAAGCGGGTCTTCGCGAACACGCGGAATGGCTGCGATACAACGAACTGCAAAAGCAATTTCAAAACGACAAACAGCCTGATTACACGGCACTCCCAGCGAAAGTAAGCCAGCAAATACTCATGATTTTGGAGCGCAACTGGAAATCGTTTTTCGCGAGCATGAAGGATTGGAAAAAGAACCCGCAAAAGTACAAAGGCAGGCCATGTTTGCCGAAATACTTGGACAAAGTTGACGGCAGAAATTTGCTCACGTACACGATTCAGGCGGTGTCGAAAAAAGGGCTGAAAGACGGCGTTTTACACCTGTCTGGAACAACAATAAAAGTACGCACGAAGCAACAGAATATTCAGCAGGTTCGTATAATTCCGAAATGCGGATTTTATACTATCGAGGTCGTTTATAAAAAAGAAAGGGAGGATAAAAAGTTAGACAAAAACAGAGTGGCGGGGTGTGATATTGGTGTGAATAATTTAGCGGCTGTAACTTCAAATGTTGATGGGCTTCAGCCCATACTCATTAACGGCAGACCACTGAAAAATATCAACCACTATTATAACAAGAACCGCGCTAGGCTTCAATCTTACGTTGGTGTCGGTAGTAGTAAAAAGCTACGCAAGCTGACCGAAAAGCGCAACCAGAAGATTGAGTACGAACTTCATTGTGCGAGTAAATTTGTGATAAGCCACCTCGTAAAAAACAACATCGGCACACTGGTAATCGGCAAAAATGACCGCTGGAAAACGAGTGTGAATTTAGGTGCGCGGAACAATCAGAACTTTGTTCAAATACCACACGCGAGGTTGATAAATATGCTGACCTATAAGGCTGAAATGGTTGGTATCACTGTACTTTTAACGGAAGAGTCGCACACGAGCAAGTGTAGTTTTATCGACAACGAATCGATTGAACACCACGAAAAATACGCAGGAAAACGAGTGAAGCGAGGATTATTTGTGAGCGCGAATAGCACGTTGATAAACGCAGATTGTCAGGGCAGTGGAAATATCATTAAAAAAGCAGTCCCAAACGCTTTTGCCAATGGGATACAGGGCGTTGTAGTTCGCCCCGCGAGGATTTACCTCTCGTAAAGAATTTTCATAGATTTCCGCAGATTTCCTTGAAATGTTCAACTATTAACCGTTACTCCTTTAACCTTTACCTCTGGGATTATTCTTACTAATTCAAAGTCGTCTTCATGTATTATTTTAAGCATTTTCTCTACATGGTCAATCCGCTCGTACATTTCTGGCTCTTCTATGCCTGTATCGCACCAAATAGCTTTTGCGCCTTTCCCGTAAAGGATGCACATTGTTGTACTTTCAACTCCGCCACTAAATGAGATAAATCGCTTCACTTTTTTTGGATGTAAATATAAACTAAGCCAACAACAATTGTAGTAAAGAAACCAATTTTTAATCTGTCATTAGTTTTCAAAGCCGAGTATTTTTTTTGTAATTCTTTCTTCTGCGCATTAGCTAAATCAATTTCTCCGCTTTTAGCTGTTATGATTGACCTGTCATCAAAAATAAGCATACTGTCTTCATACAGTAATGAGTCCCTGTAGAATAACATCGAATTCAGCAGATGTACGTCCTGCTTTGTTTTATTCAGTTCATCGCAAAACTCTTGTCCCTGAATCAACATTTCAGTTGCCATTCTAATTACGCTATCAGGGTAGCAGAGCGTTTTTTTAGTTCCCTTTGTGGTATCCGTTACGAACGATGCTGAGGAAATAGAGGGACATGCTATCATCAGACAAAGTATTAACGTACTTAATTTTAGTAACTGCCTGATTTTGTATTTGGCTGATTTCATTTTGGTTCTCATTTAGTTGTGCTTGAAGTGAATTTAAACTATCGCGGATAATGACTATTGTGTTTGCTCTTTGTTGGCTATCTAATTGTGCTTGTTTTATAACTACCTGATAGTATTTACCTAGAGAGTCTTCGTATCTCTTCTCCATTACCTGTAAAGCATGTGGATTACTCCTCTCGCGCTCGTGGTTTATTACTATGTAAACAAGGGCTATCAAGAAGGCGATGAACACTATCAGAAATAGTATATGCGCTGGCGTGATTAGCTGCTTCTTTGGTTGCGTCTCTGTTGTGTTCTCCATGCTTTATTACTTTTATATGATTCTTCATTTTTAAAACCTAGCGTAGTGTACGTCAGGTCTACTCTTTTATCCCCATCCATCACAAAGTCTCGGTATCCATGCAGGTCAACGTCAGATATAATGCAAGTGATGTGATTAAAGAATTCCACTACCCCTTTATATTCTGGGAAATTAGCAAAAAACGGGTTCGAAAATTCACCATAGTATCTGTCCGATTTGTATTTCCCGACTTCCTTGCCGCCGATAATAATCGTATACTCCTTTTCTACTCGTTCCACGCAAACATTTTTAAAAGCTAATCTTCAGACTCTTCGTTTGTTAAACTTTCTGGCGTATAGTCGTATGATGTTCTAAACTTGCTCTCACCCCAACTGATAGCAGGAGCATTCTCTATTGCCTTATTCAAATTCGTAAGAGCCTCTTCTACTTCTTTTGGCAGAAAGTCATCTTCTTCTGGCGCGATGTCTTCCCAAATGCTTGAGTCTATTTTCCACAGCTTATTAGGAGCGCAGATGACAAGCCTTAGACTTGCGGCATCTACTTCATTATCCTCGCAATATTCTTCTAGCTCGGCACTATCGTGGAAGAATTTATCGTCATCAAATGTAGTTACAAAAGATTTACCGTCCCATTCCCTATACTCCATTTTCAAATAAGCTTCTCTCCTTTTCCTAGATTGGCATGTATAGCACATGGTTCTGCCTCTGCTCATTAATTCTCCACATACACATTTCATGTGCGTATGGCTTCTGTAACGCGCATCCTCCTCCTTGTTGAAGAAACAATTATCTGCGGATAGGTAGCCGCGAGAAATCTCTTTGCCATCTGCATACATCACCACTTGCCTTGCTGCTTCGGGTGAATCGTACATTATTACTTTATCTTCTACTTTGTTCATAGTGTCTAGTTATGCTGCATTAAGAGATTGTTTTGCCATTTCTTTTACTCGGAGAATGTCTTCCAACGTCACCTTTGTTCCTTTTTCTTTCACCTCTTCGTAGATGTGACCAATTAAAAACACAATTTCTTCGTTAGCCTGTATTCCCGATAACTGAAGCGCGGCTCTGAAAGCCTGTAGATTTACTGTCATTTTCTTGTATTATGAAGTTAATAAAATCTTTACTCAGTCACTACTTCCCAATCATTAGATAACATATCAGGCGTAGACGGATGCCAACCTAGCACCATTGTATTTTGTGCGGACTTTATGCCTATTACGTCTACAAATGAAAACTCACCAACCATCTCCCCAAATCCATATCCTAGCTTGGCGGCAATATCCTTTTGACCATTAAATAGGATTAGATACATGCCTTTCCCATTCCATCCAGAACGGCGAAGTCTTTTCCCCGCCTTTAGTTGTCTTAATGCTTGACCGAAGTCTAAATTATTGGTTGATACTTCTTCGTTTCTGTCTTCCATTTTGTGTGTATTTATGAAATGATAAATTGAAATTATGGTGATGAACGGAGCATCGCAACGATGCTAAATCAAAGTGACGACTCCAACTACCAAATTTTTTACTTCTTTGCTTTTGCTTTCTTTGGCTCAGAAAGTAACGTGTATTTTGCGTAAGTCCCTTTGTTCCCATATCTGTCTTCAAAGGAGACTTCCTTCGTATCAATAACCCATCCACTTGTCCTGAGATTAAATATTATTGCCGCTAGGCGTGTTACTCCGTATTTCTCAATAGCCTGCCATGAGGTAATTGTGCGCTTCGCAACGAGATGCTCCTTTACTTTTTGCGTCTTGGATGTTTTAACTATTGCAGCCTGTACAACCTTGGCTACTTTTTTGCCGCTTGACTTGGACTTCTTTGGATTTTTCATTCTCTGTGTTTTAGATTGTGTACGAAAATAAGACCGATTAAACAAAATGTCATCAGGCCACCGTAAGCCCAACAAGCTCCATCATTTCCCGCTTTAAGGTAATAGGCGAGAGCGCAAAACATCACTAAAGCTAAGAAGGTGAGAATCTGTTCGAGTTGCTTAAGCTTTTTCATCGAGCGTCAATTTGTATTCAAATGTAATAAATTTTCTTCAACTTCAAATCAAACCTCTTTGAGTCAAAAGTAATTCTACGCCTTCCCAATCTACGTATGGCCTTTCATGCTTACCATAAATAAGCGGAATTCCTAGCGCGGCATCATCTACGTACATGTGAGCGTAAATTTTTCGAGAGGTCGTCCACGTATGCTGAGTTGGATTATTATTTACATCGTAAAGTGGTATGTCGTTTTCTTTAAACCAATTCAAGGCATCGGTAAGGAACAATCCTGTTACGTCAGCAATTTTGTCGTCTTTTACTCCACCAGCAATTTCCCTGTCGCTTCTCATTGTGTGTAGAATTAGTTGGTGTCCATTCTTAACCAATTTTTTTAAAACAGGAGCCGCACCAATGTCTGTGCCCATATTCGGGAAGTCGTGTGTCCAGCAGGTTCCGTCAGCGTCAATTGCTATTATCATATTTTAGTCGTTTAAGCCTCTTAAAGTATCTTCCTTGTTATCGGGAAGCGATTTCACTATGTATGTAGGTTCTCCAATAATTTTCCTGTATTTAGCACCCTTATGCACCGCTTCTTGTATTTGAAGGAAGTCGTGCCCGTATACATCAGTCAGTGCAGACAATCCCCTTAAGAATTCTGTCCTATACATGACCTCAGAATTACCTATTTTTCCTTGCATTATAGTTGTGTCTCTAAACCAATTTATTGGCTCCAACCATGTATTGAAATAAACAAAGTCGTATTCATCTTTGGTGCTTTCTACGAATTCAAGACGAGCAGATACGTGGCTTGGCTTTAAATAGTCATCATTATCAAGAAACATGCACCATTCACCCGTTGCCATTTTTTTAGCCAAGTCCCTCTGGTGATAACCGTACCCGCCATGATGGGCGGTATTCAATCCAACAATCTCATTTCCGTTCAAATACGCTCTCGCCTGTAATTCTTTAAACCACTTTGTTTGTAATAATTCAGCAAAGTTTTCGCACCCGTCACCAAGGCATAGCAATTGCCACCCGTTAGTATCCTGATTAACAACGCTCATGATTGCCCTTTTTGTTCTTATAGGTGCTTTCCATATTGGCATTATGATACTCGCACGGAACGTAGCTTGCTCTGAAGGAACAACCTGATAAGTGGGCGTTATCATGAACTTATCATTTATATCCTGCTCTTTTATAAATTCAATGGCCTCTAATTCTGAATCTACAATTTTACTTGCTTCTGAATTAATGCCAATGATAGTGTATTTCTTTACCATTGAGTTCATTGTAGTTCTTGTTTGTCTTCGCAAATATGCTCGGCTAACCTCGCGTCATATTCTTCTCCGCAAGATGCGCAAGTCTTCCAAATCTCGTGATTCATTTCTTTATGTTCCATGCTTAAACGTATTGCCAGCCAATAATTTCTTTCTCTTCCAACTTCAATTTAGCCTTTGCGTTACTCCACTTTTGTTTGTAGGCGACAAAGGAACGTAAACTATAATCGTAATACCCAACCAAGTAATCTGAATAGTACACCCCGTAAATGCGAATCAGCTTGCTCTTGTTATCTTCTTTACGGGTTTCATTTAAAACAGGCTTTACTTCAGGTTTGGTTAGTTTTATTTGCGGCTTCTTTGGCCTCCCTCTCATGTTTATCTTTTTGTCGCTGGCGTTGCAATCTATGTTTTTTACAGAGCCAAGTTACTTCAAGTGGTTTATTGTAATCGTTATGACAAGCTTCTACCTTTGTATCCCCACATACTTCACAAGGACTCTTAATTACTTTACCTCTTTTCACGTACATATGAAGGTAAGCTCTTGCATTTGTCCTTAATCTTTGTTCTTCAGTTAATTCAGAATACTTTGGTCTATGTTCTCTCATGTAGGCCGCGTGACATTCCGCGCAATAACTTTGCCCATTTTGCCTCTTATTAGGGCACCTACTACAGAATATGCTTCTCATCGCAAATGAACTGTTTGTTTACAGATACCGTAAATGTGGAACGTTGCTTAATTCACGATGCCTTGATTGCTAAATAATCACTTGCAAAATAACAACTTCACAATCCAAATTCCAAGTAAAACCAAAACTCCTGCGCTAATTAAATAAACAGTGGACATAACCCATAGCATGACTACTATCAAGTTAACGTGCGGACGCAGTTTCTTTTTGTCTTTCTGCATAATATTATTTCATGTCAATGAGGCATAACACCAGTAAAGATAAAAACAAAATAACTACCACTATTGTATATGCGTCTCTCCACTTCATTTTTTATTATTTAAGAATAGGTTCCTAATGCACCAGTAATCAATAATCAACAAGGCAATCAATGTAATGAACACCCATACTATGTGTACCAAGAAGTAGAGTATGCCGACTATAAGCAATGTGCATATAACAGATACTATCAGAGATAATTTTTGAAGCATTTCGATTTGTTTTAGAGTAAGTCTTTTATTTCTTTGATTACATCATCGAATTCACATGTGTCTTTAATTTCTGGATGCCATGCAAGTCCACGTTCCATTAAATCAATTTCTTTGACGATTGTTGACCCTTTATCTTCACGCCCTTTATTTGACAATAAGAATACGGTATCGGATATTGCGACTGAATTTCTCAGGTCGTGCGAGATTATTATGATTGTCTTCAATTCATCCTGATGCGATACCTTCACCAATAATTCTAGTGTTCGGTCAATCATTTTGAAATCCAAACCTGAAAACGGCTCATCCATCAATAAGAAATCACTGCCATTTAATAATTGCTGTGCGATGCAGGCTCTTTGTCTTTGCCCACCCGATAATTCCATAGGGAATCGATTCACAAGCTCTTTCAACCTGAAATCTTCTACATATTCAGCAATAAGAGAATCAATGTCTTTGTCTGATTTTAGATTTGGGTTCTTCTTGGCTGACATCTTAAGGCTGTCCTTTATTTTTCTCCAAGGGAATAAGTAGTAATCCTGAGTAACTATACCCATATCGCCAGCCACTACGTTCCTTTGGTCTGCATTTATTAATACCTCCCCTGATGTTGGCTTATTGATGCCGGAAAGTATCATGAACAGTTGTGACTTACCAACCCCAGATTCGCCAATAAAACTAGCTACTTGCCCCTGAATAGTATTCGGCCTCACAATATCCTTTATTTGAAAATTAATGTCACTTAACACCTTCTTTTCGCCAAAAGATAGATTTACGTTATTTACACTAAGGATAACTTCTTTTTTCTCGTAAGACTCTATCATTTTATTTCGTTGAGCTTAGTGTAAGGAAATATGCTGTATCTCATTTTCAACATGAAAATATCAAATAGAATCCCAAAAGTAAATATGGTAAACTGTATTGCGAAAATATAGTCCAAGTGATTTAGCTTATCCAAATTATGTAACCTTACTCCTACTCCACCTCCACTCATTGACAATGATTCTACAGTAGTAATCATAAGCCATGCCATTGCAAAGTTTACGCGAATGGTATCTAAAGTTAAATCCATTCTCCCATACATTATCAACTCGTACATTGTCTGCCACCTATTAAACTTCATTGTTTGGCACAAATCAAACTCCTTCTTTTCTATTTTATCAATAACGCTAAGAAGTGAAATTGTGAAATAAGGGATTATCCCAAACATTAACAACGCCAATTTTACTTCTTCACCACCATGAAGAACCATTGTGAAAGAAAACACGAGTCCTATGATTGTAATAAACCGCAAGCGAATTACAGCATAAACAAGTGGCTTAAAAAAAGGTATTGTAGAAAGGCATCCAAATAGACAAGCTATAAATATTGAATAAAGCATGGCTTTCCCTGTAAGAAAAAGACTGCATAACAAATCTGAATAAAATTCTTTACCGCTCAACAGTTCAACCAAGGCATTGAATATTTGAATTGGCTTAGGTATAAACAAACTTGGGATTGCATTCCATGTAAATATTAGCAAAATCACCTGCATTGCCACCATTAAGCTAAAGTAAGTTTTACTCACTCTGCCAAATGGAATAAAGCATGAATTTAAACTCTTTAAAATTGCAGCACCTTCGTATTGCCTGAAATACTTTTTCATTTCGTGTGTGAGATTAAAGCGGCAACCACTTTTTATAGCAGTGCCGCCATTGTGTGTGATGGAAATGAATTATTCGCTTAGAGCAATTTCAACTCGCCTGTTTTGCGGGTCGGTATCCTGCGTGCCGCTCATTGGCTGAGATGACCCCACTCCCGAATGCTCCATGCGATTTGCTGGTATTTTTCTTGCCAGAAGTGCATTATAAACTGCCAACGCACGCCTATTGGATAAATCCATATTTTTAGTCTCGTCACCTGTTCTGTTAGTATGCCCAATAATAACAACCTTCAACCCCTCTGCAATAGTCGCGGACTGAACGATTTGAGCTAGTGCCGCATCAGATGATGGTAATATAACGTCGGAACCATTTGCGAACTGTATTGAATAACTCTTGCTGGAAATTTTCGTTGTTGCTGTAGTTGCATATTCCTGCTTTAATACTCCGCCCTTCAGTAATTCAGGATGATTACTCACAACCGAAAGTAAAAATGACTTATCGATAATACTATCCCCGTAACTTAGGTAGCCTTTCATTTCATTTGGATAGTAGCCATTTAAAATTTGACCCAAGGTGGAGTACGTAACACGATAGCGGTCTATCTTATCATCGCCCAAACCTACCATGTTAGCCGCGTCAGCCAAATTAAAGGCCATAGAGCCGCCCAATCTTACTTTATGGTTAGTTACGTCATTCTGCTCCGTTCCCAGATAATATTTCATCCAATAGTCTCCGTTCTTATCTTTATCGCCATAAACCGCAGCGGAAACATCAGAGGCGAATTTCAGGGCTTCAGGGAATGAACGCACTTGGTCTCCTGCTTGACCGAGTGCCGCTATCATTTTCTCCATAAGGTCTCTATTGTCGTTTGCCCACTTTTTACACACAACAAGAACGCAAGGCATTTGTGCTGTATATTCATGTGTACTTACAGCCCGAACCAATCCACCTTTCTGAGTAGCTATATTTGCATCTACGGGTGTCCAAGAAGATACAGACATTACAACAACGCTTGTATCTCTCCCTGTAGTTTTCCCGTCCATGACAATTGGCAATTGCTCGGTTTTGAATCCATTTATGTATTTATTACCCGCATCAACGAAATCATTTGCGGGAATAATATTAAGTGCGTGCGGGTCATACACTTTTGGATTTGTATTTAAAGGTATTTTATTGTCAGCGCACCATTTGATAGGAATATTCTCATCTCCATCTCGCTCTACCACGGCAACAGTACCGCCTATTGCAGCCTGCGGATTATCTTTCCATGCCTGCGGAACCATAAATGCATCTTCCCCGTCAGAGCGACCAACTATGTCAACCACTACCACTTTGTAGTCATTGCCCAACTTGTCTATTATTTGACGCAATGAAACAGAGAACCACATCATGCCGTCTCCCATGAACGTAGCGAATACAGGTACGGTTGTTGTCCCCGCCTTCAGGTCATTTGCGTTTTTGATGAGGTCGGCTATTGTCTTATTACAATCATCCTGACGAATGATAGTGAGGTTCAGCCCTATTTTATCAAACAAAGAACCCTCAGATGTACTTACGCCTCCGTTCGCGTACATAGAAGATATTTGCCCGTTCCATGCCATTACCTGTAGCGTAGCTTTTATACCCTTATTGGTTGGCGCATTGAATTTAGGTAGCGGCAGCTTTTCACTTGCAGGGATGGATGAAGTTGCCGCCATATCTGCCAATACAAATTTGTCAACAGTTTTTGATTTCCCAACGTTCTTGGGTGCGTCTAAGTAGAAATGTTTTACCGAAAAGATAATCCCGAAAATTAACAGGGCGATTCCTACATACTTCGCCGCTGGTTTGATTTGCTTTGCCATAATTTTTGTGTTTGATTTGTTGTTTTTAGATTTGGTTATTTATTTGGTTGGTTTACTTTAATAAATCGTCGTAATTGCCCTTTACGGGTATTTTGATGTCAGAGAAGTTACCCTGATTAACAGGCATCGTTGGCGCGGCTATTTCTCCGTCAGATACGGTGGACTGAGAAAGGCTTTGCATCTTATCGAGAGCCAAGGACATTTTTGCCCTGTCATTCAAATTCTGCTCCTTTGAAATATCAGACAGGATTTCAACAGAACTTCTCATTTGCCCGATGTATAAGGCTGTTTTCTGCCTAACCCTTTCCATAGCCATGTCCGCATCGCGATTAAGGTCTGAATCGCCTAAGAATGCCCTCTTTAATGAAGATAGTGCCTTTGCCCCTACCTGAGCAGAGTAATAGGTATCCTTACTCTTTTGCAGGAACATTTTAGCGTTCTTGATATTCCGCTTTAACTTCTTTTGCATATCAGCAGAGAAATCTAGTATTTTCTGCATGTCTCCCACTATTGGAGAAATAGTATCAATGTATTCCTGACAAGCAATCACTTCCGCGTTCGCGTCTTCCGCAGCATCTTGGTCGCCATCCTGCATTGCTAATTGGCTCTTCTTTTTAGCTAAGTCTCTTTGCTTTATATTGTCCGATACCTTATTAGCTAATTCGCTTTTTTTACCTTCTACGGTCTCGGTTAAGGCTGCGGCCTTTTCCCCGTCTTTCTCGGACTCTTCTATTTGGTTTTCCTGTATGATAAATTCATCGAAGTCAGTCAGCCAAAAGAAACATATTTTCGCTAAAGCATCAATGAAGTATCCCGCCCTTTTCCAAAAGTTTTTATTGGTTATTATAAGCAGGAGCGCAAACAATATAACACCGCCAACGGAAAGCGATACTAAATTCCATACGGTTTTTACCAAGAACGGCAAGATGTATTTTGAGAAGCCTAAACCTAGCAGAACGAGCAAACCAATTCCTACAGCGGATTTTGCCACAGTTCGCATGTCAAATCCACTTGACTGACCTTTCTTAATTAATTCCTCATTTGAGGCTAAGGGAGCAATATTCATTTTTGTGTGTTTTTGTTGTTTGGATTATTGTTTGATGTTATCGTCGATTGTCTTGATGTCTTTCTCTATTTTTGAAATCAAGTCCTGAGAATAAGTATTGTAAATGGAGATGTTGTTGTTTATTTTTGTTTCGCTTTCTTCTATTTCTGAATTTAGCTGCGTCACCTCCTGTTGAAGATTGATTATTTGCTGCCGCTTATCTTCAACGGTTTTCTTTTTTGCGGCAACATCGGTGTTCAATTTATTCTGCATACTGCCGTTAAAGTGTTCGGCGTCATCTTTGACGGCCTGCAACGTATTATTCGCAGTAGATAATAAAACGTCTTTCGTAAGTCCTTGTATTTTAAACCCTCCGAATATTGCAGGATAAAGAATCGGCGCGTTAGAATCCCCATTAACAGATTCAATCATCGCTTTAAATTCATGATAAGAAGGCTTCGTGTCGTTTAACCCTGCAAACAACTTATCAAAGTAGTTTTTATACCGCTCCTTATCATCATCCGTTATCCCAACAGAAATATGCGAAGTTGAATTTATACTTTGCAGAGTTGGCTGAACCTGCGTATTATCCAAAGGGTGCGCTACGTTGCTAGAAGATTTATCCTTATTAGGTTTTGGTTGCGGACTTTCATCGCCTTTGCCGTCGTCCTCCGTCACTAAATTGACTATATTTTTTAAAAAGCTCATTTTCTTTTTTTTAATCTAGGCATTGCTATTACTTCCGCAAACACCATGCCAAATTTCACAATTATTTTTAAAAGTCAACATTTTGTTCTGTAACCTTATGACGGAAAGAACGCATAGTGTAACAAGCGAATTCCAGAATCTTAAGTGAACCGTCTAAATCCGCCTTTACATCAAGCAGCCAGTTGTACGCTACCTTATTTTTATTTGCGTATGGCATTTCTATTGGATTGGAATTTATCGCGTCGATTTCAAGCCCCTTTCCTTTGCAGAAGGTTTTTATTTCCTCGTTCATGTCTTCGTCGCCGTTTGTAAACACAACTACGTATGCTCCGACTTCTTTTGCTAATTTCAGAACAGAAATTACTTTGTCGCACTCGGACTGAGGATTAAATTTGAAGTGGCGTAGGGTATCCCACCATTCGGTAGCGATTACTAACTTCCCGTACATCTTCCAATCTTCGATGAGGCGTTGAGCGAACCTATTTTCTTTCAGGTTGTCTCTTGATTGTTCTTCTTGGTTTTCCATGCTTTTAAAATTATAAAATGTACAAACTATCAACAACGTCCTTAATTTTTCTTATTCGCTGGTGCATGTCACTATCGCTTATAATTGTATAGGTGCGATTCGCTCTTTCCAATTCCTCTTTAAGTAGTAAATACTGCGCTTCTCTTTTTTCTGCAAACTCCCTCGTTCCGTCTTGCTCAAACTCAATGCATGGTGCTAACAGTAAATAGTGGTCGTAGTCTACTTTGCTAATCAGGCTGTCTAAATCTTTTGACCTTTTGCCTAGATAAAGAATATGAAAGCATTGGGTGGTAATTGCCTCTGTATCGCAAAAAAGTATTTTATTAGAGCCAAGTATCGCTTCTTTCTCAAAGTCTATTTGCCGTCTTGCTATATAGGAAAAATCATCTGAAGTAAATTGGGATGGTGGATTAAGTAAACAATATTCACGCCCAAACTCCCGAACATAATTTGTCTGATATATTTCAGAAAACATTCTTGCCAAGGTAGTTTTACCCGTACTCTCGCCTCCTACGAAACATACCTTTTTAGTGAAATTCGGGCGTATTTCAGGTATAATGTATGTCCATTCATGTAATGGTATCTTACGGCAGTCCGTGCCGGAAATAGGCACAACATTTCTTTCTATATCCACGCAGTAATATTCGCATCCAACATATTCGCTTAATGTCTTAACATAATCTTCCGAGCCAAATATGCAATCAATTTTAGTTCCCACCTGTTGATTCACTTCGTCTTTCCATAGATTCCAAAAATCAGGGTGTTCGTGCGGATATTGTGGAATATCCTTTTCTATCCATTTAACTTCTACAATCGGGTCGTTAGCAAAATGTTTCTTTAGTGCTTCGTATCTCAGTTTACCGCTGATAGGTTCTTTCTTCATTGTGAACACCAATAAATGCACTTTATCAGATAAGACCCTTGCTGTTTCTATCATGTAAATATGCCCGTAATGTGGTGGCATAAACTTACCGAGAATCATCGAGTTTTTATATTTAGACATTTTCTTTCTTTTTTATTTCTCTTCCCCATTTGAATAAAGCCATTATAGACAGTATACCAAAAGCTGCATAAAGCAGACAAGAGCCTATATGGTTAGAGCTAATAAACAATAAAACGTAGAGTATGTCCGCTATAATAAAATAGACCCAATTTTCTATTTTCTTATGGGCTAACAGCACCATAGCAACTAAACTCAATGCCGTGGTTGTTGCGTCTAATACTGATAAGCTACCATTGAATAGCGTGTTGATGAAATAACATAATACACAGAGCAACAATATTGCCACTACCTGCTTTATAATTACAAGCGAAGATGACAATGAAACTTCTGTACCCTCTTTACCACACCATACACACCAGCCATAAACGTATTGAATAATAAAAACAACTTGCAAAAGCATATTAGCCCAATTCTTATCTTGTTTGAAAATAATGAAATAAGCAATAATGCCAATTATTCCCGTAACCCAATTCCAAATACTTTTCTTATACGCTTGATAGGTGGATATAAGTGAAAACACAATTGCTATTGTCTCAGTCATATTTTCCATTTAAGAGAAATTGAATAATTAGCTAATTGACCCACATAATAAGTCGGAATCCCATAAATTCCTGCGGGAACATAATACTTATTGTTTAGTAAATTATTCACTTTCAATGATAGCGTAACGGAATGTATTTTAACATCGACGAAAGCGTTGCTTATTTGATATGGAGTGCTTTTATACAAAACGGGATTTGAGGCATCTGGCAAATTCATTATCATTGAAGATACAGCCTGCTCAATAAAACCAACATTATAAAAACTACGCTTATACGACAATCCGAGAGAAGCAATATAATTCGGAGCGAACGGTATGCCAGCTACAGAACCAATGCTACTGTGTTGCAAATTCCCATTAAAAAACAAACTAAAGTACCCCAGATGCGCCCTTGCATCCATTTCTAATCCTCCACGTAATGTTAAAGGAACAGCCTGTTTTGTCATAAAGCCAGAATACGGGTCGATAATACCTGTAGCTACGTATTCATTATCAATAGTCATTAAATAGGCATTCGCATTAACATCCAAACTGGAACTATGGTATTTGTTGCCTAATTCAACATCATAAACTGTTTCAGGTTTCAACTTTAATATCCCGACAGAATCAAAAAACTGACTATTATCTGTATTTGCGCCAGAGTATCCATTTGTTTGAACTATATTTTGTATCATGTCAGTTCTGGTAGGCTCCCTCTCTGTCATCCCTGCATTCAAATACAGATTATTACCCAAATAAGAAAAAGTTGCTCCAATTTTAGGATTGACAAACGCCCAATTATATGTCTTTGAATTAGTAGTGCTAAACCACACATCTCTAAATTGTATGTCGTAAAACAAACTAACCCTATTCCTAGACTCACCTTTTATGTAAGCAATAACATCTTCTTTGTGACCAACATTAGTGTAGTAATTAGGATTGGTTAATAATCCATAGTATCCCATACTGTCAGAGCCAAAATGCGAGCGCGAATACACGTTAGCGTTTACACCGATGTTTGTGGTTACCCCTCCCTGCTCCATTACCATATTACTCATAATACCGAATTGCTTTGAATTAACGCCGTATAAAACATTGCTTGTGCTGTATGCTCCATTTACATTGTCGAAATAAGCGGTAGAATTAAATTTGTGCTTTGCATTGGCATAGTTAACCCAATTTATTGCTACCAAATTTTGATTGAATGTATCTTTATCTGAAGTAAGGTTCAGGTTTGCCTTGTAATCCAAATTAATAACAGACATTGGCACTCCATAGAAAGCTAATTGATTGTGCGCTAATCCATTGAATCCATAAAGCTTAATTATATTGTGCTTACTAAATTTCGCTAATGAATAATATCCCGCCCCTCCATCATTGTTGCTATGCTCTTTAAATCCACTATTTCTTATTAGTGAACCGCCAAGCTGAATTGCTAATCCCTCTTTATTTATACCTGACGAATAAAAGAAATTAGCATTTTGGTCGTTGTAGGAATCTTTTAAGAGTGATGTTATTTCAAGCGTCTGTTCCTGCATACTTCTCGTTTGCATATCAACAGACCCCGCAACAGAAGTATTGCCGTATTTAGATGAGCCTATTCCACGTTCGACATTTACAGAACCAAGGTAATTGTAAAATCCGGGCATATTGGAAAAATAAAGCCCTTGGTCTTCCATCTCATTAAGTGGAATTCCATTAAGGTTGTAATTAATGCGCGTTTGGTCTAATCCCCTCATTCTCATATATGAGTACCCGTTTTCTTGCCCATTATCCGACTGAGAATAAATTGACGGCGTTGCGGAGGCAACCACAAAGAATGGGTCTCCTTGTTTATTTAGGTAGCTGTATTCATCGCAATTAAAATTGGTTTGCGAAATTGGTAAATCTTTACCGGATACAATCCCTACTATTTGCACTTCTTTAAGCGTATCCGCCTTTTCAGCCTTGGTTAATGCAGGCACGGCTAATAATAAAATCGTTAAAATGTTTTTCATGTTCTTATTTGAATATTTTTATATTAAGTGAGCAATTCCCGTGCTAAAAATCAAGGCATCGCAGATACTTTTCTTTTGAAATCCATATAAAGGTCAGCCGTTGTTTTATCGGTATGCCTGTATTTGCTAGCATCCAGTTCTTTCCCATCTTCGTAGTACCACTCTCCACCAATGTTTATTATTCCTTCACAGGTAAGATGCTCTGCGAATAGTTCAGCTTCACTCTGTAATAATTCAGTTGCCTTTTTGTGTTTATCGTATAATTTAAGCGCATCCTGAAGCTCTTGCCTTCTCATACATAGTTCATTGATGAGCTTCCATTTCATATTGCGCTCAATAGTTAATGACGCTAGCGAGTCAATAGCCTCCAATTCTTCGAATTCCGTTTTTACGAGGTAGGTGATGCGCTCTTTAAGTGCTTCTCTGAAGCTGTCTTTAGTGTCTTCCATTTTATAAATTTTATTTTAAAACACAGGTTTTGTACCCTCGCGAAAAGCATTTGATAACTCTGTTAATTTTTCGAGTGAAATGAATATCTGCAACTCAAACCCTTGTTGCTTGAAAAATAGTTTTGATTGATTTTCTTTATTGAGTGCATCTTCTCTTCTTATTTTCCACCGACCATACTCATCTTGAATAGATATGAAGTCAAATGAGTGTGCTTTCTCAAGTATGGTATGATTTAATCCGTAGCTATTGGACTTAATATGCAGATGGTCTCCGCGTCTCCTCTCAACGAATAATGTGCGTGTAGATTTAGTGACCAGACCTACGTGTCTGCGCCTTTTCTCTTTTTTAAGTTTAAGGTCGATGGAGATAACATTTACTTTGTCGGTTGCTATGATGCGATTACCTTCTGCATCTAGCATCTCTCTTATGGTGCTTCCGTCCTTTTGTACTTTAGGCTGCTTAGGCTTTCTTTGTTTCTTTTGTTTTTCAGGTTGGGCTGTAAGTTCCATTTGTTTTGGATTTGCAAATTGTAATTGCAAGTTCCGTGCCAAAAATATCTAACTTTCGAGCTTTTTAATCTCTGATACATCAGAAGTGGCTATTTCCCCTACTTTTTTACTTTCGCTTGAAGGAAGAATTGGAATATCTACATAGATTAATCCAAAAATACTTTTGGCTCCTGCGGCCTTTAGATTTTGATAAAACTTCCTTACGGCTATTCTTTTTGCCTCAATTAAAATTGTTGTTGCTTTATGACTTTGCTTTTCCGTTGGAGTCTTGTAAGTAACTACAAGTGGTTGGAAATATATTTTCTGAGCCTCTTTCTTAAATTCCTCCAATCCATTTTCACCACCTAAATCGCAGCCGTAAATTTTCAGCAAGTCATAGTGAATTGCTGCCAAATCACCAATATCATTAGTTTTTATAAAATTATCATATTGGCTATCAAGCATTTTTTTATTTTCCAAAACCTCTTCTTCTGAAACCTCTTTTGGTTTTGGCTTTACATACACGTTTATGTTATTGTAAAGATTAGGGTTGCTAGTAGACCGTTTATCTTCTCCTGTAAGAATTAAAAAGTTACACATTTCCTGCAATCTACTGTATGGTCTAGTTCCATAAACTTCCAATAATTCATCAAGTGAAGCATTTGTAGAAAAATGAGTTTGATACCCACTTTTTTTGAATGAGTTATATCTAGTCAAAATAAGCTCTTCTCCTATCACGAGTTTTTGTCCAAAGTGAATGGCTCTTTCTTTCTCAGGGAAATTAGTTCTTTCGTTAGTTAGACAAAGCTCGTCGTAATACATGTTTTTAACCTCGTGAGGCTTTAGCGATGGATACCCATTTTCGTTAAATTCCGCAGTTAATTCCCATACAACCGAACAATCATAAGCATAATTACTTTTTTTGTAATCTTTAAGGTAAATACGCAGAAGCCTAAAAAGGTCTGTTTTACCTGTACCCACATCTCCCATGATTAACAATCCCTTATCTAGGTGATGACCTAGCTTTTTATCCTCAAATGAGCTATCCCTACTTGCCCATAAACTGATTTTTTTTATCACAGCAGCATTCCCGTCATCAACGATATATTTTTCGTAAAAAGCCTTTATAAACTCTTCGAAATTTAAGTTTCTCTCTTCCATTTTATAAAATATTAATTTGTCAGTACGTTTTAGTTACCATGCACCCTTGATGTTTTTTTAAACGCTTTGCCGCGTTTTTATGGCACTCCTTGCGTTTTATTGCTTAATTAAGCCTTACCCACACAAAAGCCACTTTTTATTCTATTTTAGCCAGTTACACTTTGCGCTCAGGAATTGTATAGTTCTTAGCTGTTTTTTTAAAAGTGGTTTTATTGTTATCTGTTTTTATATTTATCAAATCTTGCATTTTTAACCAATTGTGAAGATGTTGCACCCAACTATCATCTCCCCGCATAGCTCTTTTTGGTTTCTTACCCCTATTTGCGTTGTTGAAAACCATACCCCATTTTTTTAATTTCTCAATAAAAATAGTTTTGTCTTCTGTATTTGCGCCTCGCTGAACAAAGATATGCTCCGCATCTTTTCTGTCTTTTTCAAATTCTTCTCTTTCTAAATAATATTTCAAGCAGTCATCAATATCTGTTTTAAGTTCCCAATTTCCAATGTAGTGGTCAACAAAAATTTCTGCTCCTTCTTCTTTATTTATTTTTTTTTGTTCGCCGCCTATAAACTCTGTATTACCTATACCCTTATTATTACTATTATTATAGTTATAGCTATAGTTAGACTTTTGCATATCATTTTGTTGACCGTTTTGCTCACCTGTTTGCATATCATTTTGTTGACCGTTTTGCTCACCTGTTTGCTGACTATTTTGCATATGCAAAAATGATTTCTCATTTCTTTTCCGTGCATTAATCCCACTTTTACCTGATTTACTGCGTATCTTACTTACAGCAGCATCGTGAACCATTCTTTTTTGGCAGAGGTTAAAACCCTCCAAATAAAGAATATTATTTTTAAGCAAAAGGAATAATGAGCGTTCTATTACATCATCCTGAAACGGTAAGTGAATGCGAAGTAGTGGAGAAATGCACGAGCAAATACTTTTTATTTGCTGAGGTGTTTGCTTATTGATTTGCTCATCATTTTGCTTAGGCAAAATTTTTTCAAACTCTTTTAAGCATTCATGATTCATTAAATACTTCCCCCTATAATCGGTATCAAAAAGTAGGCACATAATAAATATATATACCCCAACAGCTTCAGCACCACACTCTCTGAGTTTGTAGTTTGTCTGAAAGTCTTTAACGTGAAATTTTAGGTAGAAATCTTTATTTTTCATGTTTATGCTTTTATCACGGAAATTACCGCAGTGTTCTACACACCAAAATAAAAAAAAGCCACCCCCAACAATCGGTTGCTATAGAATCTCTTATGCTTGGAACATGAAGATATTCACCGATTGTACGGAGGCGGCAGTATTACAATAAATAATTGTGAAAATTGATTGTCCCATGTTTGATTCTATAGCACCACAAAACTAAAAATAACTTTCGTAATTCCAAATAGACAATAGATAATTATTATTTTACACTTTGTTTCCACATCACAACCCCATGCAGCGGGATAAATCCGTAAATAAAGTCGCCTTCAGGCTCTCCGCTTTTCATCCAGCCGTGTAGAAAATGCAGGTAGGCGTGTTCGGTTCTGCCGTCCTCTAAAAGCACATCTACCCAAGCCGATACAAGGCGAGTTCCGTCCTTTCTGTCTCGCGGTAGCATTTCTGGTAACCCGTCGAAAACATCTATCCAAGTCATGATGCCTAGATTCTATTCAGGTTTGCTTTTTAAATTATCTATTGCTTCGAGGATAAGATAAAAGAAAAAAGAGCCAAAAATAAAGTAAATCACAAACCAAATTGGCTTATCAAATTTCTCATAGTCAACAGCCTTATTCGTACAACTCATAGAGCAAAATATGTAAAGCATTAGTTTTATTACAATCCATGTTTTCTTTCTCATTTTGTTATCGTTTTTTATTTAAGCATTCTATAAACATCTGCTCTAGTTTAGTGAGCCTTACTGTTGGTACATCCGCGATTGCTACCTGCTTCTGTTTATCCATTCCTATCTCCTCTTCGAATTGTTTCAGGCGACCAATATTTCGGTCTCCAAGCGTCCTGATTTTTGCTATGAATTTTCGTTTCTTTTTGTCATTTTCTGGTAGGCACTGGTTTATGGAAAGCAAGATGCAGTTACCGTGAACATCACAGACATGCTTGTTTATGCAGGCATTGCAACCGTTATGCACCTGCCATTCGTTATCATCCATCGATTAACCCCCGTTCTAAAAGTTTGTTATTTACATCTATTGAGCGCGCTTCCGTTTCAATGCCAGATACTTTTGTTTGTTCTGGCTTTATTGAGAATGCATCTACTATGCCAAGTTTATACGACTCCACCATCTCTTTCAGACAAACCTCAGCTAGAGGTAGCATTTCTTTTATCTTGCGATTCCTTAGTTTTTCCGGTATTTCATCTATCTTAATAGAAGGTGCGCATTCGTTCCACTCCGCCTTCGCTAACTTCTCCGCAATCTCCCTGCGTTTGTCTATGTATTTTTGGTTCATTATTCTTTCTTTTTAAATAAATCAATCGGCCTTCTGTGCTGTGCCATAACATATCTTAGAAAGCGCATTATCAACAAAGTTTCTTACCTGCTCGCTTTCTCCAGCAAGTCCTAGCTTTAAATCTACGCGCACCTTCATTACATCCTCATGCACTAAGCTATACAGCGCGTCTGCTTTCTTTTTGCTTATTGTGTGTGTGTTTTCATTTCCCTGCTTTTAAAGTCGTTCTGTCAATGGCGATGTTATTGTAGGCAGATTCCCAAGCAAATTCTTCAGACAATTCATTAACAATAGGTAAATCACAATCTCCTCCAGTGTAGATATAGAATATCCAATCGCCATTAAATATTTCATCGCAATACGCCTCTGGATATACCTTCTTCACTTCCGCCTCGTAGTCTATTTCCTCTGTAATCTTGCTCATTTTGTTGGTTTTAGTTGGTTATTTATTGTTCAGATGCGTAAGTTATTTTATTCCTTTGACATATTGCAATAAAGCTATCCGCTTGTATTCTCCTTGCTTTTGCGAACGAATCTAATTTATCAAAAGGAATGTTTGGGTCTATTTCGGATTTTAAAATTATCGAACCATACCAAACATAAGTGCATACAAGGGGACGACCTCGAACAATTGTTATGTCTTGCTCTGATATTGCTCCGTTTTTTGTAGTTATTGTAATACCTCGTTCCGGTTCACTCTCCAAATTAAGCACGATGAAACCGGATTGGTCGAGGCGGGGTTCCAACCTATCATACACACAATTGCTTTCATCTACATTATCGGGAATGATTAAATCACCTTTACTTGTCTGAATTATCCTGTTTATTTCACACCATACCACACCTTTCCCATTTGCCTTACAGAACTGCTCCATAAACTCATGGCTGATAGGTGGGATTCCTTCTATTGTCGGATAAGCGGCTTCGATGCGTTTGCAATCACCTGTACACATTTCTTCACTGTAATCGTGTATGCTATTCCCTTTTGTATTTATTACTTTATCTCCATCTTTAGGAGTTGTATTTGAAGTAAGGATAAGTTGCTGGGCTTGCCAACAAGATGAATACACTTCGCTTTCTCCAATTTGATATGGCTGTTCCGCATCTTCCCAATAAATAAGGTCGCCTTTTGAATATTTTCCCGGCTTTTTCATCGGCACGCACCAGTACCGCCGTTAACTGTAGTTTATTCATGAAATGTAAAAAGTTTAATTATTAATTAAAAAGTTGAACGGTGTATCGCCACGAATGCCAAATCAGGAACGCCAAGTTCGGGCAATAAATTGATTTAACGCAATTTTCGTGCCAAACAAAATCATTTTTCGGCATAATAATTGATGAATATCAAGAAACAAAGTAACTTTACAAACGTAAATGGGTCGTCCTGCATTAAAATATAAAATCGATATTCTCGCAGATTGGCGAGACGCGGACATAGATTCCTGCGTTTACAAACTATCTTATGGTAGGGCTTATGTAATAGTAAAAGCAAAAATACTTTTTGGCTCACTGAAGGCAATTCAAAAATCACTTAATCAATATGGTAATGGCGCAGCAGGGCAACATTCCAAGAAAAGTCTTTACTGGAAGTTCTTTGCATATGTAACATCTCATCCTAATAGTAAGTGGAAAGTACAGCTACTTCTTGTAAGTGATAATCCGTACAAGCTATTGAAGGCAGAGCAGCATTATGTAAAGAAAGCAAAGAAGGATAAGTACGGGAAGAATGTCCGTGGCGGCGCATATATATGTAAATGGAACGCAGAATTAGGAGCGTTCAATTGGTTGCCAGTGAATGCCATAATGAACTATAACAAATATATTGACAAACCATACATCGAACCTGATAAGAAACCCAAAGTCGTTTATGAATAAGGAATTTCGACATCAGATGAAAATGCAAAGGTTCAAGCGTAGGTTAGCGCAATAGCTACAAAATAAGCCATAGTTTGTATTATTAGTATAATGTTTATTGAAGCAATTAAAAGCTGATGCACACAATAAATCTAAAAATAAGAAACAAATTTGACTTGGGCGACATGCCTGAGCGGTATTCGTTTATGTTCAGAAAAATGTTTGCGAACTCTGAAATGCTTTATGATAAAGGATTTGAGGCGGAGATGCGCGAGCGATTTGGCTTTGACAGTTGGATTTATAATTGCGTGAAAGGAGAAGTTGAGTTGAAGCTGGCGCAGATAAAAACCGACAATTCGAACAAGAAAAAACTACTCAAAGAGTTACAAAAAGAGTTAAAGAATTTCGATAAAGTTGAGTTAGAAAAGAAGGGTAAAAAGTGGCGGCGGCATAAGTTCAAGGTGATAAAAAAGATAACGTATTTATTGCAGTCTATTGACCGCAACATCACGTTTGGCGGGCGTTCTAGGTTGCAAAGAATTACGCATCTGCACAACAAAATGCACAATTCGCGCAAGCAAAAGGAGCGTGAAAATTATGCGAGAGCGATTGAAAAACTGACTGGTGAATATCACGAAAAACGAATTTTACCGTTCACGGTTATTGGCGAAGCCCCACATAATTCAAACAGGAAATTTGACTTTGATTTCACGAATAAAAAAGTAACTTTCAAGCCATCGAAAGGCATAAAGATTCCGATTGAATTTTACGCCTCGGACGGTCACATGAAAGTGCTTGAAAAGTTGCAGCATAATATTGGCGGAATCGCAATAACGGTGCGGCTTAATGGTGATTCGATTCAGATAATTTATGATGAAGAAAAGTTGAATGGATTTGCATTTAACGAGCGCGAATGTAAGCGTGAATATTCGACTGTAAAAGCACACAGCGAGAAGGCTGAATATGCGTTAATAAAGCGCAAATGGCACAAAGAGCAGGAGCGACGAATGTTGGTCGACAAGGTACAAACGCGCTACATTTCCGTTGACCTGAATCCTGAAAATATCGGGTATTGTGTGTTTGATAAAAAAGGTAGCGAACAGAAGATAATTGACAAAGGTGTTATGGTGCTGGATGCGCTGAATATCGCTCTGAACGTGGCTTCTACGCATAAAAGCAAGATTCATCAGCGCAATAAACGCGACCACGAAATCAAAGAAGTTTGGTCGCGAATATTCAAAATCGCAGAGCATTATAAGGTTGCAAATTTCGTAATTGAGGATTTGGAATTCAAAACAAAGTCGGTGAACGACGCTCCAAAACAGGCGAACAGGAAAGTAAAAAACCTCTGGCACAAGGAGCTAACGCTAAAATTAATCGACAAACATTGCCATCAAAAAGGAATAAAGAAAATCCCTGTAAACTGCGCCTACAGCACGTTTATAGGAAATATCAAGCATGAATTTTGCGACCCGTTAAATGCCGCCATTGAAATCGGCAGGCGTGGATTTATGCAATTTGAAAAGGGCGGATTTTACCCTGAATTTGAGAGCAGAGACGTTGACACCATGTGCCGAATTTTTGGGTTGGATGTTCAGCGTGAGACTCTTTCAACGTGGGTAGAGGCGTTTTCCGCGTTCAAAACTGCGAAATTGATATACCGCAGGGATTTGCAGCAATGTAAATTCGTAGAACAAAATCTATTATCGCATAAAAGTTTAGTTAAATCACTACACTTTTATACAAACTAATACGTTTTGTTTATCTTGAAAAATCTTTGCTTGAAACTTTCCGACCCAAACTCAAACTACAACGGTTTTAGAGAAAGCGGTAAGCCCTGTTCCTGCTCAATGTGTTATCCGTACAAATATAAGCGCGCAGTTAAACACAAAGCACAATTATTTCAAGAGCGATAGATTTACTTTGGTTGCTTGCCATGAATGGCGCGAAAATCCATTTTCTCTTTGGCCTCAGTTATGTAGTCAAGTAGGCTCTTGTCTTTGTTGAAATGCGAGGCGATATGAAGGAGGCGAAAGGCAATGTCTCCTATCTCCTCGTTTATGTTCGCAATGTCTTGATTTTCAATCCCGCGAATTAGCTCATCTACTTCATCGGATAGCCACTTGACTTTACCATGAACTGTAAACTCGTTTAGAAATGGCCTGTACTTATCGGCTACTGCGATTGCGCTTATTTCCGTTTCTGTCATTTTTGTGGCGGTTTACAAGTTGGGTGCGCGTCTGGACTCCAAACACCGTTTATAAAATATTCGGTAATTGTGCTGCTCTTTCGCATAGTGCCTTTGAAATACAAAACTCTGTTCCTACGTTTTATTTCGCAGTTATTGCAGAAATCAATACAGGAGTCAGATTCATCGTCCCAACGTGGTTGCCATTTATGACTGTGGCTGCTCATCTTCTTTCAATTTTAGGTTCTGTAAAACATCTTTCATCATAACATCTCCGAAGCGGAAGAAACACTTATTTCCAGTAGGGTCGTAAGCGGCAAAGAGTCCATCTTCACACTCTCGGAGGGTAGACCCGATTTTCATTTCATACATGAGGTGCTTTATCTCAAAGGCTTTCGCGACCTCGTATGTTGTTCCTTTATCCTTCAGGGATATTCTTGTCTTAGAAAAATCGTTTGATATTGTTTTTGCCATTATTATTGAGTTGGTTGATTTTCTAATTCCTTACCTGAGCGTCTCGTATAGCCATGCTTAACAAAAGGTTCAATAAATACTAGCTTCGGTATTGCCCGCCCTACGCCTGTCCATCTTATTGCGGAGTGTCCACAAACATTGAACTCACCTTGCCTTACAATAGTAACATTCCAAGTATTGTTGATTACGGTTATTGGGAATGGCGTGATGTTAATAATCTTGCCTGACTTCTGCGTTCCGTGCTTCCCTTTTGGTGGTATCTCGATAGTTTGGTTGTCGCATAAAAGAACGTAACACATCAAGGCATATAGAAATGGTGCTATCCGCTTCCCATCTTCGCTGTAAAAGTGTCCCGCAATTTCATTCTTATCCAAATTCACATAAACAAGAATCCAGTATAGCAATCCATCATCTCCTATTTTTTGATTTTCCTTTGGATGGAAGGTGAACTCCATATGGCAGAAGTAAATTAAGCCTTCATGCTTAAATACTCTGAGGCATTTATTCCCATCAGGAAGTATGAATGTCTTTTTGAAGTCGGGCAAGTGAGAAAATATCTTCCAACCTTCTACGTTCATACATTTCTTTGTATCAAAAAGAGGTAGGCGTTCAATAACTGAATTTGTCACGTAGTACGTCTTATTCCCCTTGTTGTTTATCATGTGATACATCCCTGAGTAATTGCCTATGCGCTCTTCATTTTCGGGTTTCATTAAATCTACACCCTCGGCAGCGGCTTGGTCAATGACCATGTCTGTCCAAAGTTTATCGTCAACTAGCAATCTGTTTACTATGTGGTTGTCGAGTTTCACTGCTTGTCATTTTGACTAGTGGAGAATCTATTTGTAATTTCCGCATCAATGAGCGGTAGGTGTATTTTTGCATTATTGTACCATACCCCGCATAGCTGTGACATGATAAGCCGCTCTTTTGTGTCTTCTGTTTTAGAAATCATATTCTCAAATTCTTCTATGATGGATTCGTTTAACTGCTTTAATTCTAGCAGAGATGTCTTATCCGCTGAAGACAATATTGATTTGTATTTATTTGCAGTTACCATTTGTTTTGAAAAAAATGAAATATAGTTTCGGTGGATGTTAAAGATTTAGATACATGGGGTAAAACTTATTACCAATATCCTTCAACGTTTGTCGCTCCGAATCGGTTCCGTCAGCGTATGCAGACCAATCCTGCTCATTGACGGTAACATTGGATTGTAATAGGTATCCCAAATCGATGTTATCCACTACTCTCCTTCTTACTGATGGCGAAAGTAGTTTAGCTTTAGACAAGGCTTGATTCAAGTTGTTTTTAGCCTCTCTCAACGTCTCTGTATAATTATCCATAAAATAAATTATTTGTTTTATAAAATGATAAACTCGTCCCTCTTAGCCACAATCGTTGTCCCAGATTTTATTCGAACGTAATAGTAGTCGTCAAGAGCATATTTGGCTACTACGGTACATTCTCTTCCTTCATGATGCCTTGAGCCATTTGGCTTTAAAAGGCGAACGGTCTTGTCTTTTAGGTCAAAGCCCTCGGTTATTATCTCTATGTTGTCTATCATTGTCTGTCTTTCAGTTGTGGTGTCATAATTTACCGGATTTAATTCTGCTAAGTGTTTTCTTACATACTTTTCCATACGCAATAAGCCGCCAAACCTTAGCTTTATATTTTGACCTTATCCTTTTGCAACCTCTGGCGTATTTTTTGTCGGACGATGTCACGGGGTGGTTTTATTTAAACTTAAAATAACTAACGTTAATGCAGTCGGATGGTATTTGGTAGATTTTACCCTCAAACCACGATTTGTAAGAAAGCGGCAATCTGCAAAGTGTCACGCTTTTACCCTCAACATTTGCACAAAGAAATGCAGTAGGAGAATGACCCCTCCATAATTCCACCCATAAAGCGCGATTGTTTAATTTTGAAATTATATTCAAAACATCTGCTTTTTTAGCGCATCGTCTCATATCTTCCCCTGTTGTTTTAGTGTGTGGTAGGCAATGAAATATACGCATCCTTCCATGCGTCCCATTCCTCGGTTGACCTACTTTTTAAATCGTCCATTTTGTTTGCTGTTTAGTAGGTGTATTGCAAACCCCGTGCCAAACTAAAGCGCAATTTACATATAAAAAACTCAACTTTGAAATATACCTTATTTTTCATACCTTTGCGTTATAATCATTAACCAAATGGCGACGTTTGACCCGCAAGATTTTTTCGTACCGAATCGAATTATCGGGATTCCAATAAGCAGCGAGAACGACAAGGTTATACGCTATGGAGGATACGTTAATTCTACAGCAGGAATACCTGTAAATGAATTAGTTGCGAGAGGTGATTTCTGGTTTCATAACGAAGGCGGTATTTTATACCTGTGCCATCAAGTGCAGCATCCATTTGCTGCGGAGACATCGGTAAACGGAGTTTTTAATAATGGTTCAGGTAATTACTATCAGCAGGCGGTTGACTTTTTCGGCGGACATCCGAAGGAAAGACCTAGATATTAAACGCGATGAATAAGCATACCGCATACTTACTGTTAGCATTGGCTATATCTGCGCTGAAGAACCTTCGCGTTCCTGAGCATTACAATGTTTTATTCGGTATTGGATATTGTGCGCAAAGGGTTAATGACTTGATTTATTTTTTAGGGATAGACCTAGTGGTAGTATTTCTTATGCTCACAATATGCTCGCTTTCAAAGCATGATAAGGTATTCAATATTATTTCAAAATCGGCGTTATATTTAGCTTGGGCAAAAACGGTTGATGAGGTAAGCGCGGCTCCTTATGGCTATCATTTTGCGGAATTTATATTCGATGCCTTGATTTTTTTGGGTGCAATAAGAAGTTACATATTATATAGGTTAAATTCGACAAAAAACAATTAACTAGCCACAAACATTTTGTGGTACGGTTTTTTTTACTAAGTTTGTAGTGGCAAATAGAGTTATTTATGCTTTCACAAACTTAGTTGTATGGAAAATATAAAACATTTACATCGCATGGACAATGACAGCAAAGACTTATTATCTATGTTCTTCGCAGTAATTTGCAAAATTTTGCCTCCCTTTGTGGTTGGGATAATGGCTAAAGTTGCAAATGACGTTCGGGACGGGCGGAAGTTAACAGCGTGGGCTTGGATGGCAATAGTCCTGATGAGCTTGAGCGGAACATTTTTGAGCAACTGGATTTGCGAATATTACACCTTGTCTAAAAACACAACGGTGATAGTAAATGCTTTTGCTACTCTGTTTTCAGAGCAAATATTCAAGATATTGTTTAGTAATTTTTTCATTTTCGTACAGGGATGGGTAAGGGAGAATCTCAAGTTTGCGCTTCGGTCTACAGATAGAGACGCAACAACTACCATTACACCTACCCCCACACCTCCGCCATCAAGTAGTACCAATTCTAATCCGTAAGCGCACCCACTGATTCATAAATAGAAGCCGCCCCTCGCACAACGTAGGGGCGTTTTATTTTTCAATATTGCTTCTCCACTGTGCCAAATATTCAAAGTAAAACAAAAAATATTTCAAACGTCTAAAAAGCTGGAATCATCCAGCTAAAAAAACATTTTAGATTTAAGAAATAGGACTTACATTTACTCTGTGATTTAAAGTGTGTGCCATGAACGATTCTACTTTTTTCTGCATCATGAATAATCATGAACACTATTACTTGGGATTCTATAAGAGTGATTCCAATGGATACTTTGTCCCTGCTGTTTCTCCTAATTTAAGTGATGCACTAAAACTAACTTTTGAGCAAGAAGCACGTAAAATAATCAAGGCACTTGGAAATAAGTGGAAAGTCAAGATGGTAACTATTTGAAAATAAATTTCCTTAAATTTGTGAAAAGAAAAACACACAATATGACTCCCCAAATAATTGACATTTCCGCAGATAATGGTATAGTTAATTGGACTGAAGTAGCGGCAGCAGGCGTTACGAATGTAATATTAAGAGCCTGTTTAGGTTATGGAGAAGTTGACAAATGCCTTGCTAAGAATGCCGCAGGAGCTTCAGCCGCAGGTCTAATAGTTAGTTTTTACCACCTTGCTTATACGCACCCAACTATAGAGGCCCGCGCGGATGCAAAAAGGCAGAGCCAATATTTTTGCGATACTATAGCGGCAACAAAAATTACTCCAAAGTACATTGCGCTCGACCTTGAAACGGCAACAACATTAAGTAAAGAGGATTATCTTACTTGGGTTCAAACGTTCCTGAGTAATGTACAATCCATTACAGGCATTACACCTATGGTTTATAGCTACAAATCATGGCTTGATACTCACCTACCTTCAAACCATACGCTAGGAAGTCAGTACCCATTGTGGATTGCTAACTATGAAAATATAAATACCCCTCCTTGCCCTGTTGGATGGAAGAGTTATTTGCTATGGCAGTATAATGAGAGCGGGGTAGTCGCAGGATGCGGAACTAAGGTTGACTGTAGTATGTTCAACCAATCAAATATCTAACTTAACTTCGTTATGCTGAAAGTAGCTGTTCGGGATTGCTATAAAGGCATCGTGACTGTTGCGTGGCGTTAGCCTAAACTTCGCAACCACTTTATATCCTTGACGCTCTAAGGTTTTATAGTCTTGGGTAAAGACTGTAGTGTGCTTAGTTTGTACTTGATATAAGTTTACCTTTGATGCCATTATTGTTCGTTTACTTTTTTAGGAATTACTTCCTGTACTAATTCAAGGGCGTTGTTTAGAATCTTCCCTTTGCCTTCACATTTTTCACACTCCTCGTGTACTGTAGCTGTTATAGTTCGTGTGGTGCCTTTGCCTTTGCAATCAGGACAGTCCTTTAAGAAAATACTTTTGTCGCTCATTTCACAAAGTTAGTCAACTAAAATGTATCCTCGTTTGGGGATTACTTTGATAGCATCGCTACCTATCTTTTTCCTTATTTTGGATATGACGACACGGATGGAGTTGTCGCACGTAAGGAATCCTCCCTCCCATCCAGCCTTAGAAATTTCGTTGTTAGAGAAAATGCTCCCGCGATTAGACAGCAGCAATGACAGGACTAAAATTTCCAAGTTTGAAAATTTAATAGTTTTACCGTTTACCCGCCCTTCCAATTTTCGCTCGTCTAACACTATGTCTTTGTTTCGCTCATTGTGGTGGGCGAGGTAGCCTTTTATGAATAAAGAGCGTTTGAATTTCAGTACCTCATCGTAGTGCTTCGCTTCTGAAAATGTAATTGCTACCTTCTCGTTGTAAGGTATTTCTTTCTCTGCGGCCTGTTCTGCTTTGGATTGTATGTCGGTCATTTTATGTTGAAAACCTTTTTAAACTCGGCGTTAAACTGTTCGTCGTTTATCCAAAAAAAATAATCGTTTTCTATGTCCCACCAAAATTTATTCGGGAATTTTGAAGCAAAAGGGCTGTCCGATGGATTTACAACATCTCCTATGTAGCAACGTTCTTTCAGCCTGTATGATTTCTTTATTAGATTAGGAAGGAACTCCTCGGATATTTGCTTGAATTGTTCGGCAGTACAAAAAATACAAACGGAAACATCTCGGTTTGGTATTTTTACTACGTTCATGGCATATTTACTGATATTCTTCTTTATGATAGCAAGGGCATTTGGCAATGCTCCCCACTCAAATTCCGAAGAACCCATATAATCCCACCGAACAATGTTGTCAATACCTGTTTTATTGGTTTGTGCAGGGAGTATGAACTTACCGCGCTGTATTAAATATGGTGTTTTCATTCTTTTCTGTCATTTTGAATAACTGATGCAAACTACGTGCCAAAAAATAAAGCATCTCTATGGATGCTTTATTAAAATGTAGATGTTTTATATTTCTTAATCGCTACTTGATGAGTCCGAGGAACTGTCAGAACTATCGCTGCTATCCGAAGATGAATCGTAAGAAGACGAATCCGATTCCGAGTCATTACTATTGCTGTCAGACCAATCGCCAGAAGCTCCTCCGCCACCGAAGTCTCCACCAGACATCAGGTTAGATGTGTCCTGCGAATCCGAGTCGCTGTTTGTTGTGGTTCCCGAATCATCAGATTCGTCATCGCTTGAGTTGCTGCTCATCATTTCGCCAATTAAAACACCAGTAAGAATAGGGGTAAGGCTATCGCTATCTTCCTCCTCATGAGGTTCGGAGTAGGTGTAGCCGCTTGCTATTTGTGTTTTGTGTAGGTACTTCGCATGTGCGTCATCATTGATTGGCAGTATGCCTGCGCCTTCTGTTGGATGCTTTGCAACCACCTTCTTCCCGATTAAGTTTTTGAACCACGCTATTGGTTTCATGTTTTTGACGCGGTTTGCCCTTTTATCCCCGCAAGGTTTTATGTGTTTAGTAAAGTGCTTTTTGCTTTTCTTCTGCTTCTTTTATGCGTTCTTGAATGTCCTTCCAGCACTTGGTTCCTAGCGTTACGCAGTCCACCCCATCGCCATCATTACGGCAAATTATGGGACTATTATCCTTGTCAACGACTAATTCTACATCGTCTATTTTGCCGTTCAGCGCAACTAGGAATTCATAAAATGGCTTTGAGATGCTCGATACGCCCCACGGCATTTTGAAAGAAGCAGAAGATGCGATACATTTTGGGTTGCTTGCGTTGAAGGAGTCGCCATTTACGCCCACTATGCCTTGAGACTCAGAATATGCAAGTTCTCCTTGCTTGCTCGCTCCTGCGCAGAAATGTACGTGCTGCGGCTCCATACCCGCTTCATTTCTGTTCTCATTGGTTAATAGCACTAGCTTACCGTAGTCGTTGTATCCTACAGGGCATGTCGGGTCGTTCTCGGTATGCGGGTGCGTGAGAAATACCTTCGCGTACATTGTCGGCTCTTTGTAGAGTTCAGGGATGCATTGAGGCGGTAGTTCACTAAGCCCAAGGTCTTCCATTGTCGTGTGTCTCAATTCGCTCAAATAGAATCGTATTATCGCTTCGTCTAAGTTATAAGGACGATTGTTGTGTTCGCCGTCTTTGTTTCTCTGTTCGTCGCGCCTATCATCTGATTCGTGTAAATAGCCACGCCTCCAAGTTAATTTCGGATGGCAAGAATCCCGCATTTCTGTCATAATCCTCGCAGCGTCCATCCCCTTAAAAATGAACTTAGGAATGCAGGTGGTTAAAATGCTCAAAACATCTTGTTCGGTTTCGGGCATGTAGTCGTCTTTTTGTAGGCATAGCTTAAGGTCTGCGAACAGGTCGTTTGTTCTGCGGTAGTGGTTCTTCGCGTACTTAGCTACATGTAGTAGGCGGAAAGAAAGTTCGTGCGTCTCTGTGTTCATGTCTATTATTTTAGCTCCTGTGAAAGAATTACATAAGCGGCCTCGTCTTCAGTAACATCATTGTCAGCAAGGAGTTTCAAAATGAATTCCTTAGTGTACGTCTCCGCCTTTGGCTCTTTCTTCTCAAGGTTTTTCTTGGTAAGCTTTACTGGCTTGCTGCTGTCGGATAGTTGTACGTCCATGCCACTTACTCCTGCTATCTTTGTGTTGTCTTGTAGCGTAGGAATATCATTGTTGTCTTCGGTATTTGTTCCTCCGAAAACTACAGGTATGGAATCGGCAAGTGCTAGCTGTGGTTTTTCTTTCCTGATAGCTTCTTTCTTTTCCGTCAAGGCATTGGTAAGCTCCGCATCCACAACTGAAGGCTCTTTGGCCTTAAGCATACCGATTACTGTAGTGGCGGCTATATTACCATTGCGTATCAAATTTTTTGTCGGCTCACCTGCGGTAGCAAGCAGTAGAATGTTGCGTACCGTCGTTTCTGATATGCCGCGTTTTTGCGCAATCATTTTTTCGTCAGCACCATATGCTATGGCTCGTTTGAAAACATCAGCCCTTTGTAAGGCTGTTAATGGGATACCTGAGTTCGATGCATCCAAGTCGAGAACGCGCTCAATGTCACTCATTCCTGAGCGTACATTCATTGGTATCATAAACTCTTCGGCATTAAGGCGACCATCAGCGATTGCCACGTCAATAGCGGCTATCCGGCGGTGTCCGGCGATTAACGTGTACTTTTCTTCTCCTTTCTTTTTGTATACGGTAACGGCGACAATTAGGCCATTTTCGGCGATGTCATTGGCTAATTCTGGGATGTCCGTCAACCTTCCTTGAAGATTATAAGAACTATCAATTACGATTTCGTTTCGTGTAGCCGTGTAAATATCTTTCCTCTTTACCATTTTGTGTTTTGTTTTATGTTGTTGTTTTTAAAATTAGTTTGCTTTTAATCCATCGCTTCTATATCAGCGTCAGTTATTTCTATGCACTGCACTTTATCAATGCAGTTTTCCAAGTAAATATCAATCCAAGGGACATTTATTCTTGGACTAACTGCGCGAACTAGGGTATGTCCGTCCTTTGTAAGATATTTCCACACAGGGATGTTGAATTGGTCATAGCCATTATCTGAATAAGTTTCAAACATGCGCGGCTTCATGTCTGCAAAATTACCAAGGCGATTAAACCCCTTCGGTAGTCCTAAAAATATTTTGCCAATGCCGCTTACAATAGTTCCTGCGTAATGCGCTCCGCAACCAACACCAACTGTGTATGGTTTAAAACAGGAGATGTCACTCCCGTTCATACATCCGCTACATTGGTACTCTTCGATTGCGTTTTTAATATTCTTTTTCATTATTTTACGTTTTAAAAATTAGTTTGCAATAGTTGCAGGGTAGTTTATCTTCAGTCCGCCGATTGTTGGGTTGTTAGACCAGTCCTTGTAGTAAAGGGCGCACTCGCTCATGAGCATTATCTCCTCTCCTACTTCCTGAACTGTTTTCTCTTTACGGAGTCCTAGAGGTTGCCATTGTTCGAAGCGGATATCCTTTTCAGGATGATTAACAAATTCTGCATGGAAGATTGTAGAGACAAGTTCATGCGTATCGGTGGTGGCCTTTACTAAGGTAGACCTGCGGATTAAAATTGGTTTGAGTGGCATGTTTGTGTGTTTGGATGATGTATTACAAATGGCGTGCCAAACTACTCCATTTTTCAGAAAATTATTTTTTCTCCACATCCGACTACTTTTTGGCACAGTTATTGCTCCTTTCTTGTAAAATGAGGATAAAACTTTTTGTCCAAGCCTTTGAATACAATTAAGCAGCGGTGGCGATAGCACCGTTGAAACTTCAAATACAATTAAGCATGACTACTATAAGACAACAAATTGATGCGCTGATTGATAAGACAATTCCTAATTATACTATTCGGGATGATTATTACGATTGGTTTTCCGAAGACCACGATTCTGCTGAAAAAGCTTTGCGTTTGTATAACTACCTAATTCAAATAGTTGGGACTAAAAAATTCTCTCTTGACAGAACGCATGTTGTTTTTCACAGTCATTTTGGTCATTGGAATACTAACCGTACTACCCCGCATGACGTAATGAGTATACGAGACGAGAACGATAATGTTATATACAATATCATTCCCGATAGCGGTCATGCAAGGGTAGAAGGCAATGGTGAAATATGGTGCAAAGGGAAGGTGATTTTAGAAGGGACATGGAGTGAAATAAAAGAATTTTTTTGTCCTGATATTGATGGGAATTAAAAACATAATTTAGCTAATGGCATATCAATACAGAATCACTTTCAGCGAGCAGGAGTATTTCGCACTTAAATCCATAATTGAGAACGGATGGGATGATGGGAGTTTTGAAGGAATCGCAGGAGAAGACCCATTAGTGCAGAACTCCGCAATGAATAAATTCAGTCATGCTCAACGACAACCAACGGCAAGACCCGCTCCTAAAAGAAAGTACGTAAAGAAACCAAAGACTGCGGCGGACGTTGCTATGATGTTGGCATCAGGTACAAAACAAAGATAAAGATGAGTACAGTCCGCGTAAATAAAGTCTCCTATTCAGTAAACAACATTTTCGTAAACAATTATCTTAACTAAAACAATACCAATAAAATGGAATTACAGGTAGCAATTCAGGAAAAGGTCGATTCTTTAGTAAGTAGCGGGGCTGTAGATAAAATGATAGAAACGCACATAGCCAAATGTCTCGACAAGTTGCTTGACGATATGTTGAGTAGCTATAGCGATTTTGGTAAGCAGGTAAAGGCTGCTATAGGGCAGAAGCTAGAGTTGAATCTTACCAACCTAAATATTGACAGTTACTCTTCTATGGTTTTGACAACCATAGAAGATACGCTCAGAATGTCAGTCACCGAACCGCTAAAAAATAAAGTAAAGGACAATGTTTCTGAAGTGCTGAAATTGATAAAAAAGAAGCACTGGAAACTTTCTGAAATAGTCTATCAATACAGGGAAAGTTTATTCGGGGATAACGTTCGGGTTGACTTAGAGTACAAAGAGGAAACATATGGTAACTACATCCAAATTGGCGAAAGAAACAATTCATTTAGCGGTAATCGAAAAGCGCATGATATAACTATTCACCTCGATAAAAAACAAGGAAATAGGGTATTTGCGGTTACGAATCACGGTAAACGCATAAGCCCACTATCTGAAAACCCACATAAATGGGAAGTGTTTTTAATGCAGCTATGGGTTAATGACTGTACGGTAGAAATAGATGAAGACGAGGCTCAGGCCGTAGCAAGCAGGGAAGAAAATTATTAGTTGGGTTATAAAAAAACTAAAAAATTGCATATGAGTGCATTGCAAAGTCAAAAAAAGAAACCAACAACCTTAGCAGGATGGCAGAAGATATACCCGTCAGCAATTAGATTCGCAGCTAAGGGGAATAGTTTGCTATCCAGCAAAGAGATAGTCCTAATGACATTTGGGCAAGGTAAAGGGAAAGTCGTCTCTGATAGCAGTTCAGCTACTTGGAGCAGCAAAGGAGGGACTAAAGCAAACATAAACGCCATTGTTTGTAGCATGGAGGATTATTTGAAAGTTCATCCATTAAAAACTGAGTAGCGTGGAAATAAATAACGAATTACGCGAAAGAATTTTTGCAAGTAGCGAGAATAATTGATGGATGGATTGAAAATCCTAAAATAGAGCGTGACGAATATGGTATAAAAATTTACGCGCACTCGGAGAGGTATGTGCAAATCATGACGGCAAATGGAGCAATATTCGCGACTGATAATCAAAATTGCAATAGTCAAGTTATCGACTATCTTCGTTCAAAATCGTATGACTGTGGGTATGGAAGTATTGGTTCTTTAATTGGCGCGGGAATAGCCGTTGATTCAACTAAAACAGCAACAAAATGAACATAAAACAGAAGAGAGAAAAATTTCAAAAGAGCCTTACTAAGGAAGAAATAGACGCGCCTAGTTATTTGGATTGGTCAAATGAAAGGCTTGGTCAATTAGTTAGACTCAACGCAGAGTATATCGCAACAAAAACCATTAATGGATATGAGAGCGTAACAATTATGTCCGCCCTGTTCCTTTTGTGTTCTTTGGTAGATTCAGCTAATGCAGGAAGTTTCGAGTGTGAGTTATCAGATGTGACAAGCGAGCAGCACCCTGAGCCGACGAATTGGAAAATAACTGTCAACAAAATTGTTGGCGATAAGAAGAAGTCCAAAGCACCAAGCAAAAAAACGACAAAAGGCAAATGACTGAATTAGAAAGCAAAATAAACGAGTGGTGCGATTTTATTTCCAACGATATTGCAGAGCGTAAATTTTACGACAAAGGGGAGGTGGCGGCATACGCTAAAGTGAAATTAGTAGTAGCTATTCAGGAGTGTCTTCAGTTACAGTACAACGCCTTGGATGCGGAAAGATTAGAGTTGGTGAAGAGATACACCAATAACAAAAACGCAACAGAAAGATTTAGACTCGGTGGTCAGATTGCGGAGATAAACAAAAAGCTGAAGGAGCGAAACATGACTTTGAATGACATCAAGTTCGATGTAAATAAAGAGGTTATAACAAAAAAGGAGAAGGCAATCCTTTGTACGAATGGTGGAGCGTGGATTTCCTGTAGGATAAAGGACATCGGTGAGCCGAGAGGTAAACACAGGAACTTTTCTGCTAACTCGGTTTACAACAAAAAGACGGTTGATTTAAACGAGTCAAACTACCTAACTTTTACCTTAAAAGAAGAAAAATTCGGGTTGATTGATAGGTTTAAAATAAACGACATAGTAGCAGTAAGATACCAAGTTATCAGCAAGTTAATTAATGCTGAGAAAAACGTTTACGCACATAATCTAATTTGTTCAGAAATAATTAATTACGATGAAGCCGATAAATAAAAGCGAAATGAATCATCAAGAGACAATCGAGTACGTAATAGACGAGATGAAAGGAAAGCCCGTATATGTTGGTCGTTCCGTCAATTATAATTGTTGTTGCCAAGGAGATAGTGTGGAAGATTTGAAAAACAAAATGGCTTCCATGATTCGCATGTGGTTAAAGTTTGGGGAAGACACTATGGCCTTGCCTGAGCCATTGGACATGAAGGAAATCACTCATGAAACGTGGGAGGAGAAGGACAAAGAATGGATGGTTACGAGCAAGTGGATGAGTATAGCCAATGCCTTCTATGACAAACTGAACGGCATCCCAAAAGGTAAGTTCGAATTAGATTTCGATGAGGCCACGGCACTATATGAGTCGCTGACTACACGGAGGGTCGTAACGGATAAATTGAAAGAGAAATGAAAAAGCAACCGACAAAAGGAGCATTAGTAAAAATACCTGTATCCTCTTTAGAATTTAATGTGGATGGCAACACCATATGGGTTCATGACTGTAGAGGCGGCACGGCGTTTAGAATAAAGACAAGCGGTAAAATTAAAGTTGATGTGTGCAAAAACTCACCATTAAGTCACGGAGACCTTTTGGTAGAGCAAGACATATAAATGTGCATTAGTGGTAACGCAAAATTTTAAAATCATGAGCAACCCAACACTCACACCTGCCATAGCAGCAGCCTACTATGGAGCATCATACGAGACAATTGACGGAATAGTTACTTTAGAGTCTGTTCAGAGGATAGGCTTTCATGGTAGCTCTCCTGAAAGAGCTAGTAGGTTCTATGGGTATGATGAAGCGAAGATGCTTTTAACACCGCTACCGAAGATAACATTTGGAGATGCAAAGGAAATTTATAAAATCATATTCAGCCCGCTATCAACGAGTGATTTGATAATGTACAAACGAGGGGAAGCGATATTGGTTTACAGTAAACATAATGACGATGGAGCATTAGCCGATGGCTGTCTGATTACCTACCCTGAAAAATTAGAAATAATCTATCGAGAGGATGGTAAGCTTGAGAGTCCTGACACTTATCGTGCGCTACTGATATGGGATTACCTGCGTTCAAAAGGATATGATTGTGGGTTCGGACAGGACATACCTTCATTGATAGACGCAGGATTGGCGATAGATTCAACAAAACATAAAACATGGAAGGGAAAAGCAACATAGCGGAAAGGACGGAAACCTTTAAGAACTGGTGCATAGAACAACACACCAATACGAATCATTTCTACGGAGAAGGAAGTTATATTCCCTATAGATTCCATCTTGAAATGGTGATAAAGGAAGTATACAATCACATAGGCGACAATGACATTCAGTGTATTTCAAATGGGATAACCGTAACGAATGCTGAGTTAATAATGTCAGCAGCGGGACACGACCTTATAGAGGATACAAGAAATACATTCAATGATGTTTTGAAGGCATGTGGACACAAGCAGGTTGCTAATATTATCTATGCCGTAACCAACGAGAAAGGAAGAAACAGAGCAGAGCGCGGTAATGCCAAATACTACGAAGGCATAAGAAACACCGCAGGGGCTAGTTTCATAAAATTCTGCGACAGGATAGCCAATGTGAAATACAGCAAGCTTGTAGGTTCTTCTATGTTTGAAATGTACAGGAAGGAGAATGCGGGCTTCGTAGAGAAATGCTACACCGAAGACCTAGCACCGTACAAACTGAAGGAAACACTTTTATCATTGTTTGATTAAATTCATAAGGTGAGTCGAGAATATAAATATACCGAGGAATTACGCCCACATAATACAAAACATCTATCAGTAGAGGATAAGAGAGAATTAGTTTACATTCTCCTAATTGACATGCGAAATGATTGGAGTAATTTATCGGAAGTGAGAGCAAGGTACTGCTTATCACTTCAATTAGCATGGGAGTTAGATTGGTGGGAGTTAATCAGGTTTCTTCTTTTTGTAAATATTGAGGCTAGAGACGATATGCGGTATCTAAAACAATTTTATGACACCGACGAACTATGTGATGAAATTTACGAACGAGGAATAGATAAGGCGGCAAAGCCAACACAATTCATGGATTTGTATGAAGAGTACGTAGTATGTAAAGAATTCGATTATTTCAGCAAGCCAGATAAAAAGTGAGCGCAGAGAAAGAAGTTCATTGTAAAAGGTGCAAACGCCTACTAAAGAATCCATTTTATGCGACTTTAGGTGTAGGTAAAATATGTGCAGCGTACTTAGGCATAGTAATACCTTCGCAGCCTAAAAAAGAAAAGAAAAAGAAATTTAAAATCAGGAGTAGGCGTGCTACTGGTATGGTAGTTGAGAAAAATAAAGTGGATAGCCCGCTACAATTAAAAATACAATTCAAAGAAAATGGAAACGACAGCAACAGCAACAGCAGAAATTAAGCAACTAACTGTAATTGATAAAGCACTACAGGAGAATAATCTCACTGAAAAAATACTTTCCGACTTAGAGACGGAATCCAAAGCAATTGTAATAAAAGGGGTGGAAGATAAGGACGGCTACAAGAAAGCTGATGCCTTCAGGAAGAAAGCCAAGGCGGTAAAAGTCCTAGCCAAGAAGATATGCTTTGAAGGAAGAGAAGAGGCCAACAGGATAGCCAAAGAATGGATTGCCGCAGAAAAGAAAGTTGTAGACCGCGCTGAGGGTGTAGAAAAGGAGACCGAAGCGAAGATTGATGCTATTACGGCAGAGATAGAAAGATTAGCGGAAGAGAAGAGAAAAGCTGAACAGGAGCGCATACAGAAGCGTACCAAGGCATTGATAGATGGTGGCTGCACATACGATGGAGTAAACTACACCATAGCAGGAATATCCATTAGTGATGCGCAAATAAAGGCTATCAAGGACGATGATTTCAACATAATTATCAGCAATGTCAAAGTTGAGCATCAAAAAGAATTGGAAGCCAAGGCAGAAGCGGATAGGCTTAAAAAATTAGAAGAAGAAAGGCTAGAAAACGTCAGGAAGGAAACCGAGCGCATCCAAGCAGAGAACCAACGTATAGCCGAAGAGAACAAAAGGAAAGCAGAGGAACTTACGCAGCGAGAGGAGGCAATAAAAAAGAAGGAGCGTGATGAAATTATCAATTCGCGAATTGCGAAGTGCGTGAGCCTTGGATTGAAATGGAGTGGTGCAGATGAATCTTACGTGCTGCATGATGTCAATGTGTCCCTTATTGAAATAAAGGTAACGGAAGATAAGGAGTGGGGTGAGCTAGTTGCGAAATTAGAAAAAGTGATTCCTGAGCGCATAAAGGAGTACAACGAGTGGCAGTCCAAGTTAGCCAAAGAAAAAGAAGATAAGCGGCTAAAGGACATAGAGGATGCAAAGATTGAGGCTGTAAGAAAGGCTAGGTTTGATTCATTGAAAGCTATTGATTACATTTACCCGCTAGATGACTTGGGTACGATGTCCGATGCCTCATGGAATGAACTATTTGAGGCTCATAATAAATCATTCCAAGCTAAGAAGCAGGAAGAGTTTGTAGCCAAGCTAAAAAAGGAGGCGGAAGATAAAAAGATTGAAGACGCTAGGTTAGCAGCACTAGCAACGGACAAAGAAAAGCTACTTTTATTTTCTGACACAATCGGAGATATACTCATACCTGAAGTTCAAAGCCAAGAGGCTAAAGTAGTAGTGCTTGAAATTAAAACAATGATTAGTAAAATGCAGGAGCATGTAGCTAAGAAGGTTAAAAATCTGTAAAAATTTGGCACTATATTTGCTTGTAATTATTAGCAATGCCTTGATTTATAAATCACACACATGAGCAAAAAATCATCGAATGTACTTGAGCAGCCCATCGATTTTAAATTCTTATTTATTGACCGCCTCACCTCCGCGAAAGATTTAGATAAGGAGAAGGGACACTACAAAGTTTCAGCAACATGTAGAGCGTTTGATGGGGATAGTTATTGTCATTTCGTAGTCTGGCATATACACGATATTGACGCAAAGAAAACACTTTCAGGGGAGAAATACCATCTTATGAAGGATGCTGTAATGCGCGAGTATGATGACAGGAGTATTTTCAAGCGCACGATTATAGCGGAGGTTCAGCAGGAGTTAAATAAGATTCACAAAAACAAATTTTACTTTGATGGCGACTACTAAGCATGAACCGATAGACAAGGAGGTTTCTGTCATATGCAAAGATGGAAAGAAAAGAAGTGGCAGGATATGGCGTGTAGAAATCGACATCACTTCTTTTGGTTCCGTCTTAGTTTATAGCGTGTCTTATCTTATGTTTGGTAACGAAATGATAGTAAGATGCGATGAAGAGTTTAACGAAATAATTGATTAAAAAATAAAAAATGGAAACAACGACAAAAATCCTTGAAGAGGTAAGAGCAATAAGCGGTGAAGCTATTGCAAAAAAGCAAAACAACGCAATTAATAAATACCCAAAGTTGATTGAGCAGATTAAAGGTGCTGCGGCTTTAGGTAAAACGCAATGTGAGTTTGCAGAGCATGAAATAGACGAATACTCAAGACGACTACTATTGACTGATGGCTTTATTTGTAGCGCAACTACGAAGGTGCGTAATTGTCTTGAGTATTCAAAATATAACATTGGTAATAATTCAGATAAGTTAATTTGGGTAGTTAGCTGGTAATTCATTTATAAACATTGAACTTATAGTCAACAAAAACGCACAAAATCGTAAATAATTACTTAAATTTGTTACATATAAAATGCAGTTAGTTTGTTACATATAAAATGCAATTAGTCGAGCGGCATATTTTCGTAGGTAATAAACAGATGGATACGTTGTGTCGCGACGCTGGATTGTTGTATAATGTAACGAATTATTACATCAAACAGAGCGTGTTAAAATACGTTGAAACCTTTACTGAGTATGAGTTTGCGGGGTTGTGTGCGGAGTTCGACGACCCTGATTATCGGCGACTTCCGGCGCAGACTGCGCAGCAAGTAATCAAGCAGGTTTTCAAGGATTGGAAAAGTTTTTGGGAAGCGGCGAAAGACAGGAAAAAGCATCCTGAAAAATACAAAGGAAAAGTAAAATATCCGCGTTATAAGAAGGGCAAAAAGTTAACGCTTGTAACGTTTACAGGTCAGCAAATAAAGGTAAAAAACGGGTATATCCACTTCCCGAAATCGACAAATTTGGAGCCTATAAAAACCTTTCACGGAGAGACTTTGAAGCAGGTGCGATTAGTCCCGCAGGCAACGTGTATCGCGGTTGAGGTGGTTTACGAACAGCAGGAAATACAAGCAGAAACAAGCGAAAATTTATTTTTGAGTATTGATTTAGGGGTGAACAATTTGGTGACCGCAATCAGCAATATCGGCGAGCAGCCTTTTATTATCAACGGTAAGCCATTGA
>JGI26470J50227_1000055_pt1 | contig 53085 bp, 60 predicted proteins | sample FreactTroBogLake_FD_50227 | JGI IMG/M metagenome (IMG submission 50227)
AACTGCCTGAGCCATCAAAATACTACTTATGATGCTTGATTTACGCGAGCCTGTAACCAATACTTTTCTCACCTAAACTTTCTTTATTCCGTGAATTAAAATGTCTTTATCATACACTTCAAAATCGTTGCTTATCTCCAATCTTATTGCAGGCATTATTTCATCTGCACCCTTTAGGTCTGCGGATATGGCTACCTCATCGGTATCCCTAACATTTTCTTTCATGTTAGTCCATTCTACTCATGCTTATTCGTAAAGCAAACTGTGTGCCAAATATTTATTCTAATAATCAAATTCGCTAATGTCAAAGAAAAAATCTAAAATACCCCACAGCGTCTTTGCAAAGAACAACCCATCCCAATCAGTCTTTACAAACGTAGCATTGTTCAAACAACAGACCTTCAGGTACTCTCTGAATTTTGGTGTATTCTCGTGGTTGCGTACCCAAAAGTCAATATCATGCTCTGATACTCCATCTCTTGCTATGCTGCCGATTATGTCCACCTCTACGCCTAATTGCTTCAAATATTTCCTCAACCTTTGGGCATCATACCTGTAGTATTTTTTCTTCTTGGGAACGTAGTCTAAATGCTTGGCTATCTCCTCTCTGTCTGAATCATCGAGTACGTTGTAGTACCAATCTCTGTAGTTATCCGCGCCATCGTTATGATACCTATGTACAGCGGTTTTAACTAAAATGGAGTACCCGCTTTCCCGTAATTTTTTGTTCTTTATTGATGATAATGCCAGTGTTTTCTTCACCTCAATTCTGTGTTTATTCTTCCCTTAATTTTGTCCATTGCACAGTCATAAGACCTTGGCGATTTGCCTTTCTCAAAGACATGCATTATTACCTTACACTTTGAATCAATACGGTAATCATCGTGCTTTACATCTATCTCAAAAGTAATGCCTCGCTCGTTGTAGTAAAGTACAAATCTTACCGATAAAGGGACTATATCTACCAGTATAGAATCGTAATTTAATTCTACTATCTCGCTGATTACATTATCTACTGCTATACAAGCTGCGCCAAACATTTTAACGTACTGAATATTGGATTGAAGAGCTTTGTTGAACATCATGAAAATGCCCTGTGCCTTGACCGACCAATCGGGTCTCACTCCGCCCTTGTTCTTCTCTCTGAATTGCTCGTTTGATTTAGCCAATAATGCTGCGTAATCAGGGATGGGTTTCATCCCTGATTCTTCATTTTTGATTATTCGGTGTCCATATTGCGCTGGTTCCATTTATTTTTAATTTTTTTCTAGTTTATGCAAGGTTCTTCACCTACAATATATAGCGCACCAAATATTGCGCCTTTTGCAAGGTCTCCCGTATCGACATCTGTAACATCTTTACGTGCGTGCCACCATTAGGGGAATTACAGCCATTGTTTTTTTCATAAAATATTTTGTTTACCTGTTTTAGAAAGCACTTTGAAATTAACGCAATACACCCAAGGATTGACTACTACGGTGAGTGGCTTACCTTTCCATGTTCCATTCTCCTTAAAAAATGGCTTTGCTGCTTCATCGTCAAAAGGATAAACAACGTAGCCTGCTGTTTTTATTTTCCCAAATTCTTTTACCTGAATTGGTGATGGCTCTCCGTTTATTTTCTGCCATAAAGATTTAAAAGAAGCTATAGGGTCTGATTTAAACATTTTATTCTCATCAAGGTAGTTTTTGTACCAAGTATGAGAGCCGTCCCACGAACTTTCAATACCTTCGGCAATGGCCTGCTCATTAGTTATGTCGGCAATGCGCTCAATATTCACTTCGGTTATTTCCAACCATATCCTTGCGAACTCTGTTGGCATGAACAAAGAAGATTTCCACTTCCCATCAGAAGGATAATTTTCGATGTCCCATTTTTCTAGACATCCCGCTATCAAGGCATTGCCACTACCTAAGTATATCGGATTTCCGCCACCTCTGTAGGCGACTATTGGTATCCCTATATTGTCGCAGGTTTCCACCCACGTCTCCCTGACATACAGTCTATCTCCGGCAACTCCATATCTGCAAAAGTCCTCTGCAAATCTTAACCTCCAATCTTCATGCAATTGGTCGTTTTTATAAAGCTCCTTGTGGTTTCCTTGGAATACATAGCCGCTTTCCTCGTCTACTATTGGCTGTGGTTTTACTATACGCCTTGTAACGAATTTACGGTCAGCAATAAGGCTTGTTACCATGTCAGAAGAAAATAATATGCCCCGCTCTTTTGTCATTTTGTTGGGTTGTTCTTTTTGTAAATAATTTCACTCCTTAGCTTATTTAGCTTTTTGGTATCTTCTTTAATTGCTTTATCTAATTTTCGCAAATCATTCCCGTTGTAACGGAACCCATGTTTCGGGGTACTCTGTTCTCTACAATTACCATGCTTCGAATAATCTTCCCTGTATTTAACAACATGTGTTTTGCCGTCTTTGAATGACAAGACAAAGTGTATCTGGCAGTTCCTTACAATTATTACTGGAGAAATTTGATAAACAAAATGTAAATCAATTTCATGACCAAGTATGTCCATTTTGTTTATTTTTCTTGTTCTTCAAATTTATACCCAACTCCTATATTCAATAATCTTTTAGCTACAAAAACGGAAGGGTGTTGATATTTACCGCTCTTGTCAATATCTATTTGCGCATTACTTATTTGTTCTCGCGTATTCTTATCTGTAATGATAACTCCATCAGACTTTATCCAATCGGTCATCCCGTTAATCGTAGCAGAGATGACGGCACTCACATATTGTTCTGCTAGCATGGTAGCCGCCTCTTCAAAAAATACGGCTCTATGCCCTGTTACCAACGAAGAACCTAGCCTGTGCTTCTTCGCTACTTCTTCGCAGCATTGTTTGTACGTTTTCATGGCTATTTATCTAACGATATACACATGGATGCATCCTTCCTTTTCATTCTTATACGCACTACCGGGAACCAATCCTCCCGCTATTGCTGCTTCTTCATTTTCGTAATTTGGGATGTTTTTAAGAACGGGGACGACCACTCGCTCATCATTTTTTATGCACTTCATTATTCGTTTCTTGTTCCAGAGAAACTCTATAAAATCCTTATACAGCTTGCAGTAAATGAATAGTTGCACCTTTCATAGAAATTTATAGAAAACTATGAAAAGTATTTTGGCTGTTCTTAAATTTTCCACACTTCTTTGAAGTATGGATTTTCAGAAAGTAAGCCATCAGCCCAACTATTAGGGCGTGGTATTCGCTCCACAAACCCCATTACGAGCTTGCGAAGGACGCTGTTTTTATGAGTATGTAAAGTGATATTTTTCATAGAACTTCTATGAAAATGATTCCTCGCACCACCTACATCCGCATGAACTTTTTTATTGCAATTCTCACACTCAAATTTATCCTGCGCCTTGCGGTTTTCTTTACTCACATAGCCGCAATCAGCGCACGTTTGAGACGTGTATGCGGGATTTATTTTAGTGATTTTTGTACCGTAGTTTTCCTCTAAACTCTTTAGCTTTTCTTCGATAATTGACTTACCAAAATTGCGCAACAAACGATTCATCTGTTTGCTCAAATCAGGATGCGAAAAATTTAAATTCTCAATGACTATTCCCTTCGGCTTATGCTTGCGCCAAATCCTGTTTAACGTGCGATTTACCTCGTTTTTTATCCATGCCCTAAACCTGAAAACTAACAAATCATATCGTTTACTCCGCGTCTTAAATCCTTGCTGTTGGCGGTTCTTAGCGAGTTTAGTAATGATATTGTCGTAGTGTTTTAGCCTATCAATAAAGTTTCTACCGTAAAGCTCCCCGTTGTTCAACGCGAACAACGTTCGCAGCCCAATATCTATCGCGATTTTTTCTTCTTTAAACTCGGTTTCTTGCTGCTGCATTTCCTTCATCAACGAGGTCGTCAACTCGCCGCGTTTATTTACATTTATCTGTATCGCTTCGCAAATTTCACCCGCCTTTTCATCGAAATATTTGTTGCTTTTTAACGGCAACATTATCGGCTTACCACTCTGCAAAGTCGATAGCTGAACCCAAAAATCAAACTCCGTAGTCTTAGTTTTATCGACAGGAAATATCTTAGCAACATTGCTGTTCAATAACATATTCTGATGCTCGAAATTCGGCTTCCTGCGCCATCCTAAAATCTGCTTGAATATCTTCTTCGCTAAAAATAATTCCTCACTCGAAAATAACTCATGTTCTTTGCTTAACCAAATCTGACGCTTGTTTATTTGAAACAAATGTTTTCTCGTTTCTTCACTCAATTTCGACCCGTAAACTATTTCCTTAAACTTGTTCTGAACATTGCTTAAAAAAGAATTCAAACAGCCTACAACCTGATACGCAGAATTCCTTTTATAACGCTCCGAAAGCGTTGACTGTAGAGGCTTTAAATCAATATTCCTATTGAACTTTTCACCCTTTTTAAAGAAATTATACCACTGCAATTTAGCTATCTTCCCGCACAAAATACGATACTCCTCCAACACGCTCAACACCTTGTCGCGCTTGCCCTTATTCATCCCGCTTTGTAACAAATATGTGCGTACCATTTTACTTGTTTTGCAACTCCTCAATTATCTTTTCTGTCTTCCGCTTTGACCTCCGTAAACCGTACAACCGCGCAGTGAAACTCGTAATTATACTCACAAAATCCTGCATCAAATCATCCTTATCATTGACCTGATTATTGATGACTACTATCTCTCGGTCATCCAACGCTAAAAGCTGCTCAATGTAGTTCAATCCAAACCTCGCCAACCTGTCCTTATGCTCAACAACTATTCGCGTCACAGTCCTGTCTAAGAGTAATTTTTCTAGCTGCTTCCTTTGGTCATTCAAACCGTTACCAATCTCCTTCACAGTCTTGAAAACTACCCACCCTTTTGCCGCACAATAACTCGTTAACCGCTCCGCCTGACGCTCCAAATTTTCCTTGTTCTCACTTGACGAAACCCTCGCGTAAATCACCGTATTCTCAACAGCCTTCCGCTTCCCCAAAACCACAATAGTCCCGCTCGGCAACTGCTCCGTTATCAACTTCCCATTCTTGTGATACGTCCACGCAGTCCGATACGTAACACCATTCTCCTTTGCCCACTTACTTAATTTCATCTTCATAACTAAAACAAAATTAAGAAATTATTTCCGCATTCCAAAATAGTTTTCTATCAAGGCATATGAACTTTAAGATACTTGCTTAACGATAAGCTCAAACCAAATGTAGCTCCAAATAATGAAAGCACCAACCACAATAATAAGGGCTGATGTTATTGTAGAGGCAACCTGAAATGCCATTTCTATTACTTCCCTTGCGTTAAATACGTAAACCATAATTCTGTTTGTTTTTTACTGGTGATGGATTGCATTTCTTACAAGGAATTCCAACCTGTCCGTTCCTTGTTATTATCCCGCCAACGCACTTTTTATTTGTACAGTTTGGATTTGCGTTCAGTCGTCCGCTAATCTTTACCTCTCTGTACCATATTTCGTAAACCTCCCTCGTGCTGAAAACAGCGATTTCATTTCTATTTCTAATCACCCACTTCCCTACGCCCAAATGAGAAGGCCAACAATTAAAATCTTTCCATTCTGAAAAATCAATAGCGTCGTTAGCGGATAGTACGCGCTCTTCGACTCTGCCATCTATATAGCTTTGCTTAGATTGGCGACCAGATTCAGATGATTGGTATTTACCAAAAGCCTTATCCGCTGCTTCGATTATGTCTTTCGGGAATTTCTGATTCATGCTGATTTATTTTTACTTTTTTATTTCATCCTCCTTTGGATGCTTGCTCTGTATAACGCCCGCAAACGCCTTTCTTACTTCCGCCGAACGATGGCTCGTTACACCTTGTAGTGTTATTTTATCTAAATGTTAGCTCGGTTCCCGTTAAAGAGAAAATTAAATTTTGTAGTTGATGCAAGTATTGACAATTCGAATCATCGTACATGAGGGTATATGTACCGGACTTGTTGTACTTATAAAATTCAATATCTTCGTGATTAAAGCAAATGCCATACCCAAGTTCTATTTCGGGCAACTGATAATAAACCATGTCGCCTAAATCTTCAACTTTTACAAATCCATACCTTTCCAACACTTCAGGTGTGAGAGGTATTGGCGAATACTCGTCCGACTTATCCCAAATATCAAAAATACTTCGTGCATCAATGGTTACTACTATCCCGTTGCGCTTTAACTGATTACCTATGCGGAGTTGATTTGCTGCTATCATGGTTACATGAAGTTTTTAAATTCATCCGATTCCTTTATGTGATATGGCTTACCATCTACTCCATGAGAGGTTAGAGTGCGCGTTTTCTTGTATTGAGATATATATGCCTTCACCGTATCATCAGCCCAACTTCCACCCATTATAGTTATCAAATGGTACACCATGTCGTCAGTCCACTTATTGGGATTAGCCTTCCAACCCGCTCTGAAAATTCTACCATGACGGGCTTTATCTTGCCCTGTATATTTTATGGTAGAATAATCATTCTCATCCCAATCTTTCTTTGTAGCATCTTCAAGTAGCTTTTCAGGATTTACATCATCACTTCTTGAGCAGCCATCTTCATAAACAGCTACAAGTGGCGTTATAGACATTGTACCATCATGATTATTCTTTGGCAAATCTCCTTCAATCTTTACAATCTTAGGCTCATCTACTATTACTACTTCGTTATTTGATGTTAATTTAAGCCCCCATACATCATCGGTATGGTCAGGAAATGCAGATGATGCATTTGGCCTTACTCGTGTCTTTCGAAGAGTTACCTTATCTACTTTACCGTTTGCAGGAACAAATTTTGTACGCACCCATTCTTGGGGTATAGCGGGAATATTAAGTGAGGCATCTGTAGCGGAGGCTATCTTCTTATACGAATTGTATCTTACGGTATAGTTTTGTTTTAAATACAGCATTTGATTCCAAAAGCTAGAATCACAGTAGCTTACATTAATTCCGTCAGTAACCCAATCACCTTCTTTTTTTTCTTCGTTAGACGTAAAGTAGACGTGTTGTGGCACATGTCCTTTAACCAGCGCAGCGAGCATACCATAGTGTAAATCACCTTTCTCATCGGCAATTGCCCCACGAAACTGCCCTGTGCTTGTTTTGGTCGGGAGCATCACCACTTGGCAATCTATAGTAAGTTTTGTATCCATTACAGTTGGAAGAAGCAAAATCTGTGCCAAAGTTACTAGTCAAAGTAAGTTTGCCTGAGTTTTTTAGAAACCATTTGAAGGATAACCCTTTCATCAGGATACGCTTTTTTGCCTGTAGTTAAATCTATTTTTTGAGTGTACGGTTTAATTAATTTACTACGATTCATTGCCAAGTATTCCTGAATCGCACGCTCTACATCGTTATCATCAAATGGTATTTCACCGCCATGTATTTTCGATTTATCATTATCAATCATTACATAAAACCGCTCTTTGCCTTCTTCGAAATACTTATAGTTAACAAGATTTTCAGCAATAGCAAATAAATGCGCCTTATCTAATATTTTAGATTCATGCCTCATTACGCTATCGTTCGTTTTGTGTAGTCTTACATAGGCTGTATTACCAAATAACTTAGGAGTAAATATCTTTCCGGCTGATTGGTGGTGAAGTGTAAGGTCAATTGAACGGTGGCGACAAGTTGCGAGTTTTCCTAATATATCGTTTGGCATATTCTCACTCAAAAATACAGTCGGGTCTTCGATAAGTACATGCCCGCAAGAATACCCCTTTAATATAGCCATTGTAGCATTAACGAGGTCATCTACACCCATAGGGTCTCCATTTTCCAAGAACGGTCTGATACGTCTTATTTCACAAAATGGGCTTACTGTAAATCGCTCTAGTTGGTCTAATCCAATGGTTTTAATCCTTCTGTGCGGCTCATCATAGTACCAAAAATCTTCAAATTCATTATTGGTGTCCAAAATAAGAGCTTTACGAGGAGGTATACCCATTGCGGGATTCCCCATAACCGCTTTATCGAACATTTTTATTGTCGTAACAGTCTTACCGCAGCCCTTTATGCCGCAGGCAACCAACACTTTACACTGTCGTTTTTTCATTTATATATTTTTGTACCATTCTATCTTTATAGCCACATCAATAGAATCGCAATATTCTAAAACGGTAAATGCGTAGCTATCTGAGCCGAATTCGTTATATAGTTTCTGCATTTCCTTATCTACATGTCGCTGCTCTTCTAGTCTTTCTGAAATATACCTATTCTTACGCTTTAATCCTTCTGTATAATCCACGAATGAATAATCAGAACCACTAAAGGTTATTTTATAAATGCCCGACTTGTCTTTAGGTCTCGGCTTAGGATTAGGGTCTTCCCCTCTTGCTATTTTTTCTTGCCGTATCCTTTCGGCTCTCTTTAAGAGACCTTCAGATACTTTTTTATTCCATTCTTCATCATGGACAACTTTCTTTAAAGACTCCTTAGCTCTATCTATTGCCTCTTGCGACATACGCTTCCCCTTTCTTCCGTTGCTTATTTTTTCTCTTGTTTCTTCACTTACTGTTCTATCGCGAGTTTCCCACGCCCTTCTTGATGCCTCGGCAATTACCTCCTTTGTTTCTTGGGTATGATGAAATTTACTCGCCTCGTGGTTTTTCCTAGTCTCTTCACTCCACGGCTGTCTAACGTACCCGTTCTTTCTCATTGTTTCCCACGCCTTAGCTGCCACTTCAGGACTTCTTTTCTTACCTAAGTTATATTTATTACCTTTATTAGCAATACTCGTCGCTTCTTTTGCATGTTCAGGGACTATGCGACCTTTGCCGTTCTGATTCCCCTTCATACTTTCCGACTGCTTCGCTCTTGATATTTCACTCAATATCGTTCGCTGACCGCCAGATGTTAAGTTATATCCATAAGCAGGGTTGTTTGAATTATGTTGCGCTATCCAATAAATTTCTCGTTCTTCTAAAATAGAAACATCGCACGTTTCTATAACTGCAAACCTCATATTTTCTAAACCATACTTATTGAATGCTCTTTGTAGTAAGTCATTGCCATGCGCATTTCTCTTTAGATAAGATACGTGGTCTGATTTCCTGCCATGTATATCACCTAATCCAACATACACTTTGTAATCGCCTTCAGGTGTCTTTGTCGCGTTCTCAAACCAAATTTTGTAGATGCCGTAGATTTTTAATTTTACGCTTTTCATTCTAAATTAGTTTTAGTTAAAAAGGATACAGACGGCACAAGGCACAAGATATGAAAACTGCTACGCTATCAATACTTTAGCCACTTGTGTACCGCCTGTATCCTTAAATGTATTTTCATTATTCACCAAAATATTGTGAATAGCGTAGCACTGTAAAAATACAATTTTAATTCTTAACTATCAAACATTCTAACCGAAATAATTGTTTAGAAAACGATACTTTTTAGACCTTCTTTCTTCAGTAATTTGTAAAGGTCTTCGTACAAATAATACGATGCAGGCTTATCTTTGCCCCATGCAGCGCAAGAGATTATAACACCTAGCCCGTCATCATCGTAGTTCTCCACTTTTATGAATGGTTTTTCGTTGCTGTAATTTAGGCTGAAAATGTCTCGCGGCTTTAATGCCTTGAGTTTTTCTACGGCCTCACCAACCTTCATGAGCGTTACTTTTTCGCGGCAAACCGTCTCGGTGTTCAACAGGTAGTTATCTGCGCTGTCAGGCGGAGTGAGGACTTCCTTCTCTTCGTATGGCTTCAAAATTATTATCACTGATGAATTAGCCGGAAGCTCTTGCAAAATCATTTTTGTATATTTGCCCTTACCACCCCACTTTACAGGCTTTGGTGAGAGCCATGCATCCTTGGTGTCTCCACTCATTGCAGGAGCAAAACCCTTACCGCTGTAGTCTCCCTTGCTTAAACTCAAAGTGTGTAGCCTGAAAGGAGTGTAAGCGGTCTCCTTGGTATCACCTACTCCTACCATCTCAATTATAAACTTAGTAGTAGGTAACTCCGCTAATGCTCCAAGAATAGACTCGTAGCTGATGCCTTGGTTAAGGCTCGTTATTTTTATTCCTTCTGCTGTACCTGTAGGGGCGAAAACATCTATGTTCTCAATCACCTCGTCACTTGAAGTGTTGGTTACTTTTACTTTTATTTCGGTTAACTGTTTTTCTTTAAACATCGTGTGTTATTTTTTTTGTGGTTAAGCTTGTTGCTGCTATTAAGTTTCAGTGGCGATAGCACCGTTCAATTTCGGTTGATTATTGGGCTTTCACTTCTTACTCCTTGTTGATTTCTTTGCCGCTACGCCATTTTCCTTTTTCTTGTAGGCGCGTTTCTTCTTTGTTTCTTCCTGAAACTCTGTTATGTCGTGATTTTGCGCTACATATTCAGGCTCAGGAATAACGTCGAGGTATTCACCATCTACTTCGTTAGGAATTATTTCTGCTATCTCTGCGTCTCTCTCAAAGTCAGGAGGTGTTGGTGGTTGTGTGTATTGATTCTGATATTGAGGTGCTGGTTGTGGCTGCGCCTGTGGTTGGTTTTGATATTGCTGCTGTGCTGCTTGTTGTTGCTGAGGTGGAACGTTTTGCGCTTGAGGCTGTGGATGCCCTTTCTTATATGCTTCAGTGAGGTCTTTCAATTGGTTTATCATGTCCCTTCTTGACTTCCTTAGATCTGCAAATTTCGCCGCTTTCCCTGCCAAGTCAATAGCAACTATTCCTATTAGCATCTGCTCGTCCGTAGCTCCAATGCCTCGCTTATTCATTATGCGCTCCAAGATTGGAGTCACTTCCTCTTCAAACTCTTTGCTTACTGAAAACGCATCTCCTACTTCATTATTAAATTCCTGAACTAATTCAATAACAGGTACGGTTTCTGTTGGTGATGTTGGTACAGCTAATCTTAAATCAATGAGCTTCTTTTTATCCAGCCTTTTAAGTTGGCTCTCATTTATTTTCACACCCCAATTAGCTACGTTATGAACAACCTTGTAGCCCATAATAGCCATCTGCGCGGCTTTCTTAGCTGCTAAGTCTTTCTCCTTTGGCGGTAGTTGTGATAGCTCTGGATTGAGCGGAGTTATAGGCTCTTTTGGTAATGGTTTTGGCTCTTCCTTTGGCTTAGGCGGCGGTGGCTGCTGAATAGGTTCAGGAATAGGGTTCTTCATGTCTATTGGGCTAATAGGGATATTAGGCCGTGCATAAGACTTGTTGTCCGCAGCTTCACTATTGAGTGGGTCGAACGCCTCGTAAACTTTAGGCGCAGTCCTGTATTTATCACTCACTGATGATGATTCCGAATCGTGTAGTTCTCCTGATGCCTCGAATTGAGCATCGCTGTTTTTGCCTAATTTCATTTATTTTTTATTTTGTGTGTTAGGTGCTTTTGTATCTATGGACTTTATGTACTCTTCTATTTTCGGCTCTAATTCCTTAAAATGCTTTTGGTATATTTTATTTTCACTAGAATAATTTTTTTTCTTTTTAATCATATCTCCTAGATACACGCATATCACCGCTTGTGTCTTCTGTAATTTACTTGAAATTAATTTTTGTGTGACCCCGAATTTACTCAGACTTTCATAGCAATAGTAGCATATAAAATCTATCGCCAACTTCTTTTTTATGTCGTGTCTACCCCTAGAATAAATCTTCTCAATTGGTACGGAGAAATGGGAGCAAATAATATTGATTATCTTATCGAGATGTACCTGTACCGATTTGGGCTTATTGGACTTGGCCTTTTTATCATTTAAAATGATGCTTAACGTGCGGTGCTGACCAAATTCATCAATATGATTTGCAACTTCTCTTAGTACCCGACTTGTAGTGGCATCGTGTGTTGTTGAAGGCATCGTGTGGTTGTAAGCGGTTGTGTGAGACCAAAGTTATAAATCTTTTCTAAAAAAATAAAGGAATTATAACTCTATTTTTAAAAATATTTTCAAGGCATTAGAAATGGTATTTTATTTGGAGTAACTTTGAGTTGTGTGTTTGTTGTGGTTAACAAGAAAGCCTCCGAGGAATCGGGGGCTTTCGGCTTTTTTCAAAGCTATGGAAACCGGAAGTATTTTTAAAATGCGGGCTGCACTGAACCGCCACCACTGCCTTCTAGCATAGTTATTATCTGTAAGGTCTCTGATTCATTAGCAGATGTGCGTTGATTCAATTTGTCTATCTGTCTTTGAATATCGTAGTAGGTGGTCTTGTCTTCTTTTTTCTTGTAGGAATAATAGTCAATGGTTTTGATTAAAGCCAAAGCCCCTAAGAACATGAACGTAACTTCAAACCAATTGATGTCTTTGAAGAAATCAAAAGTTTTATTTGGAGTACCTTGTGGCGGCATCGCCTGCTGTGGCGGAGCAACGTATTGAGGCGTTGATTCCACTACGGTTGGTTGTGCAGCAACAGGATTTGCTACAGGCTGCGGTGCTGCTGTTTGTTGTGGTACACTCGAATTCATCGTTGTTGCGTCCATCTTTTTTTTCTTTTAACTCACTTCTCCGCCATCCCATCCAAGAGACTTAGCTTGTTTTATTATTATTTCATCAGTAGCATTTTCAAATGGCTTGATTTGATACTTATTTTTCACAAACCATCTAAGTGCATTTTCTGCATCATCCGATATTGGTGCTGTTGGTTCAGGTATCTTCACCTCTTCGACAACAACACCGTCTGCATGAGCAAAGGCATCCTTTTTATTCGTCAAATCCTCCGCTACTGGCTCAGGATTCACTAGGTCAATAGCAATCTCGTCTGCTTTGTTTTTCAGCCCTTTATCTTTATCTGTACCTTTATCACTCTCCTCTTTATTTTTCTTTAAGGTGCTAATAAAAAATATAGTGCCGAATAAAACACTCGCTATTGCAAAACCTTTTATGATGTTTTTTGTGTCTTGTGTCACTGCTACAATTTTTTAATCTAATTTCTTGTCTTCACCAAGTAAATAATAAGCACCCCCAAATAAAGCTAATAGCAATATAAGCCATCCGTAGCCATGCTTAGGTGGTGCGGCTGCACAAGTAGTGGCTGCGGCTGGCTGCGCACTGCAACCTCCTCCGCCTCCGCCTCCAAATCCACCAGTAGCACCGCCCTGAGCAACAGAAGGAGAAAGTGGCACAATTATACCTGAACCTGAACAAGCGATAGTGCTAACGCCCGAACTCGCATTCGAACTAATAGAGACTATACCTGTATAGCTTGCAGCAACTACAGGAGAAAAATATACTGTTACGGCTTGTGTTCCACCTGCGGCAATGGAGCCTCCATTCCAGCTAGAGCTAAAGCCAGTTGGATAAGTTATTGAATAGACTGTAAGAACTGAATTCCCCGTATTTGTAATGTACATTACCTGATTTGAGCTAGCACCAATGCCTACACTACCAAATGTCAAATTACCACTTACGCTTATTGTAGCGTGTGGAGAACTTAAGCAAGAAGCGGGCGTACTCGAACCACTACAAGTCCTCGGAGGCGGAACAGGTGTGGGCGGTGGTGGTGATGGCGGCGGCGGAGTTATAACACAGCAATGCGGCACAACCGTTGGCACACTCGGTGGTGGCGGAGTTATTACGCAGCAATGAGGTACAACCGTCGGCACACAAGTCCTTGGTGGAGGAACTGGCGTAGATGGTGGCGGCGGCGGTGTTGGAGTTGTTGGCGGAGTAACGGGCGTAGTTAAGCAAGAGGCCGGAATGCTTGAGCCAGTGCAAGTCCTAGGAGATGGCACAGGCGGTGGCGGCGGTGCGGAAGGAACCGATGGTGGCGCAGGGATACTAGGGATTGTGGAACTACCACCAGACGGCACTATCGCTGTCACGTTAGAGTAGTTAATGTCCATATCATGGACATCAGGATTTATTACTTTGCTATTTGTATTTCTCTTGCCCATTTTAATGAAATTAAATTAGTTATCACACGGATATATGTTTTGTCTCCACATTCGCCTTTGAAGAAAGTAAATTTGGTTTCTGGATGTTTAGCTTTGTTGTTTGCGCATCTATATTCTGACCTGCGGATATACTAGATAAGCCCTGCTTGTACTTTAAAAAAAATATAACACCCGTAACAAGTACGATGCTCAAGCCGCTTATTAATATGATTCTAGTATCCTTCTCCATTCACAAATTTTTACTCGCCACCTGCGGCTATCGCTCCCTTCGTAAATAAATATCCGGCTAACCAAATGCCCACACCTGAAGCTACCGCTGCGATAGCGTACTTCAAAAAAATATTGCTTTTTGCAGGGTTATCCTTATCAGTGGATAATGCCTTGATTGGGTCTGCATTTTGACAACAGGTGTTTTTATTACATTGCATAGCTAGCTTTTTAAAACAGTTGCCGCCATTGCTTGTGCCTGAGCAATAGTTACAGTTGTTGCGTTTGCCTTCTTAATTTTTTCGTATGTATAGACGTAGTAGCCACCCACACCGATGACCACTAGTGCAAAGATACTAAAAAAGATTATTTTTTTCTGACTGTTATCCATCTCAAAATAAATTTAGTTCCCACAATTGCTAACAGCACAAGCATTTGGCGTTATATTAAATATTTGACAGAATGTAAGTGTGCTTGTATTGCCTTGTGGTACTATGTTCTGCGCTACATCCGATGACGATATTGTCCCAAATGGGAACAGGTCTCTCGTAGCATTTATTCTATCTTGAATACCCGTTGCCAAGTATGCCTTTGGTGTTAAAGTAGAGTATCCAGCCTGAACCATTTTTGTAATTTGGTCTTCCGGGCTTGTGGCTTGAAATACTCCGCCATTTAAATATCTTGCATCCGTTGTAAGATTAGCCACGTAGTCATCCATGAAGCTCTTGAAATTCGGATACATTTTGAAATAGGCTTGCGTGGGTGTCCTATTATTTGTTTCAACAGTATCCATTCTTACACCGTTACTTGCGTTCCCTTTAATGCCGCCATAGTTATTATAATTAGCCGCCAAATCAGATGTGCCATTTGCAGACTCTACGGATAGCTGCGCAACTACTGCTGCAAAATACAAACCTGTATCTGCAATAGCTGTGATTATATCATCAAAGTGCTGCTGCAAAAATGTTTTAATCAGTGATGTAGTGTACGCAGATGCCATTTGTTTTAGTTATTCGCTGTTATTGATTCCAGCGGTACGTTCTCAAATTTATTTTCTCGAATCCAAATTGAGATTAGATATTTCACACCTGATGCAACAGGCAAACCCGCATGTTCTGAATCTGGTATTATTTCCCCATTAGCATCAGTATTATCCCACATCACCATCAACCCTGTTTTAGGCTGTAGCTTGTATTTCATTTTTGGAAATTCAGTTTGACCGCCTTCAAATTCTTCATTGAGATAAATCAAACAGGTCTTTATTCTTTGTCCACCTTGCCTCATGCACCCTTCGTAATAATCAGCCGTCTTATGAAAGCAGTCGTGGTGCGCCTTAAATAGTCCGCCTACCTGATATTTTATTAAGGACATCGGCTCCTGATTCTCAATCGGGATGCCCGTCTTTTGCGCAACAACCTCGCGTATCTTTTTTAGCGCGGGTATATCTGGATTGAAGAATTTTGTCTCTGCAATCCTGAAGTCTGCGTATTGCTCACCAAGCACACCCGCTCTTTCTAAGTCAGGCTCACCAAGAGAGATTATTACATCGCATTGCTGCTTGCTCAGGAAGTTCGGGTATTGTTTTAAATTTATTGGGTTAGCCATTTTTATTGGTTGTGTGTGTTAGCTAAATACTGTTTCGGACATGCTGAAATCTTTAGGCATACATTCGTATGTTGCTGTTTGGTCTCCGAACATTTCCTTTACACCGTCGAATTGCATAGGCAATGATGTCAACCAAAGTGGATTGTCACTACTATCGGTAAACACCCTTACATTTACTCCTATCGGACTTTTTGGGTGATGTACATATTCGTTTTCCCATACGTTTACCACTATGGCTGGCATGGGCGATAACTTATTACCTTTTAGTTCTTCGATTTGCGCATCTGATAGATGTACTAAAACCAGTTCTCCCTTTTTCATTTTGTTCTATACTGCTCCTTTAAGCAGGGTTTTGTTTCTAAATAGCTTACAAAATCGCTTTTACTATACTCGCTGTCTTGGGACAAAGTTCTTCAAATAGTCCCGCAATTAATAGTCCCGCAAACGCCCCAACAGCCACATCGAATTCATCCTCTCCATGCTCCGCCCCAATTACTGCCCCTATTAACATTCCCGCATCTCCTAGCCTTCTGCTCTGCTCTCTTGCGCGTTCTTTCTTCCTACGTGTGAAATACTTGATTAACTTTTTGTTCATTGTTGTGGTTTGTTTGTGTGTGAAATATTTTGCAGTGCCTTAATTTATTAACGGTTTTGATACGCCTTCCAACCAAACACAGCTAAAACACCTACGCCTACAACACCAAGTATTGTCCACAAACCGCCACCGCCTTTCTTTTCTTCCTTTGTTTCTGTTACAGGTGTAGCTCCCGTTTGTCCTCCGTCTGCCGCTATTGTTGCAGGAGTTTCCACCACAGGGGCTACGACAATCGTTGGCGCAACAGCAGGTGTTGCGCTTGCTCGCTCTGCTTGCTTGGCCTTCTTCCCTTCCTGCATTTTTCTTGCGTTCTCAAGTTTAGCCGGATACTTTGTTATAGCAGTTACCAACTCTTCGTCAATGATATTAATATCACTTTCTATATCCGCCCTCTCAGTCTCATCTGTAGTTTGAGCTAATGCTGCCTGAGCATTTTTTAAAAATTGTATCTGCTCCTTAATGCCTTTGCTTACTGTATCTTCAGTAAAGCCTAATTCGGTCATTTTCTTAATGTACTTGAACTGTTTTGCCATCGCTTTTAGTTTGTGTGTTTATGAATTTAATTGTGATTAATTACTCGTATTGCAAGTTGGTGCTGCCGCCTTTGGAACAATTGGAGGCAAGTTGGATATACGCTGTATCCTGAAACTATAGTTATCAGAAATAAATTTATTGAGCAAAGATACGAATAGATAAGCACCGAAGATGCTTGATATGCCTATCCAAATCTTACGCTCTACCTTGCCAAGGTCTACGTTCTCCAACTTCTTTAATACCTCTAGTTCCATTGCTTATGCGTATTTAGATGCGACTGATTTTTTAGTTCTCTTAGCCTTTGCGTTTTTTAATGCCTTGACATGACCTGCTATGTTTTCTGCGGCTTCTTTAGCTTCTGCCTTACTATACGTTTTGCCGTATTTCTCGCGATATTTTGCAGATACTTTTTTACCAACGTAATTTTTTTCTACTTTTTTCTCTAAGCCTTCGAAGCCGATATGACCGCCTTCTGCTAATTGTTCTGCGCGTTTACCTGCTTCTTTTATAGCTGATGCAGATGTCTTGAAAACTTTCTCTAAGAACTTAGCAGGATAGCCAACAACCCTTGTTGCTAACACATACCCATCATCCCCGTACTTATATACTTCGAATGAAAGTTTCTTGTCGATTTTATGTGCTATCGTTTCTATCTTTTCTCCTACCTGACCTGTTATAAGACCGCCCTTTTTGTATGAGCCTTGCTCTATATGCTTTTCAAGTTCTGCCTTGAACTCCGCAGGTAGCTTCTCGTAGTTGTCCTGCTCCGCTAACTCGTACTTGCCTAGTGTGTTCCATACGTCTTCGTTACCTCCACTGTATTTATAGTGGGTAGTGTAGGCGTGGTCATCGAGAAAGTGTAGCTTCTGGTGGTAGTCCCACATCTTCCATACTTCAGCAGGTGTTTTGCCTTCATAAGAGTGTTTGGTTTTACCACCCCACATGTACTGGCCTTCTGATACGTGCCTTTCTACTTCTTCCTTAGCTCTTTCAGGCAAATCCTTGAAGCTACCTTTGTAATGCTGCCAAAAGGCTTCAATATCCTTCTCGTGGAGTATCTTCTCCATGTGGTCTTTGATGAAATGCTTGCGCTGCTCCGTATCCCATGAGTCCCAAACTTCAAATGCCGATTTACCTACGTATTGATTCTTTATTTCTCCACCCTTAGCATATCGACTCCCCTCTTTCCTTTTCACGCCCATTATAGAAGTAAAATCACTATAAGATTTTTTCTTAACAGCGAATCCTTCCTTCTTGAGCTGCTCTATAAAAGCATCTGCCTTCTCGTCATTACTTGTACTGAGCTTCTTTATTTCAAATTGGTTTACTATTTTCATCTGCTCAGGACTAAATGTATTCACGCCCCAAAATTCTTTTAGGAACTGCTGAGGTGTCATTGAGGTAGTCTCCCCGCCTTCTTCGTAAGAACCTTCCTCTACATGCTCTCTCAGCACTTTTTTTATTGACTGCTCCAAGTTATCGTAAGATTTAGCGGAGCTATCACCAAGATACCTGTATGTAGGCTCTCCTGTTTCCGCTAAGTCTATTTTATGGTCAAGTAAGAAATGTTTACGCTGACCTACAGACCATCTTTCCCATACTTCTCTTGAAGTTAAATCTTCATAGACGTTGGGTATGGAACCGCCTGCGGCATATTCATTATACCTCTTTTCTCTGTATCCTTCGTTCAAAAGTTTTTTAATGAATTTCTGTAAATCAGTTTTATTTTTAAATATTTCTATGTCGTAAAAAGGGCTACCGTCTTTGTGTGTTTTAACGCCATCGTAAAAGCTAACAGTATATTTAGCCTTACCTATGTTCTCTGTTATTTCGTATTTCTTTACTCCATATAAATACTTAGGTTTGACACCTTCATTGACCATTTCTCCTCCGCCCTCATACTTCATTTCATCCTTAACTTCCCAATTCGGAAAATCATAAGTAATTTCTCTTGCAGGAAGATTGACAATTATCTCTCCGATTTTATTTTCATCCTTATCGTTGTAAACAATGGTGTATAAGTCCACTTCGCCGCTCTCCTTGTCTTTGCTCCACATATGGCTAGGAGCATATTGGGTTGTCCACGCATCATCGCTTATGTTGAATTTTTTATCAAGGAATATACCGTTGTCGTAGAACTTATTTACAAGTTCAGGATATATATAGTTTAAAAATTGATTTTCATTAAATGGAGTCCCCACTTCTTCTTCCCCATCTATACTGATAATCATTTTGCCTTCTAGCTTGTATGCGGCATTCATATAGTCCGCTAGTTGCTCATCAGACATTCCGTGAGGACGAACACCATTATCGGATTTGTATAGGTCGCTGTAAAAACCTCTGTCTTCGGAAACATCCTTTGCAGTCACCCATTTCCCATCAGTAGCACCGCCATGTTCCATTCTGAAATGATTGCGTATAGCTATTTTAGAGGTGTCCACTTTCTTTTTTAGTTCCTCGGCTTTAGCTCTAGCCAATTCTAAGTCGGTGAACTCTTCATCTTTAAAATCGCCATCTTCCCACCAATAAACTTTGTAGTATTTATCGCCTAGAACTCCGCCTTCATTATACTGAGGATTAAACTCATGCTTTTCCTGCCACGTAAGATTTTCTTCCCATTTTTTAGATTTCTCAAACTTACGCTCTTCTTCTTTATTTATTTCAAACCAAGTGCCATCGTCTTTTAGTACAATATTTGAACCGTCTATTATAGTCCCTCCATCCGCATATCTTTTACCTATGGCTCTTGCCTCACTATATGCAATAGCCAATGCTTGATTTTCGGAAGAAACCTTATTGCCCCACCTGTCAGATAATTTATGAGCTTTAAATTCACTCATTACTTTGCTGAATTTGTCGCCATCAATGTCTCCACCCTTAGCGTATTTAGGTACATCCGCCCTAGCGTCTGCATCATTCTTTGCTTCTTCGTATCCCGTGAAAACTTTATCAACATAGGCATCAGGGTATCCTTCGAACTTCGCAGATACTACATATCCTTTGCCACCATCGTATTCATAAACACAATACGTCATGTTGGCTGACTGCTTGGCTTGTGCTGTATGTTTCTTAGCACCTATTAACCGTTTCTTTATGCTAGATTTAGTTTCGCCACCTTTAGCATACGTCCCTTTCGGATGAAACTTTATGTCAATAACGCGCTCCATCTGCTCTTTTGGATAAACACCTACATCAAATATTTTTCCAACAAAATATTTTCGCGCATCCTCCTCTGTTGACATCGCACTTAGATTAGTGCTGTAGTTGTAATCGGGATTAGAGAATATCACGTCAACCATTGGCATATTCTTGCTGTAATCGTCAGTCTCACCGCCTTTAGCGTACTTTTCATTTTCTGACAGAGATAAATACAATGGCTTAATACCTCTTGTTTCAAATACAGGTTTTTTATCGTCATCTGAATTTGACATGAAGTATATCAAGCCTTTATCCTTATTCACTTTGATAAGCGGGAACATTTTGCCAATCTTAGTAGCGTGAGATTGGTAGCGATATAGCTTCTCTCCTGTTTTTAATTTTGCAATGATGTGCTTATAGAATTCTTTATCAAAATCATTCAAAGAGAATAAATAGAAGTCATCGTATTTCCCATTCTCTCTAATATCAAAACTTCCCCTTGGTTCTGAGTCGTCTTTATTACCCATTCTGCCCCAAGTAGTGTTGTATTTATCGGCTTCTGCTACGAATTTGATATGACCGCCTTTGGCATAATTCTGTTCAAATTCAGAACTTTTAGCCATAAGAAAAACTTCATAATCCTTTCCCTTAGCTTTATTCTCTTCGGAATTTTGTAGTCTTTCAAGTCTCTCTTTTGCATTTTTGTGAGTACCTTTAAATCTATCGACAATATTAGGCTTACTCAACCATTCTTTTGTAAAAATTATATACTCTTCTCCATCGACACCGCCACCCTTAGCAAAACCTTCTACGTCCTCATAGTCATTCAGTGCGCTCAACGCAGACTCATGAAATAACTCCATTGATTCAGATACTTGCTTATAGTCTTTCGCAATAAGAGCTTGTATAGCTGCCCATAATGGTGCTGCTACGGTAGCAAAGTTTAAGTCCTCTAGGCTATTGTATAGCTTCTTTAGCTTGGCTACACCCCATTCAGGAGTAGATTTAATAGCAAGATTCAACATTCCTGCTATGTCAAAATCTTTCCTGTATTTGTCGCCTAGCTTATACTTGTGCCTTTCGCTTACAGTTCCTCCTTCTTCGAAAATTAGTTTGTCTTTCTTGTATCGCTCTTCGACATCTTCAATTACTCGCTTTAAGTGAAAATGATTCGGATAGTAAGTTATAAATCCAAACTCGCCCCAACCCTCCGCAAAATACCTCTGTGTGTAATGAGTAGGGCTTGGGTCTTCGCCAACAATATAAACAGATACATTTTTATCATTTATATGTGGGCGTTTATATTTGAAGTCTTTTTTCCAAATATCAATGCTAGGGTGTTCCTTTTTTAAAAAATCATATCTATTGTCATCTACTTTTACCCACCCATTCATAGGGTCTTTTTCTTTCACTTCTTCAGACACGTCACCGCCTTTCGCGAGGTGCTTCTCCTCACGCTTCATTGATTCATCAATCTTGCCGTAAATTTTCTTTATCTTATTTTCAAAGTGAGTAGCATATACACCCGCTCCGAATTTCATTTTGCGAATGTCTTTCACTAAGCCCATAGCATTAAGATACGCATCGTGAGCATAGATAGACTTCTTGGCTTCGATTGCGTCCTTCATGTCGCTAATCTCATCTTTCAAGTCATCAATCATTCCGTGAATGACTTTATCCCATGAGTTACCCCACTTAAACTCTCTTACAAGCGCGTTCTTTTCGCCCTTTAATTTATTCTCTTCTTTCTTGGAGATTTCTTCAATGTTCGCTTTGGTTTTATCCATGTCAGCAAGTAGACCATCTACCTCTGATTTTATTTCACCGCCCATGGCCATCCGCGCACCATCAGGGTCGTAAACAAACTGACCATCATTATAATAAATATTCTCTGTGGGGACAAAAAATGTTCCCCCTTCGTTGTCTTTATATCCTTTAAAGCTCACTGAATATCTATAATGACGATAATCTCCTATTTTCCTTGTTTTAAGAAACTCGGTAGCAGGATAGCGTTTTTTATCTTCCGTATTATAAACCAAAACGCCTTTATCCAATCTCTTCCCGTCAGATACTAGAGCATACGGTACGTTTATATATCCCTTGCTTTTAGCTACGCTACCACCTACGCCCATTTCTTCGCCTGATAACCCTTGTAAAAATATTTCACGCTCAGATGGATGGTCTTCGTCAATTTCTTCACTTACAACAGGCTCTTCGTCATCCTCCTCTTCATCTAAATCCTCTTTAACAGCCTCAGCACTAACAATAACGGCATCTTCGCCCAATGCTTCCTTCGCTATTGTAGAAGCTTCTAATGGGGTAACAGCGTCAACAACAAATTCATGTACGTTGCCCTCTTCATCATCAGCATCCATGTATTTTACAACATGCTCTTCCTTGCCATCACTCTCCGAGCCGTCTCCACCCTTCAATTCGAAATTAAGGTAGTTTGTTACATCACTCATATCGCTTGCCGCACGAGAAACTCTTGATATAACCCATGCCTCTAGCTTCTCATCTTCACCGATTAGAGATTCTAATTTCTCAGCATCATTTTGAATATTCATGAGATGCTGACTAACAACTCCACCTTCGCGAAACTCTTTAGGTAAACGTCTTGCTATTTCTATCAAAGAGGTATTAATGAAATCAAGCTTTTCCAAACTGCCGCTAGACGTTAAAAGCTGTTGTGCTATTATCATCTGTTTTGTTGCAGTCTTGAATTGCACAGGAGTTGCGCTGCCTGACATTACTACAACCTTCTCAATATAAAACAGGTCATCAACCTCTGCCGCTGATTGCGCGATTAACTGAGTTGTCAGAATATCCTTGTCTTTATTTTCTTCTACTATTTGGTTAAAGAAATAAGCTGCGTCTTCATGCGTATCAAAATACTTTGTGTGATACTTGAACACAGTTATGTTCTTTCCCTTACCAAAATGAGCAGGAGCTTTTAATTCATGCTTTTTTACTTCTTCTTTCGGTATGCCGAATTTGTTGGCATAATAATCAAATGCCGTAAATTTAGGATTATGCTCTTTGAGGTCTGCTAAAGTGAGATGATGTTCATTGGCTATCTCAAGTACAAACGCAGCATCTTCATCAGTAAACCCTCCGCCCGCTATATTATTTACAGCACCTTTATATTTTCCTGTATTAACCCATTTGCCATCTCGGAAAGAAATGTGTTCTGTTTTCCATAAACGTGCGAAATCAAACCAAAATTTATCATCCCATTGTGCCTCACCCACATCGCCACCTTTTCTCATGGTCTTGACATCATCTATGACTTTGCCACTACCATCGTATCTCAGTACGGTTTTATCTGAAAGAATCTGCGCAATCTTTTTGCTCTTAAACTTAGAAGAAGACACCTTGATAACATAGACATTCACGAAATTAGAATCGGCTTTCATCATGGCTTGGCCTTGTGCTATCGCGTCTGTTGCATTTGTTTCAAGCCTCTTTATTTTTTTATAGTCAGGCGTTACCATGTCGGTACTCCCTGCTATATATACGTAAGGAACTAAGTCAAATGTAGCAACCATACCACCTTTCGCAAATTTGCGGGTAGTATAACTGCTGCCTTCCATTGATTTATCCTTGTCGGTCAATGCGATTTTGGATTCATCAAGCCAATTTATGTAGTCATGAGCGGCTTGTATTTGCACATCAAGACTCATTCCTAAAGACTTTTTCTTGCCACTTACTTTACTGTCATCCCAATCGATGATGAACCTCGTACCTTTATTAGGGTTGATAACTTCAATGACACCGCTATTATCATTCTGAACAATACCGTACCCCTTGTATATTTCAAGTATAGTGTCACCTGAATAGAATCCGTGGTTAATCATTCCACCAACTTCAAAGTTATCTCCTTCATGCTCGTAACCTGCAAGCTCTTTTGCGAATAACAATGCTTTGCTTTCGCTCTCCATAATATCAGGCCATGCCTGTGTTTCATTTATGATTTTCCCATTGTCAAGAATACCATAGCATATCATGCAGGTATTAGTTACAGGTTCTTTAACTACATAATAGATAACAGGCAGGTCGTAGTAATCACCTACGCCTTTATTCCAAGAAGATTCATACCCTAATACGCTTTCCCCAAATTCTGTTTTATATTTAGTCGCAGACTTTATAATGGAATCAGACATCATTTTCTCTATGTCTTCGTCTGTTAACTTTCTGCGCTCTATTTGTGTTGAGAATATTGCATGTATATACGAAACATACTCCGCATCGTTCAATTCATCTTGTGTCGGATAAGTTCTGTTTATGAAATCTTGAATTTCGTCTTTGGTTATTTTTTTTGCTATCGAAGATTCAATCTCTTTTATTTCAGAATAAAACTTCTTTAACCTACCACCGCTATCATATTTATCTTCAGAATCAATTTCACCCCCATCTTCCAAGCTCAAATACAAGCCTGTTTCCTTCTCAATTATAGGCTTCATTTGGTCAAATTGAATACCATCCTGCTTATACAATGTCTTGTACGTTGTGCCGCGTATTCTTCCAACTTCAAGCGTATACAAATCCTTCCCTTTATCGAGAATTATTTTTATGTAGTTGGCTTTGGGATTCTTTAATTTAAAAGCAACACCATCTTTTAGAGCAACGAAGCTATAAGCCCCTGTCATGATATGCAATCTGTTCATCCCACCCAACTGAGTTAGGATAACAGACGCTATCCTTTGGTCTTCAGTTAATTCTCCGCCTTGCTCAAAATGTAAATGGCTCACACCTTTGGATATGGTATGTCCTGCTTTCTTGGCATACTTACTCGCTAAAGAAACAGCTTTAGTAGCTCCTTTCTTAACTGTTTTTAATGCCTTGACAGCTTGTTTCTTATATTTAGATGCGGTAGATTTTGCCATTAAATTTAGTTTTTAATTACAGCCCACTTTTTTTATCTAGGTCGGAATGGTCTTTGCGCTTCTCCTCGTAGATATAACGCTCCCCATCGGGAAATTGCATATACTTGTACTTTGTTATTTGCGCCTTAGTTGGTACGCTGTTCTGAGTTAGCTTTGCTTTCTTTGCAGCCGCAGTCTTCAAGAATTTATCGGTGAATCTCCAACCTACAGGCTTTGAGTGACGCTTGCCATCGACCTTCTTGGTGTAATGCTCGCCTTGGGGTTTCCCCTGCTTTACTTTACCGCCTTTAGCGTATCCGTCCTCATCTCCATAAAGCGGTTCGGGATTCCGTACAAGATAACGCCACAATGATTCTCGGTCTTCTTGAGTCATTGCATCCCAATTTTTATCAGTAAAATTCTTATCTTCTTTAAAGATGAATTCTTTTAAAGCCTTTTCATTATATGGGTCTTTAGTAGTCCCGCCTTTAGCAAATTCCGCTCCGCTATGCACAACTTCTTCCCCACCTTTTTCTGCAAGCACAACAGTTACTTCCCAAGATTTTTTAGCCTTGAAATGCTCTGCTGCTTTCTTTTGTGCTGCATAAGATGTATCGGCTTTTACTGTGGCTCTTTTTGTTTTGTAGAACGCCTCGTAGGTATTAGCACCTTCTCCAATAACACCACCTTCTTCGAGCATGGGATATTTCTTCCTTTTCTTTACGTCAAAGCGGTTAGAGCGATGTTCATAGTAAACATGTCCCTTCTTGTAAGGATAGTGCGAGCCATCTGTAATACGCTTACCTTCAGGCAAAGCATGGCGTTTAGCATCGCGCTCAAGGCTATCTTTACCGACACCTTTATACGCGACCTTTAGCTTCTTATCGCCCTTGACCATTTTGGTCAGGCTATCATTTGCCTTCTTAATCTTCGCTTTGTCACCTTTGGATTCAACGGTTCTAGCTTTAGATTTAGTGGCGTATTTCTTGATAATGTCAGCAGCTTTCTCTACTTTCTTTACAGCAGCTTTTTTAGATTCGGGCTTCTCTGCCTTTACTTCAGCGACAACGTCTTTTACCTCTTGAACTGCGGCCTTTATTTCTTTTTTACTCTCCTCTGCTGCTTTAGCCGCTTCTTTCTGAGATTTTTCAATTTCAGACAATTTAGCCTCTGCCTCAGAAAGTTTTCTCTGAAGAGATGCCTTAGAAGCCGCAGGGACTAATTTATTATTCATCCCCTTACGCAGGGTCTCAATTGTTTTTTCTAATTTTTTTTTCTCGTCGTTGGTTTCTTCGAGCTGCTTTTCCTCTTTCTTTTCGGATTGAGTCTCTGCGCTTTCAATCTGAGCTTTTAAACCCGCAAGCTTTTTACCTAGAGCAGCTTTCATACTATCCGCTATTGCAGGATTGTTGAGGTTCTTCTCTATTTTTTCGATGTCGGCGGAAATTTTCGCTAAATCCATTATCGTGGTTTTATGATTTTATGTATAAATTAGTCAAGCAATAATTGTAGAGCTTCGATAGCTTCTTTTGCGCTCTCATCACCGTCATCAGCAAGGAACTGAAGCGTTTCGATAGCCTCTAATATTTCTTCGTGAGTAGGCTCTGTCTTTACTGCGGGAGCTTCTTCTATCTCGGCAACCGTTTCTTCAACCACAGGTATTTCCGCGACAGGTACGGTTTCTACAGTCATCGCGGGCATTTCTTCAATGCCTTGCTCAGGAACAACAACTGTCTGTTCGTTTATTTTTTCTTCCGCCTTAATCACATCAGGCTCAGGAACCATAGTTGGTGCAGCTTTCGATACACCACGGCTGCTAATTTTACCATCTTTTACCTCCGCTGCATCCCTTGGCGTATTCCCACTAACGAATGTATCATCTGATACAATATCCTCGTCAGAATCTACGAATGGATTGCGTTCATTTATGGAATTATACCACTTGTCCATGATTGCTCTGATAGCATTATCAAGGTCAATATATTTTTGGTCGGTGATTTTAAAATTATTTGTGGAAGTGCGCAAATAATCCACGATACTTGCGAAATCGTAAGCAACATTGTTTTGCTCTTGCGCCATCTTTTGCTTATCAGGGAAAACTGAGTTTAAATCAACTAGCCCGCTGTCTAATAAGACTTTCGTAAAATACTTATAAGCCACAGTATGAAATTTACAGATTAATAATTATACAGCGAATTAGGCAATAGCAGCTTCTAAGCGGAAATCTACCATTGTCATTTTAATACTATCGTACTGCAAATCTACTAAAAATTCAGTATTTTTTATAAACTTTTCTTTATTACGTTGAGAAAGTAAGTTATACGCCTTCTTATAAAAGAACAAGACATTCATGTGTAGTGTCCTAATTACATCAGCATAGGTTTCTGAATTTGCGTTCGCGGCGACATCGCTTAATATCAATTTATTGAAAGTAGTTATTGCGTTCTTATCAAAAGGATTTTTAGTAATTAAATTCCTGAAATCGTACATGATAAAGTCTTTTTTATCGGAAGACCTCATGATGAAAAGTACATTCAAATCATTACTCATCGCATCGTACAAAGTGCCTCGTGAATATACCTCGAAAGTATCTAACACTAGGTTTGGCAGTGCTATTTGCGATATAGGCAAAAACTTAAACAGGTTATCCAAATGCGTATTCAGATATGATTCGCGAAATAACTCAGGTTTTAATATAGCCGAAAGAGACAAGAACTTATAGTAAATCTTATCCTCGTTTAGTTTCTTTTCTATTGTATCTATTTGCTCCCAAGAATCTTCAAGCGCAGATTTAATAGTGTTGTCAATACCCCATTGAATACGTTGAATTAGCGCATCTGTCAACTCTTTTTCAATAAAGTACGCTCCGTCTATAAATTCTAAATTGGCTTTGCAAAACCTCAAAAAAGGTTCGTATCCATAATCAATTTGTTCGCTGAATTTGTTAGCACTAGCTATCGATATTGGATTCTTTTTACTAAAGCAAGTACGTGCGTAGCGTTCCCAAAAAATCAATTCAGATTTAATGCTAAATGTCTCTTTCGGGTCTTCAATCCTCTGATTAAAAAACCCATACGCGAATGTAGGCACTAACCACTTGGTCGTTTTTATATAATTAACTCTGTCAAGTAATTCCTGACCAATACGATTAAAATCTTCAGGAGTTAATGGAGGCTGCTGTTGTGCAGGGATACCTTGGCTCTGCTTACCTTTACCTTGTTGCTGTTTACCTTGTTTCCCCTGCTGTTCACCCTCTTGTGGCTCTTCCTGAACTTCTCCTTCGCTTTGCTCCCCACCTTCTCCTTCGTCACCTTCCCCCTGCCCCCCTTGTTCGCCTTCTCCTTTTTCTTTATCTCCTTTCCCCTTACCCTTTTTTTTGCCTTTTCCTTTATCACCTTTTTTACCTTCACCTTTAGACTCTTCGCCTTCTTTATCTCCGCCACCACCTTTATTGCCTTTAGGACTTATAACCTCTATATCATCAATGGGAAAATCGCCAAGAACCTTACCTGTGGCTATTGGCTTCACTGATAATTCAGCATCTAATGCTACTAAATCTTGCGATACATCTCCGCCCGCTTCCATAAGTGGCGTAGTAGATGCTGCTACTTTTTCGGCCTCTTCAACCGTATATGTTCCGTCAGGATTTACCACTGTTACTATACCTTCTTTGCCTGAAGTTTTTATGCGTACATGAGTACCCACTTTTATCTTTTGTCTTTCATCATCTCCTTCACCTTCATTATCATCACCATCTTCTCCGCCTTCGTCATCAGAATCTTCTTCTTCTTCTGATTTCTTGTCGCCTTTTTTTTTCTTTCCCTTACCTTTATCGCTATCCTTTCCTTCACCCTCATCATCACTTTCACTATCGGAAGACGGAGACTTCTCTCCTTTGCCATTACTTTTTTCTTTCCCTTCCTTTTCTTTAGGTAGCTTTATGCCTTCCGTATCAGGTTCATTTTCAATGCCTTGGTTTTCTCCCCCCTCACCATCGCCACCCTCGTCTTCACCCTCGTCACCCTTACCATCACCTTTATCTGTACCCTTGGTCTTTCCTGATACGTTGATTTGGTTGTTGTAGGTACTAGAACGAGCCTCACCCTTCATATCTGAGGTTTCAACAAATACTAATTCATCACCTGATTTGAAGAATGTTATTTTCATATCATCTTCACCCAAGTCTGTGCGAACAAGTGCTGTTAACTCTGATATTTTAATCTCTAATTCTGTAGCCATTACGGGACTATTGAAAGTATAGTTTGTAAGTAATCTAATCTATCGTCAAAAACTTGCGGTTGAGCAAGGAATGAGTCTAACAATGTATTGATTGCCGCATCATCGCCTATTGAAAAATCACTTCTCATGTCCGAAGTAATTCCTTCCATGTCTGCAAAATTCTTTTTCAAATACCCTAAGAACCTAGACACAAAAAACTCATCTACATTCTCAAAATTATAGTTGTTCGCATACAATGCTTCTATCTCAGGTAAATGCCCTAAACTTACCATTACATCAAACACGATATGACCAAGCTCATGCAGGAACGGAACACATGAATATCCTTTCGAAAAGTGCATGACGTAATCCTCTTCCTTCTTTTCTACTGCGGCCTTAATGTCTTTCGTATCTATAACGGTCTCTACCCCATCTATGACTACTAATTGCTTGATTGGTGAACGCTCCCACTCTGTAAGGTAAAAATAGTTTTTATATTCGCTAGTTACAAATCTGGAAGCCTGAACGCTACGGCTCTCCATTTCACCATATAGATTTTCGTATGCGGCAAACAGTATCCTATGTATGTCTTCGTCACGGAATCCTTCTTTTGTTAGTTTACTAACTACTAACATCGCCTCTGAATAAGAAGCCGTAATGTTTTCAAGCAAATCAAAAATAACATCCCCCAATTTTTCACTGAGGTATATTACTATATCATTGTTGGCAACGTCTTTGTTCTGCGATATATATATTAAAATCGCGAAATTTATTTCCTTATAATTATTCAGGTATCTATCTCTGTCGCTTAAATTATCTTTCAACATACCCAATGTTGCAGCGGCATCATTGCTAGTTGGATTTTCTCTTTTAATTAAATCCAATAGAGATATACGAGTCGCATCATTCAATAAGTTGTCTTTAAATAATTGCTCCATCTTATTAATACCCGCGAATACTTTCCTTACCGACTTACCACCAATAGAAGCAACAAACTTCGCAAAGAACTCATTACCTCCACGCGCAAAGTCTTCTATTCTTTGAACTGCATGTTGCGTTTCATGCAATAATGTAGATAGCACACTGCCATATAGGTGACTGCCGATAATCACAATATAACTGCCCCTCGCACTTGATGCCTGATAGAACATCTGTGGTATAGAGCTATTATTTTCGTCATCAGAAACAAAATAAACAATAGGTATATTAGCTAGATTTGGGTAGTATTGGTATAAAGTTGGGTGATATAAAACCTCACTTAGTTTACCTGTATACCCTAGCGAATATATAATGCTAGGCTGATTAATTATTTTTAGATAATCTTCATCAGATAAGTTACTCTGTATTGGCTTATATAGTTTCCTGTCCCTGAAATCGTACAAATTATCTTCTAAGATAGCTGCTTGCTCGTCAGAGATATTAGTTCTCCATTTACCGTCACCGTCACCAAACATCCATCCTGTTTTCTTGTATATCTCCATCGGGTTATTCTGCGAACGTAAAAGCATTTTAGCCTCTGCTAATGAAGCTCTTTGCTCCTCGCTTAAGTTAGCACGTTCGCCCAATACCATGTACCTTAAAGAACCGTTTATTTCATTCAATACACCTCCGTCATACTTTATCAACGATACGACCTTATTAATCATACCGCCATACAAGTCCATTGATGCTTTGCTTTTAATCGCGGAGGCCACCATGTCGTATATAAACATGATTGCCTGAATTCTATTAGCTACGAAATAAGATATTGCCCTTCTGAAATCATCAGAGTTGTAAACGTCTGTTACCGCACCTGTTGCAATATTTAAAGCTACAGACTTATCCTGTTCAAGCATATCGCTATAGAAGGTCGCTACAGCCTCTTCGGTATTAAATGTTCTTAGAAAAAGATAAAAAATGCCATCTCTTGTCTCGTAAGACTGCCCTGAGAAAAAGGCGACCTTTAAGTCAGTTGCTTGATATTTTTGAATCTTCGCACCTACGCCACGATACAATGAAACGTTTACATTATTAACGATACTAGACTCGTAAATTTCTAATTTTAGCTGCTCCTCTTTGTTGGTATAATAGAAGACAAAGTATTCCCCTACCGATAAATTTTTAAACTCATCGGGTAGGCTATTAAATAGCCCATAGTTCTGCAATGTCTCTTTGAATACTTTCATTAACCGAGCGTTTTAATTTCTTTCATTGTGGTGAAAAAGGACTTTCCTAATTCTGCAACATCTTCTTTCCTCACATAATCTCCATCTGCATTAAAAGAAAAAACTTCATAGCAAGAATCCTTCAGAAAGTTACTTTTGAATACCATATTTTCCGTAACTAAAAAAAAGAAATCAGGGTACTTGTCATTGCTTACAATAGTCTCTTTGTACGGTACACAGTCGTCCGCACCTTTATATTTTAAAGATGCTTGGAGCCTTAATGAATCAGCCTTAGCTTCAATTTTATGGAGTATTCCCGAAGTCATAGAGTTCGCTCTTTTTAAGTATTTCTAAATTGATATTCTCAGCCGTCAACACTAGGTCTTTTATCTGCGCAATCACTGCGTTCTCGTCTTTAACCATGTGTATATAGAAGTGTAACAGATTGTCATTGCCTGCTACGTGGTCTAACCTCTTTTCGTACATACCAATAGGGTTCGTCATATCCACCTCTTGTATGCCATGCCATGTAAATGAAGGGTCTCTATCCACATTGATAGCGTCTCCATACAGGCTAAAGAAATTATTTAATAGCGGTATAAATTTCAACCTATGGAACGATGGGTCACAAATAGTATACAGCAAACCATCCATATCTACAGGCTCATCAAATGACTTAGCGGTAAACAAGAAGAACCTACGACCATACCTAGTTGGGAAGTTAAGCGGATAACCATACCTGTCGCAGCCGCTACACCTACCCCCTCCTACTGCCACTTCAACATCTACAGCATATCCTAAGCCCTCTAATATTTCCACCGCACACGCTGCGGCTACTCCTGTATAGAAATCGTTATCCCAAGATGTAAATCCGCCCGCAGTAAGCCCTACGACTATTTTAACTGCGTTCTTTACTTTTGGTTTCTTTTCTTTGTACAGGTAAACTTTTTTATTGTTACTAGAGACGTTCACGATACCCATATCGGATGCCGACTGCAAGCTCTCGTCACCATCGGCCTTGACGTATTCTATTTCACCATTCTCTTTTTCAATCTTAAAGGCGAAAATAATCTTGCTGCCATCCGATTCAAGAATGTATTCATCCTCGTCAATAATTATCTTCTCTATGTTCGCGTCTATTTCTCTCTTTTGCGAAGGAGAATAATAATACAAGTCAGGTGTTAAGGCCATTGCAGCTCGGTCATACACAAATTCACCAAGTTCCCTGTCATTATAAACTAGGTTTGGCTGCATCGCTTCCGCCTCAGATGTCTTTGCTAACTCATCGTATATTATTCTGATTACCTTTTCCTTAATCGGTTTGTACTCCTCATAATACACGAACTTATCGCGCTTCATCCCGTCTTCATAACTTGTTGGCTGCTTACCAAAAAGACCAAGATTAACTATAGATAGTCTGTTCAAAGTAGTTTCCCCATTACGCAATAGCTCATCTATCCCAACACTGTATTTTCTATTAGCTTCCGCGACTTGAGTATTGGGATATTTTTCATCTATTTTTTTGGCAAAGGAATCCAAAGCTCTCCAACTTGGGAAAGACATTATAGTGTAATCAACATAATCTGAAGGTTTCCCTGCTTCGCCTATTAGCTTTGCCGCCATCGTAAGTAATTAAAAATTAGATAACAGAAAACTTATTTCTCAATCGGCTTGCCCGTAATCGGGTCTTGGTGATACTTCGCTATAAAATGCGAAATAAACGTCTGGGTATTGTTATCAGTGCTGTTTATTGCATTCCTGAAGTCGGTATCTTCCTGCAAGTCTTTTTGCCTCTGCTTATCAAGCATCTCCACGAAACTACTTATGCTGTTATCAATAGTTTTAGGAGCAATGACATTACCTGCATTGTCGAATATCTCATCCGCAAATGGACTCTCTATTTTATAGAGCATCTCTTGCTCGTAAGTCCTGTTGAAGTTCAACATGGTACGTAATGATATGCTCTCTACCGAGTCGCGGCTATCAAGGAATTGACGGATAGCTATACAGATGTTGTAGACATATGGATAGACCAACTTCATTTCCTTTTCCTTTTGATAATCCATCAGGTAATAAGAACCTGCGAACCTGTCCACAAGTGAATAGTCTTGCTTTTGGTTGCCTCCGAATTTGTTACCAACAGACTTCATATCTGTATTACCTGTACCGATAACTCCGAACCTGAATTTAATATTTTCGTCAGGCTTACCGCTTGGCATGTTCGCGTCAACAAAACCCTGCCCCTTATACACCTTTTCTCCGCGACCATTCACGATATATGGGATAGTATCTGCGATAACGTCCCCTTTCTCATCGTACATAGGCTGAGAGGCCGTTTCCGCAAGGGCTGCGTTCAATAGACCCGCAGTATTCGGGTCTAGTTTTGGCAACTCATCCAATATCAAAATACCGCCGTTCGCCCATGCCTTGATAAGCTCGCCTTCTTGGTATCCCTTAATTGTTTGACCACCCACTATTTGAACAGGCGATGTCCACTGTGAGCAGTTAATAATATACACAGGCTGACCCATTAGTGTCTTGGCGATAGCCTCCGCAAGATAGGTCTTCCCCGAACCCGCCTTACCCCACAGGTAGACGTTATTGCCCGAAAGTAAATCAGCAACCACTTTTGATTCTATTGAATCCACACCAATTGCTATTGGTTTTGCAACCGCTTTTTTGCCCGCTACCATATCTTTTGGCGCATTAGATTTTGGTCTTGGCGGCTGTTGGTTAGTCTGTAATTCTGCCATAAGTGAAAAAATTAAGTTGGGGTCAATGTTCTCTTTAGTTAATCTTACGTCTTTCAGGATACCACGCACAAAATCCTTGTTAGCAAGGATGTCGCGTCTTACTTGGTCTACAACCTGTTGGATGATGTCGTTATTATCAGGCATTGTAATGTTTTTTATGATTAAATTAAAGCATTCTTATCAAGAAGTTTTCAGCACCCTCAAAATTTACTTGCGCCTCTGCGGGTCTTCTTTCTTTTACCGAAACTTCTTCTTCAAACGCTAGAACCTCAAACTCATCGGAAGTTATGTAACGCTTAAATATTTCTCCATACTGCGATGTCCTTAAATCTCCGAAGAAATAGTTAATCGGAACAAGACGCTCTCTTATGAATTTTTCTGCATACTGCCCTATCTCAAGCAGGCTAGACGTTTCTGATAAATCTGTTATCCTTGTTCTGAACTCAGTTTTTTCTCTTGAATTCAATTGCGATAAGAACAACTTCATCAAAATATCATAAGGTATATTGAACGGCTTTAGATTATAAGAAGGTAATATTGTTGGTGACAGCGGCTTATCTGTAATAACCCCCCCATTAAATCCGCCTGCAACCATACGCACGAAATGAGGTATGTTCTCCGCTACTGATTCAGGCGTAGTCTTACTAAACCTATACTCATAATCACCCTCCGCGAATTCAGTCTCTCTCGATGCTTGCACATCATTCGGGTTAAATTCATCTGGCTGTTCGGATATAGCATAGTATTCGTCAGAGCTACTCCTGAAATTAAAAGAAAGTAAGTACGTCTCATCAAGTTGCGTAAAGAACTCCCTCATAGTAGCTACGGATTCAGGATTTTCAAGGTAGAATGTATACCTACTTTCAAAAACTTGTTTAGTGCCTGTATCGTCCCCTACCTCTGCTTCCTGTCCTTTTATCTTTTTCTTCCTTTTTATTTTCGGGAAATAATTAGCTGTTACAATACCATCGCTTTTTGTTAGGTTATCCCTGAACCTTCTTTCGAGAGCCGTGTCAATAAATATCGGATTAAAATTACTAGATGTTTCTTTAACCAATTTGCCTTTATAAACATACCCTATCACGAATACCGACAATACATCCCCTAGACCCGTGCTTGTCTTAATAAGACATATACGCATTTCATCATCCCAAATAGGCGAGTATGTAGCATAAGACCCGCGCTCGCTATAAGGCATACTATTTATAAAATCGCGCATCATATCATTAACGCAAGACACTGAAAGCTGCGTTGTTGCCTCATTGATAAACGACTTATTATTTAACCCATATTCGAATTTAAGTTCAACGCCTGTAGACTTAGAATTATCTATGTTTGTGTACCTAACCAAATTGAAATTCTTTATCTCTTGCTTTGCTTTCATTGCATTAGCCTCAACAACTGCACTAAGGATATTACCGCTCAGGAACCTTCTTATGGTACGTTTATTTACATCTGGTCTCCATGCATCAATAGCCCTAAATAGGTCTCTTGGCGCACCTTCCCCAAATGCCACATTAGTTTGCACCTGTATAGATTTTAATATTTCAATATCGCCAGCCAAGCTAAGATGAAGTATCGGGAATCTATTTAGAAAACAGAAAATAAACTCTATGCCGCCTGCGGAATACTTAAACTTAGCCCCGGTCTTCTTGAAATTGAACCCAACAAATAATCCAAGATTCCCTTCATAGCTTACTTTTTTCATTGGCGTAAAGTATGTTATCATATCTAACATACTAGACTTTGTGAGTGCCAAAGAATTAAGCGTCATGCTTCTTCTCCTATTAGCCTTTTCAACAGCTTCCTCGTAACTCTCCTGAGATTCATAATCGCCTCTAAGAGGTAATTCGCTATCAATCAATCTTAAGGTAAGTTGCCTGTAATCCTCAAACTCTTTCGAGTAATCTCTCAGAAAATCTCTGTAAAAATCTTTGGGGTCTTTGCCGTTTGCCAACTCACTTGCCTTAGCATTAACCTTATCCATGCTCCACGCCCTTTTATCTTCAAGTGTATAGTCATCCTCCAAGAATAATGGCTGAGAAAATACAGTTGTGCCGCTATTCAAACGAACAACCACTCTCTGTTTAATTGCGGCTTTGTAATTCTTCGCTTCTAATTCAAGTTGGTAATCTCCTGTAGATTTAAGCGTTGTAATGTACTCAAGATATTTTTCATTCATTACATCGAAAAATACTTCCTGAAAATCAGAAGGATATAGCTCTAGCTCACGAACGTAATCATTAAACTGATTAATATTATACTCTTGTTCTTCGGCTTCTCCCTCAAAATTACCTCCTTTACTGCGTGGGTCTTTCTCCATTACCATATCATCGAATATACGAGCATACTCAAAATATTCAGGCTCATCGATGAATCTGTTTTTGAAGGTATCAAAGCCATACTGATTGAATATATCCTGTATTGGATTCCCATTCATGTCCGTAATCTCCGAAGACTGCGCTGACTGTGTTTGGTTGGCACTTGTATTTGCATCTAGCTTTCTCAGCTTTCTGCGGAACATTAAATAAGTTCGCTGCTCAACAGGTATTTTAGAGATAATGTAGGTATAAGTCGGGCTATTCAACTGACCTGTACGATTAACTCGACCTCTCTTTTGCACTTCCACGTTTATGTCCAATTCAAACTGAACAATAAACATATCCCTTGGCCTAGTATCAGAACCTTCTTCGGGGCTTGACTGTGCCGAGCCTCCTGTAGATGCGCTAACATTAATAAGCAACACATCAGTCACTCCGCTGTTATACGCCCTGAATGCCTCTGTGGTACTCTTCAGTTTATCGTTCTTGGTAAAGATGAATGAATCGCCCTCGCGCTTCAGCATGAAATCCCTACCCGTAGCTTCGTTGAATGTATAGTTAGTGCTGCCATTGCCATATTTAGGCTGCCCGTTTTCATTAAAATAAACAGAAGACCTAGATGTGGTTTGTATCCTGTCCCTGATATAATCAATTACAGACAAAGGTAACTCCGAACGATAAGCATCTAGTCGGCTTTGCAAACTTTGTATAAACGCACCTCCATCAGGAAAATCATCCATTTCAACTTGGTATTCATGGGTCTCCTCAATATTATCAATGTCTTTCCCGCGCTCAATCAAATCAACCTTACTTTCGAATACATCATTGTTTACTTTACGTAGTCTGAACGTGCCTACAAAAAGTTTACGATAGATGGCTCTTAGATAATCGGCAAAGTCGTTATTAATCTTATCCCCATCTTTCAGGTCGAGCATCGAAAATATACTCTCATTTGTGTTTCTAATAGCTATCAATGGCTTTTTAGGAGCAGAGTACGTCTTACCGTCAACGTTAGTATATTCAACAGGCGTATTCAGACATTTAATAACTTCGTCAGCGGTGAACTTTGATTTAATTGCGTAAAATAAATTTTCACGGAAGAACATCTTATACCTAGAGATGCTATCGCTAGTGTACTTGTAGATGTACTTATTTCTGTTATTCTCAATAAAAGCCTCCTTAGCCTGCTCTCGCTCACCCTTTGAACCCCTGAAACATTCGGAATACTCCTGCATATTAGCAAGCTGTTTCCTCATCTGTCCGCATTTTCTGATAATAGCATTCAGAATGCCTCTTGTTGCTAATTCAGTTTTAGAGAAGTCGCGCAATTCCTTGAAATAAGAAATAGCTTCGTCATAAAATGCTCTTTGGTTTGGGTCTTCTACGTATGCTGTTATCTTCTCACAATCTCCGAAACTGCGTTCCCTGCGTATCATCTGCCCTTCTTTCGCAAGTCCACTCGCTATATACTCAGATACATTTTCTCCACCAACTTTTAACGCCCTAGATATACTCTCCATAGAAGGAACCGCAGTACGCAAAGCCGTCCTGATTACATATAATGGGAACACATCGGGGTTCTTGGCGTAAGTGGCACTTGCGAACAGCACACCCTTTGATTTTTGAACTAATGGGGTTGCGCGTAACAGAACTTTTGCGGTTGACTTAGAAGATGCCGCATTATGGCTCTCATCAAATACCATGATGGAATTTGGAGCGATTTCTTCTAGGAAATTTTGCTTAATATCAGACCTTACATTCGATAATTGGCTGTATGTCAGGAATACACAATTGTACTCTTTCTTCGGGAATTTCAACGTCTCACATATATCTAATGTAGCTTTATTGGTCAGCGGAGCAGCCACTATTTTTCCGTATTTATCGCGCACGCTACTTTCATCGGCGTTACCACTATTAAAAATAAATGGCGCAGGCATTATTGTCTTATTCCCATTCATGCCAAATCCACCAATAGCCGTAACGTCTCTATATATGTCCGAAAAAAGATATGGTTTGTGGGTAAAGAATATCGGGATTAATTTTCTTTGGTAGGCATACCTCAGTATTGCAGCACACACACGGCCTTTCCCTATGCCCGCAGCATCTCCAAGTATAAAAGCATTGTCAATCTCAAACTGCTGAATAGCAAGGACTATGGCGGAAACCTGTTCGCTTGAAAAAGATTGGATTACAGCCAACTTGGTCGCATATCCTAATTTTGCACGTACATATTCAACAAGGTCGAACTGATTTGCTAACTTAGATAGATTATTCACAGTTTCACTCACCATGTTGATTGGTAAAACTGTTCCTACAGACTTGGCATCGGTAAAGTTTGGCGTAGGAATTATTTTGAACTCATCTCCATCATCGGAAATAATCTCTTCTTTTATTGCAACGTCTTGTACGATAGAGTTATTCTTAGCTAACCTTTCGCCTTCTTGTTCTACTAATGCAGTAAGGTCTTGAAGATTTTCTAATGCCATGAGTCAATATTATTCGTGAAAGTTAGTGCCTGATAATCCATCTATAAGAACCTGTAATGAGTCCTCTTTCTCTACTATTTCAACCGTATCCGCATCTATATCAGGATGCAATTTACCGTGCGCGGGTATTGGGGTGTCTTTCATAATAACGCCTAAGTGTACATTCTGAAACCTAACCCATATTGTGTACTGCCATTTCAAAAACTCTTCCGAGTTCATAATCTCCTTCGTAAGCCCTTCGGCATCAGTAGGGTACTTTTTCTCCAAATACGATAATTTAGAGTAAATAAAAGTACACAAATCCGCTATTGCTTCAGTTTTAGACGCGCCATCCGCCATTGAATCTTTAATAGCGTGAACTACTAATTTCAATATACGGTTTTCTACCGCATCCATGTAACCAAGATAAGAAATCTCATCTTTAGTATTGGTTGCGCCAACCATGTAATCTACATTACTGCGGATAATTTCTGAGTTATCAAAAAGCATATCAAGGAGAATAACGACAAAATTAATTGTTATTTACTGAAAAAAAAAGTATATTGATACATTAACAATTATGTAATGTAAATGCCTTGATTGCTTAAAAAGAAAAACCGCCAAATAAGGCGGCTAATTAATTGAAATGATTTCGTTTTATCACGAAGAAATGTATTTGGAGAAAACAGACTTTTCGTGGAATGGGTTATTTAAGTTGAGCAGGTCAACTATTATCACGCCTTCAATGTCCCTGAAGTAATTACTAAACCAATCTACGCCGCGACCCATAGTGCCATAATAATCTCCGTACTTGAAAAGCAGCCGCTTAGTGCCAACACCTTCGATATGCAGCTTTAGATTGCCTTCTTTGGTCTTGGACACTACTTCAAACTTTTTCTTGTTTAAAAAGAAAGTGTCGCCTTTCTGTAGCTTGCTGATAAAAACGCGGACTTCGTATGCCGTATTGATATTCTCCATTTTATTTTGAAATAAAAAATCCGCCCCATTTACTGAAGCGGATTATGTGTGATAATGAATTTAGTTTTTCGAGAACGGCCTATCAAATTTCTTGATGTTCAACACTGTATCAAGAACATTGTTCTCTACATCAAATTGCATGTCGGCAGGCATATTCTGAGCCTCGCGGGTAACGGCATTTAAAACTCCTGCTGCACTTGGGTCGCCATCCGACATAAAGTATTGTAAGATGTTCTCCATATGGTCATCGGTAATAGACAATTCGCGGCATATGTGCTGAACTGTATCTATTCTGTGTTCCAACTGAATGTTCTTTGTCGCGGCGATTTTTTCTATCATCGTACCGAGATAGTCCTTATTCAGGAAGGTGCGGATAGCATCTTGTGTTTGAGAAATTATCAATTCGTAATTTTTCTGTTTTGTTTTTTGACTCCATACGATTTCGCCTTCGTCTATCTTAGCACCCAAATGTATTTTCTTGAAAGAGTCATCTTTACATATTAAACCATTATTACATTTAATAATGACTGCGCGGGGTGATATGCTAAATCCCCCAAGTCCACATTCGCTATTAGATATAGATAAACCTGATATGATGCCATTGCCGACACCATCGTTGGTCTTGAGATAATCCCTAAGAAATTTTTCGGCCTCCTGCTCTATTTCAGGGCAAGCTACCTGTAAATAAAACCGCTTATCAGTTACCTCGGCCTTCAGCACGTCCACTTTTACTTTCATGCGCTTAATAGCGTCAAGTGAAGCTGCCAAAATATCATAGTTGTCGATGCAATTGTACCTGTCGCTCAGGAACGCACGGGCGATATTCTCCTCATCTGCTTCTATCCCTTGCAGGCAGCGCAGCATGTACTTTGCGTTCTTTTCCATACCGAGCCAACTGTTAATGGTGTCGTCAAGGAGTTGAACGTTTTCAGAGCGCATACGCTTGTAATACTTGGTTGGGATGTCCAACTTCTCGGCTATTTGCTGATGGCAAACTTCGTTCACGCGGAACCCCTGCGTATCGGTTATACCTCCCTTGCCTGTTACCCATATGTGACCATCATGGTAGTTCAATTTGCTAGCGGGGACAATCATATCCCTCTTCTTGGCGTTCTGAATCTTCAACGTCTTTACGATGTTGGTAATCGTTTCCTGTGTACTCGTTGTTGTGTTCATGTTTTTGGTTTAATTACAGTTTAAAAATTATTTTGGACAAAACTCATTTAGCTTGTCAAGTGCTAAAGATAGACTTGCGCAGTGGTTTATCGTTTTCGCGTCTGCTTGTTTTATTAAGTTTTGTACTGAGCGTTCAAGCCATTCACGGTACTGACTTATCCCTGAGACCTTAGTTTCTAGTGCGAAGTTTTCAGAACCCTTTTCAAAGTACATGTCTATTTGAGATTCATCCGCTACTACCACTTCGTTCTTACCGTTTATTTTTGGTCTCCACGTTTGTACAGAAGGTGGCGAATATGAATCTTCCTCCATAACTAGATACACATATCTCGAAATCTCGCCATTTTTAGCGTAATCCACAAGCCATTGATAAGGTGGGAGTGGCATCTTTTCTTCCATCTCTTCCATCATTGAAGTATCGGTAATAGCGACTATCTTCCTGTCTGAAGGCAACGGCTCAAGCATTAGCAGTAATACAGATTCATCTATTGCTACTACCCAATCTCCTATCTTTGGAGTATCGGAACTACAAAAAGCAATATCATAAAGATTGCCTGCTTTTTTACTTTGCGTTCTTATTACACTGTGCTTGATGATTTTCATTTTCAACTTTTTTGATTACTCCATAATGCATAGAGTTCTTTTATGGTAAATTATTTTACGCAATCAACATTAAGCCTCCATTTATCATGAAATTTATGACAACATTCATCTCTGAACATCATAAACAATAGCATGATTAGCGGATTTTTCTTCATTAGCTTCCCTACGTGCCGCTACAAACCTCTTTGCATACTCGCTCCATTGGGTTTGCTCAAGTTCTTTACTTGTATTCTGATAGTCTTGCATTTAATTATTTTATTTTACGAATATTTTAAGCGTCCTGCCATCGTCTTGATAACTTAATTCAACCGATTTTGCATTGTGTGTCACAAAGACCCTTGCGCCTTTACCCTTAGATGTATTTTCTGGAGAGTGGTCTATAACCTCTACACGCGTTATTTTACTCATATCTTGCGCAGGAGTAGATGTTTGGCTTATTAATTTAGGGTAAACCGCGTCATAAACCTCTTTATTAAAATCAAAATTAACTTCATCTTTGGTTATGTAATTAGTTGGCAACACACCCTTCAGTTCTGTTTCTAGTAAAAACCTATTTTTTACCCCAATGGCTACTTTCATGAAGGCTTCTACAAGATTTTTATCGCGATAGTCAAGCTTATAGTGCTGCATTATCGCCTTTATCCTGTCGCTATGCCAAAGAGCATCGCTAACAAAGGCTTCTACTAATTGTTCGTGGATGTCCATTTTATTACTTTTGAATCGGTTCGTTTAAAATCCTGTTACCCAACTGCTTCACCCTATCTTCAGTGTTAGCATACCACTTCCCTCCATCCTCAATTGATTTCCTGCCAAGCCATGTTTCCTGAGTGGCTGTCTTTTCTTTTATCAGGTTTTCTATGTCCTGAATTAAGCTGTCCTCTAACCGGAGTCCTTATTTTTCGAACAGTATGCGGATATTACTCTTGCTTGATATTTTTTTAGCTTGCGGCTCATACGCCTTCAATACAACTACTTCTCCACTTTCGGTCAGTTCTAATCCCTTATCTGATTCTTTCAAAGTAACCCTAGTAATAATTCCTTCGATAGAACCGATGCTGTTAACCAATTCCGCCAAGAATGATTCGGGGATATATGGCACATCAAATATTTTGCCCGAGCTATCGGTATTCGCTACTATTTTCCTATCGGATAGCAAAGGCTCGCCTGATAATTTCATAATAGAATCATCAATCGCCAATATCCAATCACCTTCTTTTGCGGTCTCTGCTGTAGAAAAAACAACCTGTTGTGGAATATATACAGACCTATCTAGTCTGTTTAAATCAATCGGAATTAATTCGTACTTGTTGGCTTTCCTATTCCTAGTGATTATTTTTGAGCCTACTAACGGCATCATTTGAATATTTGGCAACATAGTTACCTTAGCCCCTATCCCTTTCATGTCGTTTTTTTTCTGTAATCTTCAAGAATGTTTGAGTAGCAAAACCTTTTACCAATCCACTTCGCAAACTGCTTTTCTCCGTGTGTCCAAAAAGTATGTTTGAAGTGACCTCTTGGGAAAACTTTGGGTCGCATGTCGGCAAAACAAGTTGGGTTGTATTCAAACCTCACCCATAACCCGCCGAGTAACTCGCGATACCATTTCAGCCGTCTCATTTATTAGCTTGTTTTACATTTATAACGCCAAACCTGATTATGCAGAATGGCAAAAGAATGCTATGGCAATGGCCTGTTTGACCGTACTCACCTGTGTAGGTGTTTTTCCAATAGCCAATACCTATGCAGAATATTGGTTTGATTTGTCTGATTTTCATTTTATTATCGTTTGAATACTGTATTGCAATTGCCGTGCCAAACTAGTTCAAACTTGAGCGGTCTAAAATTATTTTTTGCAGTTCCACTACAGTACCAAACTGAACGCGCTCTTTAATGGAATCCACCGACATGGTGCAGGATATTGTCTCACCTTCGTTGTCGCCCGAAAATATCAAAGCATTACCCGCAAGGACTCCCTCAAAGCCATCAATTTTGAAGAAATGCTTCTGATTGTACAAGCCCTCCTCATCCACGTAAAGAAAATGGTTTTTAGCCAAACCTCTTGGATAGCAGCCTTCTATCAGTTCACATTTGATTAGGCGATAGAACTCGCTAAGAGTAGGCTCTATGTTTACTTCTGTTACGGTTTTGTTTTCTGCATCTATGAAGATGCCTCTGATTGTTTTCTGCATTACCTTCTGATTTTTGTTGAATTAATGGGTGTTTCATCTATTCCGAATTCCGTGCGTAATTGCGACACTTTATCTGAAATTCTGTTTTGCTCGGCCTTAGTAGAATTATATTCCTGCGACTGTTCGGGAATAAGCATGATGTTGCCGCTCAGGTCGTTCTCGACCAACTCCCCACGCTTTTCTACTTTGTGCGCCTTCTTCCCTTTGGCTTTACCAATGTGGTAGCCTGCGTCCATACGCATTGTAGGATGGTTGTTTATGTCGGATAACCTTACTATTGTCGTTTCCATCATTTATTCTGATTTTATACTTCTTAAAGTGCGGCCTTTTCATTAATCCTTTTCGAAATCATCATCTACATCATCTTCTTTTGGGTGATTTTTATACCTTTCAACAGCCCCTAACACATCGGTAATAGTCTGCTCTACGTCAACGTAATCAAGCCGTGTTATTTTAGCATAAAAATCAAATGGGCATTGTAAATACCCCAAAGGAGATATTAGCCTACAAGCTTCACCGAAACACCCCCCATTCTTACTAAACCTATCTTTTCTATTGTAGTTAGGATTAAGTTTGAAGTGTTTTTCAAAAACTTCTAAGGCTTTATTACCCTCAATGATAGCTTCTTCTAACGTATCAAAGATACCTATTGTTATCTTTTTAGTCCTGCTACTACCATCATGGTATCGGAACTCGATAGTTACTAATTCCTTAGTGTTATTGGCTACTCGCTTGTTCATTTTAGGAAGCTTTTGTTTGCTTTATTATTGTATTGCAAACGGCGTGCCAAACCCTACTATTTAGAGCGGATAATTTCAAAATATCTTTCCCTCAACAATTTATAATAGTCGCTATTGTCCATACCGTAGTTGCCTATCGCCCACATATCATTGAATTCTATAACTACGTTTTCTCCTGATTCTAGTACACCTATATCCATAGTAAACGCAGATGGGTAATCATATAGGGTTCTAACAATCTCATCAGCCCATATGAAATCAGAACTTATCCTGAAATCCCCTGAGTAATTTCTTGCGTCAACTATTTTGTTAAAACGCACATAGCAGCGTGTTTCGCTTACTATTTTGCTTTTAAATGGAGCGGCAACAATCACCATAGTATCATCGGGGTATGCATTCAATTGGGATAAGGTCATGGAATCAAATACCATACCCGTAAATAACTTTGTTTTTGTCGGCTTAACGAACCACTTTGCCCTCTCTGTTATTTTATCCTTCACCTCGGATAACTTCATTATCTCTTTCTCCTGATAAGGATTCTCCATAGAAGGGATGGACTTACCCACGCGGCTAAATACTTCGGTCATAAACTCTACCGAACCGACAAATAAGTGATTCCTGATTAATGCATCAAACTTACCTGATTGCACTTCTTCAAAAGAAGTTAGCCGAATATCCTGAGCATTGTCTAACGCTCCATAAAGGGCGCAGGCAGCGTCAAAATGACTCGGCAGTTTTCTTTCACTATCTGATTGTATATAGACCATTTTAGGCGTGAATTTTATCCAAATTGAATTCAACTAAAGTTCTGAGCGCAGAAGTTATATCATACCATTTCAGGAACATTGCATTTGCCGAAAGTGACTTATCGTATGTTTCTAATATTTGCTTTGTTCCGTTAATTTTGGGGTAGCTATCACTCTCTAAATTAAGCTCAACTACCCTCAATAATTGTTCAAAGTAAGCCTTAGCGATAACATCTTGGGAACCAAGTTCGCTGATTAATTTATTGATGATGCCAATTGCTTTCTGTTTCATACCAAGTGTATTGCAAAGGGCGTGCCAATTTTATAGCCGATTCCAATCTTCAGGAATAACTGCTTTATTTGTTCCGAAAGTATAGTTTTCTTCTAGCCTTACATCGTTACTATCGAAATGTTTGATTTCTGCTGTCCGATTAAGAGCTACAACCCAACAAGTGTTTACATCTTGTCCGTAATCTATAAGGAATAACGCTCTGCCCTTACCTAATTTAGTGTAAACAGGAATGGTTGGGCAGCATTGGATTATCATTAAGGAATTTTTAAAAAGGAAATGATAATATTGATTATTATTTCATGATATTTGTTAGGGCAAAATCAATGGCTGCGTTTAAGGCTTCGTAGTATGTAGCGAAACTACGCCCTTCCATATTCGAGTATTTAAGCATACTATTTGTATTGAGTCCTGAAATGCGAATAACATCGAATCGATAGTCGCTTTCTGCGCCCTTACTTGACCAGCCTTCAGTCGCTATAGTATCTTTAATCCTTATATTATGCTTACCACGAAGCCAATCTATAACTTGTTGATGCATTGGGGCTAATGGTCTTAGGAACGATTTCCCATCCCAATCTTTGATTCCATGACCACTTCTCTCAGCCTGAGATGATACCTGCTCGATTTGTAAATTGCCATCTAATGAATAGAAACCAAAACAGGTTTCGTCAAATCCTTTCTCGAATAACCTCTTTGCCAATTCGTATGTTACAAATAATTCTTTCATTTTATAAGTTCTAGTGCTGATATTATTGCGGCTTCAGTAGCCTGCCGCCTGTTCCAAGTATTGTTGTATACCTTTTGATTGTGGCTGCGTATCCAATAACCGAAGCTATCTGAATCGTAGGTTATTTCAATTACGATTCCTCTTGGTTTTAAATCGAGCCAATGAAGACATTGTTCCAAAGTCGGCGCAGCGGCAAGTAACCAATTTTTAGAGGAATAATCCCCGTCACTATTGTTTTGAAAATAATGAAGGTTAAAATTACACTCACCTTTTCTCCACCCATGCGCACCCGCATACCCATCTTCTGTGTCTTTCTTAGAGGTCAACGCCAATTCAAAATGAGCCATGCATGGTTCTCTGAATCCTTTTGTTTTAAGGAGCATTGCTATCTTAGCAGGAACAAAGAGTGGTTCGAACATTATGGATTGATGATTTTGATTGCAGCAGAAATAGTATGACTCAGAGCATCGTAATAGGATTTGTAATTCTCTGATTTATACTGCCTGATGTATGTTTTAGTATCTGCCTCTTTCCATACAGTTGCGCAAACTTCGCCGTAGTAGCAGTCGATTTTCAGCAACTCCTCGTAATTGTCGCCTAAGATGATAATATCAAGGTTTTTCTTTTCCCTGAAAAAGTCTACTACCTGTTGGTAAAGAGGAGCGGGGAGAAGGAATTTACCCTCGAAAGAATTGCAAACTGTTCTGTGTTTGTGTAAATCATTGCTCATGCAGAAATTAAGCGCAAGGAATGCGCCTTCGTTCGCTTTATCTTTTGGATAGTACGCGATGCACGGCTCGTCAAATCCTGCTTCTTGCAGCTTTAAGGCAAGGTCAGCAGATACAAATAGCTGTTTCATAAATATCGGTTCATTTTCTTACCGATATTTAGAACATTGCAAACCCCGTGCCAAATTTTAGGCTAATTCGAGAATTTTTATATTTTTCAGACAATTTTCCCATAAATACAGGATGTCCGACCACATATTTTGCTCTTCATTTATAGTTGCTACTGCCCATTCTTTTGCGTATTCAATCCTGTTTGAACACTCGGCAACCTTAGCCAATTTACTTTGAGAGCTAGTTAATAAAGCATTTGCTAATTCTCGTTCATGATTGATTGTATCTGAATACAGGGTATTAGGCTGTGTAACTATTGGCTTTATGCCATCGACTAACACTTCGTCATCTTGCATGGTCTCATCCGTTTCGTCAAATTGCTCCAATGCAAAAGAAAATATTTTATCGCCATGTGATTTTTCTATTTCACCCCCGCTAACTAATTTTTTAGGATGAATCTCTAACTCTTTTTCTATTTGCTTTATTGCAGAGTCTTTTATTGATTGCTTTAAAATGCCATTGTCGTCATATGGGTCTTCTTCAGTATCACCAAAAATGCTAAATTCCCCATAAGTCAGTATAACATGACCATCGTAAAAAGAAACTTTCCATAACCTGAAATTTTCATTGTCACGCGCCAAAGAACTACCGTAAGCAGCTTTCGCCGTTGGTGTATAAATAAAATCAGTGGCATTAACACCTCTCGTTCCTAATGAATCTAATATAAACCCTCCCTTATTTTCTTGAATGGATTTTATGGTTTTCTTTGATAGTTTGGGAGAAAAGGTGGCGTAGTTCCCCTCACTTATATATCCTCCATTCTCTAAAGATTGTTTACTGCCTTTTTCTTTATTTGGATTATGCCCCCAAATAAGCAGGGAAAGATGCTTCCTTGTCTTCTTGCCATCTTTATCGTAAAGGTCGCCCTTATTGCCTCTCATGCGGCTTACAAAGGATATTTGACGTTGCGCCCACTCCCACATTTTATTTGTCCATTCACCTACGGGAGTTTCTTTCATTTTCATTATCCATCGTGCGCTTTCTCGGCCTGAATGAATGCCTAAGTCCTGAGCCGCTTTGTGCGTTAAGCCCGCAACACGACCTTCCGCGCTGTCGTAGAATTTTCTCAGAGACGAGGCACTCATATTGATGAGTCCCTTCCACTTCTCGTAGATTTCTTTCCTTTCTTCGGTTATTCCACCTTTCTCAAGGACTTCTTTTGTGTCGTACTTGGCGAGGAAGCATTCTCCTGCTGCCTTGAAATCCATAGACAGCTCATCGTCTTTATCTTTTATCCTATCAAGGTTGTTCTTCAGCTTAGAAATGAATTCTTTTTTCTGCCCGTCATCAGCTTTTTGATAATCTTTTTCAGCAAGGACATAAGCAATCTTGGCTTTGGTTGATAGATTATCTATGTCCCCATCTTCTTCCATTTCGTGTCTACAACCACACTCCTTGGCTATATCTAAATCAGAAACCATCTTGCCGCCCCATTCGTACTTATTCCCTTTTAAAGACATCTTCTCAGGCAAATCCTTTTCGGAAAAAGCAACGCCGCCTGCACGTTCATTTAACAACGAAAGTATCTGTAAATTTGTCATGTATTTCCCATCGAACATATGCTTCTTATCATCGAACACCGCAGGGCGGGTTATAATAACTGAAGAACTTGGATACTTTATCTCGTCTCCTTTTCTTTTATCTACAATCGCATTCGTTTTAATATCTACAGTACCGCCCGCCTTTTTAATAGGGACACCACCTCCTGATTGATTAATTTCAGATAATATTTCTTTATTAGTCATATGTTTCCCTTTAAATTCGTGGGTCTCATTAGCATTAACAGCATCAGGACTAATTGAGACCTCGGATTTTTCCACCTCAAGTGGCTGACCTGTGCCTGTATTAACAGCAGCTACGCCACCATCGCTATGGCGATTACCGTGTATAACGCCACCCTTATTCCCGTCTTTGTGAATTACGGTTTTTCCGTTTTCTTCTCCAACTAAAAATCCACTTCTACCTTCAGTTTTTGGTATTTTTGTCTCTTCCATTTTCCCCGTTTTATGCAAATAAGTTAATCTCTTTTGTATCTTCCAAATCTCCGAACAGATTTATTACAGGCTCTTGCTTCTCTACAATTTCATATCCCTGTAAAGATAAGACACGTTGAAGTGTTTCAAAATCACAGTTAAGTTCAGGTAGTTGAATTGTAGCTTCGGTCTCAACTGTTGCATTTTCTGCAACAGTTGAGACATTAGATTCCACGTTGCCGCCTTCTGCAAATTCCTTATTAATCAAGGCGTTGATGACACACTTTGTCTCATCGTCAATCACCTTATCTAGTTCGTCATAAACTTCAGGAAGATTCTTCTTCATCCATTTGGGGTCTGAGAAATAAGCCATGAAGTTTTCTGCAAACACCTCGTTTGATGCTCCGTTTGGAACTCCATAAAGACTGCTTGCATTTTCTAAAAACATCGCTAACCCATCGTACCTGTTGTGCCATTGCCAATTGTGACCGACCTCATGTATGAAGGTATTTATATCAAGCACCGCAGGCATCGTAATCTCCTCGCTCATGTGATACGCAATATTTCCTTCGCCCGTGTATTCCTTAAACTTAACAGTGAAGCCTAATTCTTTACCAACTTCAGTAGCTTGCTCAATATTTATTTCTTTATCAACACCTATAGGCCAACTATTCTCAAAGCCTCTTAGCTTCCATATTTCTACTGCATACTTACAGTAATTATCCCAAGCCATAAAGTCTTTCTTATGCTTTATGTCAGAGAGACTAGCGTTTTTTATTAGCTCTTCGTCCTTGTATATTTTATCGAAGTCAATACCGAATTTATATTTCAGAATGACTTTATATTTTTGGTACGCTTCAAGATGTGGGTGTTCGGAAAGTATGTCGATATACATTTGAGCCTCTTCGTTTTGCTCTGCGATTTCTACATTCTCTTTTTGAACTGTCAAGGATTCCTTTACAGTTGCAGACTCGCTCACTTGTCCTCCATCTTCAAAATCAGAGTCCTTCGCTAAACTTAATTTAGGCAGGACTTTCACCCAATCTAGTCCTGATTTTTCACATGCTTCTCTGAATTTATTCTTCAGCCTCGTTTCTTTTATTTTATCTGCATGTAGCTTATCGTAGTTACCCGCATGAGAAGGGTATTTACTTAACTGAGCTATCCAATCTTTATAAGCAGATATTATTTCAGGATGGTTTTCTTTGATGACTTGAACGGTTATTGGGACTTCTCCGCCTTCTGAAAACTTCTCTATCACGGATTTGTCAAAAAGCAAAATACTATGATTATCATTTGTTAGCCCATCGTACCCTTTTCCTTTTAAAAATTCTATAAATTCGGTTGGCGGCTCATACGCATATGATTCGTAAGTGTCATTGTCATCTGATTTTCCGCTAAATTGGGCTACTGAATTCTTAAACAAATTCGTATATCCTCGCCTGTCTTTATTTTTAACAACCAAGCAATTTAGGTTTCTTGGTATAGTATACTTCATTGGCTTACCATACTCTCTCGCTATTTCAATATCAGGTGACACCCATACATATTGCATAGCTAATGGCTTACTACCTATAGGTTCACCTCTGTATACAATTTCTCTCCCGCTAACTTTCCCCCCATCTTCAAATTTTTTAACCTTATACCCTAATTCATTTATTAAGTCATCATCTTGCGTGTAATTACCTGATTTACTTCTCCCGTGAACTATTTTGTATAGAAAAGCATTTAGCCTTGCTAATCCCCAAGCAACTCTACTATTAGGCTTACCACCACTTATTGTAGGTCTATGTGACGAAGAGTATGCGCCCATGCCTCTACGAACAACAGCCTTTGCGCTTGCCAATGTAACTTTCTTTTCCGTATGCCGCTCGTTATGCTCTTTTACTTTATCCTGTATTGCAATTAATGTTTTGACATTGAACTTTATTTCTTTTGCACTTGATATATTTTTTGACGAGCCTTTCTCGTTTACCTTGCTACCGTGTATTTTGTCTACTTCCGGGGCAGGTGTTCGAGATATTTTACCACCTGATACCTTTTTTTTATTATCAAGAACACCTCCGTGAGAGTATGAATTACCATCCTTTATGTTTACTATCTTTCCCTTCTCTATGTACAAACTTTCTAGGTCAGGTAAAAGATAAGACGAACGCAGCATAGACCTACTATGGCCTACTTTTTTTGCTATGTCAGTTGCTACTTTCAGGAATAGTTTCTTGCGTTCCTTTTCTTCTTTCGGAATATCATTTGCTTTCAACCTCTCAATAATCCAACGGTTAGCAGAGTACCCACGAATGTCTTTTGCTGTTACGTCAAAGTCTTTGAGGTAGCGGTTAACTCTGTCTGCCTTGATACAAAAACCTTCTGAGGTACAAAACAAATACTTTGAGTCTGACATTTTCAGAGCCTTACGGATATTGTTTGCAAGCTTTTCGTCTGTTACAACTTTCTCTTGCTTGACTCCTGATTTTCCTGTGTAACGGAATGTAACTCTGTTGCCGTCCGTAGTGACCTGTGATTTTAAAAAGCCTGTTACGCCTCTATGTCCTGCGTTCGCTGAGGTTTCATTCCCTACCCGCTCACCAGTACATAAAATTGTATACAGGCAAATTGCGGTTAGGAAGACTTTCTCATCGTCACTTTGTAAATCTTTGGTGATATTGTACCTGAGAGATTGTATGTGGTTGGCAAGAGTTTCAATCTGCCCTGTTTTCTTTTTCCAACGAGCTTTAATTTCCGCTTCTGAATATACTTTTGGAACCGCAGCAGGCGGATTTCTATACTTATCGGATACGCGAGTGCGTTTAGCTGACATTAATCAAGACATTGGGATTAATGCAAATTTACTTGAAATTATTGAAATTATTTGCCTAGCTTACAGAGAATCAGAGTAGCCCTCACCATATACTGAATCAAGGAACTTCTTTTGCTCCCGCTTCTGTGCGATAATCCCGTTGATGAATATGTAAGCTAACGTAGCCAGCCCACCTAGAGCAAAACTCACAACTACAACTTTTAATTTAGCCTTGTCCATTTGACTACTTCCCTTTTACGTAATTGATGATTGTTTTGATTCCTCCATAAACACCTATCGCCAGTATCGCTCCTATTGCCGCAGCCTTCGCTACTTGTGGGGCTATCATTTCGTAGTGTTGTATGTCCCCTTTCTCATCTACTTTTCTATGCAGCACTTCAGAGTAACCTAACCTGTAGTTTAAGCGTTCAGCGTTGGTCTGCAATAAGGCTATCCTACACTCAATGCTTAGTGGCTGTGCATTATTTTGTGTGCAAGGACAAGGGGCTGCGCATATTGTGTTTGTTTCCATTTGATTAGGCTGTTTTAGTTCTCATGCGATTGTAAATAAATATCGTTGCCAACCCCACAAACGCCCCTGTTACTCCGGCTATCAATAGCGAAGGTATTATGTTGTAGTAGTGAGTTATATTGCCATTTTCTAAAATATTTGAATGAATTTTTTCCTGCCACGCTTGCCTACAATTAAGGTCGCTAACCTGCTTTTCGAGTTTCGCTACCGCAGATGCTACGCAAGCGGGTGCTACTACAGGGGGTGGTACTGCCGCATCAGCAGATTCGGGAGTGAATTGTTGTTGGCAAGTATTAGTATCCATTGATTTGATATTAGCAGGTGGATTAAATTCTTTGGGGGCGTTCTTAGTTTCAGCAGTGCCTTGAAAATTTTTTGTATTCTTTTCAGGAGCTACTTTTTTATTTACCGCTTTTTTAAGAGCAGATTTCTTTTTTTGAATTGCCATTACTGTGTGTTTGTGTGGTAAACGAAATTACTGAGCAACTGCTGCGCTAAGTTCCAGAAGCTTTTCACGAACCTGACCACGTCATTAAATTTCATATAAAATGATTAAAGTTGTTCATAATTATGTAATTTATTTTTGAAGTCGATTTCCGCGCCCGTTGATTGCTGACCAACGGATTTCTTAGCAAAAATTTACCTTCCGTGGGTTCGACGCAAACCCGCTACAAACTATCATTTTTCTAAATGATTCGCTCGCTACATTTGACTTTAACGCA
>JGI26470J50227_1000056_pt1 | contig 51519 bp, 67 predicted proteins | sample FreactTroBogLake_FD_50227 | JGI IMG/M metagenome (IMG submission 50227)
CCTGAGATGGCGGCAATCTTGATGATCTTGTAGAACTTCCGACTACGTCGCATTTCAAGGCGTTCAATGTGACCGTGCAGATCATTAGTGACCCAACGAGTGGCCACGATGATAACAACCGCACCAGGCTCCAGACGTGTTCGAGCAACCGTAGCATACCAAGTCTTGAGACTCTCCAGATAGTTATGGTTCAGAGCTTCCTTAGGTTCCTTGATATAGTCGTCAATAATGAGCACATCAGCACCACGTCCTGTAATGGTTCCTCTCAAACCGACCGCCTTTAGTCCACCTCCCTGCATAGTTACAAAATTCGCGGCGCGATCAACATCTCGTCGGATTCGTACTGAAAGCTTGGACTGGTTAGCTTTTATGATGTCTTTCACTTCACGAGTAAAGTCAGTGGAGAGGTCCTCGCCGTAAGTACACACCACGACGTTTTTCTCTGGGAAGTTCTCTAATGTCCACAGGGGAGTAGCAACTGTAATCAGCTTTGACTTCCCATGGCGAGGAGGCGCCGATACAAGCAAGCCCCCACCACCCCTCGAAACGACGCTGGCAATCTCCGCACCTAAGTATTGAAGGAAGGGCGCTGGAGTCCACCATTCACAAAGCTCCGACATAAGAGTGGCAGGGGTTAACTTGTAATTACCAATGAGCTGGGCAATCTGTGCAGAAGACAGACTGTTATCTTGATCCCCTGCGGAATGACCTGCTGCGGCTCGCGATATAAAGTCTGAGGTAGTCATTAACGATGTCCTTGGAAAGTGGTAAGTGGCTTAAGGCTTAAGCATCGTGCTCTATGACTCTGGTTCCGTTCCCAGAGGTAGAGGTAGAGGAACTCCCAACCTTCTCTGCTCCATCTCCGTTTGTGGATGAAAAGCCTTCAGACCCACGCCGCACTTGAAGGATGAGAGCTTGGGCTTGCAGAGCAAAGCTGGGGTCTGACATGAGAGCCCGCAGGTTATTGTCAATTCCGTTTGAGCTTGTTCCTTGCGCAATGTTCTTGGTAACGTCTCGCATGAGGTCAGCCCCAGAAGCCCCAGCCATAGCATCAGACAGGGGATTCGCCTTACCACCATTTTGAGTTTCCCCCATAGAGACACGTTGGATGTTAACCAAGAGACGTAAGGTCTCAATGGATTCCTTGGCAGACATGCCAGACCAGAAGTCCTCACCAGCCTCTTCAATCTTCTGTGCAAGACCTTCTAGCAGGCTCTTGGAAAGTAGGAAGTGCTTGTCCTCTGTCCTCTTAACTCTGATTTCCCGCTTTTTACGGTCAGCAACCACTTGAAAGAGATCATAGGCCTTGGCCCTACTTGACCAATAGAACTCTTGTGCATATTCAGACACAGTCTCTAGGGCTATTTTGTTCTCCATAGCCAGTAGCTGGATCTGTCGGATGCCTACTTCTTCTGCTTGTTCAAGGAACCGTTGGAAAAGAAGATATGCTGGCCAAGGTTCATGAGGCAATTGGTTCCAGAAGATGGATGTTTTGTTAGGCCCGAAGGTAGGATAGCCATCTTCATAGTATAAGGAGACCGTAGCATTGTCCGCATCTTCCTGTGTCAGCATGTTCAATGCATGTGGAAGGAAGTCACTACGATAAAAGAAGGTAGGCAGCTGATATTCGTTCTGTGGAATCTGTCTCGATAAGAAACCTACAGCAACCGCCTTTGTGGCCCCTTCCGGCAATATGATTCGCTGGTAGCCTAGAGTCGTGTCTTGAAGTTGCTTCCGATGAATGTCATCAACTTGTTCTTGGGTAAGTTCAGTAGCTGAGACCTCGCCAAGGCCATCATCATACGGATCTACTCCGCCTGGTTGGAACGAAGCGTCCGCATCATCTGGCATCCCTTTGTGCACTGACATGGAATGACCTTCTCGCCTTCTCGGTTAGTGGTTAAGACACATGCCATCTATGTAGCACATGTCCCTCGCCTTCTCGTGAGTATTGAAGTGGTCGTATGGTTATTGTAAGATGTTTATTTTGGTCAAGCAATATTGACCTTTAACCTTTAAAGAAAGGAAAAGGAATTAAAAGGAATTAAAAGGAAAGGAATTAAAGAAAAAGAAAAGAACTATAGTAATAGCAATAGTTATAGTATAGTATAAGTTTTTAAAAAGGAATTTTATTTTTATTTGTACCCACCCTATGCCTCCAGCATCAGATTCCTGAATATTTTTTGGTAGAATTTTTGACCGCTAGGCCTCAAGTAAAACTTAAATATAGATTCCGTTAGTTTAAATATAGGAGATTAAGCTTTAAATATAGTTGAATATAGAAAAATATAAAATTAAGTATAGTTAAATAACAAAACTCGATAAAAGGAAACACCACAATATATAATATATTTATCGGAAAGGAGTAAGTGAATTAACACTTACAGACCGATAGAAAAAGGAATATGAATATGTCTGGTAAGATTGAAGCTGCTACACTGTCAGCAAACGAAGACGTGACGACTGTTCTGAATATGAACGTATCGAAATCTCAAAAGATTCGTACGTTGTTTGCAGCAGGACATTCAAAATCTGCTATTGCACACCTTCTTAACATTCGTTACCAACATGTACGTAACGTACTTCTTCAACCTGTAAAGTCTGCAATCTGACACAAAACACAAAATGAGTAGGGGTCGAAAGACCTCTACTCACATTACTCAAAAGGACCAAGTCTATGAATAGACCATACTTGTCTGACCGCTTCTACCTCCTGGCTTTTGTCGTACTACTGGGTGCTATAGGACTGGAACTATATAACGGCCTTATATAGCCCGCCATACATAGAAGGTCGAAACGCCGGGAGGCGTCCAGTCGTGATGCGACTGCTGATGAGACCAACAACCCAACCCAACAAAAGGACTTGCATAATGAACGCTTCCCGTCGTTCCGTCATCCTCGCAGAGGGGGTCCTTCTATATGCCCGTCATATGGACTGTCCTCCGGCTACTAGTCCTTACACAGCCAAGTGGGCGGAATGGTCCAAGGCTAACGGTACCTATATGACAGAGGCGGTTATTAAGGCGCAGACGTCTTTATTTGATGCCGCTCTATATGTCGGCAGTAAGGCAGGCTACTCAAACTAGTCAGACAAAAGAAGGCAATAGCAAGGCGGGGTCTGACAAGCCTCGCCAAGCTCTAGCCTGCCGTCTGTCTATCACTTTCCTGCCGGGTTAGGGACCAGGTCCGACACGGTCCAAACATCTAGTTAATGTACGGTCCAGACAACAGGTTGGCACAGGGCCTGAAGGGCAACAAGAGGTCGCGAGGTCCGTCAAGTCAAACAAGTCAAACAAGTCAAACAAGTCAAGTCAAACTAGCCCGCGGTCTGTCTATAAAGGTCAAACATGGTTTTTTGGTCATTTTGATTTCTATGGTACACGCTGACTATGTCTCCCTCGTGGGCACGGTACTTTGTAACGCGGTACTTTAAAGATTACACGGTACTTTAAGGTCTCACACAGTCACATAGACTCAGACATAGACACTGTAGTATATACTACCTACTACACACTACATACTACAGTGTCTTCATTAACCACATCCGCCGTATCAGCCGTATTCAACTACCTCTTCCTTAAGGGCAATAAATTCATTGGCCGTCATGAACTGTACGACCTTAATCGCTAGATCCTCTACCGAGTTCCCTTCGATCAGGTAATTAAGGATCGTGCGCATTGACTCAGGCAGTTCGTCATAGTCTGTCATGTGTGTATCAGTCCAAGACTGTTCGAAGCCCTCATCCTTTACACGGTTATCGGCCATTTCGTTACGAACTGTCAGTGTTGTGGTCATCTTGGTCATCTTAGTTCTCCTGTCAAAATCATCTTATACCTTATATTATAATATTACCCAGATAGTCCTCAAGGTCAAAAATATAACCCCCTCCTAATTAAATAGGAGAGGGCTATTAGGCTATTAGGCAGACAGACAGACAGACAATGACAGCGACAACTTAGTCTAGTCTTTAGACGATGCAGACTGTACCAGCACATTCCGTACTTGTTGGTACTTCACTTCCTTACCGTAAATGACTGAGAGGAACTTGGCAATTGGACTGTTCTTATAGCCCTTACTGTGCAAGTACCGAATTTGTGCACTCTTGTTAGTGCCGAACTGTGTAATCGCCTGCGTCTCATCTGTGATGTCTGAGGTGTTCTCGACTGCAACAGTCACTGCAGCACCAGTCTCAGTAGGTGTGAGCAGCTCAAGCGCCATATTGTCTTCTGGCTTAACCTTTTCAGACACCAGAGCGACCGAAACTTGTTTTGCAACATTACGACGTGCCATGATATTCTCTACCTTCTCAAGAGTGAACTGTGAAATCGAACCATTCGATTACCTCACTCACTCAATATAATCAATATAAAGCATCCTCTTCTTAAATAACGGGCAAAAAGGCGACTACTGCCTCTTTTTAAAAGATGCCATAGTGCTTAAAAGACATCTAGATTTTGCCTCAGGAATCATATATAATAAATATAGTGAGAAAAAGAAGTAGAAATTGAATGGCACATAGAGCACACGTTCATCATGCGAAACATCAGCATCTTTCTCTGGCAATTATTAAAGGTGCTGTAATTGGTGTGCTGTTTGGCTTGCTGATGGTGCCAATGGTGTTAGGGATTTGTTCAGCTGCGCGACATAACATAATAGCGCATACTCTAATTTGGTCTCTCACACATCCATTACAGATTGAGAACAAATACTGATTCCAAAGTTAGGTCAAAATCAAACAAGCTTCAAGGTTCTGTCTGCCAGACAGATAACTAGCCCTACCACACCTGAACCAATGACCGTTTAATTACGGGGGCTGTGGTAGGGCAATCTTTTTGCGTCATGGCCGTCCAACAATTAGTCAGCTAGTTAACTAGTCAGCTAATCATCACCATCTAAGGTACGCCAAGCTTCATCTTCTCTACGTACCTTACTAGCTGCCTTCATGCGATCCTTACGTTGCTCCATCAAGGAAGCATCTAGGGCACCATCTATGGCAGCTCTTACCATTTCCTCATCCTGTGGTAATTCAAGCCCCTTCTTAAGCTCTATCCAGCGAGGTGGTAGATCTTCACGGGCATTTCTTTTAGGTATGGTAGTAATAATGTTACGGACCATCTGATATTTAATACCTAGACCATCAGATATTTCCTTTACGGTATAACCTAGCTCACCTAACCACCTTATTAGGGCTGATTTAGTAGCACAAGTTGGTAATTGGATGTCTCCAAGTAAAGGTAGGTGCTTTAAGGTTAGAGTGCCACTCTGGGCATCAAACACCTTCACTGTTCTTACAACTTCAGCCTCTGCCTCAGCCGCTTCAACTTCACCTTCGCCTTCAATAGTCATGCCAGTCGCCTCTTCTAACATGGTCAACAACACCAACTAAGTGCACATTGCATTAGCTGTACGATCAATTACTACACCTACGGCAATGTCTTTTACCTGCCATAAGAGCCTAATCTCTTCGGCATTTACATTTGCCGCTGTTAAGCGATCTGCACGGAGATATTTATAGTCAGGATTAGCTGCTATAAGGTCCTCAGCAAACAACTTCAAGATGTCTTTAGCCCAAGAGGTTACTCCTGTATTTCTTTTAGGAGCATGCAAGCCTCTTTGCCTAATACGTTCACCATCAATGAACAATACTGCCTGTGCCATACTATCACTTTCCCTGGCTTAAGCCTAATTTAGTCTTTGAAGATGTTGGCCGCAGTAAAGTTTCTAGGTCGAAGAGGCTCATTAATTCCTAACCTATTAGGATTACGCGCCCAATCAAAATATACTGCATGGGCTTGAGCATCTTCACCAGCTTTACCAGAGAGCAACAGAGCCAATCGGCCTTCATCTACTACTCCTACCCAATCTTTAGGCTTATCTTCTAAACCAAGATAACCTACCAGCTGGTCAGACAACCATTCTGTAAATCCTGGCTTAAGCTTTAACTTCCAAGAACCTTTCTGACAATAAATCTGGCCAAATGGTACTAATTTAGGATCAGGCTCTACAATCTTATTGCCTTCTTCATCTCTAATCTGTACACCATTTCTGGTTAGGGGAGCATATTTAGACTGAATAACATCTTCGGTCAAATTACCTTTAGCAATCTGCTTCCTCCTATTATGGTAATCCAGAGCATGAGACTCAGATCTAATAACTACATGGATAAAGCCTGAGATGCCAATAGAATCAAATGCCCTATTGAATCGGTACTCAAAGACATTCTCATTGGCATCTTTGCCCTTCTGAGCTCCATTACCTCCATTTACCGCATAGATAAGGCCTGGCAGCTCTTCATCATTACGGTCTACAAAGGTTACTTCATGAGCTCTAATGGCTGCCATAGCAGCATTTACTTTATGATTCGCCAAAGCTTGAACAGCTGCACGAAGCCATCCTGCCATATTATTAGTCTGATAAGGCCAATATACTTTAGCAATGGGAACCATGTCAGCACGTTTACCGTTCAGGTAAAGCAAGGCATTAGCTGTCAACACTTTACCTCTAATTACCTTTTCCCCACATATATCATGGGCATAAATTACATCCGGTTTCTTATATGCCACAACCTACTCCTTTCCACCTAACTTCTCAATCACTAATTTACCTAGTCTTTATTATATTACCCTTTAAAAAGGAATTCAATGGTCAAAATTGGAAACTTTGAAACGAGTTAAATGTATAATAAAAGTCCTTTTAGGACAAAAATGTTGATTTATATAGGGTTTTTCAAACTATAAGTAAAGCGCTTTCATATTGCGCTATATATAGAAATAAAACAAATTCCTACACAAATAGATACTACCGATATATACCCTATTTAGATTCCCCCGGAATATATAAATCCACAAAGAAATTTCTGAGACTTTGTTTTCAAGAATTAAAGATATATAATAAAAAACCTCTTTAAATTCAATAAGATCCCTCAAAAAGGACTTTTATGATACAGTTTACAAATTAACAAGTTACAAACTGTTAATGACCAAAGGTTTTGACCAATAACCAAACTAAACCAATCAAAAATAAAGACCAACTTAGCATAACCAAGTTGGCCTCTAAGATTTAGTGGGTGAGGTACCTATTAAGCAGGTTTAAACAAGAACCACAAAGCAGTGCCAGCAACAACTGCAATGATGCCTAGAAGGATATAGAATTGTGCACTTGCCTTCTTTGCTTCTGCCTTAGTGTAGAAGGGATCTTGCATAATCTCTTGTGCCTTCAACAAGTCATCATTAAAGATCACGTTATTCGTGTTAGTTGATGCAGGCTCAAGGGTTACAATGTCGCCCACTTCTAGCTTAGCACCAGCTACTTTAGCTTGCCTAGCAACTTTGGGCTTGCTTACCGCTTTTGGTTTGGCTGGAGGTTGAGGCGTGGCAACTTCAGAAGACACGGTGATGGTAACTTTAACGTCTGTAGGCGTTTTTCTAACTTCGTCAGCCTTAGGCTTAAGTGTCTTCTTGTTAGCCACAGAAATGGCCTCAGCTAGGTCTGTTGGAGCAGCCTTAGGCTTTGTCTTAGGCTTTGGTGTCAAGTCTGTTGCTTGGGCCTTTTGCGCTTTTTGCGCTTTTTGGTTTTCTTCTGCGTGTTCCTTAGCTTGTTGGGCTAGGGGCTTTTTGACTGTAGTTGGTGCTTTAGTTTGTGCTTTAGTGGTAGGTGGCTTAGCCATGTTTCATTTCTCCAAGGATGTCAATTACGCCGTTTAAAGGAATTCCTTCATTGTCTTCTGGACAATAAAGAATGTCGTTGTCATAATCGTAAAAACTACCCCAAAGTGTGAGGTTCTGTGCTTTTGCAAATGCAAAGGCCTTTTCGATGAGCTGCTTGTGCTTGCAATAAGGAGTCCTACGACTCCCTTGGCAATTACACATGCCTTTGCCTTCAGAGGTTATTGTGTAAACCTCGTCAGGCTCTTTATGATCACTCCATTTAGCAAGTTCTATGCTACGGAAGCGATTCAACCTAAAACTGTAAAGGGGTACATTGCTCATCATAGTTATAGTATAAAGAAGAATTTGAGAGTCTTCAAGTGTGCTTTAATTACCACTCACTACTCACTACTCACTACTCAATATAATATAATCACCTAAATCTTTTGCATAACCCATAACAACCGAGAGAGCGAGAAGGTCCTTCAACAGACTAAAGTGCATAAAAGCCCAAAAAGAGACTCTTGATGACCTTTAAGTTATACTATAAGATTATTGGTAATGAAATGGATTAATGAAATGGATAAGGATAAGGATAGCAAAATGGCGGATGGAGTGGTTACGAGAGAACAGATTGAGTCCATTAAGATGTGTGGACATGATATTGTGTTTCTCCGTGAATATGCTAATAAGTGTCGTAATCTGACTCCTGAAGAGGAAGTTGCACTTAATAAACAAGTTAAGGCTTTCATGAAGCCAGAGGAACATGAGAAGTTTATTCATTACCGACAAGCCATTACACAACTCAACATTATGATCATTGAAGCCGTGTTGAAGGAATATAAACAAGAGCCTTTTCCTATGGAAGTTCTTATTGCTGGTATATATTCCTCACTAAATGCAGTTTTGATGTCTTGTCGCACAATTGATGCCCTAACTGGACATTCAAAGCAATTTGAAGTATATGGTTCAGAACTGATGAAATCAGCTATGCCAGTCTTTATGTATGATATCCTTTTTAAACAAGCCCTAGCAGAAGGTTTTAGAGGTGATCCAGACTCGGCTCCCGAGAATTGATTGCACTACCACCGCACCCACCCAGTAAGCAAGCGAAGGATGCCAGACATGGCGAACGCAAATTCAAAGAAGCAGACGAAGACTAAGACGCAAGAACGTAAAGAACAGGATTATATGGAAGCAGTTAAGAATTTGCTTCCATGGTCTGGAGCTACTTTGCCTAATATGGCTAATTACACACCCTCCCGCCTAGTTGATGAAGTGGGTGTAATGAAGGAGCTTGAGAAAGACCTTAAGAAGGTAATTGGAGTTATGAACACAATCATTGACTCTAAGCTTGCTCCTGGTGAAAAAGAGGCTCGTGGTGAAAATTACACCATGAAAATCTCTACCGTAGAGCAAATGCGTCTTGACACGGATTTGGCGCGTAAGATGTTGCTCGAACTTGGAGGGCAAGAAGCACTAGATGCTTGTACGAAGCCCTTGATTATGGATCAACATCGCTATTCAGAAAATTAGATGAGACATAACATGGCAAAGGTAACTTCAAACACAGACAAAGCTTCTGCAGGTGTTGTGCTGGTTGTAGCTCTTGTGGTCATTGTGATAGTGATGACTTTTGTTATCCTATCTACACCTATAGAGCTTCTTAATCCTCATAAGTCTGACTATCAACGTGGTTGGGATGCAGCAGCATTAGCATATCGTGGTGATTATGCACGAGGTGTTACTGATGGGCAACACAAAGCTCTAGTAGCACATTGTACAGGATCTTTGGAGGCTCCCAGTGAGTAACGCAGTACTGATTGCAGAGGTCCAAGAGTGGTTTCTAATGCATGATTGGCCTGAGGGAAATGTGGCGCTAAAAAAGGAATATCGTAAAGGCCGCCACCACATTTATAATCTCACTATTGCCCTCACAGCCTCAGATGCCGAGAACGCGAGGCTGCGGGAAGTGCTGAAGGAAACGCTAGAGATGGCCGAGCTTTATGTTCCCGTCCCGCTCAAAGCGCCCGGCTTTAAACGCGCACGCCAAGCTCTTGAAGGAGACCAGTTGTGAAGCTGCACCACACACGCGATGAATGGGCCAAATGGCTGAGAACGAAAGACGCATCGTTAAGCTCGTTTGAAAGCCAAGCTGTCGAAGACCTCGCCACATTGTTTGCAGAAAACACCCGGCTGCGGGAACTTCTCCGATCAGCAGAAGGCATTTTCAACAATTGCAACGTCACGACCGGATATTGCATGTGCGGCGATATCGAGGACGGACACGTCTCAATGTTCTGCGGACACTCGTTTGTGGACGCCGGGGCATATCATTCTTCCCAATGGCTGAATGAGACACGCCAAGCCCTTATAGGAGGCCAGTGATGACAATTGTAGATAGAGTAACCCTACGACTTGTGTTGGGCGGTGTTTATTTAATTTTGGCAGCACTGATTAATGCTAGGCCAAAATTAATTGGTCGTCCAAATATGTCTCCTGACGAGCACAATTGGTTGCAGGGTGCAGGCAATCACTTAGTACAAATTATGGCACCAACTACTGAAGCAAAGTCAGACGCAGAAACAGAAGGACTAAATTAATGGCCATTACTACAGTAACTAAAATTGAATGTGACCGCTGTGATACTATTCGGTTTGTTGAAGGTGGCGCAGAAGATGTAGAAGAACTGGAAGGCTGGGTATATTATAAGCTAGAACAAGCAAATCATTTCAAAGAAATGAAGTTCCTTGTGTGCGCAACTTGTGCCGCTTCTATACATCGTGCCACGTGGAATTATTCAAGTAAAGGTATGCCAGAATGGGTTGATTCCGAACCTAAGTTTGAACCTAAGTTTGAGCCTAAGTTTGAATCTGAGCCTGTGAAGCACCCAGAGCTAGTAATAGATTCTACTTCTACCATCTTTGAGGAAAAGGAGGCACCAACTGATGGCGATAGTTCATACGACAACTTGCCTTTCTGACATAGAACCTTCGGAAGGGGCTAAGGTCTTTAAGTTTGTAGACCAAGTAGTGAAAAGGTATCTTAATGAGGTCACCATATTTGACGTCTTAGGACCTAAGGCTACAGCTGAGTTGGAGTGGATTAGGCGTGAAGCATTGTATGAAGTAAAAGTCCATATGCCTCAATTGTCTAATGCCAGGATTGGATACTACTTTAATAGACGAGCACCTTCTACGATCTCACGACTACTAAAGCACTACCACCAAATTAACATCCCAATGGAAAGGTTACTACGATGACTAAAATGACCACAATACAGGAAACAGAATTTGATGATGCAGATCTCAAAGACATTGAGAAGCAGAAAGAGGCTATGCGTCAGATTATAGAAGAACAACAGCGTAAGAAAACAGTTTACTGGATCATAGCAGGCATTCTCATCTTTATAAGCCTATGCATAACCTTTAAGGTGCAGAATGATTCTCTCAACCAGTACAATCAAGAGATGCGACGTATCTACCCACAATAGTGTGCTGGTATGCTGGTATGCTTTTACTGAACTAATTGGTCACGAACAAGAGCAGATCTTGATGACCAATTAGTTCTAGTATATTATAGTATCTGGCGATTATGCTCTAGCTCTAGCTCTTAGGCTTTATAAAGGTGACTACAATGGCGGGACTTGGCGGCGAACAAGATAAGCTGTATAATACAAACTTGTCTAAGATGGAACATGAAATTCTGACAGCTTCTAAAAAGGCTGTAGAAACTGGTGAAGCTGTTGAACCTGTTCCATTCTTGAATAATCTCCCACCCGAGAAGGATGAGGAAGAAGACAATAGCGACACTATTGAAGTACAAGTCGGCAATAAGATGGTTAGGGTTTCAGCTAATGCCATCAAGAAGGGTCTGACTCAAGCTGATGAAACATATGCATGGGTTGTAAGTAAGCTTATGCGTCACTTTGATCAGACACCCTACTTGACTAGAGGTCAAATTCAGATGGCTCTCGGCCCTGCAATGCCTCCTCGTATTTGGGGTGAACCGTTGCGTAGGCTTGTTATTGAGGGTAAGCTCTGTATGCAAGAAGTGCAAGCGGCTTATCGCATTAAGATTGTTTACCATAAGCCTGAATATCCTTGGCCTCCACTGTCTATTAAAGACATTGAGGACGTTAAGACTACTTCTTATGCTCAAGGTCGTGAAGCTGCTTTCTCTGAACATGCGGCTTTAACTGCTGTGCCTAGTGTTGATTAGCGCTAAATACTAATCCTAAGTAAAATGCAATCGACGCGACATAGCACAGCAGGCGTAATATGGCAGAAGAAGTTACGTCACTCTACCCAGAACGTATGTCTGAAGATCTTAGGGCCAGTGGCCTTAGTCCTACAGATATCAGGGCTAAGACGTTAACACCGACAGAGAAGCAAGCCACTGGCGCACCAATTGGAGGCGACGGATATGTCATTCCCTATTTTGGAATTGATGGCAAACCGATTCCGTTCTACCGAGTCAAAATCTATGATGCTGAGATCAAATACCGACAACTTGCCGACTCCCAGAATCATATATACTACCCTCCACGATTTTCAGCTCTCCTCATGGAAAAGGGTGACGATCTTAGATACATCATTGTCACCGAAGGTGAAAAGAAAGCTGCTGCTGCAGTTAAGGCTGGTTTCCCTGCTGTTGCCGTTACTGGCGTTGACTCATGGAAGTCTCGCACGCTCCTACTCCCGAAAGATTCATCTCTTGCAACAAAGCCTAATGGACAAATCACCATCAAACTCCCAGCAGGTGTCCCTGTAAAAGATGGAGATGATACTTTAGCTGTTGGTCTGCAGGACTTGATAAATCTTATTGTTAAGCGTGACATACCTTTAATAATGATTTATGACACGGATGAGGCAAACGGTTGGAAATTCGAAGTACAAAGAGCAGCAGCCACGTTTGGCTTTGAGCTTAGACACCGTGGAGTTCCTCTTAGATCCATTAGGCATGCAGTTCTTAAAAATGGGAACTCTAAAACTAAGATTGGACTCGACGACGTTTTGCTTGGGGGAGTAGGAAAAGAATATTTGCACAATCTCATTGAAGAGACGTTGGCTCTCAATACAGCCTTTCCCACACATCCAAATATTCGGGCTTATCTCAATAAGAAGCTCCAACGAGCCCAAATGCAAAGATCAGAACAGATGGGTGTGGCTATGGCTATTCTCACGGATCTTGATTCCAAGGGACAACGATTACGATCACCGGATGAAGAGGCTCTGTATTACTTTTCTAAAGGTGACAAGACACTTACAAAAGTTACCTTCAGTTTCCAGCCTGAACACGGAGAGAGCCCTTTTGGACGCTATCTTTATAAGAACTATAGTGTGGGCTTCTCTGACAACAAAATAATGGGATGGTTGGCAACTCAATTTTCAGGAGAGGAACCTATCATGAATGTGTACCCAGAAAAAGTATTGACTTGGCGCGGTGATACGCTATACTACCATATTAATGCTGGTACTATGGCTAAGATCACTAAAGATGGAATTACACTACTGGACAATGGATCTGATAATGTGCTCTTTGAGGCGGATCTTGTAGAAGATATTCCTACTAAGGAAATGAAGAGTGCACTCTTTTATGCCAACAGTGAAGGTGTTTCACCCAACTGGTGGTATGAAGTGTTGCAAGAGGCACGTATTAAGGACTCAGAAGATGATAAGCAAAGGCGACTCTTATCTCTACTTTATTATGTGTCCCCCTTATTCTACAGATGGCGTGGTACTCAGTTGCCTGTGGAAATTACAACCGGAGAACCTGGCTCAGGCAAAAGCACTCTCTATGCACTGCGTCTCAACATCCTTACAGGCCGTGTACAACTTCGTAATGCCCCAAATGACCTTAAGGATTGGAACGCTTCTCTTGCGTCCTCCGGAGCTATGCATGTTACGGACAACGTGCAGCTTACAAATAATGACTTACGTCAGCGGTTGTCAGATGAGATATGCCGACTGGTCACAGAGGCATCCCCATCCATTGAACAACGGAAGCTCTTCACAGACACCACTATTGTTAAAATTCCTGTTCGCTGTGTTTTTGCCATTACCGCAGTTAAACAGCCTTTCACGAATATCGACATTATCCAGAGAAGCATTATCACAGAACTGGATAAAGGAGTCTCTGTCGATCTTAGGTATGATGCCGACTGGGAAAAGCACCAACTGGAGAACAAAGGTGGACGCGCTGCATGGCTTGCTCACCAGTTAGTCTTTGCACATAAGATGTTGAAGATCATTAATGTTCATTGGCGTGATCGTTTTCAAGCAGGTTATCGCCTGATAAACGTTGAACAGCTATTGATGATGGCCGCAAACGTTGTAGGCTGGGATAGCTCTTGGGTTCCTGAATATTTGGAAGGCTCTCGCGATTCCAAACTAGGAGAGAACGATTGGGCTCTTGAGGGTTTGATAGCTTGGTCAACAGAAGTTAGGCGAGGTAATAGTTCTTTAGAAGGAACTGGTTTCTCACCTGAGGACATTATAAGTTGGATTGAAGGTCAGCCGCAGTTTGCTGGTTGTACAGTATTGCAGAACTCAAGAAGCCTGATTCGCTATGTACAGACTAATAAGCATAGTGTAGCAATGCTGTCAAACATTCTATATGAGACTCATCCTAAACATGGTGGGTATTTTAGAATTAGAGAACCACAAAATAAAGGCCAAGAACCTAGACTGCTATAGTTTGGTTGCGACCAAATAATAATGCGAGCGACCATCATTTAGCCTATTGAGGTTCATTCAGTAAGCAGCTAATCTAAGAATGTTGATGAGGAGTGATGTGCTCCCATAGCTTAAACCCAAGTAAGGCGAAATAAAATGGCACGTAATCAAGAACAATCGGCGGCTGTCACTGAAACTGAAGTTGTTGCAGCTGCTTCTACTACTGAAGGCGAAACTGCTGTGGCGGAAAAGGCGAGCCGTCCGAAGATCGTCCTGACTCTCGATGAAGAAGCTGCCAAGGATTTTGGTGGTGATGTTGGCCAGCAAGTTGCTCGTAAGGATTATATTCTGAAGCGCTTTGCTGAAAAGGGTGCTGCACGTGGCGCCATTGCGAAGGAACTGACGCGTCTGGAAGGTCGTAATGTTCCTTATCAGATCGTCTTCCAAGCCACTAAGGGCGTTGCTCAACCTAAGGTTGAAGCTGCTCCTGAAGCCACTACGGCTGCGGAAGCCTCTGCTTCCTAATATAAGTCAAAAGTAGCTCAGGGTCAAAAGCTCTGGGCTACTTTTATGTTTCCCAAGGGCCAAGGGCATTGGCTCACTCCGTTAATTCGTTAACATGAAAGGCGAGTACAATGTCAAATCAAGCAGTTGCCCTTTTTGATGATGTCATTACGGGCATTGATACGGCTAAGACTGAAGTAGCTAAGGTTCTTCATCTTCTGCCGGAAGATTCTCAAGCAGCCATTACCGCAGCTCTGGGCCAAGCTGCTAATAACGTTGTGCAAGCTGCTACGGCTGCAGCCACTCAAGTGACTTCTCCTACCACTGCTCCTACTGCAGTTGTTAGCTCTGTAGCTACCGCTGTGCTTGGTTCTACTAAGGATGCACTGGGTAATGTGATTTATACGGCCGAACATGCTCTGGCTAATGATCTTCAAACGGCACTGGATAACTACATTCTGGCCAATGGTGGTCTTTTTGGTCCTGAAATTGAGACCGTTGTCAACAATGGTATTAATTATGGGAAGACTGTCATCTCTTCGTATGTGACTGGAATCCTTAAGGGCAAAGCGGCTCAATCGACACTGGGTCTCGGTGTTGTTGCTATTAACAATATTGGTGGCAAGATTGCAGCCAACTAATTTATACACAATTGGTTAGGTCTATGGGTTGAGCAGATGTGGTATTTAGTATAGTCCTGGTATATTAAGTAGCACGTCAAGGTTCCTTATAGACCGCCCCTGAGACCTATGGTAGAGATTCGCCTCCTCTTCCAGAAAGTCTCAGGGGTTTTATTTTGCAATGAGGGTTCAACATGTCCATGACGATCACAACAGACAGAGACGAAACAGTGGCGTATGAAGTCAAAATACTTAAGCCTAATCAAAAATTCTGGGCAATGCTTCATGCATATAGAAAGCAGGCAAAGCTAGAACATTTAGATACTTACAAGACTACCAATATTTTAGGTCTTGATCCTGGAGAGACTACAGGTACTTGTGTTTGGGATTGGGTAAATGGAGTTTTCTGTCTGCTCCAATTAAAAACGTCAACCGTAGAAGATGGTTTTCGTGAAATATCTGGAGTGCGTAAAGCATTAGTAGGACCTGATAGTATCTGTGTCTGTGAGGATTATAAAGTTTATGCCTGGAAGTCTGATACACATAAATGGGCAGGGCTTCACACCCCACAACTAATTGGGGCTATTAAAGTTTTGTGCTTGCAGACTCAAACACCGCTTTATTTTCAGATGGCTCAAGAAGCTAAGTCTTGGGCTACTGATGATCAACTTAAGTCCTGGAATCTATATGATCCGGGACAGCGTCATGCTAGAGATGCTACCCGTCATATCATACGTCACATGTTCTTCAATAAGGAAATACAGGAACGTCCTCATTGGATAGACTAAATAGCTAAGCTATAGCTAAGCTATAGCCAATACAACCAAAATTAAATAATAAATAGACTCTTGTGACCAAATTGAAAATCAGCTATAATAAAGGCTGATTCAGATTTGATTGCAGGAGTTTTTTATGATCAAAGCATGCACACAAGACTTGACGAAAGGTTGGATCTATGATGAAGATCATGGTATCTCACCAGAAGATGCTCAAGAACATTGTGTGAGACATGAAGATTGGCAAGTGATCAGGCTCAGCATGAAAGGTAAGTTTACTTATCAGAAACTGCAGATCTTGTTTAACTGGCGTGAAACGAATGCTATGGCTAATGATGGTGTTGTACCTTTGACTACACGTTTGCAGATATGTAACTATTTAGGTGCATTGCGGCGTGGTGGGCAACTCGACATGAATAACATGATTGCAAAGGTTAGGTAAGGTAAATAAAATGGACAATGAAGAAGCAGAAGCAGAACCAGAAGTTAAGATTGAAATTGAACGGGGCATACCTCTCAAGCCTCGTATGGGTAATTCTGTGGCCGTAGAAGCCATACGTAAATTGCATATGGAAGGTGAGGTAGATGATTCTATCTTTATTCCTATGCCTATTACGACAAATTATGTGAACACTATGTGTACCAACATTGGTGGTTCTGGATGGTTTGCACAACGTAAGCAGAAGAGTGTAGAAGGTAAGGATGAAGGTATTAGGGTCTGGAAGATCCTTGATACGCGTTTGTCCATTCTATAGGGAGAAACCAAAATGTCAAATAAATTGTTTAAGCCACCTAGTCTATTAGCTAGCAAACCTAAGGTACATAAAGTACCAAAGGTAAAAGGCTTTAGTCCTGCAGCACAAGAAATGCTGGATGATGGCATTTTAGAATATAAGAATGGTGCTGTAAGGCCTCGCAACCATAAGATCGAACAAAGTCCTGAAGCTAAGGATGCTCGGGAATTTCGGCTGCGAAAAGTGGTCGATGATAAGACTGGCAAAGATATGGTTCATTTGGTTGACAAGTCTGGTATGTGGGAAACACATCTAGAGATGACTGACTTTTGGCAGGAATTTCTGGGTGATCGTGGTCAAGCATATGTTCTTGGCATACCATTAGTAGGCGAAGAAGCATCTCTTGGCATTCTTAAAGTTCTTGACAATAGGGTGTGGTGATGCCAACTTGTATGCAAACATGGTATGCAGTATGTCATCTACCTACTGGAAGATTGTTACCCGTCTTTCGTAATGGTAATCGTAGGGGTGGAACTCACGTAGAGTTGGATGATAACCAACCACCTAGACTTTTTAGCTCTGCGAAGGCAGCTAAGGACGCATTGCGTTGGTGGCTTGGAGGTAAGTATAATGTCTCGTATTCTTATTCTTCTGATTGGGAAAACGAAGCTTATCCTATTGAGAAGATTATTCCTATACCAGAACGCACAGCTATTGCAGATGAAATGCAGATTGTTCAGGTTAACATTTCAGTGAGGTTACCAAAATGACACTTCAAGATACTGATTACCGAAACATTGACGGTAGACGAGCAGGAACTATCCATCGCACAGAACAACATGCAGCTGGAACACTATGTCCTATAATTGTTGGAAGAGTACCTGCATCACCTGTGTCTTTACCTGGCTGTATGGGTAGTGCATGTTGTGGATGGGCTTGGGCAGAACCTGCAGAAGAAGAATTTAAGTTGAACGTAATATCAGACATGAACGGTACATATACAGTACCTCAACCTTACAGTTGGCAGAATATGCTATTCAAAGAACAATATAAGGAATTTACTTTTCATTCTGTGAAATATATGCCTAATGGAACGGCACAATATTTGCTGTTTAAGAAGGTTTATGGCAATGCACGTCTAGGCTATTGTCAATATTTGAATGGTCGTGTCTCTGAGGTTCAAGTGGATATTAATCCCTAAAGCACACTTGAAAAGACCTCAAGAATGTAGTATAATAAATCATAAGTTGGAGATGGATGCATGGCTGGACTGCCTTCTAAGCCTAAGACTAAAGCTAAAGCGAAGAAACCGCCTGGAAGGCCTGCATCTGTCGATCTATATCCTGGTAAGAAGTTTGGTGATCTTACAATTGTCAGGAAAGTACATACAAAAGAGGGATTGCGTTATGACGCAAAATGTGTCTGCGGAAAAGTCATTAGGACTAAGACACAATATCTCACCAGAAAGAGTGGTCCACAAACCCATTGTGGTTGTAGAACCTACGAAGGTGCCAATCCATTTCCTTATGAAAAGATATGCTGGAGTTCAATGCACCTACGTTGCACTTATGAAAAACATGTTAGTTATGCAGCATACGGTGGTAGGGGCATTACAATCTGTCCAGAGTGGCACAGAGATAATCCTAATGGCTTCCAAAATTACCTCAGAGATATGGGTCCAGCCCCTACCAAGAAGCACACCATGGATAGAATTGATCCTGACGGCAATTATGAAATCAGTAATTGTAGGTGGGCGACAAAAACAGAACAAGCACGAAATCAACGACGCTTTGCAGGCAAGACTTGGGAGCACAAGGACAAAGCTGAAAAGGCCAAAAAGGTCAAAAAGAAATAAGATAAAGACGGGTTTCGTTTGCGAAATTGGGCAAGAGAGTAACGCCCTGCCGGCCAACTAATTTTTGGTAGGATTTTTTGACGCGGAATTTTTGAACCTCAGGAGTTTAAAATGACAACTAAAAGTCAGATCAGGGCTATTGAGAAACTAGTCACGGCGTTTGCAGAGATTGCAGGAGAATATGCCTTTAAAGGTGCAGCACCTCCTGAATGTCACAAGGAAATAGATGAAGCCTATAATAAGGCTAGTGATAAAATGGTGTACTATATTAGTGCACTGTATGACAGGATTGAAGAAGCACAAAGAAAGCTAGAGGCAGGAAGGTAGCAAATGGCGAACGAAATACCTACACAAGTTAGGCCAATGTTGGCTGCAAAGTTTGATCCTGAGATCACCAAGAAGCACATTGCAACAGATGGCTTCTTGTATTGCCAACCTAAAATTGATGGCATGAGAATCTTGTTTGATGAAGGTATTGCACGATCTAGGGCTTGGAAGCCTTGGACTAATAAATACCTACAAATGTTTGCTGCTGACTTTAAGGATGTTCTACAAGGTTGGGATTGTGAAGGTCTTCCAGGATTGCATTGGGGTGATTCAGTTGATCCTAATGTCTTCAGAACAGCAATGTCCGAATTGCGTTCAATGGATGGTACTAAGAAGTTCACACTCTACTTGTTTGATAATTTTGACCTTACTTATAGGACTGAATCGTATCAAGAACGGTTTAAAAGCTGTAAGGTTGATTTGGGTACACTCTCTAACGGAGAGGATCATCTGCAAATCAGGTCTTATGATGGTCAAGGCATGAAGTATGATGTCCTAGTAAAGCTTTGCCCAAATTATTTGGTTTCAAACCTTGAGCAGATAAGTGCTTTGGAGGCAGAGTTTCTGGCCAACGGTTTTGAAGGTGCAATGCTTAAGAGGTGTAATGCTCGTTATAAGTATAACAGGGCTACAACTTTAGGCGGTGAACTAACCAAGATCAAGCAAATGGAAGATGACGAAGCTGTTATTATAGGTTATGAAGTGGCCTATGAGAATCAGAATGAAGCTGAAGCCAATGAATTGGGTCTTACTTCTAGATCATCTCACCTGGCCAATTTGGTTGAAAAAGATTATTTAGGGTCGCTTTCAGTAAGCCTATTGAAAGACCCTAATATCTGCTTTAAAATTGGAGTAATGAGGGGTGTTTCTATTGAGCAACGTAAGAAGCTCTGGGCACACAGAGATGAGTTGCTGCATAAGGTAGTGACTTTTAAACATCAAGGTTATGGCGGTGGTTATGATAAACCAAGAACACCAGTCTTCCTCTCTTTCAGAGACCCTTGTGACCTTATGTAATACTCAAGAGTGTCCTGCCAAGACATCTTGTGCAAGATTTTATGATCCTCTGCGTAAAGAGCATAAAGACTTGGATCTGTCAAGCTTTGAATTGCGGAAGTGGGATTGGATAGTAGAAGATTGCTTTGTTCTGCGTATACAATTACAAGGAACTATGGACAATCAAAGGCATTATGCCAAAACAACTAAGAATCATAGACGTAAGAAAGGAGAATGGGCGTGACGGTACTAGCTGCACAGTCTATTACCCAGCTAGTGCTGGAACATAAGTTAAGAATCGAACCTTATATAGGAATGTCTAAGCAGACTATGGGCATGTCTTATGGACTATCTGCAGCTGGTTATGATCTTCGTGTGGGAAAGATTGATAGGTTTCTTGCTTCAAAGCAAGGACCTAAAACAAATGCTCCTAGTTATCTAGTACGCCCCGGAGAATTTATATTGCTGTCCTCATATGAACGCGTGCAACTACCAGACAATCTGATTGCTTTTGTGCATGACAAGAGTACCCTTGCTCGAAAAGGTTTAGCTCTCCAAAATACAGTGATTGAGCCTGGTTGGGGAGGATTTATTACTCTTGAACTGAGTAATCATTCTAATGAAGCCTATTTAATCAAAGTAGGACAACCAATTGCACAACTTGTCTTCCACCAACTGGATCAGCCAACTGAAATTCCCTACACGGGAAAATATCAGAATCAAGGCTCTGAACCGACTCCAGCTATCTTTATACCAGATGGCCTTGATCTCCCACCAAACGACTAACTTGTCTGAAAAGGCTGGAGAGAACAATGCACAAGGAAGCTGTAGGGAAGCCTACCGGAGAGCGTCACAAAGTCCTCAAAAGAGCAGAACGTCGATCAACACCTGAGGATTATGATATTGTAAAGAGCCTATACTTTGAAACTACACACTCTTTAACAGACATTGCCTTGAAATTAGGGCTCACCCGAAATCAAGTAGCATCTATTATCTATAATCGTGGTGCAGAAGATGGGCCTAAACGCGAGATAGGTAAAGGCGATTGGGATTCTCAATTGCGTGAACCTTGGTCAGAATATCATGCACGTAAGAAAGCTGAACGTGCAGCAGCCTTAACAAAAGACAGAAAGTGAGGTGACTTATGAAACCGGATACAATACTTGATACTTTGTTTCCTGTGTTGCTGGCTTACATGATAACGACATTGACAGCAATTATAGGAGCTGTAACATGGTTTGCCTTCAAAGTTCCAAATGATTGGTCATGGGCAATTTTGCTACCTATATTTTTGGGTGCTTTACTTTTCACAGTCTGTGTATGGTGCGAAATATACCTACAAATTAAGACTAGGATTAAAGCACATATAGAGACAAAACAGCTTCAAAAGTAGAGGGCCAAAAATAAAGAGCTTCACTCCATTTTTGACTCTTGAGTCTTTCTATGGAATGATTTATTATTAATTATAGTGAGAAAAGGAGGCGAACATGCAACTCACGGAAAAAGACATTGAGGAATTGTTGGAGGACACCAAGTTTGGTGCAAAGCTCCAAAAGCAAGAACTTGTGGCTGTCAAAGTAGTTTTTAACGTTGACAGGAATTCAGCCAAGTCTTTTGAAAAGACTTGGGGTTATAAAGGTGATCCTGGTAAACAATACACCTACAAAGGTTATGCAGATCTAAAGCTTCAAGCAGGTGACTATGCTGTTGTTGATTCACCTACCCATGGGCTTACGGTTGTAACTGTAGTTGAAGTAACTCCGTGGGAAGGTGGGCATTCAGGCTATAAGCTAATCTACGGTCGTGTTGATCGTGGAGGCTATGAAGAGCTTGCTAGGAAGGCTATTCGACGTAAGGAGATCCTGCAAACATTGTCACGTAAAACTGCTAATGCACTGAGACTAAAAACCTTTGAGGAACTGCTTGGAACTGATAAAGAAGCAGCAGCTCTCATCAGGGAACTGAAGTCTATCTAACTACCACACCATACCATACCACACCAATTTTGGTCTTTTGGTCTTTTGGTCTTAAGCTTTTAGGGAGCAAGACGAGTCATGCAATGGAATGCAATCAGTAAGCGGATTCCCGATTACAGTGCTTATGCACGAGACAACTTCTTTTTGAAGGATCTAAGTGGCGTACGTGTCAGAATGATGCAGACATGCCTATATCCTCTCAAGAACCACAATTCAGTACATTCGCCTAATGTGATTGAGGCCAAACAATACTGGCAAAGCCTCATCTCTGTTTATGCAGCACGTATTGGTGCAGAAGAGTCACAAGTGATCCATGCAATGTTTCTCACCACACAAGGTGATGCATTGACGTATCTGAAAGAAGCCGTTGAAAAGAATCTGTCCAAACATACCTTGACGACGTATGAACCACAAACCACAAAAGATGGTATTGTGATTAAGATTCCTCGTTACAGGTATGAAGGCCTTTCACTTATCTGCCTCTGGAATGCAAAGTCTCCAGATCAGGTTAAGATTGAAGACATTTCACCAGCCATTGCACAAGAATGGGTACGTTGTCAAAGCATTATGACGCGACATGAAATGGAAGCTGAAGGCTCTAAGGTCAAACGAGATGATCGAGAGCAAAAGGTTAAGGATGCCACTAAGAAGGTATTTTCAACTGTGACTTCCAAGAAGAATGCCATGAAAGGTGTTCAAGTCATCAATGCTAAGCAAGTGGCGAAGCAAAGTGTGGAGGCATAAACTTATGGAACAAGAGGCGTTAGATGTTCTTCAAGCGGCGCTCATCCTCTACTCCACGTTCGATTGGACGAATGGAGAAGCTGCAGAGGCTCGTAATGATGCCGGAGCTCCCGTGGGTGCTCTTGCTCGCAATGTGTGCAGTCTTACTCTTCTTGGAGTATGCAAACGTGCTGCGCATCATCTAGGCCTAAAAATGGGTGCTTGGGTGTTGCCATATACATGGCTTAAACTTGAAGCTGCTCAAAAATATGGGTTTCCAGATCTCTACAGTTACAATAATCAACCTGGTGCATCTAAAGAACTGGCTACCAAGTTGCTTTATGAAACCGTAGCACGTCTGCAAATTAGGTTGGCTGCCTAGACTATATTGCTTTACTGCAGTTAGTTGGTAGCAGACAGCTCCTCCGGTGGCCTGACGAACATCGGAGGAGCCTTTACCTTTATAGGAAATGGAAATGGAGTAAACTAATGCCTGATTTACCTCCACCTAATCTAAAGATGGATCTGCGAAACATTCCACCAATGTCAATGCCTGAAATAAGTCCTAAACCTGGAGATGTATATACTAAGGCAGGTGGACCTGCAGGTTTTTGGTGGATTATTGCTGTGGTACCTTCAATGTGTATTGCTATTGCTTTTGACATTGAGGGAAAACCTACAGGATGTCAAAACTATAGTAAGCGGTATTTTAATGAAAGAGACAGTCGGCGTATAGGTTTTATGGCTATTCCTAAACTTGAACCTATCTGGTATTAGATATGGACTTTTCTGCAGCTGTAAAATCTAAAGACATAAGGCAGCCTTTTGAAGCTCCGTATTGGCAAGGTTGGGATCACCAACTAGTTGCTAGGTATGAAGCTAAGAAGGCTAAACGCTTTATTCTGTCAATGGATAAAGGAACAGGAAAGACTTCTACAGTATTATCCATATTTGAAGATCCAGAAGTCCATCAAAACAAACCAGGTTTTACAGTCTTAATTTTTACACCTGAAAAGGGAATGGCAGGTTATGAAAGAGACATTCTTAAGTTTCCTGATGCCCAAGACAAAGTCGCTCTTATCTATGGTTCCAAAGCAGAACGTATTAAGCGCTGGAAGGCTGCAGGAGCCAACTCACGGATACGCTATATTGTTCTCACCTACGCCTCTTTCCTTTCTGATGCTGGTGTCAGAGGTTCAGAAGAAGGGGGCTTATCGTCGGCTGTACTACCGCTTTGGGTTATGGACGGATCCGTGGATGCCGTTGTATGCGATGAATTTCATAGGGTCTTTCGTAACCACTCCTCCAAGATTTTTAAGCTGTTTGCNAAGGTCTTNAGAAGAACTGAATACTTTATTCCAATGTCCGGATCTGCAGTCGATAAGGGTCCGCAAGANCTTTGGGCAGCGTTACATCTGGTTGACCAAAAATTCTTCTCCTCATACTGGAAGTATGTTGGGGCATACTGTGAACTCGAAGANAATGGCTTTGGAAAGTCTATTCTTGGTCCTAGAAATGAAGAAGCCTGGCGGCGTGTAGTTCGTCCGTATGTTTTCCATTGTACAGCGGATATGATCAATGACATGCCTCCACTAGTTAGAGACACCTTAGATGTAGATCTCCCACCCTGGCAAAAGAAGTTAGAGGATGATTTACGTAATCAGATGTTTGCTGAACTGATAGGTCAAGATGAAGAAGGTCTTGAGACTACCGAATATATTTTTGCCCAAAACACAATGGTCAAAACTTTTAAGGCACGTTTGGCTTTGATATGCCCTAAAGTGTTAAATCCTCAATTAGATTATGGTCAAGGAATAGAAGATGTCTATCAAGATGCCTTTGATGGAGGACTTTCAAGATATGCAATCTTCACACCCTTTAAGGCTCCAATCCCTTACCTCAAAGACTACCTTAGTAGTAAAGGATGTAGGGTCTGGGTTTTACAAGGTGGTATCGGTAAAACAGAACAAGATAGAAGACTCTACGAGTGGCGACAATCATTGTCTACAGCCCACCCTGACAGCCCCTCAATAATACTGGGGACGATTAAGTACGCGGAGTCTTGGGAAATACCTGAAGCACGTCATGCTTATATGTTGGGATATGAGTTTAGTCGGGAAGATAATAAACAGGCAGAAAGTAGACTACGACGTCTTATTTCTGAAGGAACTAGTTACATTCACTATGTCAAGGCAAAGAAGACTTACGACGAAGAGTTGTTGGCCAGGCTCATAGAGCATAAAGACAATTATGATCGTCTCTTTAGGTCTTGGGGTGAATTTGTTCGAATCATGTCAGGCAATAACTACGGTAACAATTATAACTAGAACCAAGAACCGGCACTAAATGCCCTAAATATAATTGTTGTGGGCTTTTAAATCTTGTAGTATTATAAACAAATCAGTTGTAGTTCTGTTGACTAAGACAACGAACACACTGTAGAGGCGGAAACATTACATGGCTAGTCTAAACCTAACCACCCTAAAGGATGGGCGTAAAGCCATCATCATTAGAACGTCGGATCGTATTGCTTTTAAGTCCTGCCGTCGTAAATGGGGTTGGTCTTCTCATTTGAAGTTCAATCTGGGACCTAAGCAACTTTCTGCACCTCTATGGTTTGGTTCAGCTATTCACTATGCACTAGAAGACTTCCATGGTTATAATGTTTTTGGTCGTCCTGCAGATGCTTTCAGGGCATATTGTTTAGCTACAGCCAAGAACTTTAAGCGTGATCTACCTCATGATGCCGCAGACCATTATAAGCTTGGTCAGGCCATGATGAATTATTACCAAGATATGTGGTTGGAGGGATATCCTCGTAAGGCTGATGAAACCTATTGGTGTCCTCCTCCTAACAATCCTGATGGAGCACCTGAGCCACAAGTGGAGGTGAACTTTGAAATTGAAGTTCCTGTCCATCGTGAGCCTCTATTGGCTGAATATGCTAAGGCTCTCGGTGCTGATGTTGTACTTTATCGCGGCACTATTGATAGAATCTCAATTGACGAATGGGGCCAATTGTGGGTCGTGGAATATAAGACTGCTAAGATTGCCCAAAATACCCATTATCAAACTGATCCCCAAGTCACCACATATGTTTGGGCTTGTTCCCAGATTTATGATCGTCCGGTGGCAGGAGTTATTTACCAGCAGTTTGTTAAGAAGTTCCCAGAACAGCCGAAGTTGTTGGCCACAGGAAAAATATCTACGGCTCAGAACTTGGTGACTTCATATCCGCTGTATAAGAGTGCTCTAGAGTCCTTATATGGTGACGTGATGAAGTCTCCTAGCTTGAACCAGGCATTTATGAATCGCCTTATAGCTTCCGAAACAGACCACAAGGATCGTTATATTATCAGGGAACCAATATTTAGGAACTCTGAACAATGTATGAACGAATCTTGGAAGATTATGATGGAGCTGGAAGACATGCTCAATCCTAATCTGCCTCTATATCCTAATCCTACACGTGATTGTTCAAGGATGTGTTCATTCCTTACACCATGTGTGAACCTTGATGATGGTTCTGATTGGGAATTGTTGCTGGAGAAGTCATATGCCTCCAGAGATCAAGATCAAGAACGGTATTGGCGCAGAAGGTTGCCTAGCCCTGCCGAACTTAAAGCCATAACAGATAAAGGTGAAGAACCTGATCTGCACGATCTGCAAATACAGTCTGCGGAAGAATTCCAACTTGCACAGATTGCAGCAGGGGACTATGAATTGTCAGAGTTTGAAATGAAGGCCGATTCTCCTTTTGAGGGAATGAATGCAAAAGGGTCCTTCAACATGAATGCTATTGACACTAATATGTAGTCTCAACTTTAACCAGCCAAGCACATGCAAAGGCAAGCTCAATGGCTTTAGCACCTTCAAATCAAGGCCCTGCACCTACTGGTGGTGGTGCACAACGTACTCCGGTAGGTAATGCTCCTCAAGCATCTCCAGGAGCTTTTCGTTTCCACTCACTGGTATCTGAATCACGGAATCGTTATCTCAAAGCACTTGTCTATGGTGGTCCTGGTATTGGGAAAACCACTTTTGCTGGTTCTGCCACCAATGATGAGAGAATGAAAGACGTACTGCTCATCACTGCAGAAGGTGGTGACATCGTTTTTGAGAACAATGATAACGTAGATGATCCTGCAAATATTGACGTCCTGAAGTTGAACCGTATTGAACAACTTCAAAAGACGTTTGAATTCTTGCAGTTCCATGTTCGTGCACGTGATGCAGATAACACTGCTGAACTTGAAAAACTTCAACGTATGGTCTTTGGGCTAGCTCCCACTGATCCAATTGATCGGTTGCGGAAGTATCGTACTGTCATTCTAGATTCCCTCACTGACATTGAAGCACTGAATATGAATAAGGTGCTTGGTATGGGTGATGGTTTTGAGGTTGGTGATGATTTCTCAGCTCCAGGTTTTGCTGAGTTCCGCAAGAACAATAATACGATTCAGGCTGTTGTGCGTAGCTTCCGTAACCTAGATGTCAACCTGATTGTCATCTGTGGACAGAAGTATAATCAAGACGAACTGAAGCGTTATCACTATACGCCCTGGCTCACAGGCCAGTTGGCAACCCAGATACAATCCTTCGTTGACCTTGTTGGATATTTTGTGATCAGTTCTGCTGATCCCACCCAACCTGATCTTCGACGGATGTATGTTCAGCCTCAATCTGGTGTCCGCTTTGATGCCAAGTGTCGGGCTGCAGGAGTTAAGCAACAATTCTTTGACAATCCTACAATGGTAACTGTCATGGATGCGTTCAAGCTTCTGAAATAGACGTAGGCGTTAGTCCTAACAACTCTAACAAACAGTAATTAGTAGCACCTTATATTCATTTACCCTGCTACCGTGCAATCATGCACACCGCTGATGGGCAGCAACACCTAACCCAAACCGAGAATAAGAGAGAATATATCATGGCTAAGCAAACCGCCGCTGAAGAAACTCAAGGCATTGAATACGAAGCCGCCGATGGCTTTTCGTTTAACATGTCTGAAGAGAAGGCTTCTAGTGGCTTTCCTCTGATTCCGAACGGTAATCATTCTGCCGTAATTGAAGCTCTGGAGTACAAGATTAGCCAGAATTCGGGTAATCCGATGTGGTCAATCAAGTGGGCTTTTGAAGAGCCTGAACTGGCCTCCAAGAATCGCAAGATCAACTCCTTCGTGGTGTTCTCGCCTGAACAGCGGGGCCGTGCGAAGATGTTCCTCAAGCGTGTTGCTCCTGAACTTTCGGAGCTGGAAGACTTCAATCCGAAGAAGGTGGCTGATGAAGCCCTCCTCGTTGGTAAGCGTGCGACCCTGAAGATCAATACTCAGAAGGGTCAAGATGGCGAAGACCGCAGTAATGTGGCCGACGTTCTGGCAGCTAGCGCTGGTGGCACCAGTGGCTCGTTCAGCCTCTAGTCTGTCTAACCCTGAGCAGATTGCCCTTATAGCAAGTAAGCTCACTTCAAAGGGATTCATAAGTATACCTGAAGCAGCAAAGATTGTAGGGCTTCATCCTGTCACGCTAAGGAAATATATTAGCACTGGCAAGTTGAATACCATTCGAGTAGGAGCACGTAAAATGCTTACACTACAAGAACTACATCGTTTCTTGGATCATGGTGATCTTGTGAATCCCTACGAAGGGGTAGTTTCAGACACCGACATAGATGAGGAGGAGTAGGGGAAACCCTACTTCTCTTTTTCTTTGCTTCCCACATCCCACATCTCACACCCAACCGAGGTAATAGCAAATGTCCACACCTACACCTACACCCACACGTATACATGCAGTCTTTACCCTTCTTTCGGGTGGAGCTGATTCATCTACCACTCTTGCAGTAGCGCGGCATGATTTCCCTGATGATCCTATTTATGCTTGGTCCATGAATTATGGCCAGAGACATGCTAAGGAAATGGAATGTGCTAAAAAGATTGCCCAACATTTTGGGGCTCATCATTTTATCCAACCATTGCATGGTTTGATGACTGGTATGCTAGTAGATAAGGGTGATGATAACGAGGTTATTCCTAATGCATCTTATGCTGACCTCCCAGAAGGTATCTCTCCTACTTACGTTTCTTTCCGTAACGGCCTTATGCTTAGTGTTCTGGCTGCCAAAGCCCAAGCCTTTGTTATGGCCACAGAAGCTGCAGATCCCGACATTGAAGCCTCTGCGACACTCTATTGTGGAGTACATGCGGATGATGGTGCCAACTGGGCCTATCCCGATTGCACTCCGGAATTTATTGGAGCTATGTCTGGTGCTATTCTTGTTGGAACATATAACAAAGTGCGCCTTCGTGCTCCTTTGCAATATATGTCCAAAGCTGATGTTATTCGTGAGGGCGTTCGCTTTGATGTGCCTTTTGAAGATACATGGTCTTGTTATGTAGGCGGCGAAAAGCATTGTGGTGTATGCCCAACTTGCAGGAGCCGTAAAGAAGCCTTTGAACTGAATGGTCTTCTAGACCCAACTGCGTATGAGGCTTGATCATGCCTGTAAAAATTGAGGACTTTGATATTAAGGTAGCCTCACCTGGAATGTCATATGGTTCTACTAAGACCTATGACTTCAATACTGGCTTCTCTTGCTGCTTCCGTCAATGGCGTGCACAATCTCATTGTCACTTTCTTCACGGTTATGCACTCAAATTCCATTTTGAGTTTCGTACTGTGCAACTGGACGATAAGAATTGGGCAGTAGATTTTGGATCGCTGAAGCCTCTTAAGGGTTGGCTCGAATCTATGTTTGACCACACTACTCTTGTGGCTGCGGATGATCCTCTAATCTCTACCTTCCGTGAATTGAATACAGCCAAGCTTATTGATATGCGGATTGTAGAAGCTACAGGTTGTGAAGCAACTGCACGCTTGGTCTTTGAATACACAGAACAATGGTTGAAGGATGCAGGATATGGTCACATCGAACTCTATAGAGTCTCAGTCCACGAGCACGCAGGTAATTCAGCAAGTTACGGAACAAGTTTCTGACCTTTTGCAACAAGAAGTTCTTGCACAAGTTCAAGACAAGACAAAGAAAGTACCTGTAATTGAAATCTTCGGCCCTACTATTCAGGGTGAAGGTGAGATGATTGGTACTAAGACTTTGTTTCTCCGTATGGGTGGTTGTGACTATAGATGTATAAAGTGTGACTCGCTTCATGCAGTTATGCCTATAGCGGTCAAAGCTAACTCAACCATGATGACCCAACATGAAATTGCACAAGAGCTTATTACCCTCTCAACAAAAACTGGTACTGAGTGGGTAACTATATCTGGTGGCAATCCTGTGATGTGGGATTTGTATGGACTAGTAATGGACCTGCATAGCGTAGGAATAAAAATTGCAGTAGAGACTCAAGGTAGTATTTTTAGGCCTTGGGTAGCTGAAGTTGATGTGCTTACCATTTCTCCTAAAGGTCCTGGAATGGTAGGATATAAAGATACAGAAGACCAGTTCGTCAGTTTTGTTGAGCAAGTACTTTCAACTGACGAAGGTAGTGTTTGTATACCTAACCTGTGTGTTAAGATTGTGGCCTTCGATCAACAGGACTTTGAATACATTGTGGGCATTGATACCTTGATAAACCACAATGAGTGGAATGATATCTTTACGAAGTATATCAGCCTAGGAAATGCTAGACCACCCACCCTACAAGGTGTTACGTTGCAAACTGAAGCGTACGGTCTGGTAAGTGATTTGTTGGCAGACTATCGTAATCTGCTTGAGGACTATTTTCTGGATCGGCGATTGAAGGAATGGAGGTTTACTCCTCAACTTCATTGTTTGGTCTGGGGAAATAAGGCAGGTGTTTAATGGCCTTCTGGGTATTACGCAATAACAATACCATAATAAGGATGCCAGAACAAGCTCTAAGGTTTGCAACTGGTGTTATTGAAGCCGCACCTGACACTGAAGAAGGTTTGAAGCTTCTTCAGGAAACAAGGACGAAAATGCTACAACAGCAAAAGATGGCAGCACAGAAAGGGATCACCAATGGCGCATTTCGCACCAGTAGCTCCAGTCCAGATATTACAAAGCCTCGTAGATAAGTGGAGCTATAATGGTCGTCCCTCTTTTGGTGCGTATCATTTGTTCCTTGCACACCACACCATTGAACGTAAGGAAGAGTTCCAAGAACTTATACGATCCTATTACAAGCCACGTATGGGTTTTTATGCTCATCCTATGACTATTATAATGGATAACTCCATTGTAGAACTTGGGGGCAGTGTACCAGTTGCCATCATGGAAGAAGCAGTGCTGACTCTAAAGAATGCAACTGAACTTCGCATGAACATTGTTGCAGTGTTGCCAGATGTTATGGGTGATGGAGTTGATACACGTGCAGTAGCTTCTGAAGCCTATGATGAATGGAATACGACTTTACACCAACATGCTAATTTGATGCTTGTAACTCAAGGATCTAATTGGGATGATTTCTGTGCCACGGTAGATTACTTTCTGATTCAGCATAGAGAACGGTATAAAGATATCAATTGGGTGGGGATCCCCCGTTACCTGATTAAGACTGTTGGAAGTCGTAGGGATGCGATTGCATATGTACGTGCTATTGCACCTAGTATCAAGATACATCTTTTAGGGTTCTCAGATGATATCTTTGACGATATCCAATGTGCTAGGATGGGTGGGGTTACTGGTATCGACTCAGCAGTTCCTGTTCGAGCTACATCAATCATTACGCCTGCCTCTACACCAAAAGAAATAGGGCAGCGTCAACCTGATTGGTTCGAAAAGGGTACGCTTAATTATTCATACGCACTGCAGAATATCTACAATACCCGCATGTGGGTTGGTGATTGAGCCAGTAACCAGTAACTAAGATAGGTGGAATTAAAATGTCACTGCGTGATGTTGAAGTTGTAGGTGGTGAAGCTGGTGCACTTGGAGTTAATAAATTGCTCCACATGGCGCCTGTTCCAGCATGTGATCGTCCTCAAAGATGTCCTTCGTGTCCTTTTGGAGGTGTAACTGTTGATACTCGTGGCCCTGAAGATTCTCCCTTCGTAATTGTTGGTGAATCTCCTGGAGCTACAGAGCTTCACCTTGGACGTCCTTTTTCTGGACCATCAGGTCAGATGATTGAGGAAGTTCTAAAGCAAGTAGGCTATACTAAGGAACTTATTGGTGATGCTTACAAAGAACCTTACATCCTCAACGCCATGCAGTGTCTTCCGCGTAATAAGAATGAAGGTGATCGATTGGCTCAAGGAACTATGGCATGTGCTGGTAGGTTACATGAGCAGATTGCAAAGCATCCTCGCACTATGATTCTTGCCCTAGGTGCAGCAGCTCAGTGGAGCATAACTGGAAACTATGGGTTGAAGATTACGCGAGACAGGGGAAAGTTGTGGTCTACACCACTTGCAAAAGTTGGATGTGTAACTACTTTCCATCCTGCCTACCTTATGCGCAACGGCAATATGTATCAGACTTGGAAGAGGGATATCCAATATGCGGTCGACTTCCTTAAAGGCCACGATAACAAAGCTGGTCTCTGGGCTATCCCAATGTGGTCTACCATCGAAACCAGGGACCAGCTTGAAGCTTGTATGGTTCGGTACAGAAGATCAACCATTATTACAGGTGACATCGAGACTGGGGGATCAAACGGAGCAGGTCTTCATTTTCAGAAAGGGTACATCATCAGTTTGGGAGTTACATCAGATGATTCTGGCGGACGCCACGTTGATATCATTCCCGGAAAAGTTATCTGGGAAAACGAAGACCTGATGCAAGAACTTCTAGGCCTACAGCATGTAAAGTGGGTCTGGCAGAATGGAAAGTTTGACGTTAAGTTCTTTAGGTATGAAGGACTTACTAATGCACGTGTTGATGAAGACACGATGCTTATGTCTTATTCTTTGAACGAAAACAAGGGGCACGATCTAGATACGCTAGCTTGGGACTTCCTTGGTGCACCTAACCACAAAGCAGCAGTTGATGATTGGTTCAAAGAGAAGCGCATTGCCAAAGCCAACAAAGATTATGGACTCCTCCCGAAAGATCTTTTATTCAAGTATCAAGCCTATGACGTCTCAAAGACACATTTCCTGTATTATAGACTCAGGGAACTTGTTAATGCAGATGCACATACTAAGAAGTTATATGAACGAATCCTTATACCCGCCTCAGAGTTCCTTACACAGATTGAAATGAAGGGGCTACAGCTCAACCATGATAAGGTAACTGAAAATCTTATCTACCTTGAGGATCAAATTAAAGAACCTATGGAGAAGGTTCAAAGTTATGCTAAACAGTATATGGGACATGAAATTAATTTGAATAGTCCAAAGCAGCTTGGAGAACTTCTCTATCAACGAATGAAACTTGGTACAGTAGGCAGTTCAACAAATGAAGATGCCTTGATTATGATTCAACGACGTCATGATCATCCCATCTGTAACCCACTTATGCGTATTAGACGCATCAACAAAGCAAAGGGGACTTACGTTGCCAAAGCTCACACCTGGCCAGGTCTTGACGGACGATTTCATGTCACGTATAAACTCCACGCTACCACTACGGGGCGCCTCTCATCTAGTGATCCAACAAACGCACAGAATTGGCCCCGTGATCCTCGTATACGGGGTCAGGTTCAAGCGGAAGAGGGGAAAGTCCTTGTGGAATGTGACCTCAACCAAGCCGAGCTTAGGTGTCTGGCAATCATGTCAGGAGACCCTACGCTTCTGGAAATCTACACTAAGAATGAAGTCTCGATCCACCATATCACATCGGTAGCAATGTTTGGGGAGAAATACGATGAAGACCAAAAGATGCGTGCCAAAGCAATTAACTTCGGAATCGTGTACGGCAGGACTGCACCGTCTATTGCAGAAGAGTTCGACATCACTGTTAAAGAAGCCGAAGAATATATCCGCATCTGGTTGGCAAGATACCCAAAGGCTCGAGACTTTATTCAAGAGTCACGAAAGGCTCCATCACATCAACGGACGATGATTACAACCTTTGGGCGAAAGAAGCGATGGGGAATTGTTAGCTATGACAAAGTACACGACTACGAAAATGAAGCGGCTAACTTCCCTCACCAATCCACAGCTCACGACATTACACTCCTTGCAGGAATTGAAACCCAACCTGTCATTAGACAACTTTGGAATGCAGAGTTTGTCAATGAGATCCATGACGCTCTATACTTCGAGATCGCGGATGATCCGAACATCTACGGCCCTGCTATTGCATATGTTCAAAGAGTCATGCGAAGAGTCCCAATCGATTGGGGACTCACAAGGGTACCATTCTTGGCTGAAGCTAAAGTCGGTAGGAGATGGGGATCTGGAAAAGCTGCCAAGGGTGCAGGTTTGCCCAACTATGAAGAGTTCATGTTTGACTTTAGCCCAACAGACGAACATCGCCACATGATGGTCAATAAACTTTATCCGCATTTAACCCAAAATAGGCTTGCAGTCTTACCAAAAGAAAATTGGAGTTAGTTTACTTTTGACTCTTGATTTTTCCCCTGGAGTAGTATATAATAAATTATCAGTGGGAGATCTAAGATGACAGAAAGTGAACTACGCCTCACAGAGGAAGTAGAGATGCAAAAGCAATTGGTAGAGGAGCTAGAAGTTATGCTCCTTACATTTGAAGAGCGTACTCAGCGTTATTGGTATCTGAGTAATGTTTGGCGTGGACATATTAAAGATCATAATTACCGTATGGGTGATATGATTAATGCAGTGAAGATTCTTCAGGAGGCTACGGCTTATAAAGCACCCAAAGTTTTTGGTCTTCTAGCCTTTATGCTTGAAGACATTATTATGGGTAAGAAACCTAAGAAGTCTTTGACCAAGAATGATAGGCGTAATGTAATTAGCTTGGAAGACTATAAGGCCAAGAAGAAGCGTCTGTTAATGATACGTGCAGCAGTAAACAAGCAAGAAGGAAAAGCACAGCATGGTTAAGTCTGTCAATGTTAATAATCTATTTCCTCCACGTAAATGGGATATTATGTATGACTTGCATGTAGATCCTGTGCACAGAACTCTCCCACCTTTGGGTACTCCTTTGCCTTGTGATGTGTACAATGACAAGTATGCATATGATGAAGAAGAAAAAAACTACTTTGAGGGTATGTGTAAACGTGTAGCATCTGCTATTGCACAACCTGAAAAGAATGCTGATGATGTACAGCAATTTACTGACGCTGTCTATTCAGCTATGAAGGTAGGTCTGTGGATGCCTGCAGGACGTATTCTGGCTGGTGCAGGTACTTCTAAACGTGTTACACTCCTGAACTGCTTTGTCAATGCTGACATGGAAGATAGTATGGAGTCTATTACAGGTGCACTCTCCAACATTATGCTTACGATGCAGCAGGGCGGAGGCATTGGAACTGATTTCTCCCCTCTTAGACCCAAAGGAGCACTACTCAGACGAACAGGTTCGCTTGCTTCTGGGCCAGGTCCTTTCATTGATACTTGGGACTCCGCATGCACTACGATACGATCCAGTGGAGACCGACGTGGAGCAATGATGGGTACACTGCATTGTACACATCCTTTCCTGCCTGAGTTCATTGAGGCCAAACATGAAAAAGGTAAGTGGACCAATTTTAATGTCTCGGTTTTGGTCACTGATGCATTCATGGCGTGCGTTGAAGATGACGAAGACTGGTATCTTCATCATCCTGCTCGGCCTGGTTTTGCTCGTCCAAATTATTTGGTCAACCTAGACTTTGAGGATGAAGCAGGCAAGCTACAGTATGTTTATGCTGTACACAAAGCAAGAGACCTCTGGGACCAGATTATTCAGTCAACATATGTTTATGCTGAACCTGGAGTTATATTTATTGATCGGGTTAACAGCAATAATCCGTTAAGCCACATAGAGAACATCAATTGCACTAATCCTTGTGGAGAGCAACCTCTTCCACCACATGGTTGCTGCGATCTGGGTGCAGTAGTTGTTTCCCGTTGTGTGAAGAAACCCTTTACAAAGGAGGCTGAATTTGACTGGGATCTTTTTGATTCTGTTGTACATCTGGGCGTTCGTTTCCTTGATAACGTTATTGGTGTTACCGGTTATCCTCTTCCACAACAAGCCAGCGAGCAGTTTAATAAAAGACGGATTGGTATCGGCATCTCTGGTTTGGCTGATTGCATGCATATGTTGGGTATGCGCTATGGTTCACCTTCTAGCTGTGAGCTAGCAGAGAAGATTATGCAGCGAATGGCTAATGCCGCTTACACTGCATCTGCTTATGTTGCAGGTGAGAAGGGATCTTTCCCTTTGATGTCTACCCAATATTATGGTGGTGAATTCTTTACTAAGCTAGATACCGAAACAAAGGCAGCCATTAAGAAGCATGGTCTGCGTAATGGTGTACTACTGACTATTGCACCTACAGGAACTACAAGTATTGTTTATGGCAATGGCTCTAGTGGACTTGAACCTGTGTTTGCGCATAGCATGACTAGGGGCGTTACACAACCTGATGGTACTCGTAAGCCATATACTGAAGTAGCTTACGGTGCTCGCCTTTGGATGCATATACAAGGTATATCGTCTTCATTCTATGAAGCCACTTTAGATCAGCTGCCTAAGCATATGAATGTATGTGCTGATGTTCGTATTCATGAACACGTACGCATTCAAGAAGTATGTCAGAAATGGGTTGATGCTTCTATCTCCAAGACTATTAATGTTCCGGAGGAAATTAGCTATGAAGAATTTAAAGACGTATACCGACTTGCATATGACTCGAACCTTAAAGGCTGTACCACCTACCGCCCGTCTGAGGTTAGAGGTTCGATCCTTAGCACTTCAGCTGGGGAATCGAAGAGCTCTGAAGTCAAGATGGAAGGTTCGACCAACATCCCTACTTATGCAGTTGCGCGTATTCAACGCCCTGAGCTCATATCGGCTGCCACAGCAAAGATATCCTGGCCAGGTCTCTCTTCGTCCCTCTACCTCACCATTGGCTATATTGATGACAAGCCTTACGAGGTTTTCCTTAATTCGAAAGACCAGAAGGCACTAGAATGGACGATGGCTCTGACAATCTTAATGTCCTTGTCACTTCGAATGGGTGTGCCATTGGATACGCTGTCCGAGGAATTCCAACAGGTGCATGCCCTAGAGGGTGGTTGGGCAGACGCTGGAGATGGATCGGGGAAGCAGAAGTATTGGCCATCATTGATAGCGTTCCTTGGCCACAAGATGAAGCAGATGACCCAGCCCTTCAATGGAAGTACATCCTTAATAAGCCTAGAGGGTAATACTGATGAGTCGAGTAAGCCTCTCACTGGTCTTGGTGGTCTCGCAACTGGCGTTGCTACTGCAGAGACAAAGATTCTGTATAGTGGGTCAAAATTGACACAGTGCAAATCTTGTAAGCAGTATGCAGTGACTAAACTTAATGGCTGTGACACTTGCACAAACTGTGGGGATTCAAAATGTTCCTAGATAAAGAACTCGGCTCTCTACTAGCAGTAGCTCGTAACCCCTTTAAGCTGGTACATATGGAGGATGGTGCTATTCGCCCACCACCCCTCACGATTGCTTTCTGTGGGCCAAAGGGTGCGGGGAAAGACACTGCAGCAAGTTACTTCCATAACGTCTTTGAGAACTCTCCCCACTATAAGAAGCAGATCAACTTTGCTGACCCTCTAAAAGCAAGTTGTATGCTTAAGTATGGGTTGACCTACGAAGAATGTTATACTCCTGAACTGAAGGAAACTAAGCTTGCTCGTTGGCCTTATGTAACACCGCGCTACTTGATGCAGACAGAAGCAGAGACGAGTAGAGTTATCTTCCCAGAGATTTGGGTAGAGGCTTGGAAGATTGCATTACGTCGCGTACCTTGGCAGATTGATCTAATCCTCAACACCGATTTGCGGTACCCCAATGAACTGGAAGCTCTACGTGAGCAACCTAACAACCTTCTCATCTACATTCACAACCCAACTGTAGAGGCTTTACGTCTTCAAGGTATAAAGAATGAAGACCCATTATGGTGTCACCAAAGTGAGAAATATGCTGAACTCTTGGTTGATGAAGCAGACTTGGTCGTCCTAAATGATGGGCACTCCTTAAACAACCTCTTCCACCGACTAGCCTCAGTCACTGGCCTAAAGGATCTCTACTAATGTCACCAAAGTCACCAACGCAACCAACGCAATCAAAGTCGCGCATTAATAATCATGGAACGGATTATGTTAAGGAGTTGGGAGAGTCAAAGACTGACCGAATTCTTGGTCAAATGATTCATGAACAGTTGTCAGCAATTGGTCTTGAGAATCCTACCCTTGAACGCTATGAGCCTGAAGTAGCACATGCACATATCTATTCAGGTATTCATAGTGGTCTAAAGGCTCTGGGCTTTGATATGACAGATCCTTCTATGACTAATACACCCTTTAGATATGCTGACATGTTTGTAGGGGAACTTACGAAGGGACTTAATTATGACTTCTTCCCAAAGTGTACAGCAACACCTGCTTTCGATGATCAAATGGTTCTCGTACGTAATTGTAAAGTCATGTCCCTCTGTGAACACCACCTCCAGACAATTGACGGTTATGCTCACATTGCGTACATACCGAACGGTAAACTCCTCGGTCTATCAAAGTTCGCCCGTGTGGTAGAATTTTTTAGTCGCCGTCCACAGGTACAAGAAAGACTCACAGCACAGATCTACCATGCGCTGAAGTTTATTCTAGGTACTGAAGATGTTGCGGTGGTTATTAATGCAACGCATTATTGCATGAAGGCACGAGGTGCATCTCAAGATAATGCAACTACCCAAACAGATAAAATGGGCGGTGTCTTCTTCTCAAACCCTTCAGCACGAGGAGAAATGTTTGATGCAATCCGCACAGCTTAACTACTATCGTGTTGCTTGGCGTGACATTGATGTTGCAGTATCGAACATATACCAAACACTGGATCGCTTTCGCTGGTCTCCAAAGATTGTAATCGGTATTGCTCGTGGAGGATTGATACCTGCAATCAAGATCTCTCACGGTCTAAATATACCAATGGCTACGATTGCTATGCATACCTATGAAGGTACAGAAGCAAAAGAAACCAAGCTCATGCATCCAACCTCAGGCTTGTTGCTAGATAGAACCGAAGTGGAATATCTAAATAGTCCTGAGGTTCTTTTGGTGGATGACATCTATGATTCTGGACGTACTCTTGAATTCATAGACGTAACCCTAAAGGATTGTAAGAAGGCAACCTTGTTCAGTAAAATGGACTTGCATGATTCTACTCGACATCCCATTTCTAATTGGATCCATCGTGGTATCCAGGTTCGCCCAACCGATTGGGTCATCTTCCCTTGGGAGTAATGTGTTATGACTATTAGACAAAAAGAACTTCTTGTGGCTGCCATCATCCAGCTGGCTGAATATGCATCTACTGCAACTGATGGATTTGCATCACAAGCTTATGCCCAGAGCGCTGCTAACCTTGCACAAGTCTATGCAGTACTGACTAGTAAGGATTGAAGGACCTTCTCGCCTAGCAGGCTAGTTGGTTATGGCTACTACGTAGACATAGTGACCTATAGGTAAAGAAAAGGAGCTCCAGAGGCCATGGAGCTCCTTAACTTATTGGGATCTACCTAAGAGTGACCATATCACTATTTCTTAGGCTTCTCCCAACAACCCTTAGCCACACCAAATCGGTTATGGCCTAATATTTCACGTTCTGTGTCCTCAGACAAAACATCCTGAGGAGAAACCAAGATAGGTTTCCAGCCTGCACATTCCACTTGTTTACCATGAACTTGGACTTGTGCTTCCAGTTGCAGTTTGCTATCTGGACCATTCGGTGCGCAACTGGACATCGAGAGTAGAACCACTAATACTAGTGCCACCATTAGAGCTGCCAGCAGCGTTAGGTTGGCTGCCACTCTGTTGGGTCCTGGTGACAGGTGTGGTGCTTTGCGATTGGTTTGAGGGTGAGGTTGCGGAAAGTGTGTTGACATCATTGTCTACCTTTTGCCTGAGGGTATAAGAGATGACAGATTCATTGAGGCTCTTTGCGTCCTCCGCCTTTTTAATTTCTTTAGCACTGTTAGCTTTGATCCAGGCCAAGCCCAAAGAACTAACAACGCCTGCAATTAAAGGTCCTGCTGTAGCTTTTAATACGCCTACAACAACCATAAGGATAGCGGTTAGTGCTTCCATGGTTGAATTCCTTTTTGCTTCTTCCAGTCACTGAACTTGGTCCATGCAACGTAGATAGCCACGAGGACCAAAACCGTACTCTCAAAGCCAATAACAATCTTTGCCTTGTGTAACGCAGCAATGGCTTGTTCAGCTGATTGAGATGCAGTCTCTGAAGTGTGTGCAAGAATCTTTGCCTCTGGTGTTGTAGCAGCCGTAGGATTAGCTATTTTGACGGCTTTCTCTGCATCACGTGAGGCTTTAACATTGGCTGCCACTTCAGAAGTTGTTTTGACTAGATCAACTATAGGTGCTGCCCCACCTACCCCAACACCTCCAGCTACAACTGCCCCGGCAACACGCTTTGATTGTGATGGTGTAGTAACCCTCAATCGTGCCGAGGCAAGTGCCGTAAGAGTTTGTGGGCCACAGACGCCATCAACAGCAATACCATTTTCTTCCTGGAACTCTTGAAGAGCATCCACATCATCGGAAGAGAAGACACCGTCGACAGCAAGATTGGCGCCATGCAGGTTGAGAAGTTGTTGGACCTTAGTTACTTGAGGACCACTGCTTCCAATTCGCACATAAGCATTCTTGGCTTTGGTGTAGAAGTCTGCAAGGTCAGTATCATAATGATTCTGCCTATAGTTAGGCCCATTATACTTAAAAGCAATGGTTGCCCAATCTTTGGTACGCAGAGAAGGTACAAAGCCTCTTACGTTAAGGAAGCTGGCAAAAGCTTGAAGCTGTGCAGGCTCCCCAGTTACAAAGGCTGTAACCATTTCTTCTACGCCAAGGAAACCACACTCTCTGTAATTATATCCCATGCATTGCCAGAAACCCCAAGAGGTAGAGCTGAGGGCCATCTTCTCATCCAAAGCCATTGCTCTTAGCAACTTCTCATATTGGGCCCAACCACCAGGACCATAAGTGACCTGCGATGCATTGGCACATGAGAGATCAGGATAGTCTTGATCAAATTGTCCACCAGTCAAATGGTGAAAGACATGTGGTTCAAAAAGGATTGAAGGGCGTCCATCAGGAAGGAATGCTTGATCCCTTGTCTCTTTAAAGACTATAGCTTGAAGGACTTCTACCTCCACGCCCAATTGGTTTGCAACTTGCCAAAGTGCATTCGCACTCATCTTAGTTGCTGGTCCATAGAAATCATTGGCTTGCATGTTGGCCTCCTATGCTGCCATGGTTAAGCTAAGGCTAAAGCTAAAAAGCAGGCTTGTGAAAATCTTCTATGCCATTACCTACCATAAGAGATAAGCCAGCACTTTCCATTGCTCTGCGGATTAGTTGAAGTTGTGCCCTAAGGTCTGCAATGCTTGCATCTTTGTCTGCATGCAGCCGTGCATCCTTAAGGCGTTCGTTGTGACATTCTTCACATTGAACTCTGCAGGCCTCAAGCATTTGCCAAGGACCAAAGTTCTTCCAGAAGAATGATAATGCAATACCACCTAACATTACCCCACCAAAAGCAGCTAATGCAATGGGCCCTGCAAAGGTAATCAGCTTTGTAAAGTCCATCATTATCCCCTAAGTAGGCGTGCTAGGTGGTGCAGTAACTAAAGGTACTAGAGATTGAAAGCCCGGATGGACCTTATGCGTGGCAGGATCGATCTCTCCAGTAATCCAAGCCTCACCAATCTGTAGTTGTGCATTGGCTTCTTCGGGTGTGCAAGTAAGTGTGCGAATTACATCACCTGTTTGATTATTGTACACAATAACTGGAGTAGGGACTCGAGTAATGGTTACTGCTTCAACGTTAGGTACTGGTGTTAGTGCTACACCTACTTCAGTTGGTGGTAGTGGTTGATCAGTCTGATCAGTCATATTGGCCTCCTATTGATTGTTAAGTCCTAGTTGTTCTTGTCTTCATCCCGCCGCTTGTCTTCTGTGAACACCAACCATAAAAAGTAGGCAGTGAGAACAATAGTGGCGGCAACCTTAAACTTAAGCTTGTCTTCCATCTTATCCCCTGTTCCTCTGTTCCTCTGTTTATTGGGTGGGAGTCCAAACAACCGACATCGAGATTCCGTTGGTGACCGAAGCTACGACGCCAGCATTATCGTAAATCCACAGAGTGACGGTCACGCTGCCCGATTGGGTGCTTACCACCCCGGCGCCGCTCATATAGAGCAAGTTAGAATAGGTGGTGTCGGGGTAGAAATTGATACCGCCCAAACCACTGTTATATGTACTGGATGACCATGTTCCGGTGAAGATCGCGTGAGCGGCAGAACTTCCGGTTTCAACGAGCGACCAGGTGCCGCCGCCGGATGTGATCCCTGAATAAGGTGTTGAGGCGCTGGGAACCCACCATTGGCCGCTAAAACTCCAAATCCCGTTCGCTGTGAGGCCGGTAAAAGAGCAATGGCAACTACTATTGCCGCTAGTCGTAATGTTTCCAGTACCAGTGGCTGTGGCATACTTTGGAGGGCCTACTGAAGAGACAACTGAGGTAAGCTTACTAGAGTTGGTACTGTCTAAGAAAGTCATACCATTAGTCAAGCCTGCAGTAATAGCAGCAACCATGCCTGCATAAGTAGGCGGCGTTACTGTTGCTAAAGCGCCAGCACCTAATCCTGAAAGACTAACAGAACCACCACCAGCACCAGAAAGGACACCTGAGGAACTAATGGCAATGTTACTGTTTAAGATGGATGAAGGGGCGTTGCTTGCATCAGTCTTGACTGCTCCAATGCCAGAGGCTGTAACTAGTGAGTTGTCAACTACTGTTCCTGAACCACTGCCAATACCATTCAAAGCTCCACTAGAAATTGTAATGGCAGAATTTGCTACTGTGGTGCCACTTCCAGAACCAATACCATTCAAAGCTCCTCCTGAAATGGAGATAGAGGAATTTTGAATGGCTTCAGACCCCGATAGACCAGTCAAGTTACCTGGAGCACCTGATAAGCTGCTATTCCAAATAGCACCGTAAGTAGAATTTGGATCTGCCGGACCTGGTGTATAAGAAGGTACCACCTGATTAGTGGAAGACAAGACTCCAAGGAAAGGAGCAGCTATGATGCCACTAGGTGAAGAAGGTGATCCGGAAATATTGCAGCGCAGTGCCATTACACAACGAACAGCAGTAGCGGGTACAACACCCACAACAGATAAGTAACCTAATGATGTTCTAGATAATGCGGTGTAAGTACCTGAACTATTGTTGTATCCTCCTGTAGAAGAGAAGAAAGCAGTTACTTGACCACCTGCAGCATTATAAAATAATATGTATATAGCAGCACTATTGCAATTGTGGAAGGCTGCAAGTGCAGAGGCTCCCATTATTTGTCCCGGAACACATGGAACAGAATATGGCATAGTTTGCGAAGTGTTCAAAACATCAAAGCAACTACCATTAGTACTTCCAGTCATTGTACGCTGGAAGGCATAAGTATTATCAGCAAGTTGAATACGTGTATCGCTTGTAGTTACTGAACCAGTGCTATCACCACCCCATCCACTAGTCCAACCAACAGGATAGGTTGCAGAATAAGAACTGACTATAGAACTAAGTTCAGAGTTGACTGCAGCATTCTGTCCAACAGGTACAAAAGTGTTGTCGACTGTAATACCTGCAGTTCCAGCTCCAGTAAGAATTCCTGCAGCTATGATAATGGCAGAATTAGCTACCACAGTACCTGAACCAGATCCAATACCCGAAATGGCTCCAGAACTAATGGTAATCAAAGAGTTTGGATCCGAACCAGGTGATGAGTTGGGGCCAGGTGTAAATGCTGGATAAGTTGTTTGACCTGCAGGAATGCCTTGTACCATTGGTTGATACATTGCAGCACCTGCAACCCCCGCACCTGTTGAATTAGTACTAAACCATACTGCAGCAGTAACTGCACTCGTAGGAACTTGTAAGATAGCTTGTCTAAGGGCTAAAGTAGAAGTTGTTGGAACTGAGGAACCAATTGATGCATCTGAAAGAAAACTACCAGAACTATTATAGTATTCAATGTTAAAAGATGCCGTAGCTAAAGGAGTAGTATTAAAGAGTGCAGAGCATGCAATATACTCACCTGCAGTTACAGCAAACCTATAAGCAGTAGCCCCTATAATATTAGCAGATTGTGCTGAAGCTGTTGCAGTAAAGGCACACTGGATTCCTGTAAGGCCAGTACTAGTTTGTTGTGCTATAGAGGGGCTAGGTGCTCCTGATATAGAACCAAACTGCCAACCAGTAGTGCCTTTTTCTGCCTGCGATAATATAACACGATTACCAGTACCTGCAGCTACCAAACTATTAGCAATTACTGTCCCAGAACCAGACCCGATGCCACTAATAGCACCTGCACTGATAGTAATCAGGGAATTAGGATCAGAACCGGGCTTTGATGTAGGTCCAGCGTTAAAGGCAGGAAACACTGTTTGTCCAAGTGAGATCCCTTGCAACATAGGTTGTGCAATATTTAAGGTATAAGAACCAGAAGAGCCTGGAGGTAAAAGTATGCCAACCCAATAGGCTACAACTGAACCAGCTGGGACTAAACCTGAACCTTGAATTTGAGCATTGGATTGTACACCAGTCCAGTTAGTAACAGCACATTGTCCTGTAAAGGCACCTGAAGCATTGAAGCAGTTAAGGTACATAGCTCCATTAGTACTGGCAGTTATAACACCTCCAATATAAACATTCTCACCTCCTGTTACAGGAAAGGTAAGACTAGTTGTACCTAGATATTGACCTGTTGCAGAAACTGTACCTGCAATCTGTAAAGTTGCAAGGTTGTTTATGACTGATTCAGAGAAGCTAGTAATAGCCGCAGAAGATGAACTAGCTCCACTCCAATATGAAGAACCTGATTCAAATTGAGACAATGGTATTCTGTTTCCAGTACCTACAGATCCTGGAACAGTCAGATTGGTGGTGGTAGTTATAGTTGACCAAGAAGACCAAGCACTGCTACGACCAAGGCCATCATTGACTCTGGTTTGAATGTCATAAGAAGTGTTGTTAAGGATGTTAGAACTAATATTCATGGTCGCAGAACCAAGAGCTGCTGGTAAGCTTTGAAGCGACCAAACAGTTGCTGGTGTAGAGGTCAGACGCATTTGGAATTCAAAGTACTGAGCAGGCGCTCCTGCACCAACCGCTGCAGTACAAATAATGATAGGATAAGTAGTTCCAGAACCATTAGTCTGGCTAGAGGCCGTAAGTGTAAGAGTAGGTGTAGCTAGACTGAAGCCACGTGACTGTGCACTAATGCCTAGAGTAGGTGAGATGTATTGGGTGGCAGGATTCCAGGAGTTAATAGTTGAAGAGGTCTGCTTACCAATTATGGATACTTTCATGTCTTCGGTAATGGAGATCTGTGCTACTTGGAATGTGTAACTAGAGAAGCCCCAACGTGTAGAAGTGAAAGTGAACCAATCACCTTGTTCAAGTTGTAAACCCCAAAGAGGCATCACAAATGAAACAGTGCCTTGAAAGCGACTGCGCGAGAGTGCTGCAGATGTAATCCGCTGAACTTGTGTGTCACTATTGACAGCAGGCAAGTCATATTGCAAGTTGAGTCTAAACCCACCATCCTGTGTAATGTAGGTTGAGCTCTTCTGCACTGGATATGCTGCTGCCGTATATCTCTGTGCACTAGGTACATAAGAACCAGTTACAGAGTTATAAAGGTCAGAAAGTCCTGCTTGTGGTTGCCAAGACTTAGCCTCACTCCAAACAACATCAGCATCTGTTATAGACAGTGTAGGAGTGTAAGCAGCACCAGGCAACAGTGTAATATAACCTCCACGATCATACAAAAGACCATCCATTGAATTGACAATGGCTTGAAGATCTTGTTGAACCGTGTTAGCACTTGAAAGCATCAGGCCACATTTATATTGCACTTCAGTGGTGGAGCCTGGAGCAGAGACTAAGGTATCACAAATGTTTGCGGCATTAGTAACAACACCTGCAATAAGGTCACGAGAGTCTGCTTGTGAACCACAAATAGTTACACCATTAATGCTGAAGCCTCTAAGGTATTGAGCTGCAATGACTGCTGAGTTTTGGGAATAGTTATAGGTGCTAGGAGTCCCAAGAACTTGTGAACCTCCATTAGCAACACTGAACCGATCATCATAGCAGGCAGCACCATCGATGAAGAACTGCAGTTGAGGTTCACCATTGGGAAAAGCATCAGTATCATATTGCCATGCAACAACTGCATAAGCCATACCAGTACCTTTGCAAGTAGTATCCCACTCGCTGCTAGGGGCGTGTGCTGTAAGATAAGTATCAGCTACTGCACCAGAGAAGACTCCTTTGTGAATACGAATCCAAGCACGAGCAGCACCCGATTTAGAACGGTATTGATCACAAGCAGTCATGCCAGAATAAATGGCGCCTGCTGTAATAGAAGGAGTTTGTGCACCTGTTGCTACCCAAGCACTACCATTCCAGATTGCCCATGTGTAAGGAACTGAAGAAGTGTTCTGCCAAAGGTCTCCTGAAACAAGTCCAGAAGAAGGTGCAGAACTTTGGCTGTAATAGTGTGCACGATCGTTAGTGCCATAAGTCAGATACTGAATGCCATCAAAGATCTGNAAGACTTCCGTAATAGGATAGTCTGANAAAGCAATAACACGAACAAGGTATTTGTTTGGTGCTGAAGTATCATCAGTCCAGGTGAAAGCATATACTATAGACCCACCCGTTGCAGCACGGCCTACAATTACTTGGCGAGGCTGTGTGGGGTCAAACTTTAGGCTAAGTTCAGTTCCCTGATCAATACCACGAGGTTTACCATTGACTAAGAATGAAATAGCCACCATGGCAGCTACAAGGAGGATATTAAATGCAATGGCACTAGCTTGTGCAGCAGTAAGCGTAGCACCTATAATTGGTGCCAGGTTCATAACTACCCATGCAATGGCTGCAATTACTGGTGCCATGATAGTTAACCCCCTACACTATAACAGTCAATCACATCTTCCATACTACCACGTCCAAGACCTGCTGGCATTATACACCAGAAGAATGGAGGATCAGCAATACCTATGGCTTTCATTATACCGTGTTCAGTATTAGCATTGTTAACTTCTTCAGGTAGATCTGATGCACCAACTTTAACGGTAACTAGATCACCCTGAATAGCAAAATGTGGTAGCTTGGAGTTGAAGATAGATTCCAACAAACCATCTACATCCCTAAAGCCTTTTTGTCGAATGACCTTATAGGCCCCCAACGCTGTGGAGTAGTCAGAAGCTAATTCAGTATGAAGATCCTTACCTGTAAGAATCTTTACATTCTCAGAGGCCAGAGTCAAACAATTGTAGCCACCAGTTGCTTGCTCACTAGGATCCCAACTAAAACGGATGTCACCTCTAAAGGACTTCTCACGTACATCCAACAACCACGTAATCCATTGATGTGACCAGTCCCAAGTACGCCTAAGATGTGCGTGCGTTGGTGACGCCTCTGTCACTTCAATGTCTGGGCTCAAGATTGTGTCGGTCATTAGTTTTGCCCGATGTTGTATTTAGGAATGTTGCTGGCAGTGTAAGATTGTATGCCAAAGAATCCACCACTAACAGTACCAGGAGGATTAGCTTTACCCCAATACAATGTATGTTCATTTGAAATAGTGTCATTGACGAACTTGAAGAAGTTGTCTGAGGAATCAATTTCAAGTTGGTCATGATGTGAACGCGTACGGCCAAGGGTAACTTGGTAGCGCATTGCAAGAGAGTCTAAGACGATCATAAGTTTGCAGGGTGTGGAAGTTCCACCTGCTTCCATTGACAAAATGTCAACCTGAGACTCTTCAACCCGAGCAGAATTAATCTTGCCTGCATAAGTTGGAATAACCAAAGAAAAGGTTGTAGAACCAATAGCAGCCAAACCTAATGCAAGGTCAACACGGCGTTGAGCAAGGTTATTAGAAAGGATTGTCTGGAAGAGACTAGCAGGATCAGAGATCCCTACTTCTGAAAGCCTTGTACCNTCTATGGTAAGNGTTACAGACTCTGCNGCAAAAGGTTGTGACGATTGAATAGTTGCCCCGCCTGCTAAGGCACTCGCGCCAATGTANGTATGAGTGCCATCAGACATATCAGCCCAATCATCACAGAAGTAGTAAGTACCNGCATCCAGATAGATAGTCATAAGCCAACGTGCCATCAGGTTGCCTGATTGCAGAAGAGCTAATGCACCTGTAGTGAATGACCTCGCCATTGGTGTCTAGTGTCCTACTATGTACGGTCAATGAATTGAACAGCTGTAAAGCTGTACACTGGTCCAGTATCCTCAAGCCTGTCACTCTTAACAATAGGACCTATAATCTTCATCTCTGCACCTGCACGTTCAAAGCGTGCAAAGTTAGATCCTGCTGATACAGTAATAGGAGGAGGATATACTGACAGTGTAGCATGTCCAGAACCATCTGCAGTAGCATTGGCTGTAATGCGATGACAATACCACATGTTATTGGGCGTTTGCTTCCAGCAAACGTAATCACCTGCAGTCAACACAGCACCTACTGCAAGACCATATACAGTGACTGTTGAGGCTGAAGGAGATGCAGCATATACATATGTAGAACCTGAGGATGCCTCCCAAGGCTTTACACCATATGCATAAGTCCTATAATTGTAAGGCTTCGGTCTACGAGGATCAAAACCTAAGAAGGTATTGACTGCACCACGCAGACCATCTAGGAAGGCTTGGAAAGCTTGATCCCTAGCAGCCGTAAGAGGAGGCGTTGCATATTTAGCAATCCAAAACGGTGTCATGCGATCTACCGTTTGGATGAAGCCTCCTTGAACAGGAGTGACATTTTGCAAAACAGATGCGTCAAAGGTCTTAACATTAACCGGTAAAGGATTAGGCATTTCAGCTGGAGTGCCCATTAGCTTTCCCTACCTTACTTTTAACGGTTAACGGTTAACGGTTGTAACGGCCACGAACAATGCTATCCTGCACTCGAGCATCTACCATTATAGGCATTTGAGCCTTAAGACGTTGGTCTCTAGAATCAAGGTGCGCTTTAAGATCCCTTAGAGTGACCGAATCTGCATTGCCATTAATGACTATGTTAGACTTTGCATCAATTATAGCAGAACCTTGGCTACCAGTCAACTGACCACTTTGTACTGAGGCTCCATAAGAAGCTGAATACAGATCATTAGTTCCAACATAACCACCAGCCGCATGGTGAGGCATCTTACCACTATTGATGGCATGTAGGAGAGGAAGGAACTTAGCAGTCTGTTGGGCATTAACAATGAACTCACCATTGGAGATCATTGCCATGATAGAGTCACTAGTTCCAGTTCCAGGACCACTTACGCGACCTGTACCACCTCCACCAGCAAACCTTTGCAAGGAACCCATAAGCCCACCAGTAGCAGCAAAAGTCATAAGTGCTGCAGCACCAAGAGTAGCACTACCACCACCTGCACTAGCACCTGCTGCTACACCAGTAGCAACTGTAAGAGCAGTCATTGCTGGTACGAGCAAAGTAGTAATTGCGGTAGTATTCAAATTGGTAGCAGTAGTGTTTAAGGTTTGAGCGGTGATTAGAGTAGCATCTTTACCCATACCCATAACCCCTTGGAAGAGGTTACCTATGGAGAAGCCTCCAACACCCTTACCTTGAACTGCATCACCAATTGCTTGTGCCAGGTTAGCTTTAAGAGGAGCAAACAAGGCTGTATTGGTAGTAGTCACAATAAGGTCATTAAGAACACCTTTAACGGCATCCTTAACCTTCATAGTGCCCAGCAAGATTCCTTGTAGAGCATCAACACCCTTATTGCCAAAGTTTTGCCATTCTCTAACGCGATCTGCAAGGATACCATTCCAAGTCTTAATTGCAGCTGCCGCATCATCAGANTTTTGCTTCATGGCCACAAAAGCATTTATGAAGGTCTGCTCAGGAGTAGTAGCTTGCTGGAAGGCAACTCCTGCATCCTTAATAGACTGAGTCAACTTCAGGATAGATGCCAAACTATCAAGACTCTTATTATCGGTCTGCGGCTTAATGAAGGCAGCACCTTGTTGTGCCCAATCAGCCTGTTGAGTCTGTTGACCATTAAGGCCAATGTTTGATTGTTGCTTTTGAACATCCTTCAAAGCTTGGAGACTGGCCTTCAAAGACTTCATAGCAGATTCAGCTTGTTGTACTTCTATCTTACCATGGTTTATAGAAGCAAAGAAGGCTGTCAAGTCTGCTTGAGCATCCTTAGCAACATCTCCTGTATGAGAGATGTCAAAACCAAGTTCCTTCATAAGTGCTACTACAGCATCCAACCCTTTGTTTTGGGCTGAAGCTGCAAAGGATGTAATACGATCTTGTGCTTCTTTAGAAAGTCCACTGACAGTAGAAAGTGCTTTAGCAAGGTCTGCAACAGAACCTGTATTTAGTTTAGTCAGTTCCTGTTCTGCTTGTTTTGCACCCTCAACCAACCAAGGCTTCTGTTTTGCGCCTTCGTTGTTGATTTCCTTGAGCTGATCCTGATAGCCCTTAAGGTCACCAACGCCCTTGCTAACATCTTCCCAGATCTTATTGTAGGCCTTAGTATTGTCACCTGCAATCTTAATAGAGGCAGACAAGACTGAATATTGGTTAGCTGCACCTGAAATGCCCTTAACCATATCTGACTTGGACATAATGGTCACAAGTTCATTCATATTCTGTGCTGCATCTTTACCACTCTCACCAATGGCTTTAACCTTGGCTTGCGCAGTATTAATGGTGGTAATAAGTTCAGCACTCATAGGAGTACGGAACATACTATCCATTGCTTCCTTGGCAGCTTGTGCGCCTGCAACTAATTGCTCTGCAGCTCCTACACCTGGACTCTTACCAGTGTTGCCTCCAACCTTTGGAGATCCGGGTCCAACAGTATTGTCCTCAGGCTTCTTAAGAATTGCTTCTAAAGCAGTAACTTGACTTTGAATATGAGCTGCAACTTCTTTACGTGCTTGTTGGTCTTTTTGTAGATTACCAATGACTTCTTGCTGGCCTTTAATGGCTTGAGAGTAATCTATTTGATTACCACCTCGATCCATAACTTTACCTGCATCTTGGAAGCGCTTAAGCTTGGCCTGCGCTTCTTCCATAGGAGCAGTATCATTAACAGAAGCCTGTGTAGCAACCAAAGCAGCTTTAGCCTTATCCAGATACAATTGAGTCAACTCCTTAATTTGAGTCTTCTCAGTATTGGACTTAGTAATGAATGCATCAATGCCTGAAGTATCAGCCTGTTGTGCTTGGTTAATCTTAATGGCATTATTCATAAGGTTATAAGCAGCTGTAGCACCAAAGATTATACCAGTAAGTACAACAATGGCAGCAACTACTGCACCAATAGGATTAGCATCAAGAGCAGCATCAAACAAAAGTTGAGCCACAGTACCAGCTTTAATGGCAATAGTTAAAGCTTCATATGCTTTAACAGCCGTATCAATGGCTTTAGCCAACCCTACAAATATAGTTATTAGTCCCTGCGCAATAAGCAACCCAGCCATAGCACCAATAAGACCTGCAAGCA
>JGI26470J50227_1000057_pt1 | contig 51178 bp, 49 predicted proteins | sample FreactTroBogLake_FD_50227 | JGI IMG/M metagenome (IMG submission 50227)
GTCGTCTGTGAGATAATCCTTTGGAAAATATTGCATAGTTTCTACCGTAATTTTAGAAATAGCGGCGGATGGTGCATTCCAATTGTAATTACCTGTTAATTCGTTCACAGCGATGTCGAAAGAGGCGGTGCTGGTCTTCATTCCACTTGTGTTGATTATGTTAAAAACAGTTCCATTGGCATTTGCCGTAGGGGCTACGCCATAATTCAGCGATACATTTTGGGAGTTATTGTTCCAAATAACAGCAACATCGCTATTTGCTCCATAAACCCATTGATGATCCGGTATTCCTTCTATAACTCGATCGGTATTAAAAAGGAGCGGTGAATTAGTATCTTCGGTTGTTCCGCCTGTGGATTTAGCTCCGTATGTGTAAGGCGTGTATTGAGGATCGGTGGTATAGAGCTGGAAATCAAGAACGACGTTGTCGCAGGTCTCTTTCCATGCATTCGTAACAGTGTCCCAATACTGACCAGGGTGCGCCGCAATTGAGGCGGCAAGACCTGCAGAGTTAGGTGGAAAAGCCTCTGGTGAGAGATCGCGATTAGCCCCAACTGGCGTGAGGTCGAGACCTGAGATATGTAGCGCTGTTAATACAAATGTATGGGAAGCATTGTCATAAGTCGACTCAGGTGTAACTGAAAATCCTGATGTCGAGCAGGCAACTTGAGCGGCATGACCCTGGCCAAACTCAACCGAGGCGCCTGTGTTGAGAGTGATATTTGAGGCAAGAGTTGAGCCAATGCCAAAGAGGCTGACAACACCGGTAGCACCGAGAGCCACCTTCTTATTGGTTGAGCTTCGACGCTTGGCGCGCTTGGGGCTCTGCTCCTCTAGATCCATGGTCAAAGGGTACCTCAGTGACCAGGCTCGTAAGAAGGCTTGGCCCAAAAAATGATACCTAGCCGAATGCGGGTAGAATTTGCTCATTGGATTTCGCTAGAAACCATGCGGGACGTAAGAAATGGGTAGGAGCGACAATGGCAGAACGCGAAAAGTTGGAAGTCGAGCCATTGCACCAGACCACGTCCGCAGAGGGATTTTTATATCTGGACGTCAGGGTCCTCAAATTCTTCGCTTGGACTCTCTTTCTCGCCATGAGCCTTGTTGCCACAGTTACAGTCCAAAAATCAGGGTTTCCGTTTGGTGTTCCACAGGCACAGAAAATCAATTGTGGAAACACGAACCAAACGATCGAGGTGACTACGACATTTCGAACCCCGGGCTTCACAGGGGGTTCAAATTCCTACATCAACACGATCAGTGTTTCTAAAATTCCGCCCGCTTGCTTTGGTCAAGTTTTCACAATCAAAGCAATTGGCGCTAATCCAAAATTGCCTCTGTACTTGGCGGGAGATTGCTTTGACGGAACTGGCATCGGATCATTGGCGGGGCAAGAGGNTCAAGTCTATTTCAATGGCTCAAAACGCTTTGATCACAAACTAACTTCTAACTACCAAGTGCAACCTCCAACCAAAACCTACTCATGGATTTTCAACCAAGGGTCAGGCTATTCCCAGACTGGAGTCGCAGCCCAGTTGATCGACTCGTATGCCTATCCGGTCTCAGTGGGCCCCGATAGTTTTGTCATTCAGTGGATCGGAAGTAACGATCCTGCTACATTTTGTAACGGAAGAAACTCGCTTGGTCAGTATTTTTCAGTGCCGAATGCCGACCAGCTTGGTCAAATTTCGGTTCAAGTTCAAAACCTAAATGCAGCCGCGCGAAGCAAATTATTATCTGATGGGATTATCTAAATGCTTACTCCGATTTTCAATCGCAGTTCAAAAGCTCGTGCAGTATTCGCACTTCCATTGGTTTTACTTGCACTCATTTTGCAGCAAGTCCCTTCACTCGCTGACACGACGACCACAACTCCCGCCGCCACTAATAATCCTGTCGCTGCCGACACCTCACTGCCGCAAATTCAACAACTGACAGTCTCTGCGACCCGGGATGGTTCCTCTTTTACACTTGCAATGGGAATGAAGGTTCAAATTCACCTCAATGCGATCCATAGTATTACCGTTAAATTTGCACCGCGCTTTAACTCAGCAACTAACGTCGATCCCTCGCTCTGTACTCAACCCACGACGCTCAGCTCTATCGGTAACGGAACAACTCAATCTCCGCCAAGCTTGCAAAGTAGGTCAATTAATGGCCTCAATTACCTCGAGGTTCACACGATCGTGAGCACGACCACGCTTGCACTTGGACAAGATGTATGCCCTGGTCAATATCTATTAACTTCGATATCGCTCATTGATATTGCGGGTCACGATCTAACGATCACCGCAAACCAACTATCGACATCGAGCACTGCTGCTACTTCTACTACTCTGAGTGATACCCCGGTAGAGCAATCTTCAATCTGGCAGAAATTTCCAAATTTAGCGCCGTGCCCAGTCCTTTCTAATGTGCCGACTAAGTCAACAAATCAGACAACTCCGTCGAACACAACGACAACCACTACTACGGGTTCAACGCCTCTTTCTTCAATCTATACTCACTCAACGTGTGATCAACAAATTAATTTTCCAGTTCCTTTGTTTACAGTTCAAAGCTCTGGAAATTCATCGACCACGGGCCCGGCTGTTCCGAATCCCAATACAATTGTTGGACAGAGTGGAAATCTCCCTGTAATTGACTACGCGGGACAACTTTCATCGGCTCAAACTCAAATACAAAGTCTTAAGGCAGAAAATTCACGCCTAACAGTTCAAATTCAGGACCTGCAAACGCAAGTCGCGCTCCTCAATAAAAATTTATTAATCTATGAAGAAGGCAATACGCCTTCAGCTATTGCATCGCCATCTGTACCGCTCATCGATTACCAAGCTTTGGCAACTTCGCTTCAAGCACAAGTAAAGCAATTGACGGCACAACTCGCGAAGCAAGGTTCGACTTCAGCTAAGTCAGCTTCGCCCAAACCGAATTCACCAAGTGCAACTCCAACTCCTCACACTTCGGCTCAAACGTACCCCCACTATAAAAATTATGGCGGTGCTACAGGAGCTCCACATTATTACGGATTCGCTACCAAATCCCCAGCTCCGAGCAAATCAATACCAAGTAAGAGTGCGCCGGGATGGGCTGCACCAAGCGCTAGCCCGAAGAAGTAACTTTTTTTAAATCTGAATTGTTAGTTTAGAAAAGGTAACCCAAGAAAGGGATTACGAGGATTAATTTTCCATGGATATCTTTTTTGGGAATTCGCTGCAGAATTCCTTGGGATTGAATATCGACCGTGGTCGCCTCAACGCCACGAATAAATACCAGTGCAGGATCTGCCTTTGGGTTGTGAGTGACCACAACAGCTTTACTTCCCTGGCCTAATGAATGCGAGCTTCGGTAAATTACCAAACTTGATTGAGCTGAACCTAGGGCATTTTTTAAACCTGATTGAGGGTGACCAATTCGAATGCCGCATAACCCAAGGATCACTATAACGATCACGAGCAAAGCTGCTGGTCGTAAAAATTTATAAAGCATTCTCACCCTCTCCGAGGAAGATCCATGATAAAAAGTGTACTGGATTATTAACGCTTCTTAACGGCCTTAGAGGCGATTTTCGTTGGTGCCGCTTTCTTTTTGCTTGTGGCTCTAGCAGGAGTTTTCCTTGGAGCCGCTTTGCGAGTGTTAGACGCCATCTTTTTTGCTGGCTCAGGAGAAGGCTTTGCGGCCTGCTTCTTAATTGACTCCAAAAAGTCAGCTACTTCGAATTCGGCTGAGAAGAGTTCCGAACCCTCTGAATCGTTCTGCTCCGATGATTCAGATTTCGAGTTTCGGGCAACCAACTTACTAAATTTCGGGGTTTTAATTTTAATTTGGCGTTTAGTCTTTGCCGCTGATTCGGATTCGGCATCCGCATTTCCTGCTGATGGCAGAAATAGCCAGACCAGTATTTTCTTCGTTGGCAACCAAAATTTTTCCCATGTTGAAGGCTGAGGGGAGTCAACCTTTTCCAATTCTTCCTTTAATTTCGCTTCTGCTTCTGCTTCGGAGCTGCTCAGACCCAACATCATTCGATTTGTTCGTGAATCAGGTCGACCGGTGCCTCTCCACGTTGCCACCTCAATCACCGTTCCATGTTTCATCTTTCCGACAACGAGTTTTTGGCCATCGGGCAAGTCGATCACCATAGCAGTCTCAGAAACAGGTAGTGGAATTCGAGTCACTGTCGGTTCAACAGGCTGGTGTTTATTAGCGCTCATTTATAGCGACTCCATATCGGTGACTTGCATCGTTAGCCTATTTCAAATCCAATGGCATTTCCAAGATCGCGCGCACCGATATTAGAGCCATCAAGGGTGCAAGAGTTGTCATCTCTCACAATTATTTCATGAGCACCGACCGTTGAAACGTCTGGTCCGGTAGCGCCAACGCCTAGGAACTTAAGATTGACGAGTTCGCCATCGGCTGCTGCATTCGCTGCAGATATGTCATCCGAGGTAAAAGTATGTGAGCAGACGACTACGCCTCCTGGAGCGTAGCCGTGTCCTGTGAGAAAGATTGATCCCGCCTTAATAGGTATATGCAGAGTCAACGTATTCGATGTGTCAATGCATGATTTTGAAAGCCCGGCAAATTTGAAACCATCGATTACAAAGTCATCAATCGATAAGCTGAAGTGATCGATGATCCCAAATGTCACTGGCGCAGTTGCACATGAAGTGACAGCGGCGACTCCATTTCCATGGTTCAAACTGCCATTACAGACATAGGTAGGGCTACCGCTGCCGTCGGATGCAAGAAGCTCTGTACCGCCGGTAGGACAATTTGAATCTCCAGGTGCAAGCGTTGAGAGAGTGACTGATATGCCGTTGGCTCCAGCAGGTCCAGCTGGGCCGACAGGGCCTTGCGCGCCTTGTGGCCCCTGTACTCCTTGTTCGCCTTGCGGTCCGGCTGGGCCTTGAATTCCCTGAATACCTTGCGCGCCTTGTGGACCCGCTGGGCCCGGCGTGCCTCCACCACCACCGCCACTTGCGCCATCCGCACCATTACGTCCATTTGCACCGTTACACACATAGGAGGCAGTGCCGTCTGCTGCAACAAGTTTTGTTCCGCCTGTCGGACATTCTGTTGATCCCGAAGGCAATGAGACAAGAGCAATCGAACCGCCCGCAGGACCAGCTGGGCCAGTTGCTCCCTGCGCACCAGCGGGTCCAGCAGGACCAGCTGGGCCAACAGGGCCCGGAGCTCCGTCTAAACCATTTTTTCCAGCGCTGCCGTTGAGTCCAGTAAATCCTCGTGGTCCGGCGACGCCGGCAGGGCCAGGCTTTCCATCTGCGCCCACTAATACAGCCAAGATTTGATTAAGGCCGCTCGAACCCAAAGCAGAGCCATCGACAAAAAAATTCTGAAAACTAGTTGCATCCGGTGTGCCTGCATAAACAGTGCCAATTCTGGAGACAACTAAAACTAGTAGAAACAAGGTTACTTTCTTAATTTTTCACCTCTTTCAATTGCCTCTGCCGCATCGTATAAATTTCCTAGTAGAGCATGAATTATGACAGGAACGATGGACAAAAAGGTTACAACCAGTGCCTTCGAATACGAAGTAAAAGGAAGGATGGTTGTGTATTCGAGTAAAGCGAAAGACGCCAACGTGACGACTGAAGATTCGAGGAAGATGTTCCGATTCCAGTTTAAAATCCTACCGATAAAAGGTCGTTCAAATCGAACAATCAAGGCAAGAAGTGGCAGGATAAAAATTACTGCTATCAAACCAGCCGTTTTCCAGTTGTCCGTCCACAAATAGCCAGTCAGATAAAACACGCCGAATATGAAGACGAGAGAGCCCTTGGAGAACAAAGCGTGAATTCGATAGGAGTCCTGAATTAAATTGTCGTCCTTAGTCGCTGACGCACTCCACATATCTACCAATTTTTCTTCATACACTCTCTTTGCGTAATACAGCAACGCTAAAACAAGACCCAGAATCTGATAGCTAAATCTTGAGGGCCACACCTGCGGACTCAAGCTCCGGGTGAAATTCTGACTGAACTCAAAAAAGCAGAAAACAGCCAGGCTTGAAAATAGTGTCACGAGCTTTCTTCTCGCAAAAGACTTCTCTTTAAAATCAAAGCCAGCTGTCATTTTCAAAAGATCGCCTACGAGCGAAGGGATGCTCCACGAAATGGCGAGTGAGCCCACAATGGCCATCTCTCTTAAAGAAGTAACACGGCCTGTGCAAATTTGAAATACGGCAAAACCCAATGCGTAGGATGCTCCGGCAAGGCAGTCCAGCATTCCGACAACCGCACCAACAGCCATCCAGGCAATAGAAACAATGAGGGCGCTACTTGGATTCAGAAATCCCGCAAATAGGCCTAGAGCAAGGCTAAATACCGGGGCCAGGGCCCACACGACTGGTGAAGCTTCGTGTAGAAATCGACCATTCTTTTGGAACAAAAAGCTAAATAATGAAATCGAACGCTCGGTTTTTTTTCCGGCGCGCAAACTATACATTTGATAAAGCACTGAATTAAATCTTGAGTCGTGAGTTAGGGAACCATTTTCTACCAGGTCTTTTTTTCTCACATAGGAAATCTCAGAATATTTTTTACTACGGATAGTTGTCAGACTCGAAAATAAAAATGCCAAAATAAGCAGAATGTAGCGAAGGTCTGAAGGAACCTGAGTAACCGAATAGTGTGAAGTTTCTATAACGTCGACAATAGCGACCGTATCTTTTACATTCCTAGAACTTTCATTGACTTCGACTTGGTAAGAACCGGTAGGAAAAGTCGATGGCAAGATAATTGAATAAACTCGAAATCCTTGTGAGTTAGGGTGACTCGGCGTGAAATCAAGAGAGTCGCCATGTTCGCTAACAAGTTGAATACTCAGCGGCGCAGCCCCAACAGGAGCTCCTAAGACTATATTTTGGATTTTTCCACGTTCCCAAGTGAGCAACGGAGTATCTGCTGCTCTGGCGAACGGTGCCGCCATCAGTGCAATAAATAGAGCTAGAAAAAATGGCGCAACTTTACGATTCATTGCGCAGAGCTCCAAGAATGAGCCAAAAACCGAAGATGATTGGTACGAGAATCATCAAAGTTTTTACATTAAGTAATTTTCCAAGCCATGGAATCACAAAAAATACGACGCCAGTGATATCTGGAATCTTAGGGTGTTGCACGTCAGGGGTTGGGTTGTTATCACCCTTGACGATAAATCCACTCTGGGCATCACCGCCAACAATTCGGTGCGAAAATATGCCCACTTCAGAACCATCAAATCTGCGGCCGATATATGCAACGACATCACCCTTTTTCGGAGTGAGTCGTGATGGCGGGGNCGTCAAAATGATGTCGCCAGGATTAATAGCTGGAACCATGGATCCAGTTAAAACTATTCGCGCTTTAACAACACCAGTTACCGAAAGCGCTGAAAAGCTCAATAAAACGGCTGCTAATACGTACCCTGTCAGCTTTCCCACTGACGAGAGTTGTTGAATCCATTTTTTCTCTGGAGCGACCTTACGTTCTACTGGTGTTTTTACATAGACACTCGACTTAGTCTCGATTACTTCGTTATTTGTAATCAACAAAGTCTTTTCCATCTTTGAATTTGAAATGGTAACTAAGACGTTCGAGTCGGAGCGAGCCGTGCTGGAGTCCAACCAGAGGTTTTCAACGAGTTCAGTGCCTCGTATCACCTCATAGGACTCTTCCATATAAACGGCCTCACTTCTCATGCAACATTCATCTGTGTTGTGCCTTGATAAGACTAAGAGGGCCTATCTCTAGACCCTCTTAGTCGTTCAATTTGGATCAAATCTGTCCAGATTAACTTGCTGTAGGCGTGGATTCCTCGCCAGTGAGTGTTGGGGTAGTTGCTGACGATTCCAACGTGATTGAGTTCAAATAGTTGGAAGGAATCGCCTCTCCTTGGTTAGTGATTCCTGAAAGCGCTACGCTGAATGTCGTATCAGAATGTAATGTCGTATCAGAAGCAGTCACAGTGTCTGAGCCACCGTTGGTGGTGTCAATACTTAACGACCACGTCGCGGAATCGTCGGTGCCCGGAATGCCACTAGGAACCAAAACTGCAAAATCCAACATAGGGGCATCGTTAGCGGACCAGAGAGAAATTTTCAGATACTTACCTTCACAACCTTCATCAATTCCGCTCAAATTGACACCTGAAAGTGCGAAAGAGGTTGTGCTGTTGTCATAGCTTGAAAGAGGAGTAACGGTAATTGTGTCGGAACCTTCGCAAGCAGCAGTCGCAGATACGCCTTGACCAAATTCAACTGAACCCGAGTTTAGCGTGATGCTAGATGCGAGGGTAGTTCCAACTCCAATTGTGGCTGCTAATACGCCAACTCCAACGAGAGCAAAAATTTTCTTCTTTCTTTTTGAAATAGGAACACGATGCACTACTTCTGCGTCGTCTGCGGGACCGCCTAGGTTCAAGAATTCCATTTTTGCTCCTTTAGTCCAACCCCCACAAAAGGGTTATAACGCTTAAAATTATCCACGCTCTCGAAGGAATAGTCAAGATAGTTCTGACGCAAATCCCGCCTTCAGTGTGAATTTCCCACGGGCGAAAGGCTGCTAAAAAGCACATTGGTATGACCTCCAGAGCTTGGAGTTGGAACCGTTAAAGTGACTCGAGTTGAGCCTGCAGTTGAGTTCAATTGGCTGGTTTGAAGGCCTTGAGTCCACGCGAAACTCTGAGTCACCGAGGACGCGGCTTGATAGTCGGCATTTCCAGCTTGAATCGCCGAGATTGTGCATTGACCGGACGCGACGAAAAGGGCGCTCTTGTTATACACGGTGCAAACCAATGGCGTCAACGATTGGAAAGCGACGGTCTGGTTCGTCGGTATTGAATTAGCCGTATCTTGAAAAGAAGTCGCCTGCAGGTTGATATTTGAAGGCCCTGTCACATTCGACAATGCTGCGAAAATGATGTGTTGTGGAAGTTGCGTGATCGTCAGGGTGCCAGCCGCAGGAGTGATTGCATAGTGCGAACTATTCGCACTATTTGGTGAAACCACGAAGTTCGATGGAATGATGTTATAGGTACCGACATTGCTTGGAGCGGTGGTAGAAGGTCCGTAAGTTGTCGACCCCTTTCCGGTGTAGGTGTAAACCGTTGCTGAAATTACATCAGATCCGTACAAGGTTGTGACAGTACTGACTCCATTGGTAAACGAACCACCAAAGGGGATGATGTGATCATTCGCCGTCATCGTTATGGGAAGCGCATTGATTGTGAGCGTGCCCGAAACCGGTGTTATTGAGTAATCGGCAATATCAGCGGAGTTTGGAGCCACAACACTAAAACCCGATGGCGTAATTGAATATGTGCCAACCGCGGTAGGCGGTACAGTGGACGAAGTGTAACTTGTTGATCCAGTGCCGGCGTATGTGTATGTGCTTGCCACAATGCTGTCACTGCCAAGCAGAGTCTGCGCAGTAATAACGTCATTTGAAAAAAATCCTGAGTAATAAATCACGTGGTCTTTTGCTGTCTCGGTTATAGGTATCGCGGTGATAGTTAGGTTTTGAACTGAGTATGAAGTAATCGAGTAGCCACTTGCCGCCGTTGCGCCAGAGCATTGGGCTAGGTAACTCCCAGGGGCTTGCATTGGATTGAACGAAGTTCCTAAATTTGTTGCGAAAGTAGTGTCGGTCGAAGCAAAGAGGCCACAAGTCGGTGCCTTTGAAAAGACACTTGAATTCGGTGTATAAGAAATTGTGAGCGTTCCAGCTCTGCTGTATTGAATCGAAGGATGTGCCCCGGTTTCGCTGGTAGTTCCAAACTTGATGGTGGCTGTGACCGTGATTGAAGTGACAGCCTGGGCAGCAGGAAGGGACCCCCACGCGATAAATGAAATTACGGCGAGAAGTGCGACCTTGCTGATGGGGTAACCCCTTTTCATACAAAGAAGGGTATTCCTGCTAGGCCTCAAGGAGTAGTGGACAAATCGGACAATCAGCCAGAACTGAGAGGCAAAGAGCCCGTCTGAAGCGTCACGGCATTGACTTGATTCATATACGTCGGATGTGGGTGGGTGAAGCTAAAAGAAATTCGTTGAGTAGCTGAGTCGATGCTAAAGCTCATATTCGAATCGCTTGAGAGTGGGGTAGTTCCATCATCTTGATATTCTGGATTGCCGACAGAATCTAGTAGAACTAAGCGAGAATTCGTATCAACTGCGAAATTAAAAATAGTGATAGGCGTATTGCTGTTAGTTACATCATCAAATAGTGGCAGAGAAGAATTACCAACTCCAGAGGGGCCACCAAATACATCTATTGAAATAGTACTCCCAGCACACGCCGCGGGATCGAGGCCATCTAGGTAGAGACCATTAATGGGGCTGTAACCAGTTCCATCCACGGGCGCAGTATCAAACCCGATTTCAATCCAACTCTCACAAGCCTGTACTGCATAGCGTGCTTGGCTAAACTCGATGGAATGATTTGAATTTAGAGAAATATTGGCAGCAAGCGTGCTTGTGACGAGCGAAACGATAAGAAGAAATAATCCAAGAAAAATCTGCTTATTCCGTGAAAACGAAAAGCTCTTCATAAAGAATTAAGAGCTTGGAGTTGGGTTATTAATCGTCTCCACGGTCACACGACCGACAGTTGACGCATCAATATTGACTTGGCTTGCTGTAGGATCTGGATAAAAGATTACGTCTCCAGAATTGGGTCCAAGATTCGAACCGTCATACACCGATGTTCCCGTCACGTTCAGTGAGACCGAAGCGATAATTGGAGCTGATACCGGTGCTCCTGTTGGAGTCAGGTAGCCCAACTGCAATTGCTCTGGGTCGCTTGTGGAAACCGGTGAATCTGTGTGAGGGATAGTAATTTGCAGAATTGTTGAATCCCCAGCCGGATCAATCGGTATCTCTTTACCCGTAGTATCAACAAGACGAACTCGAAGTTTTAAACCTGCGCAGGCAACTAGATCTAGACCTGAAATTGCAACATCGCTGACACGGAAATAACCTGCAGAAGAATCATCCGGAGTCGGTGAGGAGTACCAATCTTCTCCGACCGAGGCATAGACCGTGTTATCGCACGAGACTGCTTGCTCGGAACCTTGACCGAATTGAAGTGCGCCGTTACCGACTGTCACATTCGCCGCAAAGGTCGTCATTATGACCGGCACAAGAGCGACAAGAACCGCACCAAAAATTACTTTATTGCGAACACTGCCAGAGCTTGCAAAGCCAGATCTCACTCGCCCATTGAGCGGAGAATCTAACCGTGGCATGGTCCATCACCTTTCGAATTGCTTCTAGGGTGGCCATCGTACTCCAAGTTTTAGCGTTAATGGAGAGCGATAGAGGCCTTTTTAAGATCGAGGGATAAGTGAAGACCGGTAATTGTCACTATTTTGACATTTTGCGGCGCTGCATAACTACAAAAAGTAGGGTCGAGAGAAGGTTTAGATAGCGCAACAGTAGCTACTCTGAGGAGAGTTCCTGCTACGGACTCCCCCGCTGTGAAAACCTTAAGACCACCTTGTGAGCCAATCAATTGAGATACTGCCACTGGTGAGTTAGTCAGAAGTAGGGTCGAAGTCAGATCTCCTGCAATATCAATCGGATGTGCACCGGAGCCATCAATTAAATTCTTAGACCCAACATCAAAAAATGAGTTATCGCTCGAAATGCAGGTCTCAACATAAGCAGTTCCGGAGATATAAAAAGGCGGCAAAAATACCGAAGTTGCGCGAGGGTCGACTGGGACGATTGACGGAATATGAATCACCAAATTTTGATCGGCGAGAACTTTCGGGGCTGCCGTGGGATTTGGAGACGCAGAAGCAACCGTCTCAGACTCACTGACTACTGTCGGTGTACTTGAAATATAAATTGGTGCGGGTGTCGCCGAGTCAGAAGGAGAAGGTGTGGGCGAAGCCGTTGAAGCCGATGGGCTGGGTGTAACCGTAGAAGTATCGATTACAGAACCTGATGTTGTAACGACAGGCGGTGGCATTGAACCTTGTTCGGCCAAAGTAGGTGCTAGACGAGAAATGCCAAGAGCTACCAAAAGTACGACTACGAATCTTCCGAAGTATTTTGTATAACGGCTCTCCATGACAGACCTAGGAACTATTTTTGCTATCTGAGCGCTCAGCCACTCAAACGCTCTATCTAGCCCCATACTTCAAAGTCTACACAGGCCCAATTTTTTAGGGTACTTTTCCGTTATGTTTCCAAAAACGAAATCTCTGGCTCGAACTGAAGCGAGAGAATTGTTGTTGGAATGGGCGACAAAGAATTCCCAACTACAAGATCCTTATGTCTCGGGGTTGCTCCACGCGCTCAACTCCAACGAGAGTATTGGGTTTTGGAGCACAACCTCTCCCATAGATTTGCTCCCGATGCCTTCTGCTATATCTCGAGAGAGAGTGAACTTAAGGTATTTGCAATTAGTAAGAAACATTTTGGTCTTCACGCCTGTTGCACTCACCTGGGCTGCGGTTGGAAAATCAAGCGCGGCTTTCACAAGCTATAGCGTGGACCATATTGGGGCTCCGGTTAATTTCCTTGAATTTTGGCAGAACGGATACGGCTATCTGGCAAGTGTGTGGCGCATCAGCACGATTGCATCGCTCGACGCCTTAATCATCGGTCTGCTTATTGCTCTGACCGTGGTGATTGACGTGCGAGCAAGCCAACGGCGAGGTCGAGGTACTTCGGAGATGGTTCTTATTGAAAGCGAGAGACTCAGTCTTGCGCTAAAGCTCGGAGAATTTTTATATAGTGAACGCGATATCTCTCCGGCGTCGGCGCAGGTAGATATTAAAACCCTCACTTCTAAGTTGGCATTGACTTCAGTGTCGATTGAAAAAATCACCAAAGAATTGGAGAAAGCGACCAAGCTCCCCATCGTCAATCGTGAATTGATCGCACTATTCAAAAAAATTAAAGCCACCGAAAAAAACCAGAAGTAGCGATCAATGAAGCGGCTTCAAATCCAGGATCTTCCATCAGATGATATTCTCGACAAGGCTGGATGGCTTTACGCGGACATTTTCTTGGGACTCATGATTGTCTTTTTGGCAACAGTAACTTTCACGCCAACAATCCAGAATCAAAAACCGCTTCTTCAGCAGTCATCAGCTCGTAACCAAGGAGCGATTCCAAATAGCTCAATTTATGCTGAAGGTTTAGCTATTTCATCTGTAACGCCTGATATAAATCAAATAAAAAATGGAATCAGCAACTTCATAAAATCAAATTCTCTACCCAGCAACTCAAAAATTACTTATTTTGAAGTCGTTGGTCACTTCAATGCTCAATCGGAAACGAGCCAGCAAGGCATGAGTCGAGCTATTAAGTTTGCACTCGATTTGAAATCTCAAGACCCTGCTTTAATGAACTCCATTCCTATTGGCATAAGTTCGAGTTCGGCTACTCCCGATAGCGAGGTCACTCTAAAAGTGACATTTGGCAGTAATAAATGAGAAAAAGTGCGCTAGGAGCACTTATAACTGCTCTCCTGCTTTGTATCGCGGGCTTGGATTCATTCCCAGCTCAAGCATCGAACACGATCAAGGCTGGAAGCGTTTGTTCGCAAAATCATGCGCCAGTAGTACAAAACTTTGCGATTTTTACCTGTACAAAAGTCGCAAAGAAGTACGTCTGGAGCTCCAAGCTCATCTATGGCAACCCGATTTTACTGCCAGATATGGTTGAAGCGGATTTAGTAAATCAAAGTATTTCGGTCTCTATTAATTGGCCTGGCTTCGATTCTCAAGGATTAATTTTTCCTTCAACTTTTCAAATTGGAGTATTTGTTGACAACCAAGCGATTCCCACTCAAGTAGTGCAAGCTGGAGCAGCAATTCCAAGTTTTACACTTTCGAATGACTCTCATTCCATCTACCTTAAGTACGTATTTCAGGGTAAGAGTTTTGTCTCCGACTCGGTTCAGATTCAGCAGATTCAGATTGCTACATCTGCCCCATCAAATAATTCTCCATTAACTGTGCTAGCCAATCCCTATATCACTGGGGTGCAGGGAATCGTGCCACCCTCTCCGGGCCAGGTACTTACTTGCACTGGCTGGGTTCTCAGTAGTCCTGCAGATAAAATTGGAGCAACCTGGTTTTCTTACCCAGCAAGCCTTGCTGGAAAACCTTTTGATGTCACCAAAGCTACCCAACTAGCGATTTCAGATGCTTCCTCAGGTTATGCGAATCTCACGCTCAATTCCGTAATGGCCAAAGCGCTTTCTGGAAATTCGCTCTATTGCAACGTCTCTGCAGTTGCTGGTCAGAACACTGCAACGAGTTCTGCATCGATCGCATTTGCCCCAGTAGTTCCGCTCACCCCGGGAATCGTTTCGCCAATTCAAGGTAATGCAAGTTCAAATTCACCTAGCGGCAGCTTTACCTGCAGCACAATCGGTGCATCCCCAGACGCAACGCTTACCCATACCTGGTCTTATTCAATTGCTGGAATTACGCCGCTTCAAAACAACGTCATTGGAACGGGTTCAACTTTAACTCGAAGCCCAGCCCTCATACCTATCCTTAGTCACAAAATTTTGACGTGCACTGTAACTGCCACAAATTGGCAGGGAACTCAATCAGCGTCTAACAGTCTCTATATGAACTTTTTGCCTTAAGGCTATTTTACGAAGAGTTCCATAGCTAAACTTGAGCTAATTCCAATATCTCCGGTGCCTTCGTAGTTTGATTGAAAGCCGCCATTGTTATCACCAGCGCTCCAACCATTACTGTTCCCGATTCCACCGCTATCGTCATCAGAAGATTCGATGTAGGGTCCGTTTTCATTCCACGCTACCCCAAAGCGCACATCGTGGGTATGACTAGGGCTGGTGTAGTTAAATCCAAAAAAGTCGATATCTGGCTGACTAGAAAAGACGTTATTTCCGATCACGGAGTAAGGATTTTCACTTGGGTTGTATGTGTAACTAATATTTCTGAGTAAACAACGGCTGGATGTAGAAAATAAATTTAATAATGTTGTCGCAGAGTTAGGACAATTCGATCCAGCACCGCCACTGTATATGCTGCCAAGTGGTTGAGAGCTATTGAGGTTTTCGTTCCAGACGTAGCCGTAGTCATGACCTGCTGTTGGATCAGGAATAGCTCCACCTTGGTAGTTAGAAGGGTAATTTGTCGAATTCACATCTGGATAGATCACCAAAACGTTCGAAGCTGCATAGGAATCGAATACGTCGTATTTCGCGTCTTCGTCAAACGTACTACTCCCTGGGTTTATCTGTGACGAGAGTGGTCCGACATCATTTGAATTAAGTAAGTCACTTGTTGTCCAGTACGTCGAGTAATAACCAAATGTGTCGGAATTTACTGGTGCTTTCATCGCAAGCATCCAGCCACCCCCAGCAACAGTCGGATCTGTCAGGCAGTACACGCTCTCCAGTGTGCCATTAATAGTCAATGAGTAAATTCCATTGGGGTGATGGTTTGCCACATCATTTACTGGACACAGCTGACTACCGTTACCTGACTGAACTACCACTTTACTGACTGTCGGAGATCCATCTGTCGAGTTAGCTAAGGCTGCTGGACTCGAAAGCGTTAATGTGAAAGCGCCGTAATATCCATCAGCAGATGTGTCAGAAGTCGAAATTCCCGATGAATGTGAGACAACTCCATCGCCTGAAAATGAATCAGGGCCAAAGTATGTAGCACTGACGGAACTTTGAGTTGAACCATTTTCTATCATCAAAGATCCAGTTGTGTCGTAAACCTGAAAAGTAAATGATTTACCCCAACACGTGGCTGGGATATGAGTGAGTGAGAAGGAACTTAAATAAAACTTACTGTCAGTACTCGAATACCGGCTCCCGGGCGTAATAATGAGATTGTCGCCAGAGGTACAGTTAGTCGTTGTTGCTCTTCCTTGGCCGAATTCGACTGGCACCGATGAGTTGAGTGAGATATTCCCCGCAAAAACATGCGACAAGCTCAGTGCTAAACCTGAAATAAGCGCAAGAACCACCAGTAGAGAGCGTGCTCTAAGCGGTTTCTTGTCTTTTTTCATGCCCTGTTAGAAGTCTTCGCTGAAAGTAAAGAGCGCCTCTAAGTAGTGATCACCGGTAATTCCTAGGTTCGCAGCATCTGGTGGCGCGGTCTGTGGTTCGATGCAGACACCATCGCTATCTTCGGTGTAAACAACCCACCATGGTGCATCTGATTCAACAGTGAGCTTTGCTGCCCCAGCCCACGTGACTGTTGGAATTCCCTGCAGATCAGTGAAGCAATCATCCCAAGGACCTTCGGGTTGTGGCACAAAAGTATCGGTAGGCAAGCCTTCGTCATCGCGCTTAATCATTCGCCCTGCGCGAAAATCTACTTCGGCTTCATCAACTTCCTCGTAATCTAAAACAAGATCTTCAGGAATTTCAAAAGCTGCATATACATAAAGGATCGTAACTTGGTGATTTAGTTCAGGAGGGGTTACATACGAAGTATCTTCAACCCATCCTGTAAGTTGAAAATCGGGGCCACTTAATGCAATGGATACTTGGTTACTTGCAAGTAATTCGGGAAATTCATAATGAATCCCTTCTGCTCCTTGTTCTTCTGAACTTAGTCCTCGACCATTCGAAGATTCAGAAACTTGGCCAACATTAAATACTGTTTGAATATTCAAAAAACCTCCTAGATGGATAGAGACAAACATAGATATTGAGTAAGGCGAAGTCAACCGTTTAAGAGTGAATACCCAAACAGACCCCCGGTCCTTTAGCCACTCATTCGAGGTAGTAGTAGTGGTGCTGACTAAGTAACTGGTCAGTCGTCTTGAAGCAGACAACACCTTGCCCCACTCGGTGCAGCCAGCAACATAGAACTTAGATTCATCAAGCTCAAAAGTTTTACCCTTCTAGATCAAATGCATACAGTTTGCATACACCGATCCGGCACTCCTGCCACGGTGCCATCCTCCAGGGCCTCAAATTTGTGTAAATCAAGCGGCTCCAGATGGGGTCTTGTGTATTGCGCCGTCTGCAGTGACGATAGTTCCGTCCGGCTGAATTCGCGCTTTGTAAACCAGCTTAGCTTTAGCTCGATACCAAATGAGATTTTCCTCTGGGCTCAGCAGACCGAGGTTAATTAGGTCCAAAACTTTAGACATTTGCTAGGTCCATTCGCTTCCAACAATGATTCTTCACTCCGGGCACTTACCCTCAAAACTGCCCTTGAACCCCTTAAAGCTGCCCTCAAGGTATTGCAAAGTTAGTCTAACTAATACCAAGTATTAGTAATTCTTAAAGTACTAATTGTTTTTGCAATTAGCTGTAACTCTTGAACTAAAAAGGAGAGTCGCCCTATAAGCCGGATCTTGGGCTACTGCCTAACCTGAAAAACCTTTACCCATCTGTAAGCCCTGGTGTATGAATTAAATGCGAGTGACTTAAGGGTGGGGGTGTATGAATTGGTGTATGAATTACCGTCACTAACGGTCCTAAACCAAGTGAAAACTGGTCTTGTGAATGTCAGTGGGTGTTGTCATAATTGGCGCGAAAGGTCGCACAATTACATATAAATACGCTTGAAATATAGATCAGCAATATGGTGGCGGGTGAAGGATTTGAACCTTCGAAGGCAGAGCCGGGGGATTTACAGTCCCCTCCCATTGGCCGCTCGGGCAACCCGCGCTGATAAGTAAGCCAACCAGATGGACGCTCCCAGAACCAGGGCGCTGGAAGCCAGCATGATCTCTCCGATATGCCAGATATATCCGACATTTCCTTTGGCAATTCCATTATTAATCAGATCGGCATTGAGATTGGGCAGGTACAAACTCGCGATTGCTTGCACAAGCCGCATTAAAAGAATGAGATACACCTGCGCCCGATAAGGACGCAGATATTTCTTCAGAATTGCAGTGAGCAAGCGGAGCTCCTATTTGATTTGGATCCTTAGAGCCTACTCCTGGCTATACGAGATTTTTAAGTGGTTAAATTTCCACGCCTATGTATTTGGTCTCAAGAAATTCGTGGATACCAGCAAAACCACCTTCGCGGCCCAAGCCAGATTGCTTTACGCCACCGAATGGAGCGGCAGGATCAGATACGACGCCACGATTTATCGCGATCATTCCCGCCTCCAAGGCTTCGGCTGTGCGAATAGCGCGCTTGAGATCAGCAGAATAAACATAGGCAATCAGCCCATATTCTGTGGAGTTAGCGAGCGCAATGGCTTCGGCATCACTATCAAAGGTGACGATCGGGGCAACTGGACCAAAGACCTCGTATTGCAGAATTGGATTATCTTTCTGCACTGTAAGCACAGTGGCAGGATAGAAGGCGCCATCTCCCGCTGGTGTTACGCCGCCCAAACGAAGTTGCGCTCCAGCAGCGACTGACGAATCAACTAATTCCGCGATCTTGTCGCGCTCTTTACGAGAGACACTGGCACCTAGTTGTGCGCCAGATTCCAAGCCATCTGCCATCTTGAGATCATCCATGGCCTGGGTGAACTTCGAAGTGAACTCTTCTGCTACAGATTTTGCTACATAGAACCGGTTCGCTGCGGTACATGCCGCCCCACCGTTGCGCATCTTGGCAACCATGGCGCCTTTTACCGCTTCATCTATATCAGCATCATCTAAGACGACGAATGGTGCGTTTCCACCGAGCTCGAGCGATGTGCGTAGAACCAGGTCAGCCGATTCCTTAATAAGAATTCGACCAACTTCAGTTGAACCAGTGAAAGAGACATTGCGTAGGCGTGGATCGTGCATCATGCGAGAGATCATGGCGCCGGTCTTCTCTGGCATTATGAAGTTAACAACACCAGCTGGTACTCCAGCACGATGCATAATGTCTACTATCCAAATTGCAGTCAACGGAGTCTCGGATGCCGCCTTCAAAATAACGGTGCAACCAGCGGCCAGCGCCGGCCCGATCTTCCGTGTTGCCATCGCAGCGGGAAAGTTCCAGGGAGTGATTAATAACGAAACGCCAATCGGTTGGTGTGTAACGAGAATGCGCTTATCGCCACTTGGTGAATGGCGAAAATCTCCTGGGGTGCGAACTGCTTCTTCGGCAAACCAGCGGAAGAACTCTGCCGCATAACTCACTTCGCCCTTAGCGTCAGTGAAGGTCTTGCCGTTTTCCATGGAGATCAAGCGCGCGATCTGATCAGATTCGGCGGTCATGATTTCAAAAGCCTTGCGTAGGATTTCAGAACGGACGCGCGAAGGCGTCTTCGCCCAAGCCGGGAACGCGTCGTGAGCAGCAGCTATCGCAGCATCACACTGTGCTTGATCCGCAGTAGAAATTTCAGCGATGAGCTCACCAGTGCTGGGATTCATAACCGGCAGAGAGCCCGCACCTTTTACCCACTGGCCATTGATGAATAGATCGGTCTTCAATTGCATATCCACGAGCTTCCCCTGTCGTTGAACTTCTTAGTTATCGTTAAATCGTCCAGAATTCTTCAGCACCTGTAATTTACTAACTACTTCTTCTTTCTTCGCAATCGCGGCACGTTCCAGCACCTTGCTAATCGAGGGAGAGGCCTCCCCGCCGGTTACACGCTCAATTGGCCCTTTGAGATCTTGGAAATAGCGCCGTTGGATCTCATCGGCGAGCCAACCCCCATAAGAAGTTCCGATGGCGCCTTGCTCGGCGATCAAGACATTTCCGGTCTTCTTTATCGAAGCGCCGATAGTTTCCCAGTCAATGCTGGCACGATCGAGCCAACGCAGATCGATAACTTCCGAATCAATATCTGAATATTCGGCCACAGCTTCAAGTACATAGTTAGTCATAGCCAGATAGGTCAAGATGGTCAGCTCTGAGCCGCTGCGGCGAACCGCTGCCTTGCCAACTTCAATGCAGTAGTCGAGATCAGTAACAGGTGAAGGGCCTGTTGAGTTGTAAAGATCAACATGTTCGAGCACGATCACTGGATCCTTACATAGCAATGCGCTATTCATCAGCCCGACATAATCAAATGGAGTAGTTGGGGCGACAATTCTCCACCCCGGATTTGTAGCCATAATGCCAGCAGGATCCATGGAATGTTGCGAGCCATAGCCCGTACCCATGGCAACTTTGCTTCGTAAAACAAATGGAACGGCGCCCGAGCCGCCGAACATATGCCGCATCTTGCCGATCTGATTAAAAAGTTGGTCAGCTGCTACCCACATGAAGTCGGCGTACATAAATTCCACGATCGGCTTAAAACGGCCATCGATCGCGATTCCGCCACCAAGGCCAGTGAATGCATTCTCACTGATCGGGGTACCCAGAATGCGATCAGGGAAACGATCCTTCAGCCCCTTGGTCGCTCCGTTAGTTCCGCCCGCTAACCGATGCACATCCTCGCCCATCACAACAACAGAACTATCTTTCTCCATCTGACGCCCTAAGACTTTAGCGACGGAATCAATGAACTTTGCTTCCACAATTTCACCTTGATGTGTTGCTAGCTCTGAATAGCGCGCTCCGTTAAATTCACTCAAATCTCCGCGAACTCCGGTATTAACGAAAGCTGGATCAGGCCATTCGCTATCCTTAATTTTGCGTTTGGGAGGATTTGAATCAGGAATAGGCTCGAGCAAGATATTCCCGGTCTCTTCCATCAACTTCTTGCCGCGCCCGATAAGCGCATCAATCTCACCTTGGGTGATCAGCCCGCGGCGGATGAGATGAGATGAGACCTGCAGAATCGGGTCACGGGCCTTATAACTGGCCTCTTCCTCTTTACTGCGGTAACCAAAGGCGCTGCCCGGGAATGTCCCACTCTGGTGAAAGTAGCGATAGACATCGGCTTCGATCATGGTGGGTCCATTGCCAGCACGCATATGTGCGACGGCTTCAGTCATCGCAATGTGCACCGCGAGAGGGTTCATGCCATCAACTTTCCAGCTCGGAATATTGAAACCTTGGCCACGGGCCGAAAGGCGGGGCTCGCCCGTTGATTCCATAACATGCGTTGATACCGCATACATATTATTTTCGATGAAGAAACAGATAGGTAACTTCCAAGCCGAAGCTAAGTTAAAACTTTCTAGCGTTGACCCAATATTTATAGCGCCATCGCCGAAGTAAGTCACCGATACCGCATCAGTTCCAGCAAACTTATGCGACCAAGCAAATCCCGCGGCAAGCGGAACTCCGCCACCAACAATCGCATTAGTGCCCATAGCGCCGGCTTCTTTCATCTGCAGATGCATAGACCCGCCACGACCATGGCTAAAACCGCGATCCAAGCCGGCAATTTCAGCGAGGGTTCGTAGAACTACATCGCGCACAGCTGGAGAAAATTCCGCCCGTGGATCAAAACCCTGCGGTTGTAAATGGGTTAAAACCTTTGCTAAAAATTGGTGGTGCCCACGGTGCGAACCATTAACGCTGTCGGCGCTACGCAATAGGAGAGCTGACCCAACAGCACCACCCTCTTGGCCGATACTGGAATGAACTGGTCCGTGGATCAAAGAGGCGGCAGCGAGTTCTAGTAAATACTCTTCGAAGGTGCGTATAAGCACCATCTCAACGAGCATGTTGTTTAAGAGTGCAGGCGCGGCGCTATCCCAATCCGAGGGCATGACAGCGACTTCTAACCATGGAGCAGTTGATTTATGCTTATGATGAAGTGGCATTTATTCACTTACCTTCTTAACAAATTTCTCGGGATTGTGGTCAAAAGCTTTTCCATTCGGATATGAAACTAATTCGAACTGCATCCCCCATGGAGACAAGAAGTAAAGCCAGTGCTGCCCTTCACTCGGCCCTTTGCTGGCGGTTGGTTCACCTAACATCACAATATTGTGCGCTTGAAGGTGGGCAATTGCCGCTCCCATGTCATCAACGTAAAGAGCCACATGATGGCCCCCGATATCGCTATTTCTTGGAACCGTTATTTCTTGATCTGGGGCAGAATATTCAAAGACTTCAAAGATCGCGACGCCGTTGAGCTTAAAGAAATGCAGCTCCTTCATGATGGCCCGAGGATGCACATTCAAATGTTCCTTCATCCAGTTTTCATCACTCTGAAAAGGACCAAGGGTGTACATATATTCGCAACCTAAAACATCAATGAAGAAGCGCGTGGCCTGCTCTAAATTGGGAACGGTTATACCGACATGATCTACCCGCTGTAGACCAGGTATCCCTTTTGACATAACCATGATGTTAGTAAGGATTTGCTACAAAGAGCTCTTGTGCGGGGAACTTAGTCAAGATATGTACGCCACTATCTGTGACAACTACCTCTTCTTCGATGCGGGCCGCAGAGACCCCATCGGAAGCAGGGCAATAGGTTTCAAGGGCAAAGACCATACCCGGTCGAATCTCCACCGGATTTTCTAAGCTATTGAGGCGAGAAATGATTGGACGCTCATGCAGCCCTAAACCTAGGCCGTGACCAAATTGCAGACCAAAGGCAGCCAACTCACTATCAAAACCAAACTCTTCTGCCTTGGGCCAAACCTTTGCGATAGCTGCGGTGTCTGTTCCAACTTTCACGGCATTAATCGCCGCATCCATCCACTCGCGCGCCTTTGTATATGCATCCCGCTGGGATGGGGTTGAGCTTCCAACTGCAAAGGTGCGGTAATAGCAGGTGCGATATCCATTAAAGGAATGGATGATGTCAAAGAATGCCTGATCCCCAGGACGAATAATGCGATCGGTGAAATTATGTGGGTGGGGATTACAACGCTCTCCAGAAATTGCATTGATCGCTTCAACTTGATCAGAGCCCATTTCATAAAGTCGTTTATTTGCTAGCGCCACAATTTCATTTTCGCGAATACCAGGCTTCAGTACATCAACAATATTCTGATAAACGCCATCGACCATCGCTGCTGCTTGATTGAGCAACATGATCTCATCTTGGTTTTTGATCAACCGAGCATCCAACATCTCTTGCTGGCAATCTACGACGGTCAGACCCTGGCGCTGCATCTCGAAGAGAAAAGCTGGTTCAACGATATCTATACCCACTGGGAGATGGGCGACGCCTGCATCCTCCAAGAGGCCCTTAATCTCCTTCACGGCGGATACCATCAACCCAGCCGATGGGGCAACTGCGCCGCGCATTCCCAACATTCCGGGGCGATTATTTTCGACTTTAAGCCATGGAGAATATAACTTGTGATGGCGAACAGCGGAGCCAAAATCCCAGAGCATTGGTTCGCCGTCGCGAGTTAAAAGTGCGTAGCGAGTCATCTTGTCGCCAAGTGCTCCGCCCACCCACGATTGAGTGGTGTAACGAATGTTGTAGAAATCAAAGAGTAAGAAGGCTCCACAGTCACTGGAATTGAGCGACTCTTTGGCGCGACCGATGCGATATTTGCGGAGTCGATCAAAATCAACGCGCATTTCATAATCAACCCCCATATGTCCCGGGGCTTGCAGTGGAGTGTTATTAGCCATTACTTTCTACCTCAAGTCCACTTAGCACTTTCTTATTTTCTGACACAAGAGTCATTCCAGCACGGCGGGCTTGTTCAATCAATAGGATCATGAAATCTTCATCGACATGCCCGGCACCTCGCGCCGACGCAGTGATCTGTTGAGCTGCAGCGGTAATTGGCATTGGAACTTCCAATTCATATGCTGCATCCAAACCTAGATCGAAATCTTTGAGCAGTAGCGGAATGGTAAAAGTTGGAGTGAAATCTAAATTTACTATTGAGGGGGATTTGTATTTAGTGAAAGTAGATCCCATGACCGAGTCGTTCAGAAACTCTAGGAATGCAGACCGCTCAACTCCAGCTTTCTCCGTCAATGTAACAATCTCGGCGAGCGTCTGCGCGACAACACCCAACATGATGTTGTGAGCAATCTTCACCAAGCGAGCAACTTCGCCTTCGCCGACGTACGTGACTTTACGGCCGAAGAGATTGATGAGAGCTGCAACTTCTTCGTAAACATCTTTTGGTCCAGAGACCGCAACAGTTAACTTTCCAGCTGCAATAACTGCAGGATTTCCACTTACGGGTGCCGCCAAGAGCTCTGTACCCTTGGTCGTGGCGAAAGCACGAACCTTCTCCGAAACTTCAGTTGATACTGTCGAAGAATCAATAATTACCTTGGGGGACTTACCTGCGACGGTTAGAACGCCATGTTCGCCCATTGTGACCTCTTCGAGGTCTTTCGGGGCAGAGACCATAATAAAGACAACATCTAGTCCGGCGAGATCACTCGGACGGTCGACGACCTTTGCGCCCAGCGCAACGAGTGGCTCTGCTTTAGCGCGAGTTCTGTTGTACACAGTCACATCGTGACCAGCCTCAAGCAGGCGCGTAGCCAGCTGGAAGCCCATTCGACCAGCTCCGATCCAACCAATGGTTGGTTTAACGCTGATACTCATGGAGACTCCTTAGATCAGAGGACTTAATCGTGCAATCGATTGCAGGCTTTATTATCAACGGTTTTGAGGCACTCGTCAAGGCATTATTTGAACTATAAGGTTACGGTATGCGATCACGAACCACTCTGGCTGATGTCGCCAAGCGGGCTGGGGTCAATGTCAGCACCGTTTCTCGCTCCCTTAACCAAGAGACAGCGGGCCAGGTAAGTAAAGCCACAGTTAATAAGATCCGCAAAATTGCGGAAGATATGGCCTACACCCCAAATACCGTCGCTCGCGGGTTGCGTACCCGCAAGTCGATGACAATTGGGGTTATCGTCCCCGACCTGACCAACCCGATCTTCCCTCCGATCGTCCGTGGGGTCGATAGCGTCCTATTTTCACGGGGTTACTCAGCTCTAGTCGTCAATACTGATAACAATGCCGAAATTGAAAATGCCCTCTTTGACTCCCTTATGGAGCGCCAAGTCGATGGCCTGATCATTGCAACGGGCCACACGGAACGCAGCATGATTGCCAAGTATCACAACCAAGGAGTCAAAGCAGTACTTGTAAATCGAGAAGCCTCCGGAGTTCCATTCCCTTCTGTCATTGGGGATGATGCTGCAGGAATTACTGCTGCCTTAGAGCATTTGGCAAAACTTGGTCACAAGAAGGTTCTGCATTTGGCAGGACCGACCGTCCTTTCCACAGCGAGTGTTCGTAGTATCGCTTTTACAAATACCGCGAAACATTTAGGTATGAGCACGAAGATAATTAAGGCGACCGCTCTTTCGGTCTCAGCTGGTGAGATTGCCATGAATAAATTCTTGGATATGTATCCAAAGAGCGTGACCGCCGTAGTTGCTGGCAATGACCTGCTCGCCCTTGGTGTTTTCCATGCCCTGCGTAAACATGGACTGCGTGCCCCACAAGATATCTCTGTGATTGGTTTCAACAACATGCCCTTCTCGGAAGACTTTAGCCCTTCGCTTACAACTGTAAGCGCGCCTCACTTTGAAATGGGAGTGGAATCAGCCCGACTACTTATAAATCAAATCGAGGGCAAGATAACAAGCCCTAGAAAGATAACGCTTCCCGTAGCTCTAGTTGTACGCGAATCGACAGGACCAGTTCCCAAAAGATAGTGACTTGTACTCCAATACATATTACTGTTTTGAGATGAGAGATTCAGATATTCAATCGGCAATTGACCATTGGGCACCACGCTTTACGACTCAAGGGGTTGACCCAAATGACTTTCAGCGGGTCACCTCAACCTTAGAGAGTTGGGCGGACTGGTTGGATGCGTGGGTTGCTAACGGTGATATGCATGCCGAGTTAGCTGCTGAGGCAGAGCGAGCGGGCCATAAAGTTAGTGCCGGTAATGCCTGGAATCGCGCGGCGTTGAGCTATCACTTCGCAAAATTTGTCTGGGTTTTGGATATGACAAAACATAAGTTTGCAACCGAGAAATCTATAGCTGCATTGCTAAGAGCTCATAAGAATCTTGATCCTTCTGCTCGTCGTATCGAAATTCCTTTCGAAGGCCACCAATTAGTTGGAAATCTTCGAACTCCACAAGGAGTAAGTAATCCGCCGGTGGTCATCTTGCTTCCTGGCTTAGATTCCACGAAAGAAGAGTTTTTCAATTGGGAAAATGTCTTCTTGACTCGAGGTTTGGCAACTTTCTCTTTAGATGGTCCCGGGCAAGGGGAATCAGGGTTCTATTTTGCACTCCGCCCAAATTATGAAAGTGCGATCAAGGTCGCCATTGATACCCTCTTAACGATTAGAGAGGTAGATGCAACACGCTTAGGTATTGTTGGTGTGAGTATGGGTGGTTACTACGCGGCACGCAGTGCGGCGCACGATTCACGAATCAAAGCTGCTGTGACGGTAGGCGGCTCATATGACACGGGGAGTCGTTACGATGCACGCCCACCAATAAGTCGCGCCGCTTTTTACCAATATTCTGGTGCGCATAGCATTGACGAGGCGCGAGCGATAGCAGAGAGCATCACGCTCGAAGGTTGTCTTCACAATCTCAAACAACCGCTCTTGGTTATCTTTGGAAAGAAAGATCGACTTGTTCCATATCAGCATGCAGAGCGTGTCGTCGCAGAAGCCCGCAACGCAAAATTAGTCATGATCGACGATGGGAACCACGTTTGTAACAATTACCCATATTTGTACCATCCACTTGCTGGTGACTGGATGGTCGATCACCTCTAAATTTTCGAGGGAATTATCGGCAATAAGATCGAGGACGGATAATTAGCTCCGGTATACAGAGTGACTTGGTTCGCGAATATCTCCGTTGGCCGATCTAAAGGTTGATCATGTCTAAATGGACCACTTCCCTTCATGATTCGTCCACCCATTTCGACTGGTTCCAAACCATGATCGAAGTCGCAACCCTTTACTGTCAGCGCCAATCGATAGCCAGCCGGTAAAGCTAAGCAGGTCGACCAGATTTCAATATCTAGCTCGTAGATCTCCCCGGGAATCAACTCCTCTTTACCCGTGTGCTGATGAAACGGCGCCCACGGCTTTGACTTTGAAGCATCAAGCGCGCGATGCGAGGCACGCAACCAACCCTGTGACATTGGCGTCTTAGGGTCATTTGCCCCTTCAAAGAGAATTTCGTCTCCATGATCATCAAAAGCGCGCAGTGTTAAAAATAGGTCGGCATCGGAGGTAGAAGATGAAATCCAGAGTTTGGCACTCACGGGGCCAGTAATTTCCGTCTCCACAAGAACGGGAGCGCCGTAAAAAGTTATTCCTTCTCCCATCGCATCATATGTGAGGTCCTGTTGCTGCTGTGGAGCGGAATTATTGATAGACAAATTACTGAGCTCTAAATACTGCCGACTCCACTCGGTGCGAGCTAGAGGCCATTCATCTTCGCGGCGCAGTTTTACAGTTCCATCTACCTGGCGGATATTAAGAGAAACTGGTGGCTGGTTCTGCCAATCACCTTCACCTTTGAGATAGTAGTCAAAGAAACGCTTCTGCAAAGAGCGTCCATACTCCGTATAAAATCCAGACCAATGAGTTCCGTTGTGAACTTCTAACCACTTCTTCTCTGAACCAGTTGCAGCCCATGCGTATAAATTTCCGCGTTGGTGATTACCGAGACCTCCCCAATTCGCCGCTGAGAGGGTTGGAACTTGAATCTTTTCAGGTTGGCTTGAATGGAAAAAATGCCAGGCATCATCAAAGGGGTGTTCTAATATTTCTTTAGCCAAGTCGCATCTATTGGCAAATAATTCTTCATCGGATAAATCCAGGTCACCACATGCAAGTAAACCGCTCTCTGGATTCCTAAAACCTCTCGATCCCAAACCGTACTGAATGGTAGACATGCGCTGGTACCAATCAGGAAGGAAAGCATTGTGAATTCCGCCATGATGTGTCATGTCACGGTAGTAGTCATTTGCGCCCTCCCAAGGGCAGATAGCCGCTAAATGTGGCGGATTGAGTTCAGCAACTTGCCATTGATTTTTCGCATAGTAAGAGANCCCCGCCAATCCAACTTTTTGATTTGACCATTCCTGGGCGGCAATCCATTCAATGCAATCGTAATAGTCTTGTGCTTCACGCTTACTCCAGACATCTATAAAGCCGGGAGATCTACCTGCGCCGCGCGAATCAACTCGAACGGTGGCATAGCCAAATGCCGTCCAATGTTCTGGGTCCACTAGTTCCCAAGCCGCATACTTACCACTACTTCCTTCTAAATCTTTAGGATAGCGCGCGTTGAGGCGCTCCCATTGACGAGGGTACCCAGCTGCAAAAGTTAGCCCTTTGGCATAAGGGCCATAACTAGCGATAACAGGTAGCTTTTCGCCGTGCAGTGGTCGATAGATGTCAGCGCGCAAAACGAGACCATCATCCATGGTGATTGGGACATCCCAATCAATGAACATCCCATCGCGCTCTTCGGACTTCAAAGCGCCAGCAATTGGTTGCATTAGACACCACTCCCTTTAACTCGGATTGAGTCTCCCGCCTTTTGTGGGAGTCGCACCGAACCTAAAAACGCCGAGAAAACCAGAATAGCTAGAACAATGAATGCGAATGTAAATTGATCAGCACTTCCAAAGAGGGCCACGCCTAACTTGAGCGCTAATACCGCAATCGCGACCGCAAAGACTTGAGTAAGCTGTTGAATCATCGAGGCCAAGCTATTTGCTTGTTGCATTTCTGACTGATCAATATCTGCAAATGTGATCGTGTTGTAACACGTATAGCCCAGCGATCGAACTGAACCGCTGAAGAGCAAAAGGATCCAGATCAAGAGGAGTGGCGTTGAGACTTTAAGAATAGAGATAAGAATGATGCTTAGCCCCGACAGACTCGTTGCAATCATCAAGATATAGCGAAAAGGAAGATTTTTAAGCAGTGGCGTGGTGAGAGGTTTAAAGAAAAAATTGCCTAGAAAGAGAAAAAGAACAGCACTTCCAGCGCGCACCGGAGACCAACCAAATTTGTCCTGGAACATCAAAGGCAGCAAAAATGGAACGGCATTTATTCCGATTCTAAATGCCGCGCCCGCGGTATTTGCAAACCTGAAAGTTCTCATCCGTAACGCATCTAGACCAACCAAGGGTATGGGCACTTTAAGCATATGTCTGACGGTAGGTACTCCAAGAGCCAGACCGGTAATAAGAAGGAGAGATGTCGCCAAGGTATTCACCTTCGGATTGCCTAAGGCAGCAGCGCCAAAAACAAGGCAGCCTAATGAGATAGATGCGCCAACAAAGCCACTCCAGTCCAACTTTTGTGCACTCGTGAGAGCGCCTTTTGGAATCAATTTAATAGCAAGGAGTAGTTCGATGACTCCTATCGGAAGATTAATAGCGAAGATCCAAGGCCAAGAGAGGTGAGCAATGATCAAGCCAGAGAGCGCGGGTGCGATTATCGGCGCTGCTAAAGCTGGCCAGGTTAAATAGGATATTGCTCTAATCATGTGGGCCTTATCGGTCGCTCGCAAAACCACCAGTCGTCCTACTGGAACCATCATTGCGCCACCCGCACCTTGGATAACGCGCATAAAGGTGAGTTCAGTCAAAGTCGTACTGCCGGCACAGAGTAAAGAGGCGCCGGTAAAAACTACAATGCTTGTAAAGAGAACGGGTCTGGCTCCCCATTTTTCGACAAACCAAGCGCTTACCGGAATAAGTAGAACGACCGCTAATAAATAGGCAGTAGCGCAGATACCAACTTGACCAGAGAGAATATGGAACTGTCGCGCAATTGTCGGAGCAGCCGTAGGTATGACAGCCGCATCCAGATTTTCCATAAAGAGCAATCCTGCAACTAAGAATGCTACTGGTCCAACTTCCCACCGCTGTGAACTCTTTTTCACAGCCCTGCCTTCGCTAGCGCGCCTTGTAGAGATCGGCTATAGGCGCTGCTTGTAACGCTAGCTCCAGATACACCTTGAATCGAGGCTGAGTTCTGCTTAATTGCCTCTTTGCGCAGTATCGGTACTGAGACTTTTGCCAAAGTTATAGAGCGTGTATCGGAATTGGGTAGCACTAATGGAATCACATCAATGATGCGATGATTCTTCACAACAACTTCAACCTGCAAACTACTGTAAATCGTCTTTATAACTGGACCCTTGAAAATCTGCACGCCATTAACCACAGGTTTGGTTTTAGGGCTCTGCGTCAACCGCATAAGTGCAAAACCAACGATTGAAAATACCATGAGTCCTAGGAGGGCAAAAACCGCATATTTCTGGCGCATTTAGACCGCCAAAATGAATTTGCCAACAGCAGAGCGTTGCTCAAATATCTCATGTGCTTTCGCTGCCTGCGCCAATGGAAAGACCTCGGTCACATCAATTTTGATGGTTCCGTCCTGAACTAATTCCACCGAACGTCGTAAGCTCTCTGCCAAAATCTCTGGGCTGTGATCAGAAAGTGAACCATTGGAAATGCCGATGAATCCGATACACCTGCTTCTAAACCAGAGTGCTGATGGTAATTCTTGTGGAGCGCGAGAGATATTGCTGTAAGAAACTAATCTGCCAAATGGGGCAACGATCTCCAGAGAACGTTTCTGTACCGAACCCCCCACTGGATCTAGAACGACATCAGCTCCACGTCCGTCCGTTAGTTCCAGCACCCGCTCGGCAAAACTTTCATAATTCATGAGTTCGTCGTATCCATGTGCTTTTGCGTAAGTTTCCTTAGACATATCGCTAATTGTTCCCAAGAGGCGAGTGCCAGGAATCTTTTTGACGAGTTGCCCAACTATCGATCCCACACCACCTGATGCAGCATGAAGTAAAACTGTCTCTCCAATTCGGACTCTAGCGGCCCTTTCGACAACATTGAGAGCGAGAGGCACAGTTACCAGAACTCCAGCGGACTCTGGTTGTTGTGCAAAGCTCTCGGAAATTTTTTCGGTAAAACGTTCAAGAGCGGTAACGTATTCGGCATAAGCATGACCACGAGTAAATGAGGTGACAAAATCTCCCACCTTGAATACGGTGCATTCTGCCCCGACTTCGACAACTTGGCCACTGACTTCTACACCAATGATCATGGGAACTTTGCCGTCACCATCTCCAACTCGATTGCGGATATCGGTGAAATTGACGCCAATAAAGGCGGTCTTGATCAAAATTTCATTGGGCCCTGGTTTTGGGGTAGGGGCATCGGAATACTCTAAGCACTCTGGACCACCATAATTACTGATAACGACTGCCTTCATGGAGTACCTCCTTAAATCATTCTTTCACCAAAAACCCTTGAATGCAATCGTTTGCTGTGGCAAAATCGCGCCAAAGGGGTGAATCCATGGAAGCAGATATTGTCGTCGCAGGTGCTGGCCATAACAGTCTTATCACAGCGTGCTACTTAGCTAAGGCCGGTTTTAGCACGGTCCTGCTTGATGCTCGCTCTATTCCCGGTGGTGGGGCCGCGACCGAAGAATTGCTTGATCCAGGGTTTCTTATCGATACCTGTTCTACGGGCCACACCTTAATTCGCTCAAATCCATTGTTACTTAACGATGAGCTAGGGCTGATAAGCAAGTACGGATTGAAATATTTTGAGCCAGATCCAGTTGCACATGTGGCCTTCCCTGATGGAAAACAATTCACGATGTACCTTGATTTTGAGAAGACTATTGAAGAGATTGCCCGCTTCAACAAGAAAGATGCCGATGCCTACCGCCGTATGTCTAAAGAGTACGATGCAGTAAAGAGCATATTTACTGCTGCTAACTTCACTCCAGTTGGTTTTGGCCCATCACTTGATCAACGTCTCGCTGAACATCCACAAGGAAAGATTTGGGCTCGTCGCCGCGCTATGAGCGCTTGGGACATTATCAAGCTCGAATTTGAAGATAAACATATCCAAGCGTTCATGCTTTGGATGGCCTTTCAAACATTTGTCTGGTACGACCAACCTGGAACTGGGATGTTGGCTTATTCCATCTTCGCCCGCCAAGCGCGAAGTTGGTCTATCCCCGAGGGTGGATCAGGACGTTTGACTGCGGGACTAGTCGGATTCCTAGAAGAGCACGGTGGAAAGGTAATGTGCGACAAGGTCGTCTCTAACCTGATTATCGAAGCTGGTCGTTGCGTGGGCGTGAAAACATCCGATGGCGATGAATACCGAGCTAAAAAAGCAGTTCTCTCTACGGTTCATATAAAACACCTCATCGATATGGCTCCAAAAGAGTTGTGGCCGGAAGAGTTCCACTTTGGAGTGGAAACGTACAACGTAGGAATCTCGGGATTTGCTGCATATTTCACAACGAAGAGCCCGCCGGTTTTTGATACTGAATTAGGCCCGCGCAGTGCAGTATCTGCTGGAGCAGTCGGTTGGCCCGAAGATATGTTGCAATTGAGCCTCGATATAAAGCTGGGTCGACATATCACGAACGTACCTTGGATTTTGGTCGCTACTCCAACCCTGGTTGATCCAAACCGCGCACCTAATGGGGGCCATACGGTTAAATTTTTAAGTGCGCAAAGTTTTGCACTGCCGTCCGGATCTCCTGGTTGGGATGTTGTCAAACATGAAGTCGTGGACCGACAGTTGGCATACCTGCGTCAATTCATGCCATCGTTTACCGATGACATCATCATTTCCCGTTACGTTAAATCTCCGGAAGATATCTGGGCTACTAATCGCCATATGATCAATGGGGCATTTCACGGTGGAGATCGTGGGCCAGCTTTCAGCGGTCCGAATCGACCAGTTCCTGGATGGGCTTCGCACCGTATGCCAATACCTGGCTTGTATCAAACCGGTGGCACTACTCACCCTGGGGGATCAATTACTGGTGCGCCAGGACGTAACGCCGCCATCGTTATGTTGCAAGATCTGGGAGTAGATACCGCTGGAATTCTCTCCTAAATCAAACCAACACTTTCTAGATCTGCTCTCATCTCGCGCTTTTGCTCATCACTCATATCTACGAGTGGTGGGCGCACGCTTCCACCGGACATGCCCAGGAGTCCTGACCAATATTTAATGGCAGGAACAGGATTGATGCGATCGCTCTTCCAACGACCATGAAGCCATTTCTCGGTTAAATCTCTAATGGGTTGGATTTCTTGAGAGATTGCATGAGCTTTTACGAAATCACCAGCTAGAGCTGCAGTGGTGTACTCCAACATCGGTTGGCGCAATGCGGTTTGAATTAAGAATGGAGTAGAGGCGGACATATAAACCTTTTGGTCATGAAGCTGCATATTCTCCAACCAATCAGCTTCACTTGGCTCGCAGACCATGATTCTGTCGCCAACCTTAGCAAGCACCTCTAGGTAACGCTCGTGGCCATGGGCCATTTTAATTCCACATACATTTTCTACATCAGCCAGTTCATTGATGAGAGAAAGTGGAAGGCGGACCCCAGAATAACTTGTATCAAAGAGCCAGACCCCGATGTCAACAGCCTCTAAGACCTCTAGAAACCAACGTTTTAAACCCTCTTCGGATGCCTGCGGATATACAGGATTGATAACTACAACAAAGTCTGCGCCAGTCTCTTGAGCGTGACGAGTTAATTCAATGGTCTCTCGAGCGGAATGGGACCCAGTGTGAGCAAGGACTGGAACTCGACCACGGGTATTTTCGACAATTACCTCTACCGCGCGTTTACGTTCCGCCAAGGTCAGGGCCCAAAACTCACCCATAACTCCAGTGCAAAAAACCCCATCGATTTTCAAATCATCGACCAAGATATCGATATCGCTTCTTAATGCATCCTCGTCTAATTGATCGTCGATCGTGAAGGGAGTCGTCATAGCTGCCCACAAACCGTGGAAGGAAGAGCGAGCGGCTACCTTGGAATCTTCTCGTGCATAATCCATCTCTACCCCCTAGAAAGCCGAACTCAACCAGTCGGCGATTGCCGGCCGGGCTTTGTACCAAATATTGTTTACAATGTGAACGCCATCTTCAAAGAGCATCGTCGTGCTTGGGCCTTGTATCTCTTGCGCTATGAGTTCTGCCTTTGTTGCCGGCGACCATGGGTCGAGCCCACCAAAGACTTGCAAAACCGGAACTTTTACCTCTTTTAAAACTCCGGCAAGTGTTATGGATTCCATCATTGCCGCAGGGTCAACACCTAGGTATTGATACTGGCCTGTACTCGTTAGACGTTCCATACCCGCAAAACGACCTGCTGGAGAATACCAACTTGAAACTGAAACCAGCGCTTTGATGCGCTTATCAATGGCGGCAGCCCTAAACGAGAAGAGTCCTCCATAGGAAATTCCACACATCGCTAAACGATCCTTATCGAAATCAGCCCGCCGAACTAAGGAATCAATCATGGCAACAATCGCTTTTTCATAATCGGGACGCATTTTCATCGTAAGGCTAACTTCACCTTGACCTGGACCATCAAAGGCTGCGATCGCCATCCCGCGCCGTAAAATATGTTGTCCCAGATCGTAAAGCTCTTCTTTGGTCGAATCTGCTCCCGGAACCAGAAGAACAAGTGGAGGATTATCCACGCCCACAGGCTTTTGAAGGTAGCCATTTAAAGTAGTACCTTCAAAAGGAACCTGCAAAATTTCCATCGCGGGTTGCAGTAATGGGGCTGCCTTCGCCCATACTTCTCCCATTGCTTTCAATCCTGCTTTAAATTGCAGTTGATCGTGGGTAAACATGAAGGTAGCCCAGTGGTAAATGAGGCCAGCACGTATATAGGCATCTCCTGCAGTTATTGTATTTCCAGCTGCGAGCGCGCGATCCCCACGTGCTTCATGTTCCGCAGCTAGCGCACTCCATTTCGAGCACCACTGCTCATAATCTGTAATTTCATTCTTGAGTTTTTCAAACTCCCAAGGTGAAACAGAATTGGACAAAATGCGCCAAGTAAATCGTCGGTACATCGACTCCAGACGTTCATCGTCAACCGCTGGATCTCCTGTTTTCATTATTCAACTCCATCTCTAAATTTATTACCTTCATACAAACCTATTTTCATCGTCATTAGAGCGCTGGTCCCATTACCGTGAGTAAGAGTCAAAGCATCACGAACAAGTTTTTCAATGGGGAAATTCTCCATAATGCCTCGCCCGCCAAAGAGGAAGAGAGCTTTTTGAGTTACTTCTATCGCGGTATCTGCCGCCATCACCCTAATTTGCCAACTCTCCGACTCGTGGAATGCCGGATCATAAGAGTAGCGCCAGGCCACACTAATGAGGTGGCTCCGGGTTGCTTCGATGAGAGTTTTCATACGTCCCAAATCATGAGCAACCAATTGATGCTTGTAAATTTCTTGACCACCCTGAACTCTTTCGGTGCACCACTGCAGAGCGATTTCGTAGGCTTCCCGAGCAACACCAAGACACATTCCCGCATTAGTAATATTTGCAGCGATCAAACCTCGTTCACTCGCCGCGTACCCTTCGCCAACTTTGGTGATTGCGTATTCCTCGGGGATTCGTACATCCTTGAAAGTGATATCGGCTTGAGGTGACCCACGTTGACCTAATTTGCGCCAAAGCGGGCCCGTCGAAATGCCTGGAGTGGATGTAGGGACTGCAAACATCGTGCAACCATCAACGACCCCTCTACTCGGGTCAGTGCGGGCCAGAACGAAATAGAGGGTAGCAATTCCACCATTTGTAATCATATATTTCTCGCCGTTAAGCACCCATTGATCACCATCTTTGACTGCCCTCAGCATCGCCCCGGCTCCTGGGGCATCAAAAGGTACGGAGTTATCGCTTCCCGCATCGGTTTCAGTACTTGCACTTGCGGGTACAAATTTCTCATCGTGCGCAATACCATCAACGACCATCTGGCGAATTGAATCGGGTAGTCGAGGTATCAAACGGGCAAATCTCCAATAATGCCGGAAGAAATAGCCAACCGAGACATCCCCGGCAGCTAATTCACAAACGACGAGGGCCTGTGTCACCATATCAGCATCAATACCACCCAGTTCAACTGGCAAAGGGATTGATTTAAGTCCTAACGCACTACCCTCACGCAGCAGTTCATAGGGAAAGGTAATTTCTGATTGTAAATTGTCGAACTTACCGACCGCTGGTCGAATAACTCGCTCCACGTAATCTCTTGTTGCGCGGATGAGTTCCTGTTGTTGCGGAGTTAGTTCAAGCATCTTCCTGTTGGGTACTTCCACCCAGATAAAGAACCTTCATTTGGGGGTTCTCTAGGATCTCTTTGCCTGTGCCGGTAAGTCTGACTCGCCCCGCTTCTAGAACTACTCCATGCGTGGCAAGTCCTAAGCCTGCCCGTACATTTTGCTCTACGAGCAATACGGTACGACCTTGTTCGCGCATCTGACGGACATAGCCATACATTGCAGCGGCAGCTTTTGGTTCAAGTCCCATCGATGGTTCATCGAGCACAACTAGCGCTGGATCCAACATCAACGCACGGGCAAATTCGACAGTACGTTGTTGCCCACCAGAGAGGGAACCGGCCTTATCCTTCAAGCGATCCTTCACCATTGGGAATTGATCCAGTATCTCATTGAAACGTTGTTGCACAATCTTCTGATCGTTAATCAAAAAGGCACCGAGTTCAATATTTTCGCGAACCGTTAGATCGGGGAACAAGCTACGTGCTTGCATAACTTGAACGATTCCACCTTTAAGAATTGCTTGTGGAGATTTTCCGGCGATTGATTCGCCCTGAAAAGTAACGCTACCTAAGCGAGGAGCTAACAGCCCACTCACAACCTTCAGCAGTGTCGATTTTCCAGCACCATTAGGGCCAACTACACAGGTGATAGAGCCTTTTTCAACAGTTAGGTCAACGCCACGAAGAATGTCGCCCCCGCCGTAACCTGCAAAAACTCCACTAAGGGTAAGCACCTTAATTAACCTCCGTCATATCTGTACCCAAGTACGCCTCGAGAACCGCTGGGTCATTGCGAACAATCTCTGGTTTGCCTTCAATAAGTGCGCTTCCCTGGTGCATAACAGAGACTTGATCGCAGATTCCCATGACGAATTCCATATCGTGTTCAACGATAATAAATGTAACTCCGGTCTTGTTTAACTCCTTGATCCGTCCACCCAAGTGTTTTAACAAGGTGGGATTAACTCCACCGGCCGGCTCATCGAGCAACATCACCTTAGGTTCAGCCACCATGATGAAGGCAAACTCCAGCAACTTTTGTTGGCCGTATGACAAGCTACCTGCAGGTTCGCGAGAAAGCTTGGTTAACCCAACGAAATCTAGACTTTCAAGTGCTCTTGCGCGTTCATCCGGTTGAGACCATTGACGCATCTGAGCAACAAGCCCCTTACGTTGCGCCGCAATATGAACATTCTCAATCACGGTCAAGCGAGGAAAGATCCGCGTCAACTGGAAAGTGCGCCCGATGCCTGCGGCAAACACTTCATCAGGTGTGGAATTCGTAATATCTTTACCTCTGAAAGTTACCTTGCCAGAATCTGGAGTTTCATAACCTGTCATAACGTTAAATAGCGTCGTTTTGCCCGAACCATTAGGTCCGATCAAACCGTTAATAGCTCCCTCTTGGAAATTCATGGTGCAGTTCCTAAGCGCCTGAATTCCACCGTAATTCTTAACTATGCCTTCTACTCCTAGAAGTGTCATTTGTGAGCNCCCGCCTCTGCTGGACCCTCTAATTCGGAGTCAAGTATTCGTTGTTCCTTACGGACTACATGTGATCTCCATTTATCGGAGATTGCTGGAACCACACCGCCTGGTAGTAAGCGCAAGATCAGAATGAAGAGAGCTCCATATACGATCAAGAAGACGTTTGCTCCACCAAATGTGATCAAGAAATACTGCTGAGCGCCAGAGATAATCAGCGCTCCAAGTGATGGTCCTAATATCGTCCCAAGCCCACCAGCGAAGGCCATGATCGAAAGTTCAAGGTCGAACGCTGGATCGAAGGAGAATTGTGGGTAAACAGACCCTACGAACATTGCATACATGCATCCAGCGGCGCCTAGGAAGATAGCCGAGATAACAAATGCTGTGAGCTTTGAATTTCGGGTATTGATTCCCAGGCTACGAGCGCGATCTTCATCATCGCGGATGGCCAGCAAACTTAGCCCGAACTTCGATCGGCGAATCATAAATGAGGAAATAATCGCAACAATCGCTAAGAAAAGTCCTACGTAATAATAAGGGAGGTTAAAGATAGATCCATCCCAAGGTGGTTGTGAAACTTCAAGACCCTGTGATCCGCCAGTCCAGCCACGTAGGTTATAAGCGAAGAGCTGGAAGATAAACATCAGCGCGATAGTCAGAACAATAAAGGTGTGCTTGCGAACCCGGAGAACAATTAGACCAATGGGAATTGCCGCCAAACCAGCCAAGAACATCGAAACAGGGATGAGAAGGAAGGTCTCCCACCCTGGTGGAATCTGCCAGTACGAAGCCAGCATTGCTGTTGCATACTGTCCAATGCCGAAGAAGACTGCATGACCGAGTGCGATGTAGCCGGTATATCCAGAGAAGATATTCCATCCAGTCACTGCCATTAAGAAAATCATGGCAAATACGCCAATAGTCGAAATTGTTGGGTTATTGAAAACCAAGGGGAAAAGAACTAACACCAAGAATCCCACGGCGAGCGCTCCAAAACGAATGACTTTTGGCACCTCGTAGGATGGCGGGGTCGGGCGTTGGCTGATCGTCGTATCGGTACTCACTGAGCTCGTACTCCTTTTTTACCAAATAGACCTTGAGGTCTGACCAATAGAACAACCATTAAAATCATGTAGAAAGCAGTTGAACCCCAAACTGGAGACCAGACAACTGCCACCACATCTTGAATCACCAACATGAAGATGGCCGCGACTAGTGCACCACCTACGCTGCCAAAACCACCCAGAATTACGATTACTAAGAGCCGAGAAATGATGTCGTACGAGCTAGATGCGTTGAAAGCATTGGTTGTTCCAAAGATCATTCCACCAATTGCGGCTAGACCAATACCAATACCTAAGGTGATCATCGAGACTCGATCGGTATCTATTCCAACTAGACGAGCAGCAACCGGGTTTTGCATTGAAGCGCGCAATGAGCGTCCGAATTTGGTGCGATAGGTAACTAAATATAAACAGCTGAGTAAAAATGCACTCAGCAAGAATGAGAGGACATAAATCAAGGGAAAATTGAGTTTTCCGATACGTAGCGAATTGTTGATGTACGAAGCATGGATCTGTACAAAACCACTGTTATAACAAATATCCAGTATGCCTTCAATCAAGGTGGCAACTGCAAACATTGTTAGCAGCGACATCACGACTTTATTTGTCTTAATCGGTTTAATTAAGAAAACATAAATGACCATACCCAAAGCGGTCATCAAAGGAGTCGTGAAGATCAACGAGACAAATGGATCAATATGGAAATGTGTGGTAATTGAGTAGCTGAGATAAGCGCCTAAAACAATAAGAGCGCCGATTGCAAAATTCACGATATCCATTACGCCAAAGACCAGCGTAAGTCCTGCCGCCATCAAGGCGTAAAATCCGCCGACGAGCACTCCTTCGATAATTGCCTGTAAAACTAACACGCTGGTACGCCTCCCAATGTTGGTATCTCGCTATTTAGTAAAACAGGGCGGACTTTAGAGCCCGCCCTGTTTCGGCAATTACTACTTACATACCTGGTGTAGTTCCCCAAGCCGGACGTAGCGTCTCGATTGGTGAAACCTTGTCAGGACCTCCTAGAGGCAATACAGGAACGTATTGACCCTTCTGCCATTGGAAGACATAAGGAGCGGCGCCAGAATTTTCGCCATCTGGAGCGAACTGAACTGGGCCTTGAACACTCGTGAACTTAGCTCCAGAGTGTAAGTACGCCTGCAATTTAACGTTGCTGGTTGAACCAACCTTGTTAACTGCTTGAGCGAGAACCTGGCCTGCAGCAAACGCCTCTGGCACGTCGGCATTGATTGAGTTGATATCTCCACCATAGGTCTTGATATATAGGGCAACCATGTCCTTGTTACCAGGGTAGTTCGATGTTGGAATCCACGTATTTGGAACCATGATTCCTTCAGTGTTAGTAATACCCACGCTCTTTGTGAAGTCAGCGCCCTGATCAGGACCTGAAGCCAAGATGAGCTGTTCTGGGTTGTACTTAGCCTGGATGAAGTTTTGGATCATTGAATAACCATCAGGTGGCATGGTTCCCAAAATCGCGATCTTTGCACCTGAAGCGGCTACAGCTGATGCGATAGGTGAGAAGTCTGTTGTCTCTGCTGGGTAAACCTTGTAAACGGCTTCGGTGAAGCCCTTCGCGTCAAGGTATTTCTTAGCAAAGTCCACCATTGGTTGAATAAATGGATCATCCATCGTTGCGTATGCAATTGGCTGTGGCTTCTGTGTTGCAGCCAACCACTTTGCATATGTAACAAGCTGATATGTAGCTGATGCAGAAACGTCAAAGACGTTCTTCAGGCCACGTGAGAAGACGGATGGTCCGCCGCCGATACCTTCAAGCATTACATAGTGATAACGATTTGCAATGTCAGAGGCTGGCTTGGTCAACTTGGTTGAGTAGGGTCCGAGGACAAAATCAACCTTGTCTGAAGTAATGAATTTTTGATAGTTGGTTACAACTTGAGTAGGACTAGAAGCATCTGAAAGGAATTTCAAGACGACTGGGCGTCCAAGAATTCCGCCGTGTGCGTTCTGCCAGGTGGCCCAAATTTTGTAACCTTGTTGGGTTGCTTTTCCGTCGCCGGAGAAGTCGCCAGATAGTGAAACAGAGATACCGATTGTTATCGGCTTTGGAGCGGCATTGGCGTTAGGAACTGCAAGGCCCGTAACTGACAATGCCACAGCGCTAAGAGCTGCGCCGAGTTGAACTTTGTGTCGGCTGGCTACGCTGCCGAACCTAGAAATGTGCATTCTCTTCCTCTCGGTTAGTCACGATGTGCTTCCTGGTAATGTCCGCAATCGTTTGCAGAAAGTTATACCCGTCATCTACCTAAGTCAATGACTTTCTATGATTTTAATTACAACGTTTTGGTTGCGCTTAGAGGAGGACGATCGGGCGGATTACCTGCTTTGATTCCAAGGCGGCAAAGGCCTCATCGATCTGATCCAGGCTGTACTGGAAAGTGGTGAGCGGCTCGGTTTTGATAGCGCCAGAGGCCATCAGCGCGATGGTCGCGGGATAGCAATTTGGGCTGGACCGGACTCCCAAGAGGTCGATCTCATCGAGCGCGAGCAGGTCGATGGGAAGGTTTGCTGTTTTGCCGCCCGTTAAACCGAGCATGGCGATCTTGCCGCCACGGCGAGTTGAGCGAAAGAGCTGTTCAACAACATCGGGGTTACCGCTGCAATCGAAGACGTAATCAACCCCACGCCCATTGGTCAGGCGCCTAATTTCTACTATTGGATCGCTCTTTTCATAATCTACAACCGAATCACAACCGAGCTCTAATGCCGTTTCGAGCCTAGCTCCTCGTCCAACAACTATTACTTGCGTAGCCCCAGCAGCGCGAGCCACCTGCAACATTAAGAGTCCAAGCAAGCCTGGGCCAAAAACGGCGACGGTCGAACCTGGTCGAATATCCGCGCGCCGACCAGCGTGGACAGTCAGCGCCGCTTGATTCACCAGCGCTCCAGCTAGATCCGAAACCGAATCGGGAATCTTATGGACTGCGACGGCAGGGCGAGCCGCAAATTCTGCAAGCGCCCCTGGCGCGGTATGCCCATAAAGTTTGAATCCTGGATCGCGAACTCGTTCGCATAAGTTGTAACGACCTTGGCGACACATTGAACAAGCAGAACATCCTGCATGGTTCTCTGCAACGACTCTATCTCCGACAGCAAGTCCACTCTTTTCGGTCCCTGCACCCATCTTTACGATGGTCCCCGACCATTCATGCCCCAAGATGAAGGGCATGCTGGGAGGCCATGTCCCCTTGAATCCACCGTTAACAATCTTCAGATCGGTGCCACACATTCCGCAGGCATTTACCCGACAGAGAACTTCTCCATATTCAAGATCCGGAATAGGAACATCAATAACCGAAAGTGAACCGAAATCCGCTAGAACAGCAGCCCGCATGGTCTTTGCGTCAGTCATTAGTGTGAAACCTTTCCCAGTGCATCCCAAACTTCCTTAGCCCGACGGACAATGTGATCTGCCACTTCTTCGGCAATCTCTTCAGAACGTGCCACCGTGGCTGTCTCTGGGTGGCCATACCAACCCGTCGGAGCAACATCATGGAAATCTCGCATGATTGGATAAACATCGCGGCGGCGGAATAGTTCGTGAGCTTCATCGCCCGCTTCCCGATCACTTGGTTCGGCCAGACTTTCCAAGTGCACCAGTGAGGCGTCATATGCAAGAACCGCAGAGGTTTCCATCGCACCTGAGTGGGTAAATTCCATCTCATCAGGATGGAGTGAATTTGTGATGATGTGAGATTCGCCCACAACCACTTGGACTCCGTGCACCATTTGTGCCCGGTCCGCGGCAATGCGCATCGTCGCAGAATTTCCTTCATGCCAATTCACTACCAAGATCCGATTAGCACCGGCATCTTTGAGTCCTTCGCAGATATCTACAAAGACATTAATCATGGTTTCAGGTTTTAGAGTCAACGACCCAGCCCAACCGCCGTGATAGTGCGCTATTCCAACCGAGCCAAGTGTTACGACAATTGTGTCCAAACGCTCTGCAACGCGTTCGCCTATCGAGAGCGCTGCAAACAAATCAGTGCCGAGCGGTAAGTGACTTCCATGTTGTTCAATACTTCCAGCAACAACAACGGCGATCCCGCTCTTCTTCATGAGTTCGGCAGCTACTGGCTGCGAAATTCTCTCGAGCTGACGTTCTGGGTGACGTGGCATTTTTACTACCCTCCGTATCCGGTTGACTTCTTATTAGCCAACGCAACTTTGTGCCCTGTAACTGGTGTAGTCCATGTTTCGGTAACTACATCGAGCAAACTAGGTTTAGCACTTGTGAGAACTCGTTTCATGGCCGCGGACAATTCTCCAGGATTTGTGACTCTTTCTGCTTCGAAGCCAAAACCTTTAGCCACAGCGCTGAAGTTGATGTCGGCAAAATCGCTACCTTGATCACTGGTGCCGAAGTTCAAATGACCATACCAACGAATCCAACCCAAGTCTGCGTTATTCAAAACGATGACGGTGATGGGTAAATTCAATTCGAGAATGCTGGCAAATTCACCAATCGAATATCCCAGCGCTCCATCTCCCGTTAATACAACGGTTCGTCTACCGGGGTTTGCAATAGCAACCCCAATAGCGGCAGGTACTGAATAACCTAGTCCAGCTAGACCGCGAGGCATAAAAACCTTTTTACCGGGCGATATCTGCTCGTAGTAGACCCCAGCCCATCCGCTCGACAAACTAGCATCACAAACAATTAAATCGTCAGCGTTCAATTGGGCCTGAAGTTCCCCAAGTACGCGCTGTGGCAAAATTGGTGTGACACCACTGTTTCGCTCAGCAGTACGGGCAACGTTCCACTCATTTTTGAATTTTTCAATTTCTAATTTCCACTCGGGACGGGAAACTGTTGCAGTGGCCTGCGCAAGCGCCTTTAGGCCACTTCGGGCATCCGCAAAAATCCCAACGACATTTTCAAAAGAGCGACCGATCTCTGCAGGATCTATATCTATTTGAATAATTGTCTGATCTTTCCGTGGGAGAGACCAGGCGAAGGTTGGTCCGCTACCCGCTTTAGTTCCTAGGAATACGACAACATCAGCGGACTCAAGAGCCGCGCGTGCCGCTGGAGTTCCCATTTGACCCACCACGCCAACAGCCAGCGGATGGTTCTCGGCAATGAGACCTTTACCAGATAGTGAAGTTGCGACTGCGCACGTCTGGCTATCTGCAAATTCTGCAATTTCTGCAATTGCTCCAGAGATAAGTGCGCCCCCGCCAGCAACGATCAATGGACGTTTTGCAGTGCTAAAGATTTTGGCCGCTGCTTGTACATCTTCAGGATCGGGCGCGGTGCGAAAGGCTGGATAGCTACCAAACCGAGAGATTGCTTCCTTTGGTTGCAGTAGTTCTAACATCTCTGAGGGTAATTTTGAGTCGAGAATATCTTGCGGTAAAAAGAGGACTGTCGGGCCGGGTCGACCAGTGGTGGCTTGCTGGAAAGCTTGGCGAACCAGAGCTGGCATTGCTTGCAAACTAGGGACGGTGGCATACCACTTTGAAACGGGCGCTAAGAGATTAACTTGATCCATAGCCTGAGATGCGGCTGAACGATATTGGTGCAGAGTTAGATTCGCAGGAAGTGCGCTGACAAGGGCAACTATTGGAATCGATGCACCAAACGCTTCTCCCAATCCAGCCGGTAAATTTGCCGCTCCAGGTCCCACGGTTGCATCACATACTCCGACTTTGCCAGTGGCTCGTGCATATCCATCCGCTGCATACACGCCAGTCCGCTCATCACGAACTAAAACGTGGCTAATTTCCGAGCGTTGGTCGATGCCGTCGTAGAGTGCATAGGTTTGGCCGCCAGGAAGTCCAAAAACATATTTAACGCCGTGGTCAACAAGTAATGCCGTGAGCAGCGCGCCTCCATGTGCGTGATTGATCTCCACGTTCTGACGCTCCTCTTTGTGCAATCGATTGCACTCAGTTTAGGGGGGATTACCGCTAAGTCAAGGGTTTTCTTAGAAATGGACCGACAGTGGTGGAAAATTTCCCAATCTATATTGAAGGTGATCTCCAGAATTTAGCGCAATGGGTGGAACTATCGACCCAACGATGAGAAATTCACCACTCTTTATACCTCCTGATAGTTCCCCGACTACGTCAGCGCAGTGAGTGACGAGATCTGGAATCTTGCCGATCAGCTCTTCAAGCTCTGTAACTACAACTTCACTGCCATCTGGCATAACAACCTGCGCGACTAGTCCGCTTATGTCCCCAGCGCTTCTCGATTCATCTTGAGCTCCTAGTATGTAATGTCTTTGAAATATATCTGAGGCTAATATTTTTGCCGGATCCGTGGGAGCAAACTCAAGATCAGCCAATTCAATGGCGGGACCGATTGCAAAAACTGAATCCATGACAAAGCTTTGGCTCGCCCCGCGTGGAATATCCCGTCCAAAGTACAAAGCTATCTCGGTCTCTCCAACCGGCTTAACCCAATTGCTTATGTCAACAGTTGCACCATTTGTTAAGGCTCGCTCCGCTAATAGATAGCCAGTTAAAGGGGCATCAATCTCCAGATTGTGCAGACCCATAGGTGAACCAAAGCCCAGCTTCCAGCCAACTTGCTTGTTACGAGCACCCAAGTCAAAGATCAGTTTACTTTTAAGGGCGGCATATCCCGAGGTGAGACGAGGATCTTCTCGCCACTTACTGGTGATGATTGTCGCGATCCGCTTCGTAGCCCGAGTCTTCAAGTGAGCCCGCTCCACTCCATCCCCATGCAAGAACGGCATCATGGTCAGAAGTATTCTTGAATCCATGCCAATGTCCGCGGGGTATTAATACGAAGTCACCTTTATGGGCCGCTCGTTCACCATCATTTGTGTACATGATTCCATCACCCTCAATCACGATCCAAAATTCTTCGCAATTGGCATGTCTATGACGGTCGTGCATCGCACCTGGAGGCATAACGGTCCAACCAACCAACAGATTATCAGAGCCCGCCTTTGCCTTATCGATTGCAAACTGCACTTGCATATTGATCCAGCCCTCATCTCGGCGTAGACCTTCGACGATTGGAACATCCTTGAGGTTAGCAACATATAGATCTGGCTTCATGACGTGATTCCTCCCATGCGTAGATAAGCTTCATGTGCAACAACAAAGTCCTGATGGCCCAACCCCATACCGCGGCAAATATTCATAATGTCGTTTGCTGACGAAGCAATGGGAAGCGCCATGCTTAATCTGCGTCCCTGTTCGAGAACCAAAGTCATGTCTTTCTGTTGCACCGCGACATCCGCTAAAGGTTTAGCAGGCATTTTGCCTTCCAAGATAAATGGCCCTCGATATCCCAAGACGGGAGAGGCAGCAACGCTATTTAGAATTGCATTCACCATCACTTCGCGATCAACTCCACCTTTCTCGGCAAGGGCAACCGCTTCACCAAATGCAATCACCTCAATCATGAGAAGAGCATTTATAGAAAGTTTCGCTTGGGTTGCCAATCCGCTGCTACCTATATAGGTAGCCTTTGCTCCAATATCAAGAAGAACTTTTTCGATACGGGGGAAAACTTCCTGATCTCCGCCGATCATAAGGGATGCTTTTCCTTGCGCAATGGTTATCGGGCTTCCAGATATCGGTGCATCAACCATCGTCTTACCTGCAGACTTAAAAGCTGAGTGAACTTCGCGGCTCACTTCGGGTTCAATGGTGCTCATATCTAAATAAACAGCGGTATCCGCTATTCCATGAATGACGCCATCATCACCTAAGGCGATCTCCTTGACCGCGGCCCCATTTGTAACGATTGAAAATATGAAATCAGAGGTACTGGCTATCGATGCTGGGCAGTCGCCAGTTTTCATGCCAAGTGATTTCAGTTCGGCATCCTTGCCCGGTGACCGATTCCACCCAGTGACTTCATGACCGGCGGCGATAAGTCGCGGGACAATTACTTGGCCCATATCGCCAAGTCCTAAAAATCCAATGTGAGCCATTGCGGGAACATAACAGGGTAATTGCCCCCTGGGTAGGGCTTCCCAATTTTGCCAATTTCGTATAAATTCCAACCCCGCAATCGATTGCAAGGATGGCTTCTCATGGATGAGTACATAGCTTCAGCGAAAGCCCACTGGGCACCACGTTTTACCGCCAATGGAGTTCCCGCTGTTGATTTTGAGCGAGTTACCAAAGATCTGCAGTCTTGGGATGAATGGTGTGCTGCATTCTCCAAAGGGGCAGAACTCTATGAAGAGTTAGGAGCTGCCGCTTTAGCGAAGAAGCATCACAAATCTGCTGGCGCGCACTACAGCACCGCCGCCGCCTTTTATCATTTTGCAAAGTTCGTCTTCGTTCGACATTACGAGGAGATGAAGGTTGCGCACATGAACGCGGTTCGTTGCCGAAATATCGCAATTAAGTACATCGAATTCCCTGGCGAACGGATTGAGATTCCATTCGAAGGTGCCAAGATGGTTGGAATTTTACGTAAGCCTAACGGCGAAGGCCCTTTTCCGATCGTGATTTTGGTTCCAGGTTTAGATTCAACTAAAGAAGAATTTCTGCCAACCGAAAACTTATTTCTGGAACGCGGGATGGCTATTTTAAGCATTGACGGCCCAGGTCAGGGTGAAGCGGAGTACGACCTACCGATTCGCGCAGATTGGGAAGTACCAGGAAGGGCAATCGTCGACTACCTAGAAACACGTTCTGATGTTGATCCAGAAAAGATCGCAGTCTGGGGTGTGAGCCTGGGTGGGTATTACGCACCTCGCTTTGCTTCTGGAGATCCTCGTATTAAGGCTTGCGTATCACTCTGCGGTCCGTACAACCTAGGAAAGATTTGGGATCAACTTCCAGATCTCACGCGTGAAACCTATACAGTGCGCTCTTTCTCTAAAAATCAGGAAGAGGCTCAAAAGCATGCGCTCAACCTCACCAATGAGGGGCGCTTTGATTTAATCAAGTGTCCAACCTTGATCGTCGCTGGAAAGGTTGATCGCCTCTTTCCTTGGCAAGATGCAGTAAAAGTTCACGAAGCGACAAAATCTGTTAGTGAGTTATTGCTTCTAGAGCGAGGCAATCATGGGTGCGCCAATGTCCCCAATGAACATCGCTACTTCACCGCCGATTGGATGGCAGAGAAGTTAGGGCTTGCTGCCAATCTCTAAAACGCTATTTATTAACCAGACCTGCAGTTGTCTCGCCCATGTAGGTCTGGTGGTCAATGTTGAGGATTCTGATCCAACTCTGCTGGCCGAAGGTGAGCGCAATAAAGCAGCCCAATTCAACAATTTCAGGTTCACTGAAGTGCGAATGCAGCCGGGCCCAAAAGGCATCGTCTAAATCTAACCGCCAAGCGATTGCTTCCGCATAGGCAAGAGCGGCCTTCTGGCGATCATCGTATTTATCTGAAGCTTCAAAGTTAAGTAGGTCGTCGTACTTCATTTCCAGCAGACCCTCGGTTGATGCTTTCTCGCTCCGCTGGTTTCCACAGAATTCGCACTTCACGGTGCGCGAGATGTAAACCCGGCACAACTCTTTGATCGAATGTTCGCAGACCCCATGGTAAAAAATATCTTGCCAGCTATTTGCAAAAGCCCAGAAGGCATTTGGCGCATGGGCTCGTATGGCGCTGCTCTCTGGCCTTGGAGTGCCTTCAGTGGCGCAGCGTTGCATTTCTGCCTGCATTGGAGCGTCCATCTTTTCATATGGATAAAAAGAGATTCTCTGCTTGTTCTCCATGGCGCTCTCCTATTTTAGATATCGGTCTAAGTAAGAAATTACATTATTTATTGCTGACTTCTGTACTTCATCCACTTCTATTATGCCTGTTTCGTTCTTAACCGGGAAGATATATCCGTGTAATGGGTGATCATAACTAACCCACTCCGCATCTTTCTTAGCTTCCGCCAATAGCTCGTAACTCACTCTAAAAATTCCTTGCAAAGGATCTTCATCGCGACCCATCACCAGCATAGGAATATCGATCTCTGCAACCCGGCTCTTTGCCAGCGTTTCATCAATTCTAGTGCGCACATACTGAGGATTGCTCATCACCATCTCTTCTATATCTCGCAAACCAGATTGCGGATTAACTTTGACAGTACTATCTGGATTGAGGGCTAAGAATTCGTGGTTTGCAGGTTCGCAGGCGACTCCCGCCTTTACGACTCCGGCATATTGCGATGCAATCTTAAAAAGCATCTCTCCTGCGTGACTTACGCCGACATGGCCACAGCGTTCGCTATCAATTCTAAGATCTGCTTTTACATTCTCGATAATTGAAATCTCGTCTTCGTACTCTAACGGAGAACGATTCATCAACTGCATTCCCTGCCGTACATCTACCTTGAGAGCACCGCCGTTGTGATACCCCAGTTCGACCTCGGCACGGTACCTTCCCCAAGCACAGGCATAACCCGCTTCTAATAAGCGATCCATAATGTAGCTAAAGCGTTCTATTCGATCTTCCAGCCACTCAAAGCCAACACCGCCATTGCCATACGCAAGAAAAATAAATGGGAATGGTCCAGATCCTTCTGGCACGCGCATTACATATGGTACGTATAACCCATCCATGGTTCGCGCTAGAAAATATTCGGCAGGGATTGATGAACCCTCTATTTCAACTACTTTGATCGGCATCTGGGGGTCGAAAGCATGAGGCATCTGGGAAGGCTACTTTATTTAATTTGTTCTTACTAGTGTGCCGATATCGGCTAGCACGTCATCAAGTTCATTAGTTGGGAGGTACTTATTACGCAGATCAATCAGGGTCCGCAGTGAGGGCAGATCCATCTGCCCACCTCGCACTAAACCATGTGTTGGATCGATCAAGGTGTAGTAATGCTCGAGCGCTAGCTCCTCCGCAAGTTGCAGATTCTTCTGGGCAATTTCGATGATAAGTGCGGCATGTTGACCACCCAATACTTCACGAACGACGAGATCTAATACTTCCCTCAACATAAGCTCGACAGGTGAAGGTTCGCCGATGACCGAAAGAACGGTGCCAATATAGGGACCGATCGTCGAAATATCTGCGATCTTTCGTGCTCCTTGCGAAATAGCCTTGATTTCATTTCCCGCATTAAGGATTGTGGAATCTACTTTTCCCGCAACAAGGTCAACTCGTCTCTTGGGAGTTGAACCAAGGAGATCGATGGAATAACTTTCACGGGCAATTCCTTGTTGCGCAAGCAGTTCAAATCCGACAAAGGCGAAACCGGAGGTGGGGACATCGACCCCCAGGGTAGAAGGCGTTAATACCAGGTTGGGTGCATAACAGAGTGAGAGTCCAAGTCCCCGATCTATCGCTCCAATAATTCTTACATCAAGTTTTCGCGCCAATGGATTTTTGCTCAAATAGCGATAGGCCAGGACATTATCAGGACTTGTGATTAGTACATCTATTGCTGAGCTCTCAAGCATTTCAAAAGCGGCCGGGGATGAAGGTACCGAGATCTCATCGACTCGAATCCCGGAGTCCGCTAGATAGCCTCTGTTATGAGCAATCTCAATCAAAATAGATCTGGTGAAGGTTCCAACTCCGATTGAGTTCATAAAAGTGATAGTAACCTGATTTGTATTTGAAATCTGGAGCTTCGGATTGTGGCTCCATAAACCAATTAATGTGGAACGAAGATATGGCTGGATAAGGGATAATAGCGAAGTGAAACTCCCATTCCAGATCCGCATACTGCTATTTGGAGTATTGCTCTCCGCAGTAGGAAATGGCTTGGTCTTCTCCTTCCTCTTTATCTACCTTCATGAGGTTCGGGGTATTCCTTCTGGCGTTGTCGGCCTCATCTCTGCTTACGGAGCGATTGTCGGATTAGTACTTTCTCCAATCGTTGGATCCTTAGTCGATCATTGGGGGCCGAAGCCTGTCCTATACACCTCGCTCGTTATAAGCTCTTATGGTTACTTCAGCATGGGTTCTATTCATGGGGTGACGAGCGCATTAGTTGTCTCAACTATCTGTGCAACAGGCCAGTCGGCGATGTGGCCGAGTCAGAGCGCGATCGCCGCGGAGCTGACTACCGAAGAGCAAAGACCACGCTATTTTGGTTCGCAATTTGCGCTTATGAATTTAGGGATGGGTCTCGGTGGATTACTCGCGTCCCTAGTAGTCAATATAAAGAACCCGCAAATCTTCCTCAGTTGGCACCAACTTCAAGCAAGTTAAAATGGTTTTTCACTGGAAAGCAGAAAAAGAATCTTGCCCTTGAGGCTGCAGCAGCCATTGAGAATGTTACAGAATCCCTGACAAATAGCGTAGTTATTGATAGAGCTTCAAAACTCAAGCTTGAACTAGCAAAACCAAAGGCAAGCACTGAAATCTCTAGCTTCATGCTCCCAGACTTTTCTTAGATCTACTTGTACGAGTTTCCCGAGTTCAGACATGAGGGAAGTCTTACATGACGTACTGACATGAGCAATCCTCTTGGGCTACTGCCTAACTTCAAAAACCGTTACCTACCCGTAAGCCCTGGTGTATGAATTAATATCAAGTGACTTAAGGGTGGGGGTGTATGAATTGGTGTATGAATTACCGTCACTAACGGTCCTAAACCAAGTGAAAACTGGACTTGTGAATGTCAGTGGGTGTTGTCATAATTAGCGCGAAAGGTCACGCAATTACATATAAATACGCTTGATATATAGATCAGCTATCTGGTGGCGGGTGAAGGATTTGAACCTTCGAAGGCAGAGCCGGGGGATTTACAGTCCCCTCCCATTGGCCGCTCGGGCAACCCGCCAGGGCTA
>JGI26470J50227_1000058_pt1 | contig 51080 bp, 45 predicted proteins | sample FreactTroBogLake_FD_50227 | JGI IMG/M metagenome (IMG submission 50227)
TGCGGGCCAGCATCTACAACGCCATGCCCCTGGCCGGCGTGCAAAAGCTGGTGGCCTTCCTCAAAGACTTCGAAGCCAAGAACGCGTAAACCGAGAACCAGGAGACGACCATGTACAAGATCCAAACCCTCAACAAGATTGCGGCCATTGGCCTCAACCGCCTGCCCCGGGATGCCTACGAGACCGCCAGTGAACTGGCGAACCCCGACGGCATCCTGGTCCGAAGCCAGGACATGCACAACCAAGAGTTCCCCGCCTCCCTGCTGGCCATCGCCCGGGCCGGGGCCGGGACGAACAACATCCCCATTCCCAAGGCCACGGAAAAAGGGATTGTGGTGTTCAACACCCCCGGGGCCAATGCGAACGCGGTCAAGGAGCTGGTCCTCGCTTCGATGCTGCTGTCGAGCCGCCGGATCGTCCAGGGCCTGAACTGGGCCCAGAGCCTGAAGGGCAAGGGCGACGAAGTTCCCGAGTTGGTCGAGAAGGGCAAGGCCCAGTTTGTCGGCCCGGAAATCGAAGGCAAGACCTTGGGCGTCATCGGTCTGGGGGCCATCGGCGTGATCATTTGCAACGCCGCCACCGCCCTCGGGGTGCACGTCATCGGTTACGACCCCTACGTGAGCGTCGAAGCCGCCTGGAAGCTCAATACCAACGTCAGGAAGGCCACCAGCCTCGACGCCCTGGTGGCCGAGAGCGACTACATCACCATCCACGTTCCCCTCACCCCCGAAACCAAGGGCCTGTTTAGCAAGGAACGGCTGGCCCGGACCAAGAAGGGGGCCCGGATCATTAACCTGAGCCGCTCGGGTCTGGTGGACAACACGGCCCTCAAGGCCGAACTGGCCTCGGGGCGGCTGGGTGGCTACGTCACCGACTTTCCCGAAGACGACCTGTTAGGGGTGGACAACATTCTGGCCATCCCCCACCTGGGCGCTTCGACCCCGGAAGCCGAGGACAACTGCGCTGTGATGGCGGCCGACCAGATTCGCGAGTACCTCGAACGGGGCAACATCAGGAATTCGGTGAACTTTCCTGCGGCCGAGATGGCCCCCACCGGGAAAACCCGGGTGACGATTGCCAACAAGAACGTGCCCAACATGGTGGGTCAGATCACCTCGGTGCTGGCCAAGCACAAGTTGAACATCGACGACATGCTCAACAAGAACAAGGGCGAGGTGGCGTACAACATCATCGACGTATCCGGGGACGTTCCGGCCAACCTGAAAGACGAATTGACCAAGATCGAGGGGGTCCTGTTGGTCCGGATCCTCGAGAACTGCCAGTAAGGAAGCCCAGAACCCTGGCTCCCTCCGGGGGGCCAGGCCTTGCCATGCTGGGCCAGAATTGTCTACTTTTTTAGTCATGAAAGTTCCCCGTTGCATGAGCACCCAGCACCCCGACAACGTCAACGTTCCGTTTTTCGCCCGTGGGCAAAAGATCGGCGGTGAGGATGAAATTAAAGAGGCCTTCTACACGTACAGCCACCTGGGCATCGACGAGCAAATGTGGGACGTTGAGGGCAAGGAAGTGGACAACTACGTGGTCAAGAAGCTCCTGACCACCTACGATTCCTTCTTCCGGGAGAAGATCCTCGGGGAGGACGTCTTCCTCACCCTCCGGGTGCCCAACCCCGTGGAAGAGCGGGCCGAGGCCAAGATCCTCCTCGAAACCCTGGAGAGCATCCCCCGGAGCTTCGATGCGAGCGCCTTGTTCTACCGGCGCGACGTGGCCCCCATCTTTGAAGTCATCCTCCCGATGACCGACAGCGCGTCGTCGATTGACCACATTTACCGCTATTACAAAGACTTCATCGTCGGTCGCCAGGACAAAGTGTTCAAGGAAGGCGACATCACCATCGGGGAGTGGATCGGTCAGTTCAAACCGTCGACGGTCAACGTCATCCCCCTCATGGAAGACCTGTACCATCAGTTGGCGGCCGACACCATTGTCCGAGAGTATCTGTCGGATAAGCAGCTCACAGACCAACGGGTGTTTCTGGCCCGATCCGACCCGGCCATGAACTACGGAACGTTCGGGGCCGTGGTGAGCAACAAGATCGCCCTGATGCGCCTCGAGGCCCTGTCGAACGAACTGGGAGTCAAACTGCATCCCATCCTGGGGGCAGGGTCGGCTCCGTTCCGGGGCAACCTGAGCCCCCGGACGGTCCGCCGGTTCGCCCGGGAATACCCCAGCGTCGAAACCTTCNCCCTCCAGTCGGCCTTCAAGTACGACTACCCCCTGGAAGAAACCCGGAGCGCCGTGGACTACCTGAGGAACGAGTATCGCCCGGGGAAGGCGGCCCAGGTGGACGTGGAGAGCGCCCTGACCTTGACCGAAGAGTACACCAAGGTCTATCAGGCCCAGGTGAAGGCCCTGGCCCCGGTGGTCAACAAGATGGCTAAGTTCATCCCGAAACGCCGGGACCGCAAGTTGCACACCGGCCTGTTTGGGTACGCCCGGAACCTCGACGGGGTGAGCTTGCCCCGGGCCATCAGCTTCACCGCCAGTTTGTACTCCCTGGGCTGTCCCCCGGAATTGCTGGGGTTGACCACCTTCACCCCGGCCTCGTACAGCCGAGCCCGGGAGGTCTACTACTTCTTTGAAGAGGACCTGCGCGACTCCCTGAAGAGCCTGAACCCCGACTCCCCCTTCCTTCCCGAGGGGCTCCTGGCCAAGCTCGACGAACTGGGCATCAAGTACCAGATCGACCCGGCCCAGAAGGCCATCAGCGACGACATCCTGAAGGCCCTCGACGAAGGCAAGTCCGAACGGATCACGGAACTGGTGCTGATGGCCGGTCAGGCCCGGCAGTTCCTGGGCTAGGCCCCGGGGCCCGGGCCGGCACTGGCCACATCGCACTCCCGGGCGCCGGTGGCCTCGAGCAATTGCTCGTAGGTGACCGGCACCCCGGATGCGTCGGTCCCGGCGGCGGGGTACACCGTGTCCCAGGCCCGGAGGCTGGCGTCGAGGTAGATGGGGATCTCGACGCCGAAGGGGCAGACGCCCCCGGGCCGGAAGCCCGTGACCGCGAAGGTCTCGTCGGGGCTGGCCATGCTGCAATCGCTTCCGACCAATCGCTTGACTTTTCCCGAGCTCACCTTGCGATCTCCGGCGAGGACGATGAGGTGGAACGCCCCCGCTTTGTCCTTGAACACCAAGGATTTTGCAATCTGTCCGACGGTGCAGCCGATTCTGGCGGCCGCCAGTGGCGAGGTGGGGGNGGAACCCGGCTCAAACTCCAGGGCCTTCCAGTGGAACCTGTCCAGGACGGCCTGGACCTTGGGTGGAATGGAACTCATTCTCAAACCATGCCACGTTCCCCGACCCGACGCAAGGACCTTGGACTCTGGCGGACAATTTGTCTATCTTAACTGCCATGGTGACCCTCGACGTCAAAAAGACGCTTCCGTGGATTCTGTTCCTCATTTTCTTTGCTGTCTTGAATGAGACGGTGTTCAACGTCTCGACCCCGGCGATCGCCGCGGATTTCGGCCTCTCGCCCACCCAAGTCAGTTGGATCATGACCACCTTCATTGTGTTCTTTGGGGTCGGGTCGGTGGTCTTCGGCCGCCTTTCGGATTTGTTCAGCTTGAAGCGCCTGATTTCCATCGGCATCGTCGTCTACGCCGGGGGATCGATCCTGGGATTCGCCTTCCAGGCCTCGTACCCCGCCATCCTGGTGGCCCGGGGCCTCCAAGGCATCGGTGGGTCGGCCATCCCGGCCCTGGTGATGGTCATCGTGGCCCGGTACTTTGCCCCGGAAGTCCGGGGTCGCCTCTTTGGGTCCATCGGGTCGGTGATCGCGGTGGCCCTGGGGGTCGGCCCGGTCCTGGGAGGGCTGATCGCCGGGGCCTTCCACTGGCCGTGGCTCTTCCTGGTGCCGGTGGTGACCCTGGCGGGCCTTCCGTTCCTCCAGAAGCTGCTACCCACCGAGGAGCGGCGGCCGGGTCACGTGGACCTGGTGGGAGCCACCCTCATGACCCTGGGCCTGGGGTCGGTCATCGTGTGGCTGACGGTCCCCGACTGGCCGTGGCTGGTGGCCGGGTTTGTTCTGTTGGCCCTGTTCGTCGTCCGGATCTTCACGGCCAAGGAACCGTTTGTTCAACCCGACCTGTTCACCAACCTCCCGTTCCGCCGGGGGGTGGTCACCAGTCTGTTCCTCTTCGGGGTGGTGATCGGGGTGTTCTTCATCCTTCCTCTGATGCTGAACAAGCTCGACGGCCTGGACAGCACCACCATTGGCCTGGTGCTGTTCCCGGGGGCCATGAGCGGGGTCGTGTTCGGACCCTGGGGGGGCCGCCTGGCCGACACACGGGGCAATCGCTTGGTGCTGTGGATTGGCCTGGCCCTGGTGGTCGGCAGTCTGGTGATCGCCGGGTTCCTCCTCCNCCTCTCCCCGTGGTTCCTCTCGGGGGCCCTGTTGCTCACCTACATCGGGTTCTCGTTCCTGCAAACGGGTCTGATCAACTCGGTGTCCCAGACCTTGCCCGTGGAGGAAACCGGGGTGGGAATGGGGCTGTTCAACCTCGTGGGCATCCTCGCCGGGGCCATCGGCACCGCCGTGGTGGCCCGGGTCCTCGAGGCCCAGTGGCTCGGATACGAGGGCGTCCTCTGGGTCTTTGCGGGGGTGGCGGGGCTGGTCGGGGTGTGGTACGCCCTGGGGCTGACCCGACCCAAGTCCGCAGCCCCGGTCGGTGTCCCCACCGAAGGTTGATTTCGACCTCGATCCTGGGTACCTTGGACCGATGGGAACCCCGGAGAAAATCCAGGTGGAAATCTGGTCGGACGTCCAATGTCCGTTTTGCTACATCGGCAAGCGTCAGTTCGAAGCGGCCCTCGACGGTTTCGACGAGAAGGACAGGGTCGAGGTCACGTGGCGCAGTTATCAGCTCGATCCGGGGTTGAAGGCCAAGCCGGGGCAGAGCCTCTACGAGTACTTGGCGGAACGCAAGGGCTTTTCCGTGGAGCGGTCCCGGCAGATGCACGACCAAGTGGCCCGGAGCGCCGCCACCGTCGGCCTGGACTACCACTTTGACCAAGTCGTCGTCAGCAATTCCCACGGGGCCCACCGGGTTCTCCAGGCCGCCAAGGCCCAGGGTTTGGGGGATGCCATGAAGGAACGGCTCTTCCACGCCTACTTCACCGAAGGAAAAGACCTGGGCCAGAAGGATGTCCTCGTGGCCCTGGCCGGCGACGTGGGCCTGGACCAGGCCCGGGCCGAAGAGGCCTGGGACGACCCCACGGGCCAGTGGACCCAAGCCGTGAAGGCCGAGGTCGACGAAGCCCAGGACCTCGGGTCTACCGGGGTGCCGTTCTTCGTGTTCCAACGCCAGTACGCGGTGACCGGTGCCCAGGGCGAGAGCACCTTCCGCAAGGTCCTGCAGAGAGTGGCCCAGGGCACCCCATGAAACCGCGAACCCTGTGGCACCACGCCGACGTGATCNCCCTCGACCCCTCCCAGCCCCGGACCCAGGCCCTGGTCACCGAAGGGGAAGAACTCGTCTTCGTGGGAGACACCGACGAGGCCCGGCGGGTGGCCGGCCCCCAGGCCCAGGTCGAAGACCTGGGGGGCCGGACCGTGACCCCGGGGTTCAACGACAATCACTTGCATCTGGTCATTTTTGGCGACCACACCTACNCCCCCAACCTCGCCGGCCTCGACGAGGGGGCCATCGTCGAAACGATCCGGGCCTTTGCCCAGACCCTTCCCAAAACCGCCCTCATCGTGGGCCATGGCTGGGACTACCCGGCCTGTTCTCACCCCAGGAAGGAAGTCCTCGACGAAGCCTTCCCCCACCGTCCGGTGGCCCTGAGCCAGTACGGAGGCCACGGCCTGTGGGTCAACTCCGTGGTCCTCAGGACCATGGGGATTGACCGCTACCACTCCCCCAAGGTCGGGCAAGTGGTCAGGGACGCCGATGGAGAACCCACGGGCATCCTGCTCGAGGTCACCGACAACCCGGTCTCGAGTCGGCATTACCACGACATCTTCTTCCGCCCCTCCCAGAGCGAGCCCAGGATCGCCCGGGCCCTCGACGAGTTTCGCCGGCTGGGGATCACCTCGGTCCAGGACAACACGTGGTATCAACCGGGGTTGAAAGCCCTCGCCCGCCTCCGTCGCCAGGGCCAACTCACGGCCCGGGTCACGGCGTGGTCGTTCGGCCGGGTGCCCTCGTCGTTGCCGGGGATGGCCCTGGGGCCGTACCACGGCGAGTGGGTACGCCGGGGGCCCCGGAAGTACTTCCTCGACGGCACCTTCACGACCCGGACCGCGTGGATGGACGAGGCCTACCCAGGGTTCCCCTCGAACCACGGGATGGGCTTTGAGCCCGCCTGGCTCGACCGCATCCTGGAGCAGCTGGTCAGGGCCCAGCGCCAGGGCGCGTTCCACTCCATCGGTGACCGGTCCACCGCCACCTTCCTCGATGTGTGGGAACAGGTCCTGGACCGCCNCCCCGACGCCATCCGCCTGCGGATGCGCCTCGAGCACGTCCAGGCCCTCCGCCCCGGGGACGCCGCCCGGCTCCGAAGGCTGGGGGTCTGCGTGGCGGCCCAGCCCACCGCCCTGGGAACCCCCGAAAAGGATGCCGAAATCCTGGGGGCCGACCGGGCGTTGGCCTCGTACCCCCACCGGGACCTCCTGGAGGCCGGGGTACCCCTGAGCTTTGGGTCTGACATCCCCGGGGAGTCGTTCTGCGACCCGTTGAAGGCCATGCACCTGGTGTGCAACCGCCCGGGTCCCCAACGCCTGGAGCCCCTGGAAGCCCTCCGGGCCTACACCCAGGGAAGCGCCTACGTGGAGTTTATGGAACACCGGAAGGGAACCCTCAAACCGGGGTTCCTGGCCGACTTTGTGGTGTTGTCCGAGGACCCAACGGTGGCCCGAGAACGGTTGAACGCGATCAGGGTGGAACGCACCGTGGTGGGGGGTCGAACCGTGTGGAACCAGAGCCTCGAGAACGGAGGCTAATCCTTGTCGATAAAAAACAATGGACTTACCGAAAAGTTTCTTTTTTTTGCGAAAAAACCTCGGAAAATGAAGAAAAACCCGAACACAAAGCTTGACGGCGTTTTTGTTATGCTCTAGCATCCCTCAAGATGATTCTTCCAAACGAGGAAAATCGAATCTTTTCCCACCGCACGGCACTGTGTTCTGGAAACGATCGTTCGCTTCTTGACGTGTTCCGCCCAAAGTACGGAAAAGGGCTTATCGTCGATAAGCAGAATTGATTCCCGGGTCAGTAGACCCGGACCAAGGACATAAAAAATGGCCAAGAAAATTTACGTCGGTAACCTGAGCTACCACTCGACCGAAGACTCCCTGCGCAATGCGTTCGCCCAGTTCGGCGATGTCGTTTCCGCGAACATCGTGATGGACCGCTACACCGGCTCCTCCAAGGGCTTCGGCTTTGTGGAAATGGGCTCGGACCAAGCCGCTAACGCCGCCATCGCCGGCATGAACGGTCAGGAACTCGACGGTCGCCAGCTCCGGGTGAACGAAGCCAACGACAAGCCCCGCCGGGAAAACACCGGCGGTCGCTGGTAATCCCAGACCCGACCACCAAAGCCACCCTCCGGGGNGGCTTTTTCTTTTGGTGAACCGAGGAAGCAAAGCCATGCCATTGTTGATTGTTTTTCTGGCCGGGGGCCTCGGGTCTCTGGCCCGCTACCTGCTGTCGTTGGGGGCGGGAGCCCTCTGGGAGGGGGCGTTCCCCCTGGGCACGTTTGCCATCAACCTTCTGGGGTGCTTCGGGATCGGCTTCCTGGCCGGTTTTGCGGAACGAATCCCGGTCGAGGCCAATGTCCGCCTGCTGGTCCAAACCGGATTTCTCGGGGGCTTCACCACGTTCAGCGCCTTTGGCCTCGAAACCTTCCAGCTGTTCCGGCGGGGTGACCCGGTGACGGCCACCGGGTACCTGGTAGCCAGCACGGTCGTGGGCCTCGGGATGGTGTTTGGGGGGTACGTGGTGGCCCGGGCCCTGGTGGCACCGGCCCCCAAGGCCTAGGACCCTGTGACGGCGACGAAGAAGCAGCTGGCCCGGTGGGCCGATTTGAAAAATCGCAAGGACCGGGACGAGACCGGTTGGTTTTTGGCCGAGGGCCGCAAGCTCGTCGCCGAAGTCAGGGCCGCTGGCTGGGCTATCGAAGCCCTGTTGGCCGTGGAAGGAACCCCCGAAGCCGAAGAAGGGTTTGCCCTGACCCCGGAACAAATGGAGAGGGTCAGCGGGTTTCGAACGGCTCCCGACATCGTGGCGGTGGTCCGCAAGCCCCTGAGCCTCGAACCCCCTCGGTGGGTTCCGGGCACCCTGGGTCTCGTCCTCGACGGCCTTCAGGACCCGGGGAACGTGGGGACCCTGATCCGGACCGCCGCCTGGTTTGACGTCCGGACGGTGTTCTACNCCCCGGACACCGCCGACCCCTACGGCCCCAAGGCGGTCCAAGCCTCCATGGGCGCCCTCTTCTGGGTCAAGACCGCCCTCGTGGACCCCCCATGGTTTGACACCCTACCCCCCCAGACCCCCGTGGTCGGGACCTTCCTCGACGGCGACCCCGTGTTCGGGCTTCACCTGCCTGCGGGGGGCCTGGTGGTCCTGGGGAACGAGGGCCACGGCATCGGCCCGGGTTTGGGAGCCCGGGTGACCCGTCGGGTCACGATTCCCCGGTGGGGGGCGCACACCGAGTCCCTGAACGTGGCCGCCGCCGCCGCCGTGGTCTTGGCGGAAGTCCGGCGTGGGGAAGCCCCTGGCAACTCCTGACCGCAAGTATGAGAATTTCACTGGATGGGTTCCCGGGGGAGACGTCGCCCCCTATAATTGCATCGCGACGGAGGGAGGGAACATGGCGAATTTCCACATAGGATTTGACTTAGGTGGCACCAAGATGCTCGCGGGGGTGATCGGCCCCGGGAACGAAGTGCTCTCCAAGACCAAGCGCAAGAGTCAATCCCAGGCGGGCTCCGAAGCCATCTACGACGACATCGTCGCCACCATCCGGGATGCCTTGACCGACGCCGGAAAAACCGCCGCCGACATCGGGGCCGTCGGCATGTCCGTCCCCGGCATCCTCAACCGAAAAAAGGGGACGGTGGTCCGGGCTCCCAACCTCGGGTTTTATGACTTCCCGCTGGCCGACCGGCTCAAGGCCGAGTTTGGCTTCCCCATCGTCTTGGAAAACGACGTGAACGCCGGGGTCTGGGGAGAGTTTGTCGCCGGGGCCGCCCGGGGTCACCAACACGTCCTCGGGGTCTTCCCGGGAACCGGGATCGGCGGAGGGTTGATCCTCAACGGCGCCCTCTACGCCGGGTTCGGGGGGAACGCCGGAGAAATTGGCCACATGGTGTTGCAACTGGAGGGGCCCCTCTGCGGCTGCGGCAACCGAGGCTGCGTCGAAGGCCTGGCCAGCCGCAGCGCCATGGGAAAGGAAGCCGCCGGCCTGATCGCCAACGGCACCCTGACGGGGTGGTATGCCGAGAACGGGGCCGACTTGAAGGCCATCAGCAGCAAGTTCTTCGCCCAGGGCCTCAAGGAAGCCAACCCTCACGTGGTGGGCATCATCGACCGGGCCGCCGACCTGCTGGGGGTCCACATCGGGGGGTGCTTGAACCTGCTGAACCCCGAGTTGGTCCTCATCGGCGGAGGTCTGGTGGAAAAGCTGGGCGACTACTACCTGAAGCGGGTGGAAAAGGCCATGCGGGCCACCGCCTGGGAGTTTGTGGCCGACGACGCCCAGGTGAAGGCAGCGGTCCTGGGGGACGAGGCGGGCCTCATTGGTGCCGCCGACCTGGCCCGCCGGGCCATTGGGGGTTAACCATGCCGCCGAAACTGTTTGCCGTCATCAACGTCGGTTCGACCTTCATTCGGATGGTCATCGCCGAGTTCCCCGATGGCAAGGACATGCACGTGGTGGAACAGGCCATTAAGTTCATGGGCCTGGGGAAGGAAGTCTACACCACGGGGATTATTCGCAAGAAAACCATCTCCCAGGCCATCCAAATCTTCCTTTCTTACAAGGAATTGCTGGCGGGCTACTCCCTGAAGCCCGAGACGGTCCGGGTCATCGGAACCGCTGCGCTCCGGGAAGCCCGGAACCGAGACACGTTCATCGACCGGGTCGAAGTCCGGACGGGGTTCCGGATTCAAGTTTTGGACGGCATCGAGGAAAACCGCCTGTCGTACATGGCGGTGCAGTACGCCCTGAAGGACCAATGGACCACCCTGAGCAAGCACAACACCATGATTGCCGAGGTCGGGGGCGGAAGCACGGAACTCATCCTGCTCCGCCGGGGCATGATCTGCGCCGTCCACTCGCTGAACTTCGGAACGGTGCGACTGGAGGAAGCCTACCGGGGCAGTCAGTTGGCCGAGATCACACCCCAGACCCTCCGCCAGAGTCTGAACACCACGAAGGAACTCTTGGACGACGAAATGAAGATGTCCACGATCAAGGCCTTCATCGCCGTGGGCAACTACGCCCGGCTGGCCGCCGAGATCGCCGAGTCCTCGGAGGGCGACCGGTACTGGCGGGTGAACAAGACCCAGTGGTTGCAATTGACCCACATGATCCATCGGCTGAGTCCCGAAGACATCGTCCGACGGTACGGCATCCCGTCCTCGGCCGTCGAGGGCTTCGGGAGCGCGCTTCTGGCCTTCTTCTACCTTCTGGAAGACACCGGAGCCGACGAAGTGTTCATCCCCAAGGTGGGCTACTCCGAGGGGATGCTCGTGGAGATCGGCCCGGGGATCGACGCCGACATCCAGGATCGCTTCCAGACCCAGGTCCGGGCCAGTGCCCTGAGCTTGGGGAAAAAGTACCACTTCGACGTCGACCATGCGAAACACGTGGCCCTGTTGAGCCTTCAGATCTTTGACCAGATGAAGAAGGACCACAACCTCGATCCCCGGAGTCGGTTGCTGTTGGAAGTTTCGGCCATCCTCCACGACATCGGGGCCTACATCAAACCCTCGGGGCACCACAAGCACAGCCAGTACCTCGTGGAAAACAGCGAGATCTTTGGACTCAACCCGTCGGACATCGGGATCATCGGGAACGTCGTCCGGTACCACCGAAAATCCGTGCCCCTGTCGTCGCACCTGCAGTACACCGCCCTCCCCCGGGAGGACAGGCTCATCGTCCTCAAGCTGGCCGCCATCCTCCGGGTGGCCGACGCCTTGGACCGAGGTCATAGTCAAAAAATCAACAACCTCCGCCTGGAACACGGCACCGAGGAAATGCACATCCGAGCCGACTACGTCGCCGACGTCGCTGCCGAGCGTTTCAGCTTGAGCGATAAGTGCGGCATGTTCGAAGACGTGTTCGGCTACAAGGTGATCTTAACATGAGCGACGCATACCGCTTCATCAACCGTGAACTCAGCTGGGTCGAGTTCAACCGCCGGGTCCTGGACGAGGCTCGTCAGGTCTCCAACCCCGTCATGGAGAGGATCAAGTTCCTGGCCATCGTGAGCTCGAACTTTGACGAGTTCTTCATGGTGCGGGTGGCCAGCCTGAGGCGGGCCATCAAGGGCGGGGACCGGGGCCACGCCGCCTCGTCGGAAGCGCCTTCGGAGACCCTCAAGAAGGTCCATGCCATCTGTCGGCAGACCTACCGGGAGCAGTACGACCTCTGGGATGGGCTCTTGACTCAGTTGGGAGACGAAGGGATCCGGCTGGTGCAACCGGCCGACTACACCCAGGAGCACCTTTCGTTCGTCCGAGAATTCTACCAGAAGGAACTGTTCAATGTTCTGTCCCCGGTGAAGGTCGAAGAGAAGCGCCCGGTTCCCTTCATCGGGAATCTGCGGATGAACTTGGCGTTCTTGATCGAGCCCCTGAAGCAGCTTTCCGGGGAAGAGGCCGAGAGCGAACCCAAGATGCTGGTCCTCGAAGTGCCCCGGTACCTGTCCCGGATCGTCTGGTTGCCCGAGACCCGGGGTGGACGAAGCTTCACCTTCATGGAAGACGTGGTGGCCACCCTGGCCGAGCAGTTGATCCCGGGGTACAAGGTCGTCGACCGCCTCGTGTTCCGGATCACCCGGGACGCCGACATCCCCGTCGATGAAGAGAAGGAGGAAGACTTCGTCGACGCCATGAACAAGATCCTCCGGAGCCGGCTCCACTCCAACCCCATGCGGCTCGAGGTCCAAGGCGGGGGCGAGGCCCTGCGCCACCGGCTGGTGGAGGCCCTGAACGTCGACCCGGATCTCATTTACTCCTTCGACGGCCCCCTGAATCTGAAAGACCTGTTCGGACTGGCCGGGCTGTCCGGGTTCGACCACCTGCGGTCCCCAGTGTGGACGAGCCGCCGAACCCTTCCCGACGACGAGGATATCTGGGACTTGATCCGCCAAGAGGATCGCCTGCTCTTCCACCCCTATGAGTCCTTCAGCCCCCTGGTGCGGCTCCTCACCGAGGCGGCCATCGACCCCAACGTCCTGTCGATCCGCATGACCTTGTACCGAACCTCCGGGGAGAGCCCCATTGTCCAGGCCCTGGCCAAGGCGGCCTACGAAGGCAAGCAAGTGACGGTGCTGGTGGAGCTCAAGGCCCGGTTCGACGAAGAGCAGAACCTGGGGTGGGCCCAGACCCTGGAACAGGCCGGGGGCATTGTCATCTACGGCGTCGCAGGGCTCAAGGTCCACGCCAAGGCCACCCTCATCGTCCGGCGGGAGAGCGACGGCATCCGCAGGTACGCCCACCTGGGGACGGGGAACTACAACGAGAAGACGGCCCGGCTCTACAGCGACTTTGGCCTGCTCACCGCCCGGCCGGACTACACCCAAGAGGTAGCCCAGTTCTTCAACTCGATCACAGGGTACTCGGCCATCAGCCGGATGCGCCACCTGGTCATGGCCCCCCATTACCTGAAGTCGAAGCTCATCTCGTTGATCGATGGGCTGACCCGTCAGGCCAAGCTGGGGGTGTCCTGTCAGCTCAACGCCAAGATGAACTCCCTGGCCGACGAGGACGTGATCCAGGCCCTGTACCGGGCCAGCGAAGCCGGGGTCAAGATTCGCCTCAACGTCCGGGGGATCTGCATGCTCGTCCCTGGTCAGTCCTACAGCGAAAACATCCTAGTCGTGAGTATTGTTGACCGGTATCTGGAACACGCCCGGATCTTCTGCTTCCGGGCCGGCGAAACCGAAGACGTGTACTTGGCCTCGGCCGACTGGATGTTCCGAAACTTGGAACGCCGGGTCGAGTTGATGTTCCCCATCCTCTCCCAAAAACTCCGGGAGAAGATCCTCGACGCGTTGGAGGTCTTCTTCTCGGACAACGTGAAGTCCCATCGCCTAGGCAAGGACGGCGTGTGGACCCGTCAGCACCCCCGGGTCACCGAGGCCGGCACCCAGGAACCCGAACACCGGGCCCAGGAGATCTTCCACAACGCCGTGGAGGCCGAGAGGGAACTAGACCGCAAGGCCGTCAAGCACGACCTCGTGGTTCACCGACGCCCGAAGGCTGAGTGAGGGTCACTGCTCGGGCTGAAAGTGGATGACTAAGTCTTCGACGTCTTCCCGGTGCTTGATCTTCACGAACAGGGTCTTGGTCGCCGCCGAATAGGCCCACCCGTCGGTGTAGGACTGGAACTGCGAGTCGGTCCGCCACCGGATGCCGTGCATGGTGATGTGGTCAAAGGCCGGGACCCCGGCGATGATGATGTGTTCTGCGGTGCCCGTGGGGAACCGGAACGAGAACCGCGCTTCGGCGTCTGAGATCGCTTGGGTGACCAGCTTGCCGGGGGTCCGAACGAAGGCGGACGGTCCCCAGGCCGGGAGGGCCACTTCGGCGGTGGAGGCCGGCTTCACCGCAGAGTAGACCTCTTCGGGCAGCACCGTCCCCTCTTGGCGGATGATCTTGCCGTCCTGGGTGACGAGGATTTCGGGCAGGTGACCGGCGGAATCCTGGTAGGCCAAAGCCGAAGCCACCAGTTGGGCCCCCGCAGCCCCCAGGGTGGGGTTCGAAGTCGCCTTGGACGCATCGAGCCACAACCGGCCCAGGACCAAGCTCGACCTCAGGTCGAGGAGTCCGTCGGGGGTCGCCACGTACAGGTCGCCCTCCCGGCGCACCACCTTCCCCACGAGAGCCTGCTGAATCTCCTTCCATCGGACCTGGACCGCGTCCGAAGGTTCAAGCCCCTGGATGGTGTTCAGGTTTTGGAGCATCCCCAGGAGCCCCCCGGCGGTGTCCGGGAGTTTTCCCTTCACCAGGAGATCCTTCACCCGGTCGGCCGACCCCGGAGGTCCGTAGAACCGGGCGTCGAGCCACAACCGGCCCAGTCCAACCCAGTCGGGTTGGGTTCGGCTGGCGGCGGCCTCGACATCGTGCCTCTGTTGACTCGTGAGCTCGACGACGTTGCCCAAATAGGCGACCGCGTCGAAGCCCCAGGACCGGGACGTCCGGCTCTGGAGGCTCTGGATCTTGGCCAAAGCATCGGGGTACTCGCCCCGGAGGAGGGCTTCACGCCCCCAGGCATCCACGAGTTTGGTAGAAAGGGCCGAGGCCGACGACCAGCCCGCGTAGGCCTTGTTCCAGTACTGGGAGAGGGCCGCTTCCGCCGCACTGGTGTCCGACGAACTGTCCAGGGTCAGCCAGGTCCAGTCGGCCGAGGCCACCAGGGGATCCAGGCGGGCGGGCCGGAAGCCGTTCTTGCCCGCGGTGAGGACAAAGCCGTTGTCGGCGTCGATCTTGTCCTGGGCGCCGTCCACACTGGCCACCTGGCTGGACTTATCCCCGGCGAGTTCCACAAAGGAATCCCGGCCCGGGGTGCGAAGGATCCGGGTTCCGCCCTGGGGCCCGAAGGGAATCCGGAGGGTGGTGAAGGTCTTCAAGGCGTCGTTGTTCACGGGATGAATCAGCAGGGACCGGCCGGACTCGGACTTTTCGAACTCGAGTTGCAGACCCTGCTGGAACGAGACCAGGGCATTGCCGTCCTTCCAGGCCCAGGACAGGGGCTTCAGCCGCCCCGAGGTTCCGTCTTGGCCTACCACGGCCAAACTGTGGTTTCCATCGAAGAGGAACTCCACNCCCCGCCCCCGCAAGACTAACTCGGCGGGCTGACCGGCGGTTCCTGCCTTTCCTGTGATGGTGAGGTCCCCCAGACTTTGACTGAAGGAGTCCGTCTTCTTAGAGAACTGAAACGCCACGAGACCGAGAACAACGGCGATGTAAAGGACGGGTAGAAAGAAGAAAAGCCAGGTCCGGGTGTGGCGCATGGCGTATTTTACCCGGCCAAGCGAACCTTGTCCAAGGGCGGTCCCCTCGGGTATCATGTCAACTATGCGCCTTGGTTTCCCTTGGGTTCTGGTCGGAATGATCCTCTTCATGGCTGGTTGCGCCAGCGTGTCCCGGCCTCCGGTTCTTCCCCCACCGCCGACGACCACGGTGGTGGCCCCGGAGGCGAGCACCTATCGGAGCCCCCAGGACGCCCCCCGGGTCTTGGACGCCATCGATCACCAGTTGGCCTCCCGGCAAGCCACGGCCGCCGACCTGTCCACCCCTGACCTCGAACTGTACTCGAACCTGTTGCTCACCGGAGGCAGGCTTGGGGAAGCCGACCAAGCCCTCCAGATCCTGAATCAGCGGCAGCCCGGAAACCGGGGAACCCTGGTCAGCCTGGCCCTGGTGGCCGAGGCCGAAGGGCACGGCGCCGACGCGCAAACCCGGCTGGCCGTCCTCGAAGCGGCCTTCCCCGGGGACCCCGAGGCGGCAGGCCTCCGGGCCCGCTTGCTCCTGGCCAAGGGCGACAAGGCCGGGGCCAAGGCGGCGTGGCAGGCGGTCTTGACCCACGGCGACGATGCCCAGGCCCTCGAGGGGCTGGCCACCTTGGCCCTGGGGGCGAAGAAGCCCGGGGAAGCCCTCCCCTTGGCCGACCGGGCGGTCCAAGCGGCCCCGACCGACGACGAGGCGTGGGCTCTTCGGGCTCGGGTCGAGACCGAGTTGGGCCAGTATCCCCGGGCCAAGCGCGACCTGGACCAGGCGATCTCCCTGGCTCCCGACGACCCGTGGCACCACCTCGACCGGGGCAAGCTTGCGTGGTTGCACCTGTACGATTCCCCCGCGGCCCAGGCCGACCTCGAATTCGCCACCGCCAAGGACCCCAAGGATTTCTTTGGGTGGTCTGCCCTGGCCGAAGTCTATGAAGATTTGAACCAACCCCGGCAGGCGTACGCAGCGTGGTTGAAGGCCCTGGCGTTGCGCCCCGACTACCGCTTCGCCTATCCGTCGGTGGCCATGCTCAGCTTCCGGTATCAAGATTTTTCCAGGGCGGCGGAATACGCCCGGGAAGCGGCCAAGGACTATCCCGCCGAATATGGGTTTCCCTTTGTGGAGGCGTTGTCGCTCAAGGCGCTGGGGCGGTGGCCCGAGGCCGTGACCAGCCTCGAAAAGGCCCGGCCTCGGTTTGTCCGGGGGTCCACCGTGGACGAGTTCTTTCGGTTCTTGCTCACCCCAGGGACCGGGGCTGACTACTTTCTGAACACCGCCCTGACCCAAGAAAAACAGGACAACATCCGGTTGCGGATTCGCTTCTATCAAGGGTGCTACTACGCCCTGATCAAGTCCCCCGGTGCCGCGAAGGCCGCCTTTGACGAGGTAGGAGCCAGTTCTTTGCAGAAGATCCCCGAGATTCCGGCTTCCAAAGACTGGTTGGACCATGGATTCTGAGAAGTCGTTCGACTCCTTGCTCCTGGGCCTCTCTCCCGATCACCGCTTGTTGATCCAAACCCATGATTTTCCCGATTTCGACGCCATTGCCTCGGCCTACGGTTTGTACTGCCTATTCGACACCTATGGGCTACCGTCGACCATCGTGTACGGAGAGGAGATTCAGGGATTCTCCCTCGGGGAAACCATCCGAACCCTGAAGATCCCCGTGACCCGCATGAAGGACCTGCTGTCCATCGAGGGCGACCAAGTGATCTTGGTGGACTGTTGTCCCGGGAACAAGAACGTGACCCTGATTCCTGGTACCAACATCCGGGGGGTCTTGGACCNCCATCCCCTTCCCCCCCAGCCCTTCCCTTCCCCCTACCTCGACGTCCGGGAGCACTACGGCTCCTGTTCGACCCTGATCTACGAGTATTATGCGGGGTCGAGCTTTCAGCCGTCCAAGACCGTGGCCACGGTGTTGCTCATGGGAATCATGATGGACACGAACTACTTGACCCGAGGGGTGGCCCCCGCCGACCTCGAGGCGTTCACCAGCCTGTACTTCAAGGCCGATTGGGCCAATGGAAACTACCTGCTGAACAACAGCCTCAGCGTGAAGAACATCCCGGTCTTCCAGGAAGGCCTGGAACACATGCGGGTCTACAAGGGCTTCGCGTTCACGTTCATTTCGAAAGAGACCGACAGCGACACCATCGCCGTCCTGGCCGACGATTACCTGCGGTTTCACGAAGTGGCCTTCAGCGTGGTCGCCGGCCTGAACCAAGGGGAGATCAAGATCTCGGTCCGGAGCGAAGACCCCGGGCTGGCCGCCAGCAAGGTGATTCGCCGGGCCCTGTACGGCATCGGCTTTGGGGGCGGCCACTACCACATGGGCGGGGGAACGGTCCACCTGACGGATTTCCGGGGACCCGACGACCTCTACGAGCGGTTTCGCTCTTCCATAGACCACTACATCCACGAAGGAACTTGAATGAGCGATACCGTTACCCGCCTGACCTATGGCGACCGAGAGTATGTGTTGGTGGGCACCGCCCACGTGTCGTCGGCCAGCATCGAAGAAGTGAAGACCGTGATCCGGGCAGAGCGCCCCGATACCGTGGGGGTCGAGATCGACGCCGGTCGGTACCGTTCCCTGTCCGAACCCCAGACCTGGCAGAAGCTCGATATCTTCCAGGTACTCCGGGAGAAGAAGGGCTTTCTCCTCATGGCCAACTTGGCGCTGTCCACCTTTCAGAAGCGGATTGGGGCCGAGCTCGAAACCAAGCCCGGGCAGGAGATGCTGGCCGCGGTCGAAGTAGCCCACGAAGTGGGGGCGGCCCCGGTGTTCATTGACCGGGAGGTCCAGGTCACCCTGAGACGGGCTTGGCGGAAATCGTCGTTTCTGGGGAAGAGCAAGTTGCTCGGGCTGTTGTTTGGTTCCGTCTTCGATGACGAGAAGGTCGATGCGGGCAAGATCGAGGACCTGAAGAAGAAGAACGAGCTCGAAGGCATGATGGACGACCTCGCCAAGGAACTCCCCACCATCAAACAGGTGTTGATCGATGAGCGGGACCAGTACCTGGCCACATCGATCTTCCAGGCCTCGGGATCGAAGTTGGTCGCCGTGGTCGGGGCCGGCCATGTACCAGGGATGGTGAAATGGCTGGACGAACTACACCACCACCGGGCCCCGGCAGACCTCTCCGAGATTTCCACCGTTCCCCCGCCGTCGTGGTGGAGCCGGGTGTGGCCCTACCTCATTCCTTTGGCGTTCTTTGGGATCTTGGTCGCCGGCTTCGTCACCCAGGGGTGGGACGCCTTCCAGAAGATTCTGGTGACCGTGGCGGTGACCACTTCGGGGTTCGCGGCCCTGGGGTCCATCCTCGCCCTCGCCCACCCCGTCACCATTCTGGTGGCCATCGTGTCGGCGCCCTTTGCGGCGTTCTTCCATCCCTTGGTCCACGTGGCGTACTTCACGGGCATCTCGGAAGCCGCTCTGCGCCGCCCCAAGGTGGCCGACATGGAGCGGCTGACCGAAGACGCCATGACCTTCACGGGGNATTACAAGAATCGCCTGTTGAGAATTCTCTTGGTGGTTCTCCTCTCGACCGTGGGGGCCACCATCGGAATGTACGCCACCCTGCCGCTAATCTTGAAGGGCTTCCTGGGCTAGGGCCCCTGGGGTCGGGATTTGGAGCCATCGTGGGGCTACGGCGTCCTTTGGGACTGGTTTGCCCCAAGGTTGGGCCAAGACGTTCTGGAAACCGAACTCTTGGCCGTCTTCTTTCCCGACGCCTTTTCCGACGGCCCGGGCCTGGCCCTGTTCCGAAAACACTTTCTCTTGTACCGAAGGCTGTGGCAGTTTGACGACGAGCTTCGGACCACCACCGGGCACCGCCTGTGGATCCGAAGCATTCGGGTCACCCTGATGAGCCCCCCGGCCGAGGGAACCTGCGGGTGGCTCGACCCCGAGACGGGTCGGTACTGCGGCACCCCCGCCCCCGGGGTCTGCGACCGGCATGCGGGGACAGCCCCGGACACCCACACCCTCAAGGGCTACTACCTCGACGCCTCTCACCTCGAGGGCATGACGGAGGAGGGGGTCGCAGACCTCATGAACGGGTTCTACCGGTGGTGGGATCGACGGGGGGCTTTGGAGGTTTTAGGACTGGGGGCCGATGCCAGCGACGAGGCGATTACGGCCCGGTGGAGAAAACTCAGCCTGGAGCATCNCCCCGACCGAGGGGGAGACCCCGCGGCCTTCCGGCGTTTGACCCAGGCTGTGGCAACCCTGCGAAAGGGCCCCTAACCCGAGGGCTTACTTGCCGGCCTGGGCTTCGAGCTTGTCCCCGACCCGCTTGTAGGCGACCGCATCCTTCTTTCCTTTTTCCTTGTACACCCGGTAGGCTTCCAGGTAGCCCTGGGCCAGCAAGCTCTTGTCGTCGGTGGAAAGATTGGCCGCTGTGCCGGTCAGAGCGGGAATGTCGAATTTCTGGCCGGGGTAGATCAAGTCGGGATCCTTGATCTCGGCCTTGTTGATTTCATAAATCGAGGGCCAGAGCACCGGGTCTTTGTACCATTTGTTGCTGATCCACCAGAGGGTATCCCGGCGAACGACGGTATGGATGCCCAGAACCTTGGGCTCGACCGGGGCTGCCGGAGCCACTTGGGGGGTGGCCGGAGCGGTGGTCGCCGGGGNGGCCGGGGCAGCCGCGGCTTTCACGGGAGTCGCCGAAGGTTTGCTGAACAGAAAATACAAGCCAATCCCGAGGACCACCAACAGGATCAGAACAATGATCGTCACGGCAGCTGCCGTATTCTTCCTCTGTCTCTGGGCGCTCATGGGGACTCCTTCGGAAAACGGTCTTCTCTAAGAATATCGGACGAAAACACCGAAAACTGGAGGAAAATCCGAAAAAAAGAGACGGGTCGGGGCCCCCTCAGGGCCTGGGGGACAGGACCTTCTTGGCCGGGGGCCGCTTCCGAGCCTCGAGGGCCTTCAGGAAGGGCTCGTAGTGGTACCCTGCGGCGGCGGCCTGGGCGAGCCACTGGTTCCGGACGACCTCGAGGGCCCGGAGAGACGCCCGGGTCACCACCCGGTCCGGGGACCCGAGGGCCTCCAGGGCCCGGCGGGTCACCACCGACCACGTCAACGTTTCGAGGCCCTGCTTATCGAGCCATACGGTCCCGTCGAAGGTGTTCACGCCGGCCAGGGTCCGGGCTTCGGCCTGGCCGAGGATCTGACCCAGGGAAGCTTGGGGGTCCAGGAGTCCCTGGAAGCGCACCTGGGCGGTGTGATAGGCAGCTTCCCCGGGGGTGAGCCCCCGATGGACCCCGAGGCGGGTGAGCCGACGGTCGAGGCCCCAGTCCTGGAGCAGGTTACGGGTAGCTTCCCCGGGGCTCACGCCGTGGGGAACCAAGTCGCCGAGCCGGCCCAGGAGCGACCAAACGGTCAGGACTTCGATGCGGAACTCGGGCCAACCCAGGGCTGCGAGGCGGACCAGGGCCCGGAAGTCGTTCAAGGCCCGGAGGGGCACCTCCCGGGGTTCGGTGTGGAGCACCCGGGCCGCCTGGGTGTAGAACCCCGTGAGCCTGCCCTGGAGATCCTTCCAGAATTCGGGGGAGGCCTCCCCTCCCCGGACCGTGGCGACCCACCGACCCAGGGCCTCGGCCTCGAGGAGGTGGTTCAACGCCCCGTACAGCTCAGGGTAGGACAGTTCCCAGAGGGCATCGGCCAGGTCGGGGACGCCGGCCCCCCCGAGGTGGTCGCACAGGGCCCCGAGGCGGGGGTCGGACACCTCGTGGAGGTCGAGGAACACCTGCGTTCCGTAGCCCCCCACGTCGACGTAGAACCCCGAGCGATGCACCTCGCTCGACCGCCTTAGGTACCAAAGTCCCGAGCCTTGGTCTCGCAGGACCAGGAACCGATCGGCTCGGTCGGCCAAACCCAGGGCTTCGGCCAGGGTTTGTTGCCGGCGGACCTTGGACCCTTCGGGTCCTTTCTCCACGAACGGTGAGGAACTGTGGATCCAGCCCGAGGCCCGTTCCCAGCCGTTGTTGAAAAACACGAGGGCCGATTCGGTGTCGGTACCGTTGGAATAGGCGAAGACGTTCTGCTGAACCCCTCCGTTGCGGTCGAACACGTCGTAGAGACGGAACCGCTTCACTTCGGCAAAGAGGTAGCGGCGGTGGAGCAGGGGAAAGATCTCGCGCTCGTGCCGCTCCACCAGGGCCGAGTCGACCTTTTCGTCCCAGTAGGCCTTGCGGTACTCCATGCCGTACTTTTCCCGGAACCCTTCGACCTGGCCATGGCCAAACATGGGAGTACCGGGCATGGTAGCCAGGACGGTGGCGACGCCGAAGTACTTGTCTCCGGTGCCAAATTGGTTCGCCGCAGTTTCCTCGTCGGGATTGTTCATGAAATTCACAAAACGTTTGAGGATGTCGGGGNCAAACTCCAGGGTATTCTTGATCGTCGAGCGATACTTTTCGTTTTCTTCCTTTTTGAACATGTGCATGAAGGCCGAGTTGTAGACCCGGTGCATCCCCAGGGTCCGGACGAAATAGCCCTCCATCATCCAAAAGGCCTCGGCCAGAAGCAGGGTATCGGGGACTTCCCGGGCCACACGATCGACGACCTCGCGCCAGAATTCCTCCGGGATTGCCTGGTCGAAGGCTTCCTTGGGGAGGGCGTGCTCGGCCCGGGTGGCGATGTCGCCCCCGGAGCCGGGGATGGGATACCAGAGGCGCTGGATATGCTTCTTGGCCAGGGTCATGGCCGCATCAAAGCGAATGATGGGAAAGTTCCGGGCCACGTCGAGGATCACCTGGATGACGGCTTCCCGGGTGGCGGGGTTCAAGTAGTCGAGCTGGGCCGTGTCATTCCAGGGCATGGCGGTTCCATCGTTGCCGTGGTAGATGTAGCGATGCCGCCCGGTCCCCTTGTCGACGTGGCGAAACACCACCGCCGCATCGGACCGGTCGTAGTAGTGATCCTCGAGCTTGATCTCGATGGCGGGATCGCGGCTCAGGTCCGGTCCGTCGAACCGGTAGCCGGGGAACGGACTGTGGTCGAGTTGCAGAAACCAGTCGGGGTGTTCGCTGATCCAGCGGCTGTCCATGGCGGTGTGGTTGGGCACCATGTCGCTGGCGAGGCGAATCCCCCGGTGCCGGCACCGGTCCCGGAGGTTGGCCCAGGCCGGCCATCCCCCGAGTTCCTGGGCGATGGCATACTCGTGGAGGGAGTAGGCCGAGGCCTCGGCCTCGGGGTTGCCCCCCCGTTGTTTGATGGTCTTCGACGCCCGGGACCGTTCCCACAAGCCGATCAACCACAGGGCGTTGAACCCCCGGGCCGCCATCTGATCGAGCTCCTCGTCGGGGATGGCGTCGAGGGTGCAGATGGAACGACCGTACTGCTTGCTCAGCTGGTCCAGCCATACCAGGGTGCTCTTGGCCAGGAGGATGACCTTGGGCATCCAGTCCTTGTCCGAGCTAAAGCGCTCGGGTTCTTGGTCCTGGCCCCCAAAGCTCAGGGCGCAGGGGTACCCTTGGCTGGCCCCCCCGGCCCCGGGTCCGGTGCCCGGAAACAAGCGGCCTTCCTCCTTGAGGAAATCCAAGGATCCGAGGATGCGCAACAGGAACTGACCGAGGAGGAGGCCCCAGTGTTCCTGCATGTACTGCAGTTGCCCTGGGAGGCTATGGGGGACGGCCACGGCCGGGGACCTCAGCATGTCGATGAGGTTCTGGTGGTCGGGACCAAAGGGAGGCACGGTGTCAAAGAAATCATGGGCCGCTGCCAAAAACCCCGTGTAGGCGCACNCCCCCCGGAGGGATTGGTCGTCAAAGAGGGTCAGGTACGGGACAAACGCCGGGTTCGCATTGGCCAGGCCCAGGAGCAGGATCTCTTCGAACACCGTCTCCCGATGGCTCACCCCGTTCGTCCGACCGGCGAGGTACTCTTCTTCCGACAGCTGTCCTCGATACACGGCGACCACGGGGAAGTGGTGGGAAAACCGCGCCAACACTTGGTCGGTTTCGGCGCGACCAATCCTCTGGGACACGAAATCCAGGGCGACGCCCCACAGGTCGCTGCCGAATTCTTCCCGGTACAGACCGGCGACGAAATGGAGGATTTCGTCGATCAGCCCCATGGCATTCAACTGACCGGGGACCAGGGCCGCCTCGGGATGGCGNACGGTGTCCCGGTGGCTATTGATTTTTTGGGCGAAGATTCGGGTCGCCAAGAAATTGGCAAAGACCACGTTGCCCGACACCGAGAACAAGCTATCGTCGAAACCGTACAGGTCCCGGGCCCCCCGGGAGATGTGAAACTCCTGGGACGCCCTGGCCCTGGGAACGGCCTTCGAGACTCGGCTGAGGGACAACGTGAGTCCGGTCATGGTTTTCTCCTCCGGTCGGCGATCTCCCGAACCTGGGCTGTGAAGGCTGCGTTGCCCAGCAGGTCCTCGAGGGNGGGCTTCATCCGCCAGGCCCAGTTCGACCCGCCCACGGTGCCGGGCACGTTGACCCTCTCGGCTTCGGGGTCCTCGGTCCAAAGGGAGGCGTCGAGGCCGAACCAGTCCTGGAGGGGCACCATGCACAGCCTCGAGCCCGCGGTCATCAGGGCCGAGAGGACGAGGCGAGCCCGGTCGGGGCTCCACGGACCGTCCTGGGGCCCGAGGCCCAGGGCCTCCAGGAAGCCCCCGTGGTGGGGCTCTTCTTCCCACCACTGCCGAAGGGTCGACGTGTCGTGGACCGACGGGGTACAGACCGATAGTTCGGGGTAGGCCGCGACGGGGATGTAGGGCTGCCCGGGTGCGTTCCAGTGCCGGGCCCACCGGCAAATCTTCAGGCCGAGGATGCCCAGGTCCCGGAGCACGGGGGGCACGCAATCGGGGATGGCCCCGAGGTCCTCGGCGCAGACCACCATGGGGGTCGTTTCCTTCATGAACGCCAGCAGGGTCCTCCCCTGGACCTCCCAGAGGGCTTCGGCCCGGGCTCCGCTCTGGGCCACCAAGGCCTCAAAGCCCTGGCGCTCCCCGGGGTTCAGGCTCTGGAAGCCCCGGGACTGGTGGTATTGGGCCGTTGGCAGGTACTCCGCTCCCAGCCGGACCAGGGTCCGGTTCCGGAACCACTGGACCAAGGCGCCTCGGGCGTGGTCGCTGAGGGGCAGGGCCGTGAGGCTCCGTTCCCCGGTGATGGTGCTGCGGAACCGAAACAGGTCTTCCTGCCCCACGGGAACCAGGGCCTGGGCCATCGCCGCCCCCGCTTCGTCGCCCAGAGCACCCCTCAACTCGTGGCCGGGGATGTGGGGTTCGGACAACCAGAGGAGCCGCCCTTCGTCGAAGCCGAGACCCCGGAGCGCCCCTTCGGTCAGGGGGGCCGACGGCTGAAAGTGGCCCAGTTGGGCCGAGTGATTTTCCTGGGGGGTGGCCCAGATCCGGAAAAACCCCAGGACATGGTCGATCCGGTAGGCCTGGTAGAACCGGCTGGCGTGGCGCAACCGCTCCTTCCACCACCCGTAGCCGTCCCGGGCCAGGGCGTCCCAACGGTACACCGGGAAACCCCAGTTCTGGCCTTCCGGGTTCATCCCGTCCGGGGGCGCCCCGGCCCGGAGGGAAAGGTCGAAAAACTCCCGGTGGGCCCAGACGTCGGCGCTGTCTTCGTTCAAGAGAATGGGAATGTCGCCCTTGAGGGCCACGCCGAGACCCCGGAGGGCCTCCACGGCCGCGGTGAGTTGGGCCTCGGCTTGGCATTGCAGCCATACCGGAAACCAGGCCTCGGCGCCCAAGTCCTGCCACAAGGCCTGGATTTCCCCGGCGTCCACGGTTTGGTGCTGGGGCCACTCCTGCCACCCCGCCCTCAGGTACCGCTCCCGGAGGGCCCAAAACACGGCGTAGGTCCGCCCCCAGGGCCGGGCCGCGACCCACGCTTCCGCCTCGGCCGACGAAAAGGAGACCGCCTCGAACATGGTCTTGAGCAGGGGCTGCTTGGCACCCCAAACCTGGCGATGGTCGACCTGGTCCCGGCCATTGAGGTCCCGGGCCAGGGCCCGGGCCTGGGGGGCCACGGCGTCAAACCCGGGGACATCCCCCAGCCGAAGGTACACAGGATGGAGGGCAAACGCGCTGAGGGCGCTGTAGGGTGACGGTTCGTAGCTTGTGTCGTTGATGGGGAGCAGTTGGATCACCGAAAGCCCGGCGGCCTGGCACCAGGTGGCCAGGGGGACCAAGTCGGGAAATTCTCCAATGCCCGAGCCTTGACCACTCCTCAGAGCCGAGAGAGGGACGGTAACACCGGTTACTGGGTTCTGCAGGGAGGGAAAAGCCATAGGACGGGACCTCCGGAAGTCTCAACACGCTGTGACTTCACTCTAGATCCGGGGGTACCTGCCGTCAAGGAAAACCGGTGGGACCTCAGGCGCCTTCGAGCTTTTGGATCTGGTCCCGCAGTTGGGCGGCTTCTTCGTAGTCTTCTTGGACGACGGCGGCGTCGAGCCGTCGCCTCAGGTCTTCGAGCTCAGCCTCCCGGGCCGAGAGGTCGGCTTCGGGCTCGTCGTCGCCTTCGTCGGATTCGACGGTGGCCTCCCTCAGCTGGTCCAGGCTGACCCCACTCTCTTCGACCAAGTCCTTGTCGATGAAGATGGGACAATCGGCCCGGACGGCCAAGGCCAACGAATCCGACGGCCGGGCGTCGACCTCGAGCCGTCGGCCGAGGNGTTCCAGGATCAGGTTGCTGTAGTAGGTTTCTTCGCTGAGGGTGTGGATCTCGACCCTGACCAAGTGGGTCTCGAGGGTCGACAGCAGGGATAGCAGCAGGTCGTGGGTCAGGGGCCGGGGGATTTCGACCTCCCCGAGGCCCAGCAGGATGTTCTGGGCTTCCAGGGGGCCGATGAAGATGGGAACGGCCTTGTCACCCTCGAGGGGCCGAACGAGGACGGCGTTCCCTCGTTCGGTCTTGGCCACCGTCCAGATCTCGGCCTCGATGAAGTTGCTCACGATCCTCCCCCGGGGCGACGGAGGTAGTCGATGAGGGTGTCGAAGTCAATGAACCCCTGTTCGAGGGCAATTTCACCGAAGAGTCGGCGGTCGCCGGCCGCCTGAAGGGCCAGGACCCGGTGGCACTGCTCCTCTTGAAGCAACCCGAGCCGCACCAAGGATTCCCCAATGCGCTCTTGGACCCGTCGGGTCGCCCCCCCCGAAGGCACCTGGAAGTGCCGGGTCCGGAGTTCCCGGTGGGCCCCGGCCTCGACGAGGCCGTGCTGGATGGACTGGACGATGGCCGAGCGCTCCAGGACGAGGCCCGCCACTCCGTCGGCCACGGCGGCCAGGGCCACGGCCAAGGCGACTTGAAACGTCAGTTCCCGGTGGAAGGCCGACGGGACAATGGCCTCCGGGCCCTCGGGCCCCGACCCCGCGAGGCCCGCAATGGCCTGGGCGGCGGCGAGGTTCATGCCCTCGGTGATCCTCCGGGCCCGGACGGACAAGGCCCCCCGGAAGACCCCGGGGAAGGCGAGAACGTTGTTGATCTGGTTAGGAAAGTCGGACCGGCCCGTGGCGACCACCGCGGCCCCGGCGGCCAGGGCTTCCTTGGGAAAAATCTCCGGCTCGGGGTTGGCCATGGCAAAGACAATGGCCGAAGGGGCCATCCCGGCGATGTGATCCCGGGTGAGCACCCGGGGGGCACTGACGCCCACAAACGCATCGGCCCCGGTCAGGGCCACCTGCAGGTCCCCCACCAGGCCCCGGGGGTTGGTGACGGCGGCCAGGGAGGCCATCGCCGGGCTCAAGGTCGGATCCCCTGCCTTGAGGATCCCCGCTCGATCGCACACCAACACATCCGAAATCCCGGCCGTGACCAACAGGCGACTGATGGCCGTCCCCGCAGCCCCTGCGCCGTTGACCACCACCTTGAGCCCGGTCAACGCCTTGCCCACCTTCCGGGCCGCGTTGGTCAGGGCCGCCAACACCACGATGGCCGTCCCGTGCTGATCGTCGTGGAACACCGGGATGGGCAGGGCGGCCTGGAGGGCTGTTTCGATCTCGAAGCACCGGGGGGCCGCGATGTCTTCGAGGTTGATGCCACCGAAGGAGGGGGCCACCGCGGTGACGGCCGCGACGATGGCCTGGACATCTTGGGTGCCCAGGACCAGGGGCACCGCATCGATCCCAGCGAACTCCTTGAAGAGCAGGGCCTTGCCCTCCATGACCGGCAGCCCAGCCTCGGGCCCGATGTTCCCCAACCCCAGGACCGCCGAGCCGTCGCTCACCACGGCCACCAGGTTCCCCTTGCCCGTGTACTCGTACACGGCGTCGGGACGGGCCGCAATTTCTTGGCAGGGTTCCGCCACCCCCGGGGTATAGAGGAGGGCGAGGTCTCCGTGCCCTCCCAGGGGTTCCTTGGAAACCACAGACAGTTTTCCCGTCAGGCGACGATGGAGGTCGAGGGCCCGCTGACGGAGTTCGGCCGATGTGGGGGGTAGGAGGGATGCCATGGGTTCAGGATAGGGGAATTCCCACTAATCGGCAAGGGACGAGCGATTGCGGCCGTTCTGTTTGGACGCGTACAGGGCCCGGTCGACCCTCTCGATCAACCCAGCGGGCGAGGGATCGAGGGGGGATTGGAATTCGGCCACCCCCAGGCTGACGGTGACCCGGACTAATTTGTCCCCGGACACAAACCCGGCGGCCTCGACCCGCTTCCGGATCCTCTCGGCCGCCTCCCAGGCACCCGCTCGATCCGTCCCGGGAAGAAGCAAAATAAACTCCTCTCCCCCGTACCGGGCGGCCACATCCACCACCCGAACCTCGGCCTGGACGATTTCGGCCACGCCCCGGAGGGTCTCGTCCCCGGCTTGGTGACCGAAGGTGTCATTGACCCGCTTGAAGTGGTCTATGTCGAGCATGACCACGGAAAACCCTTCGTGCCCTTCGCCGTAGGCGTTCCACCGGTCTTCGAGGGCGTTCAAGAACGTGTGCTTGAGCTTCAACTTGGTCAGGCGATCGGTGGTGGTCAACTCAAAGAGGTAGGCGTTATGGATGGCGATGGCCGCCAGCCCTGCGATGTTCTCGAGGTAGTCGCAGTCCCTAGGGTCAAAGCCCCCGCCCCCAATTTTTTCCCCCAGGACCAAGATGCCGTTCACCAGGCCCTTGGCCTTCAACGGCACCAGGATTTGGGGTCCCAGGGCCCGGAGCACCTCGAACTCCGGACAGGCCGGAAGGGCCGCCTCGAGGGCTTTCAGGGTATGGCACCGGGGGTGTTCGGCCAAGTACGAAACCAGTGCCCCGGCCTCGGGAATGCTTTGGGCCGTGGTCCGATCCGGGTCAAGGTCAAAGCCCAGGAACGACCGGTGAAGGGTGAAATCGGTGGCGTCGATGGACTTCTTGCTGAAGAACGCCGCTTGGAGGACCGTGAGGGCCCCTAGGCAGGTGTAGAGGATGGAGTCGTTGAGGATGTGATAATCCAGGGTGGAACTGAGGCTCTTGCCCACTTCGAGCAAGTTCTTGAGGTCGAAGATCTGCCGCTCTAGATCCTTCTTGAGGACCCGCCTGGACCTAACCATCCCTTCTCCCATGGCTCCCCGCCCCTACCGAAACGACGCGAGCCCGTTGCGAAACACTTCCAGCCCCAGGGGACCCACGTCGGCCTTCCGGCGCCACAGGGGGTGGTTCCACCGGGCCACGAAGGCCTCGGGATGGGGCATCAGCCCGAAAATCTGACCCGTCGGGTCCGTGATCCCGGCGATGGCGTCGACGGCGCCGTTGGGGTTCGCCCCTCGATAGGTGACGGCGACCAGGTTTTCGTCGTGCAACCGCTGCAAGATCCCGGGGTCAGCCACCTGAAACCGCCCCTCGCCGTGGCGAATGGGGAGGTCGCCGTCCCCGAGGCCGGTGAGCCACGGACTGCGGTTCTTGGGGTTGAAGGTCACGGGGACCCAGCGGTCCTGGAACACCCCGACGTCGTTGCCGATCAGCGTGGTCTCTTGGGTCCAATCCCCCTGAAGGTTGGGCAAGATCCCCATTTTCACCAGGGTCTGGAACCCATTGCACACCCCCAGGACCAGCCCCCCCCGGTGGAGAAACTCGACCAACTCATCCCTGAGCCGTTGACGGAGGAGCTGGGCCAAGACTCGACCCGACCCCAGGTGGTCCCCGAAACTAAAGCCTCCAGGAAACCCGAGAACCTGCAAGTCCTTCAACCGTCCCGGCTCCTCGACCAAGGTCGTCACAGGGAGGGAGTGGGCTTCACCCCCGGCGAGGCGAAAGGCCTCGGCGAGTTCCACGTCGGCATTCACACCGAACCCTGTTAAAATTCCAACCCGGGGCATGACGCTCATCGAACGGCCTCCAAACGATTCCAAGCGGTGAGGATCTGGTCCAGGGGCAGGTCGATGAGAACCTGCTGGCCCCGCTCCACCTGGACCCGGGGTTCGGCGACCACGGTCCCCACCAGGGCCCAGGGCTGACCCGCCAAGGCCGACCGGAACGCCTCGAGGTGGTCGGGGGCCACGGTGGCCAGGAACCGGGACGGACTTTCGCTCCAAAGGACCTCGGTCCCCGACCCCCCGGGGCCGGGGACCTCATCCAGACGGACCCGGGCCCCCAGACGCCCCCCGAGGGCTGACTCGGCCAGGGCCACGCCCAACCCTCCGTCGGACAGGTCGTGGAGGCTCCGGACCCACCCCTGGGCGAGGGCCTGGGCCACGGCCCGGTACAGGCCCAGGGCCCGGTCGGGAGACACCGTCGGCACCCCGGCCAGGGGCCGGGCCAAAACTTTCTCGAGGGTGGACCCGGCCAGTTCCGGGCGGGTCTCACCGACCACCACAATGAGATCGCCGGGGGCCAAGAAGTCGGTGGTCATGGCCTTGGACACGTCTTCGATCACCCCCATCAGGGACACCAAGAGGGTGGGTCGGATCGAAACCTTCTTGCCGTTCATCACGGCGTCGTTCTTCATGGAGTCTTTGCCGCTGATGAGGGGCAACCCGTAGGCCAGGCACGCATCCCGGAGGCCCCGGCAGGTTTTCACCAGTTGGGCGAGCTTGTAGGGACCGTCGGGGGTTGCCGGGCTCTCCACGGGGTCAGGCCAGCAAAAGTTGTCCAGGGCCGAAGCCTGGTCGGGGTCNCCCCCCAGGGCGATGTGGGCTCGGTAGGCTTCGTCCACGGCGTTGAGGGCCATCTGGTAGGGGTCCAGGTCGCCGTACCGAGGGCAGATGCCGTGGGTGACCGTCAGTCCCCGGAGGGAGTCCGTCCTGACTTTCAACACCGCCCCTTCGGTGGGACCATCCATCTTTTCCCCACAGAAGGGCTTCACCACCGACCGGGCCTGGACTTCGTGGTCGTACTGCCGGACCAAGCCTTCCTTGCTGGCCACCGTCGGGTCGGCCAAGAGTTGCAGCAGGGTGGCTCCGTGATCCAACGAAGCCGGGAGGGGCTGGGCCTCCCGGGNCGGGGGCACCCAAACCGCCCGGAGCTTCATGGGCGGCAGCCCTTGGTGGAGGAACGCCAGGGACAAGGCTCCGACGGGCCGCCCGGCGTACCGCAGGTCGACCCACCCGTCGTTGGTGAATTCCCCGATCACGGCCCCCTCCACCCCTCGCAGGGTGGCGAGGTCCAGGAAGGCCTCGATGGTCGAGGGGTCCACGGCCAGACTCATCCGTTCCTGGCTCTCGCTGACGAGGATCTCCCAGGGGGCGAGGCCCTGGTATTTCAAGGGGCAGCGATCGAGGTCGATCCGGACGCCCCCGGAGCTCTCGGCCATTTCCCCCAAGGACGACGAGAGTCCCCCGGCGCCGTTGTCGGTGATGCCCTTGTAGAGCCCCAGGTCCCGGGCTTCGAGGAGAAAGTCGAGCATCTTCTTCTGGGTGATGGGGTCACCGATCTGGACGGCGCTGGTGGGGCTGGTCTCGTCGAGGGCCAGGGAGCTGAACGTGGCCCCGTGAATCCCATCCTTGCCGACCCGCCCCCCCAGCATGACCACGAGGTCACCGGCGTCGATGTGCTTGATGTACGAGGCTTCGCCCCGGACCGTGGCCGGGAGGAGGCCCCCGGTGCCACAGAACACCAGGGGTTTGCCCCGGTAGCTCTCGTCGAACAGGAAGCCGCCGGCCACGGTGGGGATCCCCGAATGGTTGCCCCCCTCGACGATGCCCTGGTGGACCCCCCGGAGGACGGTCTTGGGGTGCAAGAGTCCCGGGGGAATTTCGTCCGCCGGGGTGGAGGGGTCGCCAAAACACAGGTAGTTGGTGTTGAAGATGGGCTTGGCGCCCTTCCCCGTCCCCAGGATGTCGCGGTTGACCCCGACGATGCCGGTGATGGCTCCCCCGAACGGGTCCAGGGCGCTGGGGCTGTTGTGGGTTTCCACTTTGAAGCAGACCAGGGTTTCGTCGTCGAATTGGACGACGCCGGCGTTGTCGTGGAACACCGACCGTAAGAACGGGCGGCGGGGTTCCAGGTCCCGGGNGGTCTGTTTGATGTAGGTGGCGTACAGGCTCCGGATTTCGCTCGTTTCCCCGGTTTCCTCGTCGGAATAGGCGATGTGGGCCCCAAAGATCTTGTGCTTGCAGTGCTCGCTCCAGGTCTGGGCGATCATCTCGAGCTCCACATCGGTGGGCTCGGTGCCCAGACCGAGGGCGCCCCGGTGGGCCTGGGTGGCGGGGTCAAGGAAGTATTCGCGGACCGCCTGCATCTCTGGGAGGGTCAGGGCCAGCAGCCGTGCCTTGGACAGGTGCACCAAGCCGTCGCCGTCCAGGGAGGTCAGGGGCACGGTCTCCACGGGTACCGAACCCGTCCCGGACACCGTGGGGTACAGCTGGGGCAACCGGGCCCCGGCATCCCACTCGGACCGGGTGAGAAGAACGGCTTGCTGGATCAAGGGGTTGTGGAGGGCGGCCGCCACGGACCGCATGGTGGCCGGGTCGGGGGGCGTGGAAAACAACCATAGGGTAGCGGTCTGAACCACGGCCTCCCGGTCGAAGGCCACGCCCAGGGCCGTTTCCAGGGCCTCCCGGGCGGTCAAGGCCGTGGGGTTGGTGACCCCGGCCTTGAAGCTGACTTCCAGAAGCCAGGTCCACTGGGGCAACGGAGAGTGGTCGGGACCCGACCCGTCGTACACGGCTCCCTGGACCACGGGGTCCACAAAGACCGACGAAGCCAGGGCCTCGGAGACCGGCGGCAGTCCGGTCCACAGGTACACATCGAGGGTCTCGGCGCCCCAGCGAGGGCCGCGACTATCCAAACCGGCGCGTCGGTAAAAAACTTCCACTCTCATGGGTCCCGAGTCTACCAAATCGAACCACGTTTCACTATGGCCCTGGAGAAAAATCTCCAGATTTTCGAGGCCTGGTCTACTCTTTCCACCAGGCTTGGATCTTGCGAATCAGCTCTTCGTCCTCGGGGCTGGCGAACCCCTTTTGCAAGGCGAGGTCCCACAAAACCTGGGTGATCAACGTCTTGGCCTTGGCGTGAAACAAATTGCGAGCCAGATACTCGAAATCCTCGGGGGTTTCGACGTCGTTCTCGAAGCGTTCGAGATGCTCGTCAAAGTCATGGAAGCCCAGGCCGTCCACGATCCTGTCCAAATCATCCAGGGTGCTCGCCGCCGCCGGGCCCTCTCCCTGGATCAAGATCTTGATCGCCCCGGCCAAAAAGATCTTTTCTTGCTCGTTGAGATCGGCCAAATCGCTCACGATTCTCTCCCTTGCGCCCCGCCCTACCGAGGTACTGAACCAAGTATTGATGAAAATTGATCCCAGGTCCAGGTCGAAAAAACCTTCCCCCCCTCGGCGGTTCCTGAGTATATTGGTCAGAGCCCATCCTTAAGGAGACATTATGCCCTTTACCCTTCCGAAGCTTCCCTACGACTTCAACGCCCTCGAGCCGGCCATCGACGCCCGGACGATGGAAATTCACCACGGCAAACACCACCAGACCTACATCAACAACGTCAACGCCGCCCTCGAAAACACCGAGTACGCCAGTTGGTCCGCCGAAAAGCTGATCACCAGCCTGGCGAGCCTCCCGGCCGACAAGCAGGGCGTGGTCCGCAACAACGCCGGCGGACACTTGAACCACAGTTTCTTCTGGGAAACCCTGGTGACCCCGTCGAAGTCGGGGAAGCCCTCAGGCAAGTTGGCCGCCGGCATCGAAACCCTGGGTGGTTGGGACAAGTTCAAGGCCGACTTCACCAAGGCTGCGTTGACCCGGTTCGGCTCGGGTTGGGGCTGGCTGGTCCTCAAGGCTGACAAGACCCTGGCCGTCACCAGCACCGCTAACCAGGACAGCCCCCTCCTCGAAGGGGCTACCCCCATCCTCGGCATCGACGTCTGGGAACACGCCTACTACCTGCACTACCAGAACCGCCGGGCCGACTACATCGAAGCCTTCTTCTCGGTGGTCAACTGGGGCAAGGTGGGCGAAATCTACGAAGGTGCGCTGAAGTAACCCATCGGGCATCCCTGGGCCAGGGGTCCTGGCTCAGGTGTTGCCGCGGTGAGGAAATAAAAAAACCGTCCCTGGAGACGGCTTTTTTTTGCTTCAGCGAAATGTCGGAATCAGTGACCGCCGCAACCGCAGCTACCACCGTTGGAGCTACAACCGCAGGAATCGGCTTCCACGGCACCCTCTTCGTGGCTATGGCCATGGCCGCCACAACCGCAACCGCCGCCACCGCAACCACAGCCTTCCATCACCGGGGCTTCGTCGCTGATGGACAGCACGGTGGTGTGGAACGAGAGGGGAACCCCCGCCAGGGGGTGGTTGGCGTCGACGGTGATCTGGTCGCCGTCCACGTCGCTGATCAGAGCCGATCGCCAGCGACCGCCGATCTGAGCCTCGACCCGGTACCCAATCTTGGGCTCGCCGGCCAAGCCGATGTCGGCGGCGGCCACCTTGGCTACCAAAGACTCGTCTCGTTCGCCGTAGGCATCCACGGCCTCAATCACAAAATCGAGCTCCTGACCCTCTTCGGCACCGGCCAGAGCCTTATCGAGGCCCGGGATGATGTCGCCGGAACCCGCACAGAAGGTCAACGGTCCTTGGCGGTCCGAAGTCCCCAACAGATACCCCTCGGGGGTCGAGAAGTTGTAGGCAATGGNGACGTATTTTTCTTTGGTAACAGTCATAGTAACTAGAATATATAACAAACCCCCTCAGCTTTGAATAGGGTCTTGGTCAAAGATTTCCCGGGTCAGGACCGTTTCACCACCACCAGCTGGGGAAGGTTCCGGTATTTCTGCGCAAAGTCGATTCCGTAACCGGCTACGAAGACGTCTTCGATGTCGAAGCCGTTGTAATCGACCCCGACGGAAACCTTGCGACGGCTGGGCTTGTTGAGCAAGGTACAGACCTTCAGGCTGCGGGGATGCCGAGCCGCCAGGAGTTCCAAGATGCGGCTGAGGGTGAGGCCGGTGTCGATGATGTCTTCGACGATCAGCACATCCCGGCCCTGGATGGGCTCCCCGAGGTCCTTCAGAATCCGTACCTCCGAGTTCTCCATGGAGTTGCCGTAGCTCGAAACCGTCATGAAGTCGATCTCACTATCGATGTCCAAGGCCCGGGCCAAGTCAGCCAAGAAGATAAAACTCCCCTTGAGCAACCCGACCAACAGGGGCTGGGACCCCCGGTAGTCGGCACTGATCTGCTTCGCCAGCTCGTTGACGCGTTGGCGAATCTTCTCTTCGGTGATGAGGATCGATTCGATCCCTTCTGGGAGGAATGGCATAGGGTCTCCTTCAGTCGAGGTTAGGCGTCACGTCGCGGATGGATCCTTCCGGCGCCAGGAACAGGTAGTAGCGCCCCTCCTGGAAGACTTGCCGGAGGGGTTTGCCGTCGATGCCTTGGGCGGCCACGTGGTCGCCCCGGGGGATTTGATCCAGGGTCTGCCAATACAGGCCCAGGGTCTTCGGTTCGATGGAATAGAACTCGGAGGGAACCACGGGGACCACGTCTTGGGCGTACACTTTGACGTTCTTGGCCCACTCGGGGGCGGCCTGGACCTGGGACAGGGGCAGGGTCCCCGTGTTCACGATGCACAGTTTGGGGTCCCGGGAGTAGGTTTCCGGAAGGTTGTACAAGGCCGCCTGGCCCTGGGGGTCGACGACGATGGCGTACAGGCCCCCGTCTTCGAATTTCAGAGCGTAGGGCGCCCCCGACGGGTCCGTCCAGTCGGCCAGGGGGGATTGGCCGCCGGCGCTGTGTCTCAGGACCACGCCGTCGACCACGGGCACGCTGGTCAGGGGCCGACTCTCGAGGGAGGATAGGTTCGCAAAGTCCACGAGGATGGATCCGTCCTTGGCCAGAACCAACGAGACCGGGCCCGAGGAGAGGTTGAGGGCAAAGACCAGGGGACGGTGGTTCTTCGTGGCCAAACCATTGCAACCCGTGAGAAGGAAGGCAACGACCACGAGGGNCAGGGCGGTGATGGATTTTCGCAAGGTCACAGAGTACACTTTACACGGCGGAACCCCCGAGGGCAACCCGACGTGGGATCCGTAGTTCGTCCCCTAGGAGACTTTCTTGAATAAACTTGCCCTGTGGGTGATCGTGGGCTGCCTCGTGGGCGGTGAGGCCTTCGGGAGCACCGACCCCGGAGCCTTGGGCCTGGGGCTGAACCTGGAGAGCACCCAGTCTTCTGGGATTTCCAACTACGTTCGGGTGAATCTGTTCCTCGACGCAGGGATGCGTTTCTTCGGCCCCCTCAGCGTGGGGTTCGAGCTGGCCGGGGACGTGACCCGGGTCACCGACCAGAACTTTCAGATCACGTCTTGGGACGATAGTAGCGTCGTCGGGATTGGCCAATGGACGAGCTTCCGGACGCTTCCCGTGGCCCAGGCGACCTACAGCCTCTGGGACTGGGACGTGAGCCCCCGGGTCTACCTGAGCTACGACCTCAAACGCACCGTGGAAGTCCTGGGCTTCGCCGGATTGGATCTCAAAATGCAGGCCTTGGATTACACTCTGAAGAACGTCGGGACGTACGTCTGGGTCGATCCGACGAACTACAGCAATCCCCCGGTCTACGTCGGCCAGTCGGTCCATTCCTCTTCGTGGTTGTCGTCCAGCTTCTACGGCGTCATCGGCCTGAGGCTCAGCGTGGACCTCTACTACCTCGAGTACAGCCGACTCATCGTCCTCAGCCGCCCTTCCCTGGATTGGGACAGCAACCTGCTCAATCGCCTGGGGTTCGGGGTCAGCCTGAGGTTTTAGCCGCCCCCACGATCCGGGACGTCCACGCCGCGCAGAGGATGCCGAAGGCCACCCCGACGTTGAGGCTGGCTTTGCGACCGTACAAGGGCAACGACNCCCGACCCGCCGAGGCGTCGGCCCAGGCCAGGGCTTCGGGGCTGAGGCCCAACTCCTCGCCGCCCACCAACACCCAGCCCTCCGAGGGGAACGAAAAGTGCTCCACCGGCACCCCTCCCAGTTCGAGGGCGAACACCGGTCGAGCCCCCCAGGACGCCTGGAGGTCCTCCAGGGACCACCGCTCCAGGGTCAGATGCTCGTCGGCCCCCATGGCGCTGCGTCGGGTCCGGGGATGGTCGATCCCCGGGGTCGCCGGACTCAGGCCCACGGTTTGGAACCCGTACGCCTCGGCAGTCCTGAGGATCGACCCCACGTTGAACGGCGACCGAAGGTCTTCTAGCCAGACACCCCAGGGGAAGCGCTCCACCGGCCCCTGGCGATCCGGGGGGGCTTGAAGGTCCCAATCGGCGGCGTCGATCCCCAGGTGGAGAGCCAGGCGCTGCCTCAGAAGGCCCCGGTCCCGGCCGGCGGGGACGGGCCCCCGAGGTTCGTGCAACAGGTCCTGGACCAGGTTCACGAGGCCACCGTCGTAGAGGGGTTCGTGGGACTCCCCCAGGAGGGCGAGGAGCTTCCGGCCCCGGGTCCCGTCGGGAAGACCGGCTAGCTTTCGAAGGGTGATCACAGGACGGCGCGGACGAATTCGACCAGCTGGTCGGGTTCCAAGATGCCGCCCCGGCGCAGATCGAGGCCCCGGACCACATCGACCGCCTGGGTGATCTGAGTGTCGACCAGTTGGTAGTCGGCCAACCGGAGAGGCAGTTGGTGGGCGTTGAGGAACTTCCGGACGTCCTGGGCAATTTTGGGCCCCAGGGTGGCCTCGTCGCCCTCGGCCACGACGTGGCCAAACGCCCGGCCGAGGGCCCGGATCCGCGACCCGGCCTTGGGGGCGTAGTATTCCAGCAGCGGAGCCAACAGCAGGCTTCCGAACGACGATGTGGCCAGCCCCGCCAGCCCGGCCAGGGNGAAGGAAAAGGTCACCCCGGCCCCCCGGGGACCCAGGGCGCAGGCCACCGCAATGTTGAACCCGGCCTGGGTCGCCAACAGGCGATACTCGGCGTTCGCCGGGTTATCGTAGATCTGCTTGAGGGTCGACCAGAGTTCGGCCACGGCGCCGACGAGCAGGCTCTGCTCCATCAACCCGGAGGCATCGTGGAGGCAGGCCTCGGCCGCATAAAACAGCGCCTCGAGGAGGGAGGCCACCGAGGCCTTCGGGGTTTGCCCCGTGGACATGTGGGGATCCAAAACGATGACGTGCCCCGCCGGGGGAGAGAAGGGCGCAAACCGAAGGCCTGCGGGGTGTCCGCTGGCCAGGAAGACCTCGGGCCGCAGGAGCAGGGGGTAGCACCCTCCGGAGGGAACTTCAAAATACGGGACGGCCCGGGTCTTCGCCAGGTCGGTGACCACCGCGCGCCCCAGGGACAGTTGGTCCGAGCCCCCCAGGCTGGCCAAAATGTCCATGCGGCTGGCGTCGGCCACCGTCACCGCTTCCTTCATGGCTTCGGCCAGACTGTGCCGAGGGTTCCGGGTCACCACCAGGTAGGGGACCGAGGCCCGTTCCAGCGAGTGGGTGAGGATTCCCAGCTCCTTGGTCCCGTCGAACGAGGCGTCGGCCAGGAGCAACACCCGGGCTCCGACTTCCTTCGCCAAAAGACCAAACTTTTGGCTCACCCCTTGGCCCACGTGCACATGCTGGGGAAAGTGAAATTCCATGTATGACACCTCCAGGGTCCGGTGAAATAAAAAAAGCCGTCCTCAAGACGGCTTCCTCATGCGGGGGGAACGAAGGCCTCAGAGGCCAAAGGATTTGAGGATGCCTTCCGCCGTGGACTCAAGGATGGCCTTGTTGATGTAATTGGGGTCCTGGAGCTTGACCCGGATCTCGGCGNCCCTGTCCTCCCGGATCTCGGGAGCCGACCGAGCGACCTCCCGGGCGGTCAAGAGCTCGGCTTGGCTCTTGGCTTCGGACGAAAGCTCGATGGAGTCAGAACGGTCGGTCCTGACGGGCTTGGCGAGCTTATCAGCCTTACCCAGGTTTTTGAGAGGATCTAAAGCTCCCATGCGGTCAATCGTCATAACCTTCCCCTTGTGCTTCTGTTATCGGCAACCCGAACTCATTCCTTGACGTCGTCCTCGTCATCAGAAATCGCCCCGGACACCAGCACGGCGAATTCACCTTTGATTATAGGCCGGGCCTTCAGGTCGTTCAAGACCGAAAGGGCTGTCCCTGAAAGAAATTCCTCGTGGCTTTTGGTCATTTCCCGGGCCACTAAGACATTCCTGTCAGGTTCCGTATCGGCGATCGCCTGTAAAAGCTTGACGATGCGATAGGGGGATTCGTACAAAACGAAGGCTTCCTCCCGGGCCAACAGCTCATCGACCCGGCGCTGGCGCTTTCCGGATTTCACCGACAGGAACCCGTCGAAGGTCACCGTGCGCCCCCCGAACCCGCCGACGCTGAGGAGCGAGGCGAAGGCCGAGGGCCCGGGGAGGGGGACCACGGGATGTCCGGCCGCCCGAACCTTTGCCACCAAGACAGCCCCGGGGTCGCTCAACCCCGGGGTCCCGGCGTCGGTGCAATAGGCAATGCTTTGCCCTTCGGAGAGCAACTTGATGATGCCGTCGGCGCTATGGGCCTCGTTCGCCGCCCGGCAACTGATCAGCCGCTTCACAATCCCGTGGGCGTTGAGCAGTTGCAGAGTGTGCCGGGTGTCCTCGGCGGCGACCAGGTCGACCTCCCTCAGGGTCTCGAGGGCCCGGAGGGNGATATCCTTCAGGTTCCCGATGGGGGTCGCCACGATGAACAACGTCGGAACGGGGTTGGCCACCATGGCAGCAGGGCTACTTGGCCTTCAGCCCGGGGTAGTTCAGGGTCGCAAACAGATCGGCGTAGGTTTCGGCCCGGCGGATGACCTGGAACTTCCCGGCTCCCTGCCAGAGCACTTCGGCGCTCCGCAACTTGGCGTTGTAGTTGAACCCCATGGAGTGGCCGTGGGCCCCGGTGTCGTGGATGACCAGAAGGTCCCCGGTCTCGGGATCGGGGATTTCTCGGTCGATGGCAAACTTGTCGTTGTTTTCGCAGAGGGAGCCGGTCACGTCGTAAACCTTCTTCGCGGCCTTCTCTTTCCCGGGAACGGAAATATGGTGATAGCTTCCGTACATCCCCGGGCGCATCAGGTTGGCCATGCTGGCGTCGAGGCCCACGTAGTTTTTGTAGATGTGCTTCTTGTGGAGCACCCGGGTGACCAGGTAGCCGTAGGGGCCTGTCACCACCCGACCACACTCCATCACCACCCGGGGCGCCAGGCCCAGGGGGCCAAAGATCTCGTCGTAGACCTGGTGGATCTTGCGACCCACGAACTCGAGGTCGACCTTGGTCTGGTCGGGTCGGTAGGGGATGCCGACGCCCCCCCCGAGGTTGAGGAAATCAAACTGGATCCCCAGCTTCTGGTGGATCTCCACCGCCAGGGTGAAGAGCATCCGGGCCGTTTCGACGAAGTATTCGGGGTTGAGTTCGTTGCTGGCCACCATGGTGTGGAGCCCGAAGCGCTTCACGCCCTTGTCCCGGGCCAGGGCATAGCCCTCGAACAGCTGGTCCCGGGTGAAGCCGTACTTGGCTTCCTCGGGCTTCCCGATGATGGCGTTCCCTTCCCGCAACGGACCCGGGTTGTACCGGAAGCTCAGCATCGGGGGCAGGGACCCCAGGGCCTTTTCGAGGTAGGGGATGTGGGAAATATCGTCGAGGTTGATGATGGCCCCCAGGGCCGCCGCCTTTTGGTACTCGATGGCCGGGGTGTCATTCGACGTAAACACGATGGCTTCACCGGTCAAGCCCACCGCTTCACAGAGCAACAATTCCCCCAGGGACGAACAGTCGGCGCCCATCCCCTCGGCCTTGAGGCTGGCCAAGATGTGGGGATTGGGCAAGGCCTTGACGGCAAAGAAGTTGCGAAAGCCTCCGGGGACCCAGGAAAATGCCTGGGCAAACTGGCGGGCGTTTTGCTTCATGGCGGGTTCGTCGTACAGATGAAAGGGGGTCGGAACCTGGGCGGCCACCTGCTCCAGGTCCGCTCGGGTGAACGGGAGGGTTTTATCGGTCATGCCTGTCAAAGTAGCTGTGACGACCCGGTCGAGTCAACGAGGCGACCGCGGCCCCCTGGCCTTCAACACCAGCGTGGGTCCATGCCAGAATAGGCCTATGGACAATGTGTCGATCTCGAAGAAGAAAACCCCCTACCCCGTATCGAATCGGTTTCACCTGTACCTCGACGGGTACGGTCGGGAACTCGACTTCGACGTGCAGTACGAGGACCTCTGGGGCTGGTCCGAGGCCATTGCCCTCGAGGACAAGACGGGGTCCAACACCCTGTGGGACACCCTCATTCNCCCCCCGGCCCTCCGATCCGAGCTCGACGACAACCTCAAGGCCCTCTACTGCCAGTTAAAAATGGCCGGGGACCTCAACGCGGCCCGGCACCTGGACATCGATCGCATCGACTTCTGTCACTTTGCGAACAGCCATCCGTTTCGGATCCGGGTGGTGAACAGTTACAACGACAACCAAGACTACTTCTACGTCAAAAAGGCCGACGCCAGCCGGATCTACGGCCTGGAGCTCGAGCACCTGCTGTCGCCGAACAACATGCACTTCCTGGTCCGGGGGAACACCCTGGTCGAAGAGCACATCGCCGGGCTCCCGGGGGACGACTTCATCAACGGGTATTTCCAACGTCCGGGGGTGAACAAGGTGCGGATCTGCAAGGAGTTTGTGAAGTTCAACGAAAGGTGTTTCATCCGCCTTCTGGGGGACATGAGGGCCTACAACTACGTGATGGACGTCACCCTGGACTTTGACGAAGAGCAGTACCGGGTGCGGGCCATCGACTTTGACCAGCAGAGCTACGAAGGGGATATCCGGGTGTACCTGCCCCAGTTTCACAAAGAAAACCGACCGATTGTGGATCTCGTGTGGGAGCTGCTCNCCTTGGACACCATCCGCCAGTACCAGGTGGAGGAACGGGCCCTCATGGCCCGGCGGGCCAAGACGAGCTGGGACCGGATCGACGACCTGTTGGTCGCCATGAGCCACGATGTCCTGTCGACCCCCGAAAAGGTGGCCGAGCTGGCCCAAGGCCTGGCCCACTTCCATAAAAACGACGACTTCCGGTCGTGCACCACCATGGGCGACCTGGTCCGCAAGAACCTCGAGGTCAGCTTGGGGATCGGGGGACGGTGACCCACTTGGCCAGGATGGCCCGGAAGTCGTCCATCCGGACGGGCTTGGACAGGTAGTCGTCGAACCCCGAGGCCAGCAGAAGTTCCCGGTCCCCGGGGAGGGCGTGGCCCGAGAGGGCCACGATCACCAGGTCCTGGCCGCTGGGGAGGCTCCGAATTTTGGCGGTGGCTTCCCGACCGTCCATCCCCGGCATCTGCCAATCCATGAAGATCAGGTCGTAGAACCGCTGGGAGGCGATCTGCACCGCCTCGAAGCCCCCGGGGGCGAGGTCGACCTCGGCCCCCAGTCTCTGCAACATCCGGGTCTCCACGTCGCGGTTCGTGGGGTTGTCTTCGACCAGAAGGATCCGGGCCGGGGGGCGTTTTTCGTCGCCCTGGGGCTCGGCCAGCCCCAGGGGTTCGGCGTCCCCGGTCCCCTGGATGGGGATGCGCAGGCGGAACACACTCCCCTCCCCCCACCGACTTTCCACGGTCAGGGTTCCCCCCAGGAGTTCGGCCAGGGACCGACTGATCGACAGACCCAGGCCGAGGCCCCCGTAGGTTCGGCTTTTCCCCTGCTCGCCCTGGGTGAACTTCTCGAAGATCTTTTCGAGGGAATCCCCGGGGATGCCGATGCCGGTGTCGGTGACCGAGACTTCGAAGGCCTGGGGTTCGACGGTCACCCGGACCACCACCGAACCGGACGGGGTGAACTTCACGGCGTTCCCCACCAGGTTGGCCACGATCTGCCGAACCCGAAGGCCGTCCGACCCAATCCGGGCCGGGGCCTTCTCGGGGAACTGGACCACCAGGTCGAGGCCCTTGGCCTGGGCCTGGGACCGGAACGATTCCACCACGGCCTCGACCTGGGACCGCCAGGGGAACAAGCGAATTTCGGGGACCAGTCGCCCGGCCTCCAGGCGGCTGAACACCAGGATGTCTTCGATCAGACCCAACAAGGTATCCCCCGAGGACTGCAGGTCCCGGAAGGCCCGCTGGTCCTCGTCGGTGACGGCCAGCCGGGACAGCTGGTCGGCGTTCCCCAGGATGGCGTTCAAGGGCGTCCGCAGTTCGTGGCTCATGGTGGCCAGAAAATCCGTCTTGGCCTGGTTGGCCTCCCGGAGGGCCTCGGCGGTTTGGCGCTGAACCGTGGTATCGGTGACGAGGCCGTTGATCACCAGGGACCCCCGGGGGGTCCGTTGGGCGCTCATGACGAGTTTCAGCCACAGCGCCCGGTCCGGGTCCCGGACGAACAGGAACTCTTCGTCCCAGGTGCCGCCCCGTCCGAGGTCCGCGGACACCCGGTCGAGAAGGCCCCGGAGCACCGGAGGAGGAACCCTGTCGAAGAACCGCTGGGGGTGGGCCATGAGGTCCCGGGGTTCCATGCCCAAGAGGGCGCGGCTCCCTTCGCTCACGTACCGAACGTGGAACCGTCGCCCGGACACTTCGGCTTGGAACAACACCCCGGGGAAGTGGATGGCCAGGACCTTCAGCCGTGCGGCCAGGTCCCGGTGCAGTTGGTCCGAGGTCGCCAGGCGGACGAACGCCTTGTGGATGGACCGGGCGTGGAAGCTCGAAAACAAACCGGCCAACAGCAGAAAGGCCGTCCGGAAGGCCTGATCCTCCCAGAAGCCGACCATGGGCTTCCCCGGAAAGTCCAGGGCCAGGAACAGGCCGTAGACCCCGGCGCTTCCCACCCCGGTGGCCAGGGTCAGGCCGGGCCGTTCCCGGAGGGTCGAAAACAGGATGAGCAGGAACAAAAGGGAGTAGCCCCAGTTCAGATCCGTGGCCAGGGCCCCGGCCCCGAGGGCTTGGGGTTGCCACCCCACCCACAGGCCCAGGGTGACGAAGGTGAGGTCGACGAGGGTGGTGACCCAGGCGAGGGGCCGGGGCACGAAGGACCGGGAGACCGCGGCCTGGACGATCAAGGCGTACAACCAGGCGGCCCCGACGACCAGGGGAAGGACCACCGAGGGCCCGGCCGACCCGTCCGGAGCCCCCAGGCCGCGGAACGCCAGCCCTCCGGTGACGATCGCTAAAACGGCCAGACGAATGACGTTGAGGTACTTTTCGGCCAGCCGCCGCTGGATTAGCTGTTCTCGCTCTTGGAGGGTCGACATACGGCTATTCTAGTGTGCCCGCCCGGGGCCTGTCCCCGGGGTTCCCCGGGGATCTTCACTTTTTGACCAACGTGGGCTAGAGTGGCGCCCATGAAAACTGCCTTCCTGTTTCCCGGCCAAGGGGCCCAGTACCCCGGCATGGCCCGGGACCTCTTTGAGGCCAGCGCCTCGGTCCGTTCGTTGTTCGACCTCGCCGCCGAAACCACGGGCATCGATGTTCAACGCCTTCTGTTCGAAGGGACCGAAGAAGAACTCAAAGAGACGGTCAACACCCAGGTTTCGGTGACCCTGGCCAATCTGTCTTCGGCGGCGGTTCTGGCCGACCGGGGCATCGTCAGCCAAGGGGCCGCCGGGTTCAGCCTGGGCGAGTACGCGGCCCTGGTCGACGCCGGCGTCCTCACCGCAACCCAGGTATTCCCGTTGGTGAAACTCCGGGGTGAGTTCATGGCCCAAGCCGCCGACGCCCTCGACAAGTCGGCCGGAGCCCCGGGGATGGCTGCGGTCCTGGGGCTGACCCCCGAAAAGGTCGATGAGGTCCTGGCCCAGGCGGCCATCCCCGGGCTTTTCGGCGCCAACTACAACAGCCCCAACCAGGTGGTCATTTCGGGGACCGCCGCCGGGCTGGTCGCGGGGATTGACGCTCTGAAGGCGGCCGGGGCCCGCCGGGTGATCACCCTCAAGGTGTCGGGCCCCTTCCACTCCCCCTTGCTGATCGAAGCCGGAAAGGCCCTCGAAAAGGCCCTGGGCCCGGTGGAGTTCAAGAATCCTACCAAGGCCCTGTTGAGCAACGTCACCGGGGGGTTGGTGACCACTGGCGCCGAGGCCAAGGCCCTGGCCGTCCGGCAGGTGACCTCGCCGGTGTTGTGGACGACCGAAGAAAAGACCCTGCTGACCCAGGGGTTCGACCGCTTCGTGGAAGTGGGCCCCGGGGCCGTTCTGGCAGGACTCTGGGGCGCCTTCCACGACGCCCTCCCCTGTGTTGCCGCCGGCAAACTGGAACAAATCGGACAAATTGAGTAGCTTAACCTGGTGTTAAGGCACGACAAGAGGAGACAGTTATGCTGTTGCAAGGCAAGAAAGCCCTGATCACCGGAGCCTCCAAGGGCATCGGGAATGCGGTGGCCGAGGCGTTCCTGCGCCAAGGCGCGGTGGTGTATGCCGTGAGCCGCACCCCCGGCGACCTCGAGAAGTTGCAAGCGGCGGCCGCCGAAGCGGGGACCACCGTGGTCTTCAAAGCGGCCGACGTCTCGGACGAAGCCGCCATCACCGCCGTGGTCAAAGAAATCATCAAGGAGTCCGGCGGCCTCGACGTGGTGGTGAACAACGCCGGGATCACCCGGGACGGGCTCATTGCCCGGATGCCCGCCGACGCCTGGGACGAAGTGTTGCGGGTCAACCTGGCCAGCGCCTTCTACATTTGCAAGGCGGTATCCATGCACCTCTTGGGCCGCCGGGGCGGGTCCATCATCAACATGAGTTCGGTGGTGGGGCTCCATGGGAACGCCGGCCAGACCAACTACGCCGCCTCGAAGGCGGGGTTGATCGGGCTGACCAAGAGCCTGGCCCAGGAGTTGGCGCCCCGGGGTGTCCGGGTGAACGCCATTTGCCCGGGGTTCATCGGCACCGAAATGACCGACAAGTTGAACGACGAACAGAAGAAAGCCCTGTTCGACCGGATCCCCATGGCCCGGATGGGCAAGCCCGAAGAGATCGCCGGGGCCGCCGTGTGGCTGGCCAGCGACCTTTCCACCTACGTCACCGGCCAAGCGATCACGGTCGATGGCGGAATGTTGATGTAAACGAAAAGAACAGAAGAAGGAGTCAACCTATGGCAAGACGCGTCGTTGTTACCGGCATGGGTACCGTCAATTCCTTGGGCCACGATGTCGAGAGCACGTGGGCGGCCGTGAAGGCTTCCCAGTGTGGGATCGGGCCCATCACCCACGTCGATCCCACGGAACTGAGTTGCAAGATTGCGGCTGAAGTGAAGAACTTTGACCCCAGCCGCTACCTCGAGAGCAAGGAAGCCCGGAAGATGGACCCGTTCTCGGTGTTCGCCACCTACGCCGCCTTCCAGGCCCTGGAAGACGCCGGCCTGAAGGTGGGCGGCAACCTGGCCCCCGAACGGGTCGGGACGGTCCTCGGGAACGGAATCGGGGGCGTCGAGGCCCTGGAACTCGCCTATCAAAAGATTTTTGCCGGGGGAGGGGCCACCCGTATCCCCCCCATGTCGGTGCCCAAGTTGATCAGCAACGAAGCCCCGGGGAACGTGGCCATGCTCACCGGGGCCCAGGGGCCCTGCTACTCCCTGCTCACCGCCTGCTCGGCGGCCACCGACGCCATCAGCGACGCCAGCCGGTGGATCAAGGATGGGGTGTGCGACGTGATGATTTCCGGGGGCACCGAAGCCGCGATTACCCTGCTGGGGATCGGGGGCTTCTGTGTCTTGAAGGCGGTGACCAGCAAGTACAACGACGAACCCCAGAAGGCGAGTCGGCCCTTCGATAAGGACCGAAGCGGCTTCGTCATGGGCGAAGGGGCCGGGATCCTGATCCTCGAAGAGTACGAACACGCCAAGAAGCGGGGTGCGAAGATCTACGCGGAACTGGCCGGCTTCGGAATGACCTGCGATGCCTACCACCTGACCAGCCCCCACCCCGAGGGCCTGGGAGCCATCCGCGCCATGAACATGGCCCTGGAAATGGCCGGGATGAAGCCCACCGACATCGGCTACATCAACGCCCATGGAACGAGCACCGAAATCAACGACCCCACCGAGACCAAGGCCATCAAGGCCGTGTTCGGGGACCACGCCTACAAGCTCAAGGTTAGCTCGACCAAGAGCATGACCGGTCACTGCATCGGGGCCACCGGGGCCATTGAGGCCATCTTCAGCATCCTGGCCCTGAGGGACCAATGGGTGCCCCCGACGATCAACCTCGACAACCCCGACATCGAAGCCGGGTGCGACCTCGACTACGTGCCCCACCACGGGGTGCCCCACAAGGTCGACGCGGTGATGAGCAACNCCCTGGGGTTCGGTGGCCACAACGGCGTGGTGATCTTCAAGAAGGTTTGACCCACCGGGGACCCCTGGGTATCCTGGGTCCATGAAACGCTGGATTGCAGTGGTGGCCTTGGTGGCCCTGCTGGGGCCCCCCGCCTCCGGGGCGACCGAGCCCCTGGCCGACCAACCTTGGTTTACTGTGCCCCTGGCAGGGTTCTTGGACCATCCTGGGGTCGTGGCGCTGGGGTGGTCCCGGGAGGGATTCGTGGCCCTCTTGGTCCCCGATCCCGGCGCCTCGGGCCCGGTGGTACGACTCGTCCTCTTCGATGCGGTGGACGACCAGTCTGTTTTTGATGTGGTGGTCCGGGCCGACCCCGGACTCCCGACGAACCAATCCGATCAGTGGGCCCGGAACCTGACCGCCAGCGACCCCGGGGCCATGTTTTTGCAGAAGTGCCGGGACTATGGGGTGCAACCCCTGTCCCCGGGTCCCACGACCCTGACCCCCTTCCCGTTCACGTTCCGGGGCAGCTCGGTGGACGCCCGGACCGCTTCGACGCCCCGGGGCCCCCGCCTGGTGGTGGCCGTGGCCGGCCGGGGAGAAAAGGCCATTGCCAACGGCGCCGGAGGGTTGGTAACCACGATTTTGGGGTATGTGCTGAGCCCTTACGAACCTCGGATCGTGGTGGTTTACCAGCCCGGGGAAGGCCCCTACCGTTTTTCCGGTTGTCACCTGGAAGTCGGGTTCACGAAACCCTGACAGGGCCCCCGGAGGGGCCCTGGGTTACGCCGATCGAATCTCGATCCGCCTCGGCTTGGCGGCTTCCTTCATGGGAAGGGTCAGGGTCAGGATCCCGGCCGAGAGTTCTGCCACGATCTTCTCCAGGTCGATGGACGAGTCCACCGAGAAGGTCTTTCGGAAATCCCCCCGGCGGCGCTCCCGGATCAACCACGTCCCGTGGGACGCTTGGTCCTGGCGCTTCCCAATGATGGTGAGCTCCGAGCCTTCGACCCGAATTTCCAGGTCGTCTTTGGCGACCCCGGGCATTTCCAACCGAACCTGGATCTNACCATTGTCTTCGAACACCCGGGAGGCGGGCACCAGGGCCCGTCGGGTTTCTTCGCGCGTTGCCACGTCGTTCATCATGAACCTCCTTTTACCGGACCGCCACAGCGATCTGCCTGGGTTGGTGCTCCGGCTTCTTGGCGAGGGTCACCTTGAGGACACCGTCCTTGAATTCTGCCGAGACCTGCTGAGGATCGACGGAATCGGGAAGCGACAGGGAGCGGTGGAAGCTCCCGGACCAGGTCTCGTCCCGGAAGACTCGGCTCCGGTCCTTGTCGGCCTTCCCGGGGGCCTTCTTCTCCCCTTTCAGGGTCAGGACGTTCGCCGTCACCGACAGGTCCAGATCCTTGCGGTCGAGGCCGGGGACGTCGGCCCACAAGGTCACCTCGTGCTCGGTTTCGACGACGTCGATCGAGGGGGACACGCTTCGGTCGAACAGCCCGGACGACTCGGGGAACGGCGACCAACCAAAGATCAGGTCCCAGTCGGACGAAGCTTCCGGGTAGGAAGCCCGTTTCCATTTCAGAATGGCCATCATGGCACCTCCTTTTGTTCGTAGATTACTATGCATAGACCGTGCCAAAAGAAGGTGAGCCACAAGGACGCTGGGAGATCAGTTTTCTATCTTCAATTGAGAAAGTGATTTATGGGAGCTTCGATGCGGCACCCAGGGGTTCGAGGAAGCCGCNCCCCCGGAACCCCGGGGCCGGGGGGAACGGTGCATTTTGTCACGGCCGAGGAGAGTCAAAAAGGAGCTGTGTTTCAAAAAGAAACAGTGCAAAAAAAATGACGCCCCGAAGGGCGTCATTCTCNCTCCCGGTGACCGGAAGGGGGGAACTCACACGTTGTAGGTGCTCGAGCTGACGTTTCCGCCGGTGCCCGTCCAGTTCGTGTGGAAGAACTGGCCCCGGGGCTTGTCGGTCCGTTCGTAGGTGTGGGCCCCGAAGTAGTCCCGCAGTCCCTGGAGCATGTTCGCCGGGAGCTGGGCCGACCGGTACCCATCGAAGAAGGCCAGGGCCGTGCTCATGGCCGGCATGGGGATGCCCCCCAGGACCCCGGCCGCCACCACCCGTCGCCAGGCGTCTTGGCTGCGGAGCATCACGCTCTTGAACCAGTCGTCCAGGAGCAGATTCTCGAGCTTGGGGTTCTTGTCGTAGGCGGCCTTGATCTTGTCGAGGAAGACCGACCGAATGATGCACCCACCCCGCCACATCAGAGCGATGCCGCCGTAGTTGAGGTCCCAGCCGTATTCCTTGGCGGCCTCCCGGAACAGCATGTACCCCTGGGCGTAGCTGACGAGCTTGGAGGCCAAGAGGGCTTCGCCCAGGTCATGGAGGAAGGCCTTCTTGTCGCCGGTGAACTTTTGGCGATTGCCGCCGCCCAACNCTCCGGACGCCTTGACCCGTTCGTCCTTCAGGGCCGAGAGGCACCGGGCGAACACGGCTTCGCCGATCAGGGTCACGGGAACGCCCATGTCCAAGGAATCGACGGCGGTCCACTTGCCCGTGCCCTTCTGGCCGGCGGTGTCGAGGATCTTCTCGAGCAAGGGGCTTCCGTCGGTGTCCTTGTACCCGAGGACGCCGGCAGCGATCTCAATGAGGTAACTGTTGAGCTCGCCCTTGTTCCATTCTTCCAACGCGGCCTTCATCTCGGCGTGGTTGAGGCCCACGTAGTTCTTCATCACGTGGTAGGCCTCGGCGATCAATTGCATGTCACCGTATTCGATGCCGTTGTGAACCATCTTGACATAGTGGCCCGAGCCGGTGCCGCCCACCCAGTCGCAACAAGCCTCGCCCGAATCGGTCTTGGCGGCGATGGCTTGGAAAATGGGCTTGATCGAGGGCCAGGCCTCGGGGTTGCCACCGGGCATAATGCTGGGACCGAACCGGGCCCCTTCTTCACCNCCCGACACGCCCGAACCCACAAACAGGATGCCCTTCGCAGCCAGTTCCGTGGTCCGTCGGTTCGAATCGGGGAAGTGGCTGTTGCCACCGTCGATGATGATGTCGCCCTTTTCGAGGNGGGGGGCCACCAGATCAATGAACTGGTCCACCACTTCACCGGCCTTGACCATGAGCATGACTTTCCGGGGCCGCTTCAACAAGCCAATGAACTCTTCGACGGAGCGAGCGGGGAGCAAATTGTCCCGCCCCTTTCCCGCATCATTGATAAACTCGTCGACCTTGCTGACGGTTCGGTTGAAGACCGCCACGGTGTAGCCGTGGTCACACATGTTCAGTACGAGGTTCTGACCCATTACGGCCAAACCAATCAGGCCGATGTCGGCTTTCTTATCCATTACCCGCTCCTTACTGGATTGATAATAGGATAAGTCAGAGAAAAAAGCAAAATGGGGCCGGGTCGCCCCGGGGTGTTCTAGCCCTTTTTCGTGCCTTCGAGGGCCCCGGCCACGGCCCGGGCGAACTTCACGGCCGTCGGGTGCCCGGACGCGTCCACGTCTTGCCGGGTGTCGAGGATCTTCAGTTCTTCTTCCAGGAGGGCCAGGAAGGGATCCCGTCGCTCCACCAGCTTGAGGAGCAAGTTGCGGATCTGGTACCCCTCTTGGAGGGCGTGGAAGATGCTGGAACGCACCTTGGCCAACTCCTGGGCCTGGGCTGAAATCACTTTCACCAGGTCGGGGACCACAAAGTGGTCTTCCTCCTGACGCTGGAACTCCTTGCGCATCTCATCGTCTTCGGCCAACCGGATCTCTTGAAAGTGGGTATGGACGTTTTCGAGGATGCCATCGAGGCGCTTCTTGTAGTTGAGGAAGAAGGTGGGGGCCCGATCGTCGGGGATCTGGGGCGACATGGCGGCAAACTGGGCAAACTCTTTCTGGTAGAGCTGGATCTCCATAAAGATGTTTTTGACGTGAGGGTTCTTGGCCAAGGCCGGGTTTCCCGACACCCGGGCCTTCACTTCGGCGACCAACTGTTCCACCGTGAGTCGATTCTTGGAGTTGCTCCCGGCCAGGGGGCCCTCGACGTCTTTGGCCGGCTTCAGTTGCCCGGTGGCGAACTGGGTTTGGAGACAGAGCACATAAATCAGAACGCGGATGTCGGCTTCGGCCCCCAGGATCTCGGTTTGGTTGGGGGTGGTGTAGGTGAGCCGGGTCAGGAAGTTGAAGACACTCCCGGCGAGCCTCTTTTTGAACTCGACGATCCCGGACATGGTGGCGCTCCGGAGTTCGCCGGGGACGCTGGCCATCTTCATGTCATCGAGCTTGAGGTA
>JGI26470J50227_1000059_pt1 | contig 51013 bp, 49 predicted proteins | sample FreactTroBogLake_FD_50227 | JGI IMG/M metagenome (IMG submission 50227)
CCCCCGGGGGCGAGGCGTTCGATCCCCTCCTTTTCTTCGAGCTTTCCGGTGGCGGTCACCGAGTCCGCCACCCCGCACCAGGGCTCCAAGCAGACAAAGGGCGCGTTGGGGGCCGTCCAGACGCCAAAATACGGGAAGCCCGGAAACTCCATGCTCAGGGCGGCCCCCACGTCCTTCTGCCTCAGGGTGATTCGACTCGACTTCAGCTTTTTGAGCACCAAGGCGTCCTCGGCGAAGAGGGGCCGGGTGGTGACCAACGACCGGCCCACGCTGGGGAGGGGGCGGGNTTCCCCCGAAAGCAGGCCATCCCCGTTGAGCATCCATCGCTCCAGGGGTTCCTTGAGTTCAAAATCGAGGAAGCCATCGTCAAAGCTCCCTTCCCCAAAGAACGGCAGGTTGAAGGCGGGGTGGGCGCCCACGCTGAACAGCAGGTCGCCGGTGCCTGGGTTGACCACCCGATACGACGTGTGGATCACCCGCTTCCAGAGGCGGTATTCGATCTCGAACGAGAAGTCGAAGGGGTACACCGCCTTGGTCTCGTCGTCGCTTTCGAGGACGAACACCACCCTCCAGGATTCTTGCTCCTTCACCCGAAACTCCCGGTCCCGGGCAAACCCATGCCGGGGGAGTCGGTACGTCTTCCCCTGCCATTCGTACTGGCCACCCTTGAGACTTCCCACGATGGGAAACAACACCGGTGCGGCCTTTCCCCAGAATTGGGGATCTGCCACAGGAATTCCCGGCCATGGACCTTCTCAACCAACGACCGCCACTCGGCCCCCTTGGTCAGGAAGGAAGCCTTCAAAAAATCGTTTTCAATGGTAATCATGGGTCAAGCATAACACACCCAGGGTCAGGGAGACGCCTTTTTGGTTCCGTAGGCCAGCGACAGCCCCTCGAGGACCCGGTCGGGGTCCGCACCCCTCAGAAGGTCTTGGGTCCCCGAAATGAGGCTGTCGTAGAACCCCTGGGCGGGCCAGTCGGGGTAGTAGGCGAGGCCATCGTCGGCGGCCACCTTTCGAAAGGCCTTCAAGGGATCAACCGCCCGGGAGGGGGGCAAGCGCCCCAGGTCCACATTCAGGGGAATTCCGCCCTGTTCGGCCAACAGGGTTTGAACGTCGGACCGGAGGGTCAGGTCAATGAACTCGAGGGCCCAGTCCGGGTGCCTCGCCTTCCGGGGGACCACCCAGAGGTTCCCTGCGGACCCGGGGTGAAGGCTGTTTCCTGGGAACAAGGCAACCTCCCAGTCAAACCCTGGCGCCGACTGAAGCAACTTGGGATAGTCCCAACTCCCCATCACCAAGACCGCCGCCCGCCCGGCCTCAAACTCGGTCCGCTGGTGGTCGTCATCGAGGGTGAGGGCCCGGGTGCCCAGGTAGCCCGCCCGGGCCCACCGGGAAAAGGTCCGGGCCGCGAACTGCCAGGCCGACCCTTGCAAGTTCCCAGGCCCCCGGCCGAACTGGTAGCTATTCACCTCGGCCCGGGTCGCCTGGGACAAATACAACTCATACAGCAGGTGCTGGGCGGGGTAGTCGAGGGCCCCCACCACCAAGGGGACGACCCCCGCCTTTTGAAACACCCCCAGGGAGGCGTCGAGGTCGGCCAAGGAGGCAGGGAGCTTCTGGCCGTACTTGCGGAAGAGGTCTTTGTTGTAACAGACCAGGACGATTTCGCCGTACGAAGGCATGCCGTACCACCGTCCCGACCCCATGACGCCCCGGTCATCGTAGCGTTCGGTGCCTGGAAGGCTCCCAGGAAGAAACCTGGCCCNCCCCCGGCGCTGGGCCTCCGCCGTGAGGTCGGTCAGCAACCCCCGGGCCGCAAACGCCCCGGCGTAGGCGTTCCCCTTGTTCACTTCGAGAACATCAGGAGGGTCTCCGAAATCGACGGTCTGGGCCGAGGTCTCCTGGACTTCGTCAAAGGTTTTCACCCGCAGTTCGATCCGAACGTCGGGGTGGGCTCGTTGAAACAGGGCTAAAGCCTGGTCCCACGAGGCGGCCAGAGCCGCCGACTCGTAGTGCCAAACCCTGAACGTGGCCCGAGATTCGGCCGCCAGACCCGAGATCAGGAACAAGTACAAGACCAATCGCAGGAGCATGGGGCCCTCCGAAGGGAGTATCGGTCAAAACTGGTTGTCCGGACGAACGATTCAGCTTAGCATGCTTTCCATGAGCCCGCTGGACCGAAGTCTGACGATTTCTTTTGGAGCCGTTGTCCTGGCGCTGATGATGGTCTTTCTCGTGGTGGCCACCGTCCTTTCGTTCCAGATGGAGGACCGGCGACAGACCTTCCTCGCCACCACCCTGGCGGAGTCGGTGAGTGAGTCCGTCAATCGGGTCAACGCCTACCAGATGCAAGACCTTGTGCACCAGTTGGCCCAGCAGATCCCCGGGCTCGGGTACGTGGCGGTGGTGGACCGGGAGGGACTGATCCTGGCCCATAGCCAAACCCAGTTTCAGGGATCCNCCCTCGTCGAGGCCGGGATGCGGGTCGGGGACCAGCCCGACTGCGTCTGGCAGGGGCAACACTACCTGCAACTGGCCCGACCCCTCCTGGGGGGCCTGCTCCAAGGCCCCGTGGGGATCATCCTGGTGGGGATCTCCCTGGAAGGGATGATCCGGGACAACCAACTATTCCTGTCGACCCTCATCGGTTTGAGCTTCGTGGGCACCCTGGCGGCCATGGGGGCTGTTTTGTTGCTGAGTCGTCGCTTTGGGGGCCGGGTCCAGACCCTGGCGACCCAACTTCAGGGCATCCTCGACCAGGCCCCGGTGGGGATCGCCGTTTTTGACCATGACGGTTCGCCCCTCCAGATGAGCCGGGCCTTCGCCCCGTTGGCCCGGTCGGGCGTCGCCACCTTTCCGGGGATGTTGGTCGCCCGCCTGAACCCCGACGATGGGCAACGGTTCCTGGCCCAGACAGCCCGGGTCCGGGAAACCAAGACCGAAGCCATGGGGGATTGGACCTTTGGGGAGGAGACGTGGCACCTGTCCCAGTTCCCCCTGGGGCGAGGTCATCTGGGCCTCATCGCACAGAACCTCACGTCCCGGGTGGCCATCGAACGGGAGCTGTTCGAAAGTCGCTACCGGCTCGACCAGATCCTCGAGAAATCCCCGGTGGGCATCGGCGTAGTCGACATCGCCACGGGGCGGATCCTTCGGGTCAATGAGCGGTTCCAGAAGGCCTACGGGTACACCGCCGAGGCGTTGGGCTACTTAGACCGGTGGTTTGAGCTCGCCCACCCCAACCGGGACGCCCGACAAGTGAGTGAGGAACGCTGGTACCGAGCCTTGAGCGACCCCGCCGCCGCCGGGGCGTTCCCGGAACCCAATGCGATCACCATCACCTGTGCCGATGGCACCCTGAGGGATGTCGATATCTCCACCGCCTTTGTGGGTGGGCTGGCGGTGGTAACCTTCGTGGACCGAACCTCCGAGAAGGCCGCCGAGCGGGCCCTGGTCGAAGTCAACCTGTCCCTCGAAGAAAAGGTGCGCACCCGGACCCAGGAACTCGAACTCACGTACCGGGAGCTCGTCGATACCGAAAAGCTGGCGGCCCTGGGGCAGTTGGCGGCGGGGATGGCCCACGAACTCAACACCCCCTTGGCGGCCATCCAGGCGGCCAGTCGCCACCTCACCGGAGACCTCATGGACCCCACGCACCATCGAGTGCACCTGTTGGCCTCGTTCCAGCCTGAAGACGTGGAGCTTCTTCTTCGGCTCAGCGACCGGAACCAAGCCCTGGCGAGGAAAAGTTTCCTGGGGCCCCACCGAACCCAACGGCGGGCCATGGTGGCCGCCATGACGGCCCAGGAGCTAGCCCCCGACGAGGATCTCGCCGAATACTTGGCAGAACTCGAGACCGACCCTGAGTTTCTTCGCCAGCTGGCTTCGGATCCCCTCAAGATCCGGGTCGTCCAATTGGCCCGGGACGAACTCGCCTTGTTTCGGACCAACCAAGTCATCGCCGAAGCGGTCGAGAAGGCCACCCACGTGGTGGACGCCCTCCGAAGCTACCTCAACCGGGGCGAAGAGGGGGAATTGCACCAGTTCTTCTTGGCCGATCAGCTCGAGACCATCCTGACCCTGTTCCAACACAAGATCCGCGCTTCGGTCGAAGTCGTTCGGAACTTTGAACCGGAGACCTGCATCATTGGGGACCGCCATCGACTCAATCAAGTGTGGATGAACCTCATCAACAACGCCCTCCAGGCCATGGACTTCCAAGGGCGACTGTCGTTAGGGATCCGCAGAGAAGCGGGCCGGGTCATCGTGGAGGTGGGAGATTCGGGCCCCGGGATTGACCCTGACATCCAGGACCGCATTTTCACCCCGTACTTCACCACCAAGAAGCCGGGGGAGGGGCTGGGCCTCGGGCTGGACCTATGTCGCAAGATCGTCCGGACCCACCATGGCACCATTGACTTCGAGACCCGTCCCGGGGAGACCATCTTTCGGGTCTCGTTGCCCGGAGGATCAAGCCTTCTTTAGGATTCCGCCGGCGGCATCGTAGTCCACACTCATGGGGGCAAAGTTGCCGTCCCCGTCGAAGTCGACGTTCACCGCCTCCATGAACTTCTCGGCCACGGGGACGGCCTTCTCCGAGTCCAGGCCAAAGGNGCCGAGGTAGTCCACCAGCTGTTGAAAGGAAGAAAGAGTTTGAGCCATCTCCCCCATTTTCGCTGAACCGGCCACGGTTGGCAACGGCAAAAGTGCAAATGGGGACAAAGAAGTCGAGGGACGGTATGCTGGGTCTCTATGAACGCCCCCTCCCCCTCTCCCCCTGGATCGATCCTGGGCCTCACCTTTGACGAATTTGCCTCCCTGGGCCGGGAAGCGTTTCTCCGGGCCCGGGGCGAAGCCAAGGGGTCAGGCCTGGCCGGTGAAATGTACGGCCGGTTTTTCCGTCACGGGCACCTGAGCCCCGAAGCCTCGGGCCTGTCACCGGCCAGCGTCGCCCTCTGGGCTTCGGTCTGTACCGCCGAGAGCCCCCTCCGGGAGGAACAGGTCCACCAGGACGACTCGGGGGACCGGGCGGCGGCCAAGGCGGTGTTCCGACTGGCCGACGGCCATCGGATCGAAACGGTGTGGGTCCCCATGGATGCGACCGCAGGGGGCCGGGGGACCCTGTGCCTTTCGAGCCAGGCCGGGTGCGCCATGGCCTGCGCCTTCTGCGAGACGGGACGGACCGGACTGCTCCGGAACCTGACCGCCGCCGAGATCGTCGCCCAGGTCCATGCGGCCCGGTTCCGCTTGGGGTGGGATTTCTCGAACTTGGTCTTCATGGGCATGGGCGAGCCCCTCCACAACCCCGAGGCGGTCATCCAAGCCCTCCGGGTGCTGATGGATCCCCGGGGCTTTGGGTTTGCCCAAGAGAAGCTCACCGTTTGTACCGTGGGCCTGGTCGACGGCATCGAACGCCTGGGCCGCCTGGGGTGGAAACGCTTGGGACTGTCCTTGAGCCTCAACGCCGGGGGGCAACACCTTCGGGAACGGCTCATGCCCGCCGGGGNGACCAATTCGCTCCCGGAACTCCAGCGGGTCCTCCAGGCCTACCCCCAGCGCCGGAATTTCGTCCTCGCCCTGAACTACTGCCTGCTTCCCGGGATCAACGACACCCCCGAAGACGCCGAGGCCGTGGCCACCTTCGCCCAGGGACTGGGGCGAGNGGTGGTGAACGTCATTCCCTACAATCCGGGGACCAAACCCTTGGCCCCAGCCCCGACGGAACCCCAGATCGACGGGTTCCTGGCCCACCTGAGGGTCGCTGGGTTAGAGGCTCGGCTCCGGGGAACGAAGGGACGGTCGATCATGGCAGCCTGCGGCCAACTGGGGGGCTCTAAAGGGCCCAGTGAATCCCTGTTCTGAACCCGAGATCGTTCCCCAAGGCGAGGCTGTCGGCGGACCNCCCCGGGGTCTTGCCCTGGCCTTCCACCCAAAACCAAAAGTTGTCGGCCAAGGGGATTTCCACCGTCAGAGACCCGAGGGCACCCCACCCCAGGGTGGCCAAGCCATCGATCCGGGCCAGGGGCTGGGACCAAAGACTCACCTTGGGACTAATGAGGAGGGTTTCATCGGCAAACTGAACCGGGTACTCGTAAACCTCGACGGTGAAGCCCGGATAGTACCCGTTGATCGCAAACCCCGACCCCGTCGATTCGTTCCGGATCCCCACGAAGACCTTCCAATCCTCCCAATGGAAGAACAGGTCCACGTCGACCACCTGGCCGTTCTGGGTCGAGTAACTCTTCACTGAGCTGTGGAACCACGACGGCAACATCCACGAGCTACTCCCCATCCACGAAGCCAAGGTGGGGTCGATCCCCGGCCCCGAAAACTCATCGGCCGTGATCCGATCGCCAATCTCCTGACGAACCAAGTCGGCGGTCCGGACGCCTCCCCCCGAGACCGTGGGCCACGACAAAGGAAGGGGGGNGAGTTTGTTGGCCGGGAGGTTCATCACCACCGAGGGCACGGGGGCCGGGACCACCCGATGGGGGACCCGAGGGCTTCGAACGATCTTGGGAAGGCCGATCCGGGTGGGCAACGGAGCGTAGTCTTCCGACGGTTCGCTCAAAACCGAGCAAACCAATCCAAAAGCCAAGGCTAGGACCACCCGTCCCGGGGACCGTGAGATCAGGAACACACCAAACTCCTAGTATGCCAGCGTCGGGGCCAAGAGCATCTCGGCCATCTTCAAATCCAGGCCCTTCCGGCGGGCCCAGTCGATCACCTGGTCTTTCTCAATCTTTCCGAGGGCCCAGTAGGTCGACTCGGGATGGCTGAACACAAAGGCACACACGCTGGCCCCTGGGTTCATCATCCAACTTGTCGTCAGGTTGATCCCTAGGTCTTGAGGCTTTAGTATATCAAAAAGAACAATCTTGTCGTGGTGGTCCGGGCAGGGCGGGTACCCGGGGGCCGGTCGGATGCCTCGGTACTTCACGGCAAAGAGCTCAGGGTTGGACAGCGCCTCGTCGGGGGCGTAGCCCCAGAGGTCCCGGCGCATTTCTCGATGGATCCACTCGGCGCTGGCCTCGGCCAGGCGGTCGGCCAAGATCTTCACCAGAATGGCGTTGTAATCGTCGCCGGCCCGCTCAAACGTCGCGGCGAACTCGTCGGCCCCGAACACCGACCCGGCAAACGCTCCGATGTAGTCCTGGACCCCCGAAGACCGGGGGGCGATGTAGTCCGCCAGGCTGAGGTACGTGGCGCTCCGGTCCTTTTTCTTTTGTTGCCGCAGGAAGGCCCACCGCCCCGCGACCTGGGTCCGGGCCTCGTCGTAGTACACCGTCACCAAGTCCTGGTCATCCCTGTCCGCCGGAAGTTGGAACAACGCCAACCGCACCTGATACCGCTCGTGCTTCACGATGTCGTCGAGCATGGACCGGGCATCGGCCAGGAGCTTCTTGGCCTCGGGACCGTACTGGGGATGGCTGAGGATCTCGGGGTAGTTCACGGGCATCTGCCACTGCCAAAAGAAGTACGTCCAGTCGATGAGATCCGCCAAGACGTCCAGGGGAACCGACGAGTACTTCTTGATCCCCAGGAAGTTTGGCTTCGGGGGTCGATAGGTGGCCCAATCGGTGACGAGGCCCCGGCCTCGGACCTCGGCCAGGGGCAGGTATTCCTTTTGATCGTTCCGGGCCAACTTTTCCTCCCGGACCCGGGCGTGTTCGGCGGTCAGCTCGGCCTCGAAGCCGGGCCGTGCGTCGGGGGACAGGAGCTTTTGAACCACGGTGACCGCCAGGGAGGCGTCCTTCACGTGGACCACCGGGCCCGAGTACGCCGGGGCGATCTTGATCGCGGTGTGCACCTTGCTCGTGGTGGCCCCCCCGATCAGCAGGGGCATCTTTTGGCCGTTGGGGGCCCTCAGGTCCAGGCGCTCCAGCTCGCTGGCCACGTGGACCATCTCCTCGAGGCTGGGGGTGATGAGCCCCGAAAGGCCGATGACGTCGCACTGCTGCTCCACGGCAACCCGGAAGATCTCCTCGGCGGGGACCATCACCCCGAGGTCGACGATGTCATAGTTGTTGCACCCGAGCACCACCCCCACGATGTTCTTGCCGATGTCGTGGACGTCCCCTTTGACGGTGGCCATGAGGATCTTCCCCTTGGCCCCCACGTTCCCCTGCTTTTGAGCCTCGATGAACGGCAACAACACAGCGACGGCGGCCTTCATGACCCGGGCCGACTTCACCACCTGGGGTAGGAACATCTTCCCCTCGCCGAACAGACCTCCGACCACGTTCATCCCATCCATGAGGGGGCCTTCGATCACCGAGAGGGCCTTGTCGTACCCCTTCAGGGCTTCGAGGACGTCGTCTTCGATCCAGGCCGACAGCCCTTTTACCAGGCTGTGGGTGAGCCGGGCGGTCACCGGCTGGTCCCGCCACGACAGGTCTTCCGTCCGCCCCTCCCCGGCCACGAACCGATCCGCAGCCTCGAGCAACTTCTCGGTGGCGTCGTCGGTCCGGTCCAGGACGAGGTCTTCGACGAGGGTACGGAGTTCGGGGTCCAGGTCGTCGATCAAGGCCAACTGACCGGCGTTCACGATGCCCATGGTCAGGCCCGCCCGGATCGCGTGGTACAAAAACACCGCGTGGATGGCTTCCCGGAGGGGATTGTTCCCCCGGAAGCTGAAACTCACGTTGCTGACTCCCCCGGAGTACTTGGCATGGGGGAGTCGCGCCTTCAGCACCTTCAAGGCCTCGATGAAATCCACCGCGTAGTGACGGTGCTCCTCGATCCCCGTGCCAATGGCAAAGATGTTCGGGTCGAAGATGATGTCTTCCGGGGGGAAGCCCACGGCCTGGACCAGCAAGTGGTAGGCCCGGTCGCAGATGGCCACCTTGCGATCGAGGGTGTCGGCCTGGCCCTTCTCATCGAAGGCCATGACGATCNCCGCGGCCCCGAACCGACGGATCTCCCGGGCCTGGGCCAGGAACTTCTCCTCGCCTTCCTTGAGGCTGATCGAGTTCACGATGGCCTTGCCCTGGACGCACCGGAGGCCGGCCAGGATGACCTCGAACTTCGAGCTGTCGATCATCACCGGCACCCGGCTGATGTCGGGCTCGCTGGCCACCAGGTTCAAGAAGGTGTGCATCTCGGCGGCGGAGTCCAGGAGGGCTTCATCGAGGTTCACATCGATGATCTGGGCGCCGTTCTCCACCTGCTCCCGGGCGACCTCCAGGGCTTCGACGTACTTCTTCTCGACGATGAGCCGACTGAACTTCTTGCTTCCGGTCACGTTGGTTCGTTCGCCCACATTCACGAACAGGCTGTCGTCGGCCACGATGCAGGGCTCCAAGCCGGCGAGCTTTAGTTGGTGGTCGTCCTCGGGGAGGGGCCGGGGATGGAAGGGGGCCACAGCATCGGCGATGGCCCGGATGTGGGCGGGGGAGGTTCCGCAGCACCCGCCGACGATGTTCACCAGGCCCGACCGGGCAAACTCCCCCAGGATTTCGGCCATGAACTCGGGGGAATGGTCGTAGCCCCCCAACTCGTTGGGCAGGCCGGCGTTCGGGTGCACCGACACGGGGACGTCGGCCACCCGGGCCAGGTCGGCGACGTGGGCCCGGAGCAGGTCGGCCCCCAGGGCGCAATTGAGGCCCACGCTGATCGGCCGGGCGTGGCGCAGGCTGTACCAGAAGGCTTCGGCGGTCTGCCCCGACAGGGTGCGCCCCGAAGCATCGGTGATGGTCCCCGAGAGCATGATGGGCAACTCGTTTCCGGTCAATTCGTTGTGCTTCAAGACGGCGTAAACGGCGGCCTTCGCGTTGAGGGTGTCAAAGACGGTTTCGATCAAGATGAGGTCGGCGCCCCCTTCGGCGAGACCCCGGACGGCTTGGCCGTAGTCCTCGACCAAGGCGTCGAAGCTGGTGGCCCGGTACCCCGGGTCGTTCACGTCGGGGCTCAGGGACAACGTTTTGCTCGTGGGTCCCAGGACACCGGCCACCCACCGGGGCTTGTGGGGAGTCTGGGCCGTCCACTGATCGGCGACCCGCCGGGCGAGGGCGGCCCCCTCCCGGTTCAACTCGACCACCAGGTCGCTGGTCCCGTAGTCGTCTTGGCTGGCCTTGGTGCTGTTGAACGTGTTCGTTTCGAGGATGTCGGCCCCGGCGGCCAGGTAGGCGTCGTGGATGCCCGCGATCACGTCGGGTCGGGTCAGGGNCAGAAGGTCGTTGTTCCCCTTGAGGTTCTTCACGTACGCCTGGAATCGGTCGACCCGGAAGTCGGCCTCCGTCAGGCCGTGCTTCTGGATTTCCGTGCCCATGGCCCCGTCGAGGAGGAGGATTCGTTGACCCAGCGCCTGGCGGAAGGCATCGATGCGGGCAGAGTGACTCATGGGCGCATTCTCGCAGAAAGGCGCCCGAAGAGGAATAGCGGGCCCAGGCCTGGCCTATTCGGCCTTGGGAGGCTCGGATTCCAGTTTCTTCGCCTCTTCCTCGTCCCTCAGCTTCTTTTCCTTGGCCCAGAGGCTGCGATTCCACACGAAGATGATCGCGGCTCCGACGAAGATGGCGTTCGGAAGGTTCTGATTCACGAAGGGCCCGAAATCCACCTTCCAGAGGATTCGGACCAGCCCGTACAGGATCAGGACACCGGCCAGACACAGAATGGCCACGCGCAGGTGGGNGGTGGTAACTTTCAAGGGTGCCTCCTCAGCGACCGGCGCATTGTAGCACAACGGGGCCTCGTACCGGGGGTTAGCCTTCCTCGGTGAGGGCGATGCTGACTTCGAGCTCGCCGATGGCCGACAAGAACCCGATCGTGATGGTGGGGAGGGCCAGAAAATCCATGGCCACGAACGATCCTGTGAACACCGCCGGAGGTGTGATGTGAATCACCGCCCGGTCCCCGGCCAACTCGATGCTGGCCCGGCCCGTGATCATGTTCGCCAATTCGCTGACGGCGCTGTTCACCAGCTTTTTGAGGTCCGCCGGAAGCTTCCCCGGCAACACCGCCTTGGTCAACTCGTAGGCAAAGTTCTCGTCCATGCTGTACACAACCTGCCCCCGGACGGCCCCGGTGGCCCCCAAAATGATGGCCACCGGGAACGAAGGAGCGGGCGAGTTCTTTAACTTCAGATCCTTTCGACTCAACTTCNCCCCGGCTTCCTTCTGGAAAACGTCGACGGCGGCCTGAATGAAGGGGTTGGCGTACTCCGCTTTCAAGGGAATCTCCGGTGATGGTCTGACGGGTCTACGGAAGGAGTGTATTCACCGTTGGAATCTCCTGTCAAGGAAGAGTCTTTTTCATCAGCAAGAAGGGCCTCTCCTTCCGGGCCAAAAGCCGCATCACCGCCGGCACAAAGACCAGGGCCCCGACGGCGGTGGTCACCATGCACACGGCGACCAACACGCCGAATTGGACCAGGGGAACAAACTTCGAGACCACCAGTACCAAGAAGCCGCCGAAGATCACAAACATGTTGTACAGAATGGCCCGGCCCTTGTGGACAATAGTGTTCTCGAGGGCCTGGTCCACGTTCGCATTTTCGTGGATCTCCCGGCGGTACCAGGTGATGTAGTGAATCGAATAGTCCACCCCAATCCCGATGGCCAGGGAACTGACCAGGGCCGTCCCGGCGTTCAAGGGGATGTTGAACAGTCCCAGGATCCCGTAGTTGATCACGATGGTGATGAAAATCGGCAGCATGGAAATGAGACTAATCCAGAAGCTCCTCAGGACAAACAACAGAAGCAAGAACACCACCAGGATACACACGATGACGCTCTTGATCGTCCCTTCGACCAGCAGGGNGTTGGCCACGTAGTACAGGTGAGCTGAGCCGGTGATGTTGGCCTGGAGGTGGTTGGCCTTGAGGAAGTCCGGGCCGAAGTACGCAAGGGCGTACCGGGCCACGGCTTCACTTTCCTCGGTGCTCGTTCTCTTCATGGTGATCGAAATGCGCATCTTGTCGTGGTTGGGGGATAGCACGCTCTGCAGGTCCCCGGAAAAGATCAGCAAGTACTGGCTGATGAGCTGGGGATCCTGGGGAAGGGTGTAGTTGCTGGCATCCCCTCCCTTCATCTCCTGGTTCATCTTTTTCAGCATGTTGTTGAAGGACAAGACCTTGGTGACGTAGGGAAACTTTTTGATGACGTCTTGGCTGAAGGCCTCGACCCGGTTCAACACCGCCGGGGTCGTGAGGGCCACCGGCTCCGCAGGGTTGGCGTTGGCGTTGGAGTTGGCGTCCGTAGCGGCGGGTTGGTCGGTACGGGTCAGGACGTCGGACAGGTCGGTGTCGAGGACGAGGTTGACCGATTGGGTGCCGGCGAGTTTCTGATTCAGGTAGTCGTCGGCCACTCGGATGGAGTCATCGGGTTTGAACAGCAAAATGTTGTTCAGGTCGGCTTTCACCCAGAAGATGCCCACGGCGAAAACGGCCATGATCACCAGGGAGATCACGACGATCTTCCCGGAATGCTTCTGGTTGAGTTTCACAAAGAATTGAAGCAGCCCCGTGATGACCCCCCCTCGGGATTCCTTGTATTCGATGTTCTTGGGTTTCTTCCCGAGCAGGATCAAAGCGGGAAGGAGGAAGAGGGCCGCAGCCACCCCGATGAGGTCGCCGAAGGCCGTGAGGATACCGAAGTTCTTGATGGGGACGAAGTCTTCGACGGCCAGGGCCCCAAAGCCCACGACGACCGTGATCCCCGAAAGGAGGATGGCCAGGCCCACGGTCTTCATGTTGTGGACCAGGACAGCCATCTTGTCGTGGGAGGGATCGAGCAAGTAGTGGTTCATCTGGTGGATGCCGTAGGCCGACGAGATGGCCACCAGCAGCACGGGCATCACAGACCCCACCATGGAGACGGGAATCCCCAACCACGCCATCAGGCCCACGGCCCAGACGACGGTGACCACCATCACGTAACTGGGGTACAGCAGGCCCTGGAGGTTCCGGAAGCACCCCCAAAGGATGAGCAGCACCACGATGACCACCAGGGGAAGGAGGGTGGCAATGTCGCTCACCATGTACCGGGCGATCTTGTCCTCGATCACGGGCTCGCCGTCGAGGTAGGTCTTGATCCCCGGGGTCTTCATCGATTCGAGGACCTTCTCGACGGCCTGGTTCAGGCTGGCTTTCACGTCCACATCGTGGGTGTTGAGCTTCACCACCAGGGACCCAAGGGNGCCGTCGGCGCTCACCAGGACCCCTTGGTAGATCTCCCAGGACTTCAGCTTCGCCTTGAGGCCCTCGACGGCCTCGGGGGCAATGGACACGGAGCCATCGGCCTTTTGGGTGACGGCTTTGTCGTCCACCAACTTTTGAACCACCAGGCTGTCGTCTTGGTTGGCGATGTAGTCGGCGCTGATCAGGCTCTCGACCTTGTGGATGGGATCTTCGAACCGGTTGTACAGGGCCCGGGGCGACNCCCTCTGGGCCGCCGAGGCCACCTTCACCGCCAGGGCCTTGTCCAGACCCAGCTTGTCCTGGAGTTCCTGGGCCGAGGTCACCACGGGGACCATTTCGTCCTGGTAGTTCATCTCGTTGATCCCCAGGGTCTTGAGCCCTTGGACCAGCTTCGTCCCTTCGTCCACCGTCAGGCCCAGGAGGGCGGCGACGTTGGCCGGGGGCACGGTGTCGTTGAGGGCCTCGACCTTGGCCTGCAACTGGTGAAAGTACGACAGGCTGGCCGGGCTGAAGGTATCCGGGGTTTCGACCCCGAGGAAGATGTACGCACTGCTCCCGAAGCGATTCTCATCTTCGTAGTAGTCGTCCATCTTCAGGTCCCGGTTGTGGGCGGGGATCATGTTCCGGATGTTGTTGTCGAACTTCAAGAACGGAATCCCGGCAGCGAATCCCAAGGTCAGGACCAAGGCGATGGCCACGACCACCCGGGGATGGTGGAACAGTTTGGTCGATTTGACCAGCAGGTTGTCCATGTAAGAGGCTCCTATGCGGAAAGTATGGTTCGAGGAAGGGTGGGATGACAGCGCGGGCCTAGGGACTCCCCACCGTGCCATTCCACTTGTACTCAACCTTGAGGTAGACGTCGTTTTGCGGGGTGTACACCCCCAAACGGTCGTAGGTGGTGTCCAAGGTCACGGTCGAACTGCCGGCCCCCTGGACCCAGGCGTAGGCCAGGTTCGACCCCAGCAACAGGTGCAGACCGTCCACGGGCATCACGTCGACCTCGGGGTTCAGGTACAGGGATGCGTACCGGTTGGTCAGGGCCGTGTTGTAGTTGTACGGGACGGCGACGACGCTGCTTAAGCTGGGGGTCACCGTCGCGTTGTTGAGCGGCCAGTTCATCCGAACCATCAGGGAGTTGAGCATCTGCTCGGTCTGATCCCCCAGGGATTGGGTCAACGACTGGTAGGTGTAATCGGCCATGAACGACTGATTCGTCAGTTGGGCCAGGGTCAGGCTCGTGGGCAGGGCGGAGGCGTTGTAGTTCATGACCCACACCCCGGCATACTGCAGGTTCACGTAGTAAACGCTGGCCGGGCCGTAGTTAAAGTCCATCCCCGCCGTCCACGCGATCGAGTCATGGCGGTTCTGGTCGTCGTTCCACGACCCCACCGTGTGGTTGTAGACGCTCTCGACCCAGAAGCCGTACCGGTCGACCGTGGTCTTGGCGTTCAGCCCGAAGCGCTGGACGGGGTTGTAGACGAGGTTCACGGTCTGGGGAACCCACACCCCGTTGTACGACTGCAGGGAGACCACCGGCGTGTAAAACGAATCCCGGTCGTACAGGTAGCTCAACGACAGGTCCACCGACGGAAAGAACAGGTTGACTCGTCCCCCGTACACGGGATTCGAGAACGTTCCCTGGGTCGAAGAGGCAGTGGTGGTGGTCGGGGCGTACGTGGCCAAAAGGCCGCCGGTCGCGGCGTTCAGTGTGCTGGCCTTGGTCGTCAGCCCGGTCTCGGTCATGGTCACGAAGTTGGTGGGGTATTTGCTTTCCACCTTCCAAGGTTCGTACACCCCCTCGACCGAGATCCAGGGGGCGGGGTAGTAGTCGACGGACGCCGCGGGATTCACCAAACGGGGGGCATCGACGTCGTAGCGGTAGTCCCGGGCGTTGAGGGTGTCGGTGGGATTGGCCTTGTCGGCGACACCCCACGAAAATTCTTGCAAGCCAACCCCCAACTTGAACTGGCCGGGGGACCAGTACAGGGCGGTCTCTTCGGGGACAAACTCGTTGTACCGGACCGAAGCGCCAGCCACGATCTTCACGTCGTGGTACTTGTATTCCGCCTTCATGGTCCCGTCGACCAGCCCACCGGTCCGGGCGGCGGCCTGGTCGGCGGCCCACCGGTACGCATAGGATTGGTCCCCGGAGTACTTCAGGGTGCCCCAGTCGATGGCTGGGGTCGCCGGGGCGGTGGCCCCGGAGGTATCCGGTGCATCAAAGTCAGACGACGCGTCCTGGGCAAAGGCCGGCCCCAGGGCCACCACGGCCAACGCCACCACAGCCATCGATCGTTTCATCTTACTGCTCCAGGTTCTGGACCGAGAACACGTCGTCACTCAGGCCGGTATTGACCTTGAGGTTGTTCAGTTGCAGGAGGGTCTTCGTTCCCTTCTTATGGTTGGTGACCGACGTTTGAACCGGCACTTTGAGACCCTTCTGGTCCTCAAACTTCACAAACAAGATGGTCTTCAACAGCGCTCCACCGTTCTTGTCGTAGGCTTCGATTTTGTACGTATGGAAATTGTCCATGTTGATCCAGAAGATCGATTTCGCGTAGGGACTGTCTTCCGACTTCGCCTTGACCTCGATCTTGTAGAACTTCATACCCTCAAAAGCTTTGTCGGCAATGACTTCGTTCTCAGCGAGGAACGTGTAGGTGTTGTCGGCCAGCTTGCGACTCTCCATGTCGTAGTACCACAGGTCCGAATTGACGAACTCGCCGCTTTTATCGCTCGAGGCGATCTTGCGGGTCTTCTTGAGGGCAGGAAGGTACAGGCGTTGTTCGTTCGACCCGTCCTTGAGGGGGGTGGTCAAGAACTTTGTCCCGGCCACGTCGGCGGGGGTCTTGAACTCGCTGAAACTGTAATCGCCGACGGCGTCGCTCTTGGAGTACACGTCGAGGTTTCGAACCTTTCGCGTCCCCGACTTATCGATCAAGGTCATGACCGCATTGGCCGACGTATCCGCAGGTTTGGTCAGACCGAAATACTGGGCGGCGATCTGGTCGCCCTTGGCGTCTGCTTGGACAGCCCCTAGGCCCACGGACAGCGCCAGGCCCAACAAGGCAATGGCTTTCTTCACAGGATCCTCCTTGTGTGACCATTTTTGAATTTGGTCATTGGTCAAACTATACGAACAGGCCTGGCCTTTGTCAACGGGCAAGCTTTCCTTTACCATGGCGGTATGTCTCTTCTGTTGCTGGGGAGTGCCCTGGAGGCCGTGGCCCAATGGACCTTCGTGAGGTCATCGGGGCCGGGGGGCCAAAACGTCAATAAGGTCAACTCAAAAGCTGTCCTTCGGGTGCCTCTGGAGGCCTTGACGGTGTTGTCGGAACACCAGAGGGCCATCGTGGCCGAGCGACTGGCGTCCCGGATCGTGGACGGAGCCCTGAGCCTCTACGTTCAGGACACCCGGAGCCAACGAGAGAACCGCGAACTGGCCCTCCACCGGGTCGAATTCCTCATCCGAGAGGCCTTGGTCCCCCGAAAATCCCGGCGACCCACGAAGCCGACCCGGGCGAGTCAGGAACGCCGGATCACGGCCAAGAAGCGCTCCGGCCAGAACAAGCAGAACCGGTCAAGGGCCTTCGACGACTGAAGGAGCAAACGGAGGTTCGAGGAAGGCCAATCGCCGGTTCTGGGGGTCCGTGAGCACTTCGATGCCCAGCGGCAGGGCCCACCGGGGATCGGTGTGCCCGAAATCCAGGTCCATCACGATGGGGAGGGCTTCGGCCCCCCACTCTTCGGCGACCACTCCCTTCACCACCCTCCGGAGTTCGGCGTTTTCCCCCTCCGAATAGTCCTTGGCCCGGCCGATCCAGAGGGCAGAAATCTGGTCGAAGACCCCTTGGGCCCCGTAGTTGCGCAGCCAATAGAGCACCTGCCGGGGGGAGGGCTTCTCTTCCGAGGTCTCGAGGAACAGCACCCGCCCCGGCCAGAAGTCCCTGCTGGGCCAGTAGGGCGTCCCCTTGAGCATCTCCAACACTTCAAAACACCCCCCCCACAGGCGGCCCCGACGAGGCTCCGTGCCCTGGGCCCAGAAAAACCCCGGGTTCGGACGGCGGTCCGGAGGGGCAGCCTTGCCCCAGTCCCGATGCCCCGGCCCCCACCCGGGGAAGGGCTCGAGGCTGGGCACCTCACCGGCGAACCATTGGTGGTGCCAGGCCACGGCCTCGGGGAATTCTTCGATTTGGGCAAACCCCGACATCACCGAGTTGGCGTAGTACGTGACCAGCCCCTGGAGGTTTAGCCAGGTCAGGTAGGCGGTGGCATCGGAAAAGCCGAGGAGGGGCTTGGGGTGGGCCAAGATCAGGGGGAGGTCCAGGTACGGGAGCAGGCGGACAGCGTCGGAACCGCCCACGGCGGCGATGACCAGGTCGACCTCGGGGTCGGCGAAGGCGGCGTTGAAGTCCCGGGCCCTCGCTTCGGGGTGCCGGTCCAGAAAGGCTGCGGACTCCCGGGTGGTCGGGAACTCCTTCGTCCGGAACCCGAAGCGTTCCCTCAGGATCCGAAGGCCGGCTTCAAAAACCCCGGGGGCCGACGCGGGCCCCGCCCAGGACGGGGAAAGGATGGCGGCCACGGAGCCTGGCTGGGGTCGGGGGGGCTTGATCATGGGTCCACCATACACTGTCCAGGCTAAGTCTCACACAAGTTTCACCGATTCCTGACAGTGGTGGGGTAACGTCGCCTGGTGAAAACTTCGAACGCCCGGAACAGGTTGAAGAGTCTCCTCTCCGCAGCGCCCCGGCGTCCCGTGGGTCCCGAGGAACGGATCGTCATCCTCAGCGACCTGCACATGGGGAACGGGGGTCGGAACGACGACTTCGTTCACAACGGTCCGCTCTGCCTCGAGGCCCTGGAGTCCTTTTATTTTGCCAAGGATTTCACGCTGATCCTCAATGGCGACATCGAAGAGCTACTGCGGAACTCCAAGGCCGAGATCGAAGAGAACTGGCGCCCCATGTACAAGCTGTTCGCCCGGTTCCGGGCCAAGGGCCGCCTCATTTGGCTCCAGGGCAACCATGAAATCCTCCCCGCCGAGAACCGGGGCGGGGGCCGACCCGCCTGGTTTGACGGGGAAAGTGTGGTCCTGGAGTTTCCCCATGGCCGGGTCTTCGTGTTCCACGGGCACCAGGCCGGGGTGGCCAACTCGGGCCGCTACAACGGTTTGATCGGTTGGTGCCTTCGTTTCTTTGCCAATTCCCTGGGGATAGGAAACCGATCCATCGCCCACGATTCAGACAAGAAGTACAAACTCGAGAAGGCCGTCCACGATTTCAGCCGGGCCGAGGGACTGGTCTCGATCATCGGTCACACCCACCGACCGTTGTTTGAATCCCTCTCCAAAAAGGAGTCCCAGGGGATTCGGATCGAGAGGATGTGTCGGGACTACACCCGGGCGTCGGAGGACCGACGGCTGAAGATCCGAACGGCGATCCGGGACCTCAAGGCCGATTTCCTCCACCCCTCCCGGAAAGGTCGAGAACTGGCCACCACAGTGTACGGTGACCTGTGGGTTCCCTGCGTCTTTAACTCGGGGTGTGCGGTGGGAAAACGGGGTTTCACCACCCTGGAAATCAAGAATGGTAAAATTGCGTTAGTTTTTTGGTCGTCCCCGGGGCGCTCCCCCCTGGCGAGCGCTTACAATGAGAACAAACCAAGCCGAAAGTTTGGGGACGATGCGTACCGGACAATCCTGAGGCGTGAGGCCTTAGATTACGTTTTTTCTCGGATCCAACTCCTGGGGGAACCATGAAAATCGCCTACTCCTGTAACGGTGAAGGGTTTGGCCACATCTCGCGTCTGACGACTCTCCTTCCCCACCTGGAAAAGACCCACACCATTGGGTTGTTTCTTCCTAAATCCGTCGTGGGGTTTCTTCGATCCAAGGTGGGGGACCGCCCGTCGATCACCATCCCCGGGCTCCACTTCATCCATCGGGGGGACAAGATCCTGGCCAAGGAGTCGTTCCTCACAGGGTTGCCCGTGGCCCTCGCCTTTCCCTTCACGGTGGCCCGGCTGGCCCGGAGGCTGAGGGCCGAAGGGTACCAGGCCGTCATCAGTGACTTTGAGCCCCACCTCGCCTGGGCCGGCGTCCTGGCGGGCTTGCCGGTGTTTCAACTGAACCACCCGGGGATCCTCACCCGGGTCCGGGACCATGGGCTGATTCCCTGGTTCAACGCCCTGGCCACCCGGGTGATGGAAGGCCCCTGGGACCAGAGGATCCTGGTCTCGTTCTTCAACGGCGACGTGGGCCCCCTGCTCCGGCCCACCCTGAGGCGACGAAAACCCCGGGACCGGGGCACCGTGGTCGTGAACCTGAAAGATAGTTACCGGAGCAAGGCCCTCGAGATCCTCCACAAGTTCCCGGGCTGGAAGTGGAAGGTCTTCCCCACCCCGGGGGAAGACTTCGACACGGCCCTGTTGGACTGCACGGCGGTGGTCAGCCCCGCCGGTCACCAGGTGCTGGCCGAGGCCTTGGCCCTGGGGAAACCCATCCTGGCCCTTCCCCTGGACGGACAGCCCGAGCAGCACCTGAACGCCCTCAAGCTCCTGGCCACCGGCCGGGGAAAGATCGGGTCGTTGGCTACCCTGGAAGATGACTTGCGGGCCTTCTTGGCCGACTTGCCCCGGCTCAAGGCCGGGGGGCCGTTGCCGTCGGGGTACAATTTGCAGGATGGCACCCCCGCCCTCCTGGAAAAGTTCGAGAGATTCCTAGCCACCAAGGTGGCCGTTTGATCCGTTACCAGGTCACCCCGGACGGGGCCGTCCTGCGGAGCCTTCCTCCCTGGTACCTGTCGGTCACCATCGACACCTCGGTCCTCATCGGTGGCCGCTGGTGGGGAAAAACCAAGGGAACCAAGGAAGGGCTCTCCCGGGACCGGGTGCCCCCCCTCGACCTGAAGAATCCTGCTTTGGCCCGGTGGGCCCAGCCCCTGGCCCCGGGATTGCTCCGGGTCGGGGGTACCGAAGCGGACCGGATCCGCTACGGCTTTCGTCACGATGGCCCGGACCTCCCCCAGCCCCCGTCCCCCGAGACCTTCATCCTGACCGGGAAACTCTGGGAGCAGTTGAACGGCTGGGCCCGGGCCCAGGGATTCCAAATCCTGTTCACGGTGTCGGCCGGCCCCGAGTCCCGGAGTGCCGATGGACGGTGGGATCCCCGGGATGCGGAGCGGCTGATCCGGAACACGGTCCGCAAGGGGTACCCAGTGATCGGCTGGGAGTTTGGGAACGAGGTGAACGCCTACCCCTTCTTGTACGGGTGGAGTCGGTCGGTGACCAACCGGAGGTACCTGGAAGATTTCGGTGTGTTCGCCAACCTCGTTCGTCGGCTCGCCCCGGGGACCAAGACCGTCGGCCCTGCCTCGGCGGTGTGGCCCCTGGTCGGGGAGCCCAATCCCCTACTCCCGGCCCTGGGCCGGAGTCCCGTGTCCGCCTTCCTCGATGTGATGAGCTTTCACTTTTACCCGCAGCAGTCCAGCCGGGGTCGGGTCGCCGTCCGGAGGGCGAAGGAAAACACCCTGCTCAACGCCCGGAACCTCGATGGGGCCCTCCGGTGGGTTCGCCATGGTCGCAACAGCCTCGCCCGGGGGGCGGCCGCCCAGGCCCCCCTGTGGATCACCGAGATCGGCCATGCGCTGTACGGGGGCGAGCCTGGGATCTCGGACACGTGGTTGTCGACCCCCTGGTGGCTGGACCAGTTGGGCCTGTTGGCCCACGCCGGGGTCGAAGCGGTCTTTCGACAGTCCCTGGTCGGGGGAGACTACGGGCTCCTCGACCCCGTCGATTTCTCCCCTCGGCCCGACTACTTCGCCTCGCTGCTCTGGAAGCAGAGGATGGGACCCTTGGTCCACGACCGCCCCACGGTCCAGGGCCGGGACCGGAGACTCCGGGCCTGGCACCACAGCCGCCCCGACGGCACTTCGTGCCTGATGCTCGTCAATTTGCACCGGCGCCAGTGGGCCTCGGTGACCGTCGAGGGCAATGCGAAGGGAACCCTGCTCCTGGAGCCCGACGGCTCCCTGCGGTCCCGGACCGCCGTCCTCAACGGCATCCCCCTGGTGGGGGACGCCGGGATGCGAGCCGTGTTGGCGGCAGGGTCGGGCCCCCGGCTGACCGGAGCCATTGACCTGCCCCCCCTGGGGNGTGCGTTCGTGGAACTCGGGTCTACTTGAGGGGCACCTGGCCCCACTCCACCCAGCCGGCAGGGGTCTCGTGGTACAACGCTACGTGATCGATGGTCCACGAGAAGTTGGGCACCGGGGGCTCCATGGCCGTGATGGTGGCCTTCAGGTATTCCNCCTCGTCGGAACCGAGGTCGTCGAAGGCCAGGGNGAGGTGGGGGCGAAACGCCCCTTGGGGGCCCTTGGCCCAGTCGGTGAACGCCAGAAGGCCCCGGTGGAGGGCCAGCAAGGGCCCGGTGGCCCCCACGGACCAACCGACCATCCCCCGCTCGGCCCCGGGTTCACCGTAGGTGGTGTAGAACAGCCCCTCGGTCCTCACCGGCACGGCATTCCAGGTGCCGGCGTGGGCCAGGAAGGCTTCTGAGACCTCGGAGTCCCGGTCGTCCGGGCAGACCAGCCCCGTCCGGAGGGTCAGGTGGGGCGGGTATCTCAGGGCCGCCTGGGCCCCCACCTGTTCGTTCAGGGGGCGGCGCAAGGCATCGATCCGGTCCCGGATGATCCGGGGCGGCAACGTAATGATGACAAATCTCATACCCACTCCCTCACGAGGTCGGTCCACACCCCGGGACCGGCGGCCAACACGTGGTGGCCGCCGGGTCCCGGATCAACCCCCAGCCGGCCCCCGGCCTCGAGGACCAACTGGGCCCCGGCTGCGATGTCCCAGGGCTGCAACGTCCGCTGCAAGTGGGCCGCCAGGGAGCCCTGGGCCACGAAGGCCAGGTCTAAGGCCGCGGCCCCGTGGGATCGAGTCTTGCGGGCCCCGGCCCCCAGGCGATGGACCAGGGTTCGCATAAACTCTTGGTCCTCGGCCCGGGAGCCTCGGCTGTAGGAAAGCAGACCCCGTCCCAGGGTTTCGTGGGTCACCGAGAGCCTCCGGGACCCCGACCAGGCCCCCTCCCCCTCCAGGGCCCAAAACTCCTGGTCCCACATGGGGGCGACCACCGCCGAGGCCACGGGGCGTCCGTGGCGCCACAGGGGGTGGTCCGACGCCTCGGTCCGATGGTAGCACGCCACCGAGACGCAGAACCAGGGCAACCGGTGGTGATAGTTCACGGTGCCATCGAGGGGGTCCACGATCCAGACCCACTCACTGGTCAGGGGGTCCTCGGGGCCGTCTTCTTCGAGGATGAACTCCCCGGGGAACCGATCCTGGATAATCGAGGCAATCCGGCGACCGGCCTCGGCGTCGGCGTCGAGGGACAAATCGTAGACACCCTTGGGGGTGACGGTATGGTCTTCCCAGAGGGCGTCCCGCAGGTACCGACCGGCGACCTGGGCCGCTTGCCGGACGACGGCGAGGCGGGTCGAGGCGTCGCTCATGGGGTTTCCTCTTCGACGACGGCGAGGTCGACCCGGATCCGGCAGGCGTCGGCCCGGAGGAAGTTGGTCGTCTGCTCGAAGGGCTCGCCGGCCCAGTCAGCCTGGTGGGTGGTCTTCAACAGGGGAGACCCCAGGGGCACTTCGAGGGCTTCGGCCACCACGGGGTCCGCCGCCACCGCTTCGCACCAGGTGTGCCGCCGCTCGGGGCGGATGCCGTATTGGGCCTCGAGGGTCTGGTACAGGGAGACGTTCCGGCCGAGGTGCAAGTTGAGCCCCGGGGTCAGGCGGACCGGCACTTTGACCCGGGCCAGGCTGACCGCCAGGTCGCCGTTGTACCGTCGAAAGTCCAGGACCCAGAGCCTCCCCTGGTCGGCGCCTTCCTGGTCGATGCCCAGCACCTCCGACCGGGGCCTTTGGTGCTGGTCCCTCATGTTCGCGGTGTACGAGTTGTGCCGGGCCACGGGAATCTCGAGCTTGGGGGTCGAGAAGTACCAGCCCTTGCTCCGGACATGGTTCAGAACCCCCTCCCGGGACAGGGTCTGCAACAGGCTCCGCAACCGGGCTCGGTCGACCTCGAGGCGGCGGCACAGTTCCGTTTCCGGGGGCAACCGAACTTCGCCTTGACCCTTGAGGGTCTCGAGGAGCAACCCCAACCGCCCGAGCAGGGCGTAATCGCCAAACCCGGGACCAAAGGTCGGAGACAGGGTCACCGCCCCCTCCCCCCGGACCGGCGGGTGGCCTCGTGAAGCCGGGTGGCCCCGAACTCCAGGGCCGCGGCCACCAGCAGGATCAGCCAGGTGAGGGTCCCCACCTCGTTGAGGTTGAAGTAGTACCCGGCGGCCATGAACAGGTCAAAGCCAATGCCCCCGGCCCCCGCCGCCGCCCCCATGGCCACCGCCGTGGTGAAGTTGATTTCGAACCGCAGGAAGGTCCAACTCAAGAGGCCCGGCAGAGCCCCGGGGACCACGGCCTGGGAAATAACCGACGGCCACGTGGCCCCGGACGCCCGGAGGGCCTCGATGGTCCCTTGGTCCACTTCCTCGAAGGCTTCGGAATACGCTTTCAGGAGGTACCCAAAGGAGTGGAAGGTCATCCCTACCACCGCAGCCACGCTCCCGAGGCCGGCCCCGATGGCAAAGATCAGCACCCAAAGGACGGTGGGAACGGCCCGAATGAGGGACACAAACCCCCGGAGGAGGGCCGACAGCCACCCGGGGCCCAGGTTCCGGGCGGCGAAGAGGCCCCCAAAGAACGCCGGGATGGCCCCGAAGACCGTGGTCAGCAACCCGAGGGCGAGGGTGAGGCCCACCCCGGCCAGAGCCTCCCACACCGTGAAATGCTTCGCGGCCGGTTGAAAGAACATCAGAAGGAGGTCCTGCCCGGTCTTGGCGAACGCCGTGGGCACGTTGACCCCCTTGGTGTCGAGCAAGAAAAACCCAGCGAGGGTCACCCCGCCGAGGACCACGAACAACGCCCCCAGGATCAGGGAGGAGGGGGACCAGGGCTTCCGGGGCCACAGGAGGGCCTTCATAGGATGACCTTCCGGAGCACCGTGGAAAACCCTTCCAGGGCCAGGACCACCACGACGATGGCCAGGGTAGTCAGGGCCGCCGCCGGGTAATTCAGACTGTTGTAGTAGAGATCGAACAGGAACCCGATCCCGGTCCCCGTCAGGAGCCCCACCAGGGTGGCACTGCGGATGTTGGTTTCCAACATGAAGAGCATCCAACTGGCCAGGCCGGGGAGGACCGACGGAACCACCCCGTGGGCCACCATCGGGGCCCAGGGCGTCCCGGCGGATCTCAAGGCTTCGACGGGCCCGGCGGCCGTTTCATCGAAGGTTTCCAAATAGGACCGGGNGAGGAAGCCCAGGGATTCGATGAACAAGGCCAGGAAGCCGGTCAGGAAGGTTTGTCCAAAGGTGAGCAGAAAGATCATGGCCCAGGCGACCACGGGGATGTTCCGGGCCAAGGACGCCACCACCCGGACGATGAGGGTGACGGTGGGGTGAAACCGGGTGGTCCGGGACCCCAGGATGGCCAACCCGAAGGCGACCACCGCGGCCACCGTGGTGGCCATGACCGAAACCCACACGGTCTCCCCCAGCCGGAGGAAGATCTTCGGCAGGTCGGCCCAGGCTTTGGCGTTGGGGACGAAGTTGGCCACCGCCCAGGCCCCGGCCTTGGGGAAGGCCGCCAAACCGTCGGCCCAATCGAATTGGGAGTACCAGGCCGACCCCAGGGTTAGGAGGGCGACGGCTATCAAGCCGACGGCGCCCCACTGCTGACGCCTTCGGTAGATGCGGTTGACCGCTAAGACGCCGGTCATTCTTCGAGGCCTCCGACGAGAAGGTCCTCGGAATCCGAGCCATAAATGTGGCTAATGGTTTTCTTGTTTAGTTTTTTGGGGGTCCCGTCGTACTCCACCCGGCCGGCCCGGATGCCGACGATGCGGTCGGCGTAGTGGACGGCCACGTCCACTTGGTGAAGGTTGATGACGATGGTGATCCCGGAGTTCTCGGCGATCCGCTTCAGATGGTCCATGATGACCTTGGCCGAGCTGGGATCGAGGGACGCGATCGGCTCGTCGCAGAGGATGAGGGCCGGGNCTTGGATGAGGGCCCGGGCAATGCCCACCCGTTGTTTTTGCCCCCCCGAGAGCATGTCGCACCGCTGGTGCACATGGGCCTCCAGGCCCAGTTCCGAGATCAATTCCCAGGCCCGGCGCTTCTCCGAATCGGAGTAGAGCCCTAACAGGCCCGCCCAGGACGACTTGAACCCCAGGCGTCCGTGGAGCACATTTTCGGCCACGGTGAGCCGGGACACTAGGTTGTAGTGCTGAAAGATCATCCCCACCCGGGTCCGAAAGGCCCGGAGGTTCCGATGGGTGAGGTCCAAGACCTCTTGGCCGTCGAAGCGGATTCGACCCGCCGACGGTTCGACCATACGATTGATGCACCGCAACAGGGTCGACTTTCCCGCTCCTGACCGGCCGATGACGGCGACAAATTCGCCCTTCTTCACGGTCAGATTGATGTCCAACAAGGCAGGAACGCCCCGGTAATCCTTGCTCAGATTTTGAATTTCAAGAAGGTTCATGGCTTACCAGGGCTCCTGCCGCTTTTCTTTTTTGTTACTTCAACAAGGCCCGGATCGGGTCATACCAGGCGTCGTCCACGGCGAGGAAGCGGTTCTTTCCCTTCTGGGTGAAGAGAGACGTTCCCTTCTGTCCCGCGGGGAGGAAGATCGCCGGGTTGTTGCTGGTGGCGTCGGACACGAAGGCCGCCTGGAGGGCCTTGAGCTGGTCGGCGGTGAACAGGTCGGTGTTCACGGTGATCGGGGCGCCCTTGACCTGGACCGAAGCGAGGACGGTGAACGAGGCACCGGGAACGGTGTCGAAGGGAGCGGCAGCGCCGGCCTTGACCTTGTAGACGGCTCCCACGGTGTTGGCCGTGCCGGACACGAGGTCAAAGTAGCTGTCCACGTCGACGTCGTCCACGGCGCCCACATCGGCCTTGTCGGTGAGCACGTTCAGCACCGAGCCCTGGTGGCTGGCACCGAAGACCACTTGGCTGAAGAACTTGTCGGCCCCACCTTCAAGGAACAGCTCTTCGACCTTCTTGTCCCCGAAGCCTTCCTTCTTGGCGAAGTACGACTTGATGACGTTGGACGGGAACACGAAGCCCGAGGTCGAGCTGGTGGACACGAACGAGAACCGCTTGCCCTTGATGTTGTCGAGGCTGTAGGTCGAGCCCGTCATGTACTTCGAAGCGTTCTCGGTCTTCACCACGATGCGGCTGTTGTAGTAGGCGTCGGTGAGGGTCCCCGAGTCGCCGGAGGGCACCACGAGGGGCTTGACGTGGGGGTTCTTGGCCTGGGCCTGGAGGAAGCCCACGGCGCCGGGGTAGGCGATGGCGGCGTTGCCCGTGGCCAAGGCTTCGATGGCGATGACGTAGTCGGTGGTCAACTTGTCGACCACGGGGCGACCGGTCGCCTTCGACACCAGGTCGTCGAGGGCCTGGCGGGCGGCCTTCCAGTCTTCGCCGGAGTTGTTGGGGNACCACACAGCCACAATGGGCTTGCTGGCGGTTTCTTGGCTTCCATTGGCCCAGGCTCCCATGGCCAACAGTACGAACAGAACAGCGGTCATCGTTTTCATGATCCACCTTCCTTATGTTTTGATAGGGTCGAACCGAGAGATTCGCCTTGTAGCCATGGAACACCGGGAGAATGAAGGTCGAATGAGAATTCCCGTCAGCTCTTTGTGATTTGTGTGAGGATGGGGTTAGCGCCCGCACGTTTGGTCAGGAGAACCCGGAGGGCCCGGGGCACCACCCGGATGTGTTCGGCTCCCCCGGGCAACGCCTCGCCGTCCACCTGGGCCGGCCGGTGGTGTCCCTCGAGGACCCGGAGGCTCCGGACCCGGTGGACCCCGTGCCGGGCCACGAACCCGGGGGGCGTGCCCCACAGGGTATGCCACACCAATTGGATCGCCATCCCCAGGAACTTCCAGCGGCCGGAGTCCCGGAAAACAAACACGTCGAGCAGACCGTCGGTGGGGTCGGCCCCGGGTTGAAAGACGAAGAATGCCCCGTAGAGCCGGGTATTCGATACCAGGACAAAGCTACCCCGGTCCGCGGTCCCATCGTCGAACACCACGTCGACCCAGGGGTGCCGGTACCGGGTCAGGGCTCCCAGACCCGCCCACACGTAGGCCGCCATGCCCCAGAGGCGCTTGGCCGCGGCCCCGGGCATCCGGGCCAGGGCGTAGGCATCGAGACCGAAGCTCGCCATGAGGAGGAAGGGGCGATCGTCGGCCAGCCCCACGTCGACGGCCAGGACCCGTCCCTTTCGGATGACCCGGCACAAGGCCTTCACCCGGTGCGGCAACCCCATTTCCCGGGCGAACACATTCCCGGTCCCCCAGGGGAGGATGCCCAGCGGCACCTCGGTGCCGACGAGGCCCCCGACCACCTCGTGGATGGTCCCATCCCCCCCGGCGCCGATAACAGCGTCGTAGCCGGGGCCCCGTTCCCGGGCCAACCTCGTGGCGTCCCCGGACCCCCGGGTCTGTTCCACATCGACGGTGTCGCCCTTCTTGCGGAAGAACTTCACCGCCTTGGCGACCAGTGCGAGGTGCTTGCCCCCCCCGGAGGCGGGATTGACGATGAGCAGGTAGCGCATCAGAGCTGGGGAAGTCCCGGGGCCTCCAGGAACCGGATGGCCAAGAAACTCCCCACCTGATCCGGGGAGGAGGAACGGACCACCCGGGCCCGGGCCGCCGCCGAAGGGACGGTCAGGTCGGGGTCGAGGCGGAAGGTCAGTTCCGGGGCCCCGGCCCAGGGGGTCTCGAGCTTCAGCAGAGCTCCCTCGGTGGAGTAGTTGATGCAGGTTCCTTTCCAGGTTCCTTCGTCCGTCGACACTACGACGGGAAGGGAAGAAGCTTTGCGTTCGGTGTCGCGTCGTTCCATGGCCTCAGCATAGGGCCACCCCGGGGGCCCTCGATGAAGTCCCCATGAGAATTGTATCAAAAAGGGGTGAGTGAGCCTTGCTTCAGAATAGATATCACTGTACCATGACGTCATGAAAAGTAAAGAAGCCAAACACGAAAAGGCCGACAAAGAAGACAAGGACGACAAGAAAAGTTTTCCCCTTCGGCTCCCCAAGGCCACCCTCAAAGCCCTGAAGCTCAAGGCCCTCGAAGGGGATACCAGCGTTCAGAAGATCCTCGAAGGCCTCATTGAAACGTACTTGGGCCCGAGCGGAGCCTCCGAGTGAAGGATGTGGTCTTGAAACCAGGACGGGTCGGTTCGCTGGCCACGTACCTGGGTTACCTCTTCTTGCGCTTCCCCGGCACCCTGGGTCCCGAAGAAACCTGGAACCTCGAAGGCTTTGATACCTACGACCGGCGGTGGGCTCGCCAGGGCCGGCTGTGGATCCAGCGCCAGAACCGCTGGACCCTGGTGGAGCCCCCGGCCCTCTTTCCCCTGGACGACGACCCCTCGGCCTTCGGCCTTCAGGCGCCGCAAAGTTTGGGGACCGCGACCGTCAAGGTGCGACCGGTGGCCTTCCCCTCGGCCGAAGGGACCGTCGAAGGGCAGCTCATCAAACTCCGGGGCCACAGCTTCCTAGCCCTCCGGGGCAAGGACGGCCCCTGGGACGCCTTGGTCGCAGCCCTCACCACCGATGGCCTGGAAGTCCTGGACCCCGGAAGCCCCGAAGGGACCCTCCTCCGGGACCGGGGGCCTGGGTTCACCCCACCCTCCCTTTGGGGACCCGTCGAGGCCAAAGACCCAGGGACGGGCTTTCTGGTTGACCGCCTCCGGGACGGCTGGCGGGTCGCTCGCCAGTACGAGAAGGGCATCCGGGACGACGTGGATACCGAGTGCCTCCACCAGTACCGGGTGTGGTTGCGTCGGGNGAGGTCCTTGGCCTCCCTGGGGCGACTGTGGCAACTCATCCCCGAGTGGACCCGGCTCAAGACCGTGCTCCGGACCCTCATGCAGAAGACCAACGAGCTCCGGGACCTCGATGTGCTGCTCCTCGACTTTCCCCAGCTGCAGAAGGCCCTCCCCTGGAACGAAGGAGACCGGCTGGCCCCGTGGTCCCAGACCATCGTGGAAAAGCGGCACGCCGAGCACCGGCGGGTCAAAGCGTGGCTCGGGTCCGAGGAGCATCGCCAGCTTTCCGGGGAGGTCGACAGACTCCTCGATGACCTGCTGACCTTGGGGGAACCCTGGTCGGCCAGGGACCTGGCCCTGGCGGCCTTCACCCGGGCCGCCCGGTCCCTCCGGAAGGCTCTGAAGGCCGTCGGCCCCGGGTCACCGGATTCAAGCCTCCACGAAGTCCGGATTGAGACGAAGAAGCTGCGCTACGTCCTGGACAGTTTTGGCTCCCTGGCCCCGGCCGGGGCGGCGAAGACCCTGGGGCTGGTCCTGAAGGCCACCCAGGACGGCCTGGGCCAGTTCCAGGATCGATGCCTGCTCCTGGAACGCCTTCGGATCGAGCGGGAAGCCCTGGTCAAAAGGGACTCCCCGGCCTTCGATCCGGTCACCTTTGGGATCCTGGTCGGCGTCCTGGCGGCAGACCAGGATAGGCAACGGGCCCAGGCCCGGCAAGACTGCCGTCAGTTGCAAGCGAAACCCTTTCTCCGGGCCCTGGACCGCCTGGGGACCCCCGACTTGGAGACCGCCCATGGATCGTGAAATTGAGAGAAAGTTCTTCTTTGATCCTGGCAAGTGGTCCGAGACCCCGGTGAAGTCGGTGCCCTGGGAGCAGGGCTACCTGTCGGGGACCGGGGATTGGGAAATCCGCCTGCGCCGATCGGGGTCCGAACACCGGTACACCATGAAAACCGGCGCCGGCCTGGACCGGGGAGAATGGGAAGTGCGGATCACGGCCCCGGAGTTCGACGCCCTCTGGTCCCGGACCGAAGGGAATCGGCTGGTCAAGCTCAGGGAACGGTTCCCGTGGAAAGGGCTCACCGTCGAGGTGGACCGGTACGCCGGGGACCTGGACGGGCTCACCGTGGCCGAGGTCGAGTTTCCCGGTCTGGAAGAGGCCCGGCACGCCTCCCTGCCCCGGGCCTTTGGCCCCGAACTGACCTATGACTTTCGCTTCAAGAACCGCGCCCTGGCCGCTGGCCAAGGGGTTCCCCGGTGGCCCAGCCCCCAGGCCGACTGGTCCTACGGGGTCCTCCCGTTCCGGAAGACCCCCCGGGGGTGGGAGCTCGTCATCGTGTCGACCCGGAGGAACGATCGGTGGATCTTCCCCAAGGGTCAACCCGAACCGGGTCTGACGCCCGAAAAGGTGGCCTTGCTCGAGGCCCGGGAAGAGGCGGGGATGACCGGCAAGGTGGTGGGGCACCCCATCGTCGTGCCCTACGTTCGGGAGACCGCGACGACGAACCTCCTCCTGTTTCCCCTGCTGGTGACGTCCCTGGCCGACCGGTGGCTCGAAGGGAACCAACGGCAGCGGAAGGCCATTCCCCACGAAGAGGCCGAAGCCTACGGCGACCTCGTCACCGTCGGGGCCCAGTGGCTGCGGGACCATCGGATTTGACCCCAGTGGGGGTTTGTGCTAGCGTAGAAAGGGATGGTGCTGCGGACGGAGGTGGGTGAGTGAAGCGAACCCTTGGGGGACTGGTAGCCTTGTTATGGATCGGTCTGGGGGGGCTCCACGCCCAAGAGAGCGTCTCCCCCGAGGGACTGAGGCTTGCCTCGTGGTTCCAAAGCTCGGGGGTTGACCACCTGTGGCTGATGGGCTTCCACGTCAACTGGGAGACCGGCGAGGCCCTCTCGCCTTCCCCGAAGGCGACCACCACCCACTGCAGCGCCTATGTGGCAGCCCTCTTGAAGCGTCAAGACATCTTCATCCTCAGGCCCCCGGAGCATTCCGCCGCAGAGTTGGCCAACGCCCAGTGGGATTACCTGGGGTCGCCCCGGGGGTACCACGACGGCTGGCGCGAACTCGTCGACGTGGCCCAGGTTCAGGCCCGGGCCAACGAGGGGNTTTTCGTGGTGGCTGTGGTGAAGAACCTCGACGAGGACAAACCCGGCCACATCGCCTTTGTGATGCCCCAATCTGGAACGCCCCAGGGGTGGCAGGACTTGACGGTGGCCCAGGCCGGGCACGTCAACGGAGTGGGCCTTCCCTTCCTCCAAGGCTTCGGGAAGCACCGCCGGGAACTGGCGGCCCATCGGCTCAAATTCTTCTACAACGTAGCGAAGGCCCGGGCCTAAGGGAATTTGAGTTACCAGGGTGTGAGCGGCCGACCGGTGGCCAAGGATCATTTCAGAGCGTGGGGAGTGCAAAGCATGGTCAATCGAAGTCTGTGGGTAGTCCTCACCCTGGTCCTCGCCCCCTGGGCGAGCGCCCAAGCCCAGGGCCCCCAAAATGCCTTCACCTTCGGAACAGGCTACTACCAACCCGACATCACGGGGGTGTATTCCCATTTTGAGAAAACAGGTTCGGCGGGCTATGGCCAGAGCAGTCGCTTTTCTCCGTCGGCCAACTGGAACGGAAAGTACGTTTTCACCCAGCCCATCGATGACCAGTCGGCGTTCAAGATCTCCCTCGCCGACGATGGCTGGTATGGCTTCTACTCCGGTGACGTGGTCAACCGGGCCGGCGAGGCGTACCAGAATGCCGGGCTGGTCACCCCTGCGGTAGAGATCGACGTCAACCATTACACGTTGAACATCTCCTTCCCCATGTACTACTACGGCCCGGCCAACGCCGGGGGGNATAGCCAGTTGATCTATGCCTACAGAGAAGCCAGCTTGCTCCCCATCAACCATGCCAATTCCACCAACCCCCAGGACGTACCGGACACCGGGGTGGTGTTCACCACGTGTTGGCAAGCGGCCCAGAAGTTCGTCTTCGACGACACCACGTGGGTTTCCATCGGGCTCAGCGGCCTGTTAGCCCTGACCCCGCAAATCTGGCCGACGGNCCTCCTCCCCCGGTTCAACTTCGGGATCTGGGGAATCGAACTCGACACCCAGTACGACCTGTACCACAACTACAACGATGGGTCCCCGTTCATCTCGATGTTTCTCGAGCAGAAGCTCATCTACGACCTCGGATTCTTGAGCTTGGTCCCCGGCCTCAAGCCCTACGTGATGGATCGGTTGAGCCTCGCCACCACCAATCCCGCGTACACCGTCAACGGGTCGACCCAAGACTTCCACAACGCCTACTGGCAACTGGGGGNGATCTACGAATTCGCCGTAGCCCAGGTGGGAGCCTTCACCGTGGATGCCGGTTGGCGGTTCGATCGGTTCACCGACGTGGGGGCCTTAGGGGCCGCGAACACGGCTACCTATTCGGACCCAGCGTCCAACGTGAACGACCAGGTTCCCTACTCCGAACTCCGGATCGGCGTCAGCTACACTTTCGGCTACTGAGCACCNCCCTCGCCCCTGACCATCCCCGGTCCTTTCCGAGGAAACCTTGCCCCCGACGTCAAAAAGGGCTTCCACCTCACCGCCCTCTTCGCTATTGTGAAGACAATCATCAAACGTTAACGTCCCCAAAGTCAGTTACTTACGTCCGTCCCCGTGCAACTCGCTCTGACTGGAGGTTGGAATGAAGGCAACGTTTCGTACCCGTTTGATGGTGTTCCTGGGGCCCGTTCTCCTGGCCCTGGTCATCCTGGCGGCCTTGAGTCTCACGCTGGTGTTCAGCGTCCTGGGCAAAATCGCCGAAAACCAGACCGTAGAAAACCTTGTCCATACCACCGAGGCCCTGTCGGGGAACGGTTCGAAGCTCTTCGAGATCTTCGCCGAAGACATCATCAACCGCACCGGCGATGCCCGGGCCCAGGATTGGGACGCCCTGGTCGCCCAAACGAAGGAAGCCCTCACGGGGATCGCCGCCGCGGCGTCCGACGATAAGACCAAGACCCTGGTCGCCGGGGCGTTGGACTTCCTCGGCAAGGCCAACGATAACTTCCACGGACAGTTGATCCCCGCCTTGGCCAAGGACGCCCAGTTGACCCCGGCCCTGGTCCGCATCGATGAATTTCAGGAAGCCTACTCGAAGGGCCTCAAGGATGCGCTGGCCGACCTCAACCATGCCCTCTCCGAAGGCATGGATGAATCGAAGCGAGGCCAAGCCTCGGCCTTGAACCTGTTGGTCTGGGTGGTGGGTTCCTTTGCGGTCATCGACTTGATCTTCCTGGGGTTGGTGGTGAGGTTCTTCTTCCTGGTGGCCATCCGGCCCATGGTCGTCGCGGCCCAGTTCGCCTCGGCCCTGGCCGAGGGTCGGGTCGACCAGAGGCTGACGGGAACGTTCCGTACCTGGGAAACCCAGTCCCTCCAAACGAACCTCAACAAGATTGCCGAGAACTTCGGGCGAAACATCGAACGCTTCTCCACCGAGATCGACACCCTGGAGGCCGGGGGGCGGGACCTGGACGCCCAACTGGGAGAGACCCACCAAGCTGCCGACTCGATTGCCACCAGCGTATCGGCGGTGAAAGGGGCCGCCCGTCGCCAAATGGACGGCATCCACGAGACCAGCTCGGGGATCCAGGAGATCAGCCGGAACGTGGAGAACTTTTTAGCCCTGGTGGACCAGCAGGGCCACACCATCGAACAGTCGTCGGCCGCCGTGGAACAAATGGTCAAGAACGTCGCCCTCATCGGGGAGAGCGCCGAGTCGTTGGCCGCCCAGTTCGACCAACTCCGGGGGGCGACGAACGCCGGGGCCGAGGGCTTCCGGGCGGCCCGGGCCACCGCCGAAGCGGNGTTCCAACAATCGGAGTCCCTGGGGGCCGCCAACACCATGATTGCCAGCATCGCGAGCCGGACCAATCTGTTGGCCATGAACGCTGCCATCGAGGCCGCCCACGCCGGAGACGCAGGCCGGGGCTTTGCCGTGGTGGCCGATGAGATCCGCAAACTGGCCGAGTTGGCCTCGACCCAGTCCAAGACCATCAAGTCGGAGCTCCGGGCTTCGGCCGAGGGGATCGCCCGGGTCGTGAAGCAGTCCACCGACGCCGGGGCGGCCTTTGGCCAAATCGAGACCCAAATCGAGACCCTAGGCCAGGTCCTCGATTCGGTCCGCCAGTCCTTGGGCGAGCAACAAGAGGGCAGTCGGCAAATCCTCGACCACCTCGTGGCCCTGGGGAAGGTGGCCAGCGTGGTCAACACCGGGAGCAACGAAATGGCGGCCGGCACCGAGCACATCGCCCGTCAAATGCTGTTGGTCGAGGACGCCNCCCGGAGCCTGGACTCCAGCTTCTCGGAAATCGACGCCGCGGTCGGGGAGATTCACCAGGCCATCGAGCGGTCGAGGGAACTCAGTCGGCACAACACCGTGGCCGCCGAAGCGGCCCGGAACGCCTTCGAACGGCCGTCAGAAGGGTAAGCTTACCCGATCCGTCCGGCGGCCATGGGGTACTCCCGGTCGCAGAGTCCTCCCATGAACTCGAGGTCGTGGAAGATGCCGAGCATGGTGACCCCTTCGTCCTTGAGCTGTTCGAGGAGCACTTTGACCTTTTCTTTGGAATGCTGGTCGAGGCTGGCCGTCGGTTCGTCGAGGAGGAGGAGCCGAGGCTTCTTGACCATGGCCCGGGCGATGTTGAGTCGCAGTTTTTCTCCCCCCGAGAACGTGTTCACGTAGCTGTCCCAGAGGTCGCTGTCGAGCTCAAAATGGGCCAGCATGGTCTCGGCCCGGGCGTGGGCCTCGTCGGCGTCCCCGCCCCGGTCGAGGACGGCGTGTTCCAAGACCTCCCGGGCCGTGGTCCGGGGGATCACCCCGAGGAACTGACTGATGTACCCCAGTTCCCGTCGGCGCAGGTCGAGGACCAACCGTTCGTCGAGGCCGCCCATTTCCACGGGCCCCAGGGCCTCGGACCGGTACCAGATCTCTCCATCCTGGGCGAGGTAGGTTCGGTAGACCAGTTTCAGCACCGTGGACTTTCCACTGCCGGACCGACCGGTGATGCCCACAAACTCCCCTTCGTCCACGCGGAACGAAACGCCCCCACACCCGGCCAGGGTCTTGTCGAGGGCGTGGAGGCGAAAGGATTTACCGAGGTCCTTCACCTCGAGGAGGCCGGTCATCGCCGGGCCCACTGGGCCAGAAAGGCCTCTATCGAGCCGCTGAAATCGGCCAAGCGTTCGTGGAGGGTGTCGTGGTCCCAGTCCCACCAGGCGAGGTCCAGGAGGGCCTGGGCCGTGGTCTCATCGAACCGACGACGGACGACCTTGGCAGGAACTCCGGCCACGATGGTGTACGGAGGCACGTCCTTGGTGACCACGGCCCCGGCCCCGATGACCGAGCCCGTTCCAATGGTGAGGCCGGGCATGACGATGGCCCCGTGGCCAATCCAGGTGTCGTGGCCGACGGTGGTCACCCGGGCCTCCCGGGCTGCGAAGAACTCGGCGTCGTCGGTATCCGCAAAACCGTACCAGGACCGCCGGTAGGTGAAGTGGTGCAGGGTCGGTCGATCCATGGGGTGCATGGTGGGCCCCACCCTCACCTGGGCGGCGACGTTGGCGAACTTGCCGAACACGGTGTTTTGGAACATCCCAAAGGGACCGGTGTAGCTGTAGGCCCCCAGGGTCACGTTCTCGAGGACGTTGTCGGCCCCGACTTCGGTCCAGGGCCCGAGGGTCACGTTGGTCAAACTGACCCGTTCGTGGATGGTTGGCTTTTCGGAAAGTTTCATGGCTGTCTCCTATAATCCCAGGAACCCAACACCTGTCCGGCCACCAGGGCCCGGCTGACGTAGGCGAACCCGTCGTCGAGGGTCCGGATCACCAGCAGGTCGGCGGCCTTCCCGGCCTCGACGGACCCCAGGCGGTCGGCTAGGCCCACGGCCCGGGCCGGGTTGAGGGTCACCAGCCGGAAGGCCTCGGGCAACCCCAGGCCCTGGTGGGTGTGGAGCCGGAACACCGCGTGGAGCAGGCTGGCGGGGTAGTAGTCACTGCACAACACGTCCACCGCCCCGGCCACGATGGCCTCAGCGGCGGAAAGGTTTCCGGAGTGACTGCCCCCCAGGAGCACGTTGGGAGCCCCGGCGACGGTATTGAGCCCCCGGCGGCGAGCTTCGAGGGCCACTTCCAGGGTGATGGGGAACTCGCTGATCGTGGAGCCCAGGGCCTGGACCACGTCGAGTTTTTCCACGGTATCGTCGTCGTGGCTGGCCNCCGCCAACCCCCGGGCCCGGGCCCGGTCGGCGACCCGTTTCAGGGTCTCGAACGGCAGTTTCGCCCGGCCTTGGCTGTCGGCGATGATCTTCTCGGCATCCCCCTCGCCCAGCTTGCGGTAGCCTTTGAGGATGAGTTTATAGAGTTCGAGGTCCCGGTACTGCCCCTGGCCCGGGCTGTGGTCCATGAAGGACAGCAGGTGCACCTTGCCCTCTTCAATCAACGCTTCGAGCTCGTCGACCATGGCCAGGTTGTCGATCTCGTACCGGGCGTGGAACCGGTGGCGGATGAGGTGCTCGGTGGTATGGCTGTGGTGGATCAAGTCGATCAACCGCCGGGAGTTCTCGGGGGACCGGACGGGGTTGGGGTTCGTTCCAAAGGCGTCGCTCCCGTAGAACGAGAGGGAGTGGAACATGGTGGTAATCCCGTGACCCAAAAGCTCCCGTTCGGCCTCCCGGAGGCTGAGGCGAAAGTCCATCATGGCCGTGGGCCGGGGGGCGGCCATCTTTTCAATGTAGTCAGCGTGGACATCGATGAGCCCCGGGGCAATCCAGGCCCCCCGGGCGTCGACGACGGTGCTCTTCCCCGGGGCCAGGCCCCGGCCAATTTCCGCGATGGTGTCCCCTTCGATCCGAACGTCGTGGTCGGCGAGCAAGGCCGTGGGACTCACCACCGTGCCTTGTTGCAATAACAAACCCATAGAATCTCCTTGGCTCACAACAAACTCTGGACCAGTTCCTGGGTGTAGGGATGCTGGGGGTCTTCCAGGATCTGGTCGGTGAGGCCCTGCTCGACCNCCCGCCCCCCCAGCAACACCAAGGTCCGGTCCGCCAGCATGCGGATCACCCCCAGGTCGTGGCTCACCAGGACCATCCCAATCCCCAGCTCTCGCTTCAGCCGGCGAATGAGGTCGAGGACCTTGGCCTGGACCGACAGGTCGAGCCCGGTGGTCACCTCGTCGAGGAGGAGCAGGGGCGGTCGGCTCGACAGGGCCTTGGCGATCTGAACCCGCTGCTGCATGCCGCCCGAAAACCGGGCCGGGGCCTCATGACGCCGGGCCCGGGGGATGTTCACATGGTCGAGGAGGTCCAGGGCCCGGTCCTCCATGGTCTTCACCGTCCGCTCCCCGGCGGCGATCAGCTTCTCGGCGATGTTGGCCATGGCCGAGAAATGAAGCTTCAGGCCGTCGGCCGGGTTCTGGTACACCATCCCGAGGATGGTGTGGCGCAACCGTCGCCGGGTCTGGTCGGTGGCGGCCCAGACGTCGCTGAGCCCGTCCTCGAAGGCCTGGAGGAAGAGCCGCCCCGAGGTGGGGAGCTGGTCGAAGTACAAGCACTTCATGAGGGTCGACTTGCCGCTCCCCGATTCTCCGACGATTCCCAGGACTTCGTGGGGGCGGACGTCGAACGAGACATTGTCGAGGGCGTACACCGTCCCGCAGTGGGGGCAGTGGTTATTCCGGCCATCCCGGGCCTGGGCGCACCGGGGGCACCCGGGTCCAAACGTGCGGGTCAGGCCTTCGACCCGGATCAAGGGGGCGGTCATGAGTTCCCTCCGGTCTGGCGACTCTGGCAATAGCCCGTGTCGTTGCATTGGTACACCGCGGAGCCGACGGCCCCGGGGATCTCATCCAAGTAGACCCCTTGGGCCCCACAGAACCGACAACGTTTGCCGTCGAAGGTCTCGACCCGGAAGGGGTAATCCTCGAAGGCCAGGGAGGCCACGGGGGTGAACGGGGGCACGGCGTAGATCTTCTTCTCCCGGCCCGCCCCCAACAGGATGGGCGCCCGGCTGAAGTGCATCTTGGGGTTGTCGAACCGAGGGATGGGACTGGGAGCCATCACGTACCGACCGGCCACGGTCACCGGGTGGTCCGACCCCCCGGCCAGGGTCCCGTACCGTTGGATCTCCTCGAAGAGCATCAAGTAGGCCCCCGAATACTCGGCCTCGGCGTGGAGGCGCTTGGTCACAGCCTCCTGGGGTTCGATGGACCGCAGGGGTTCGGGGATGGGCACCTGGAGGACGAGGATCTGGTCCTCGGTCAGGGGCTCTTCGGGGATGCGGTGACGGCTCTGGATCAGGGTGGCCTCGGCGGTCTTGTCGGTCACCGGGATGCCCGTGGTGTCTCCCACGAGCTTTTTGATGCTCACGGCGTTCACCGACTCGTCGGCCCCCTGGTCGATGACCTTCAGCACATCGGCCTTCCCGACCAACGACAGGGTCAGTTGCAGTCCGCCCGTCCCCCAACCCCGGGCGATGGGCATCTCCCGGCTGGCGAACGGCACCTGGTACCCTGGGATGCACAGGGCCTTGAGGGNGGCCCGCCGGATCTCCCGCTTCGAGCCCTCGTCGAAGAAGGCAAAATTGTACAAGGTCTTCATCGGGCTTCCTCCGCCTTCCGGGTCTGGCGCACACCCTCGAGCTTCGATTGGAACGTGACGTAGTGGGGCAACTTCAAGTGGCTGATGAACCCGGTGGCCTCCACCGAGTCGACGTGGAGCAACACAAACTCTTCGTCGGACAGGGGCCCGGCGTTCCGACCGGACTCCAGCACCTGGTCGAGCAGACTCATGGCGATGGTCTTGGTTTCATTTTTGCCAAAGCACAAGCCATACCCCAGGTCAAAGGACAACACCATGCGACCGTCTCCCCGGTCCGTCTCCACCGGGACGATGGTCTCGACCTCGGTGATTTTCACCTCGCCAAACCAGTAGCCGTCGTCTTCGGTGAAGGGACCGTCCCCCGGGGGGTCGACCACGAGGGGCAACCGGCCCACCCGGACCTCCCCCACCGTGGGGTGCAAGGCCCCGTAGCCCCGGAGGCTGGCGTACCCCAGGGAGGTCACGGTGCCCGTCTGACCCCGGGTGAGGGTCTGGAGGCGCTGGGCCCGGGTGGTCGGGAACGTGAGGCCCCCCTTGGTCACGTCGAAGGGGGGAGTGTCGTCGTCGGGGACCGGGGCCAAGAGCCCCTCGGTCCTCAGGTAGTCCACCACCTTGGGGAACCGGGTCCGGGCCGGGGGAGGGTTGGGCTGGGACGCGGCCCACCGGGCCTCGGCCTCGGCCACCCAGGCCCGGACGGCCTCGGGGGTCTCGTCGGTCAGCGTGAAGTCGATGAGCCGATGGCTGTAGTCGGTGGTGGCCCCCAGCCACTGGCCGCCGGGGATGTCCTTGAAGGCGGCCGACAACCGGCGCTCGACGACGACATCCTCGGTCCGGGCCGGTCGGGTGGTGTGCAAGCGCTCGACGGTGGACCGAAACGCCCGGAGCAGGAACACCGCCTCTTCAGGGGACCCTTCGGCTTGCTTCACCGCCACGGCGGCCACGTCGGGGGCGTACAGGCTGGCCTCGCTCATCACCTGGTCGACCAGGGCCCCCAGACCCGCGGCCACCTGGGCCACGTCGAGGGGAACTCCCGACCGAACCCGGTCGTAGTGCAGCCTCTCCAGCGAGGCTTCGATGGCCCGGGTTCCCCCCCGGACAGCAACGTAGGCCATGTCAGGCCTCCTTCTCGGCAGACAGTCTCGTGGTCCGGGGCAGGGCGACGACCGAAGTCCCCCGGACCCACAGCACATCGACCCCCAGGGGAAACTCTCGACAGGCTTGGTTCCGGGCCTCGACCCAGGCCCGGCCCGGGAGGGTGAGGTCCAGGGGATGTTCGATCCCGGGCCCCGAGGCGGTCCACCGGGACCCCGGGGTTCCTTCGTCGGCAAACCCGATCACGGTGGCCCCGGTGTGGGGGTCCAGGAGGGTGCCGACCCGGGCCTGGTGAAACGCCTGGGTCCAGGCGGCCTCGTCCCACCCAGGGAGGAGGACGAACGCCGCCTGGTCGGCGTCCCGACGCCGGGCACCGGTCAATTCGGTGAGGACCCCGGGGTCGGGGTGGCTAAAGGTCGTTTCAGGGTCCAGGAGGGTCAGGGCCACGGCCCCCAGGGCACCGGCCACCCGGGGGTCGGTCCAGCGGCTAGCGGGCCCCCCGAGGGACACGGGGACCCCGGGGAACGAGAACGCCCGGACCAGAGCCCGGTGGACAGCCTGGCTGTCGTGGACAGCGTCGAAGGTCATGAGGCTCCCCCTTGGTCCAGGGTTTCAAAGGCCACCCGGGTGTCGGCGAGCCGGGCCTGTTCGGCGTCCAGGGCCGCTTCCAGAGCCGCCTCGGCGGCGACGAGCCGGGCTTCCCAGGGCTGGGTCAGGGGCAACTGGGCGTTCAGGGCGGCGTCAATCACTGCGAGGTCGAGGGCGGCTTCGGGGTCCCGGCCTTGGATCAACCCCAACCCCGGGGTTCCGGCGACCCTCACCTTGGCCTCGGTCACCAGCACTTCGCCCAGATGGAACAGGGAACGCCGGGCACTTTCCCGGACGGTGGCCAGGACCAGGCCCACCCGGGGGGCCGACACGACCTCGACGGTTCCCTGACCCCGGACAGCGTCGGCCAGGTCCCGTCGTAACGACCGGTCCCCCAGGACCAACACCCTCGTTCTGCGTTTTCGTGTCATCGCCCNCCCTCCCCGGTCTTCCCTGGTATCCTCACCGATCTCCGACGACTTTTCGTCAGAGGCCCGTGGCCGTCGGTGAGAGTTTTATGAGGTTTCGATGAGGAAATCAATCTTCNCCCCGGCCCCGGGGAGAGTCTCGACGATGCCGACGGTGCCCTCAGTCGAGGCGAAGTTGCAGCCAGCTGACGTCGTCGAGCCGGGGGACGGACCCCTGGTGCTTGGTCAGTGCGTCGGTCAGGGCCTGGGGAACGGCTTCGGGGGTGGCGGAGTGCTGGCAGGCGATCCGGATCACCGCCTCTTCGCCAAACTCCTCCCCTTGCTCATCTTCCTGTTCGGTCAAGCCGTCGGTATACAGGCACAGCAGATCGCCCTGTTGGAGCTTCAGACGGTACACCTGGGGCTTGAGGTCCAGGTCGATTCCCAGGGGCAAGTTCATCCCCGAAGCCCCCGAAGGGCCCGAAAACCGCAACGGCCGCCCTCGCCCCCCCCGGACCAGCCAGCTGTGGCCGTGGCCCATGTCGGCCAGGGNGACTTCCCGGGTGGCCGGGTCCAACAGCAGGAACACTCCGGTCAGGTACTTCTCGAGGTGGAAGGTCCGGATCAAGGCCTCGTTCACCTGGGCCAAGAGTCGCTTCAGGCCCTTGCGGTAATCGTAGAACTGCAACACCCCCCAGAGCAACGAGGTGAGGACCGAGGCGGCCACGCCCTTGCCGGACACGTCCCCGAGGGCCAGGAACACCCGACCGTCGGGGAGGGGCATCACGTGGTAGAAGTCGCCCCCGAGACCCTTGGCCGACTGACTGAAGGCTTCGAGGGACCAGCCCTCTCCCCGTTCCGAGAGCCGGCCTTTGACCAACCGTTCCTGCAACTGACCGGCCAGGTGGATGTCCTCCTGGGTGATCTTGGAAAGGTAGGCGAGGAGGTCCTTCGACGAGAACAGGCCCCGGAATTTCTTGTCACTGTCGACGAGCAAGTAATAATGGAGGATCGACTTATCCATGGATTCTTGCAAGCGTTCGGCGGCCTGGAAGAGGTTGGCATTCATATCAAAGGCTTCGACGGTCTCGACCACGTCGGCCACGGGCTTGCGGCTGAGGACGTCCCGGCCGAAGGGCTTGCCCAAGAGGTTGAACAGGTGAACCCGGGTCACGATGCCCAGGGCCCGGCCTTCGGAGTCGCAGACCCCCAGGGCCATCCGATCGCCCTTGGCTTGGAACAGTTCTGCTAGGTCGGTGATCTTGTCGTCGGCCGAAACAAACTCAAAGGTTTCGGCCACGCGCAACAGCGACGAGCCATAAACGCGTTCGGGGCGAACGCTGGCCACCTTGGCACCGGGCCGGGGACCAAAGGAGGGAAGGCCGAGGCTTTCGGCTTCCGGGGGATCGGAAATGACGGGCATGATTTTGCCTCCGGTGTCACTTTCCCGGGAATGAGTTAGAGTTTAGTGAAATGCTCGGTCGCTAACACAACTCTCACGAAAGTCTCATGGATGCCGCCCAGGATGCCTCCTCGTTGGGAGGGAACATGGAAATAACCTATCGCCCCGGGAACGCTCAGGACCAAATTGTGGTCGTTCCGTCGGGCGACATCGACCTCTACGCTTCGGTAGCCTTTTGCAACGCCGTGATCGCCAAACTCGAGGGCGGTGCTAAGCGGATGGTTTTGGATTTTGAGGCGGTGCGGTACCTGGATAGTTCGGGGGTCGGAGCCCTGATCCGACTTCTGCAGAAAGCGAAGACGTTGGGGGGGGNGATTCGGGTCTCCAACCTTTCGGGAACCCCTCGGAAGGTCCTCGAAATGAGCAATATCATCAGCCTGCTGAAGGTGTCTCCGGACGTAGCCACGGCGTTGAAGGCCTGGAGTTAACCTTGAAGCCGATTCTGATCATTCGAAAACTCATTGTGGACGACAGGAACGAACTGTTCGATGCCCAGGGCATGAAGTACGTCGAGTACCCCAGTGATCTTTCCAAGGTGAGGCAGTACGCCACCGACGTCCTCCGGGGATGCCCGGAAGAGTTCCTCGAGGAAAACCTCCTCGAACAGCAACTTTCCGAGCTCATCAAGAACGGAATCAAGCATGGCAACGGGGCCGATCCGGCCAAGGTGGTTCGGATTTGGTACGACCTGCGGAAACGGGCCCGGTTCATCGTCGAGGACGAGGGTCCGGGGTTCACCACCCTGGATGACTGGAATGAGTTCTTTCGCCAGCGCCAGACGGCGCTCTGGGAGGAGGACTTCGACACCTTCTTGAACTTGGCCAGTTGGCGGGGCCCCCACAGTGACGAGAGCGACGGAGGCAATAGCCTCATCGCGGCCCTCGAGTACTGGAACGGCGGGATGATTTACAACGGCAAGAAGAACAAAGTCGGGGTGGTCCGTTGGTTCAGTAGGTAGTCCTACCGGACTTACGGGGCGGTGTAGATGGGGTCGAGGAGGTCGAACAGTCTCTCCTCGGCCACGTGCCGCTCGAGCTTTTGCCACTTGTGACGACAGTGGGGACAATACTGGGCGTGGCCGTTTTCAAAGGCCGTCCGGCGGACGACGTCGAACTCGAGGCCGTGCCCGCACTGGGGGCAGTACCGGGGCAGTTCGTCGAAGAGACTTTTCATCCCAGAGCCTTCCACTGGTCGACGATGGTCCTCACGATGTCCCCCGTAGGCAAGGTAGCGTCGACCACGAGGTGGGCAAAGCTCCAGTTGTCGTTGTCGATGCCGTAGAGGTGCTGGTAGCGCCGGTGGTCCAGGTCATCCCGGGTCCGGGTGTGGTCCAAGGCTTCGTCGAAGGTGCGGAACNCCCCTCGCTCCTTTTCTCGCTGGAAGATCCTCTGGGCTCGGACCTCCAGGGGGGCGTCGAGGTACACCTTCAACCGGGCTTCTTTCCACACCCAAATGGCGAGCCGGGACGCCAGGACGCTGGGATGGGCGTTGGCCCGCTCGACTTGACGGTGGTCGACGAGCTTGTCCCAGCGATCGTCGGTCTCGGCCAGCTTGCGCAATTGCTCGAACTCGAGGCCTTCGTCGGTGGCCAGGGTTCGGAACGTGTAATTGACGAGGATGAGGCCCAGCTGGTGGGCGAGTTCGGCGCTGGTGGTGGTGTTGCCACAACCGCTCTTCCCTGAAACGGCGATCCCTGTGATGTTATTCGACATTGCGCAACTGCTCCCGGATATTTTCCAACGCATCCTTCATGGCCACCNCCCGCTGTTGGACATCGGCGAACGTCGTCTTCGACCCAATGGTGTTGATCTCCCGGCCCAATTCCTGGCAGAGGAAGTCCAATCTTTTACCCACGGGGCCAGGGTCGGTCAAGAGTTCCCGGAAGGTCTTTTCGTGGGATTCCAGCCGGACCAGCTCTTCGTTGATGCCGTACCGGACCAGGAGCAGGGCGGTCTCGGCGAGGATTCGGTTCTCATCGACGTCCGAGGCAAGTTCCCGGAATTTCCGGGCCAAGGTCTCCCGGAACGAGGTCTCCATCCCCGCCGACCGGGAGGCGATGAACACCCGGCCGTCGGCCAGGACCCCGAGCTGCCGAAGGATATCGGCCTCGAGGCGCACCCCTTCGGCTTGCCGGGCGGCCTGAAACTCCCCCAGCAGCGTCTTCACCAATCCCTCGGCCGCAGTCCTCAGGGCGACGGGGTCGTACTCTCGGCTCGACCCGAGGACCCCGGGGAAGCTGGCCAGGAGGGCCAGGGTGCCGGGTCCGGGGATGCCGGTGACCCGTTCGAGGGTCTGCAAGGCCTTCTGGTACTGGAGGGCCAGGGCCTCGTTCACCTCGAGGGACGGCACTTCGGAGGCATCCTTCAACCGGACGGTGACCTCGACCCGACCCCGGGCGATGGCCCCGGCCAGGGTCTCCCGAAGCCCGGGCTCCCAGGGGGCCAACGGGGGCGGCAAGCCGATGACGAGGTCGAGGTAGCGGTTGTTGTAGCTCTTGACCTCGGCGGTGATCCTGACCGGCCCCGCGCTCACTTCGCCAAAGGCAAAGCCTGTCATGCTAACCATTTAGACCACCCCCTGACCCCGGGAGGCCAGGTAGGCTTTCCCGACCTTCCAGTTATCCCCGGCGCCCATGGTGACCAACACGTCTCCGGGCTTCAAGGTTTCGACGTAATAGGGGACGGCGTCGAGGACCTCGTCAAAGTAGCGCACCTGGGGATGGACCGCCGCCGTTGCGTGGTACAGGGTTCGGCCATCGATGCCCAGGGTGTCGGTCTCCCGGGCCGACGAGTAAATCTTGTGGAGGACCACTTCGTCGGCGGCGGAAAACGCCCCGGCGAACTCGGCCAGGAGAGCCTTGGTCCGGCTATAGGTGTGGCTCATGAAATCGACGACCAGCCGGCGTCCGGGGAAGAACTCTTTGAGGCCCCTCAGCGTCAGGTCGATGGCCGTGGGGTGATGCCCGTAGTCGTCCATGACCAGGACTCCCTGGGCCTCGCCGACAATTTGACTGCGGCGGCGGGACCCCCGGAACCCGGCGAGGGCCTGGGCAACCCTGGCCCCGGCGGCGGAATCCACCGGGTGCCCGGCCAGGGTGAAGACCAAGGCGCAGGCCCCCGCAGCGTTGAGCACATTGTGGGTCCCGGGGATGGCCAGGGAGAACTCGGTGGCCAAGCCCTCCAGGCGGAATTGGGACTTCCCCGGGGAGAACCGCCGGTCGACGACCCGGAACGGCCCCTCGGCCTGGAGACCGTAGGGGACGAACCGAAGGTCGGGCCGGGCGTGGCGGACGGCCGAAGCCAGGGCCAGGGCCCCGGCCTCGTCGGCGCAGTAGACGAACAGTCCCCCGGGGGGAAGTTTGACCGCGTACTCATAGAACGCCCGGAAGATGTCGTCGTAGTCCCGGAAATAGTCGGTGTGATCGAGCTCCACGCTGGTGACCAAGATGGCGGTGGGGTGGAAAAACAGAAAGTGACGCTTGTATTCGCAGGTTTCGGCGATGAGCATGCGGTCCCCGAGGTGGAGGGTGGCCCGGTCACCGAAATCGGGGACCAACGACCCGGCCAAGACCGAAGCCGGCAGGTTCAGCGCCCGGGCCACGACCCCCGCCAGGGCCGTGGTCGTCGTCTTGCCATGGACCCCGGCGATCCCGGCGGCCACCGAGAACCCTTCGCTGAAGGCCCCGAGGGCCGCGGGGTAAACCAGGACGGGAAGGCCCCGGCGGTCCGCCTCGATCAACTCGGGGTTCTGGTCGGTGAAGTAGGCCGCCGAATGGACCACCAGGTCGGGCCGAGGGTCGAGGTGGGCTGGGTCGAAGGTCTCGGTGTACGGAATCCCTGCGGCGTCCAAGATCTCGTCGGTGAAGAATTTCTCGGGAACGTCGCTCCCCCGGACCCGAGCCCCCGAGGCCACCAGGAGTTCGGCCAAGGCGGCCATCCCCGTGCCCTTCACTCCCACCATGTGGACGGACTTGTTCTTCCAGATCGCTGAGGGTTCCATATTCTTTCGAGAATACGGCACCGGGGCCGGGATGGCAAGGTCAGGAAGTTCTGACTAGGATAGGACCCATGGTTCGTTTGCTGTGCACCGGGGCCTGGGTGGCCCTCATTGTCCTGGGGACCTCGTGCTCGTTCGTCCCCAACGCCACCGTTCGGGTGGGAATTCCCGTCCACGATCCGGAGGCCCGGGCCCTGTGGGCCACCGTATCGGGGGNCGACGTGGTGACCCCCGACGCCTTCCCTCCCCCGGATTTAGTTTGGTTCGAAGGCTCCTTTGAGTCACCGGCGTTCGACGAGGAGGCCCTGGGTTTCAACGCCGAAGTCGAGGCCGAGGCCCGGGCGGCCGGGTTGGCCCCCGGGTGGGTCAACGACACCAGTGACCGGATCCTCCCGGTTCTGTGGTCCCCGTGGGCCTGGTGGGTCACCCCCGACCGCCCGACGCCACCCTCACCAGGACACCCCTTGATTCCCTGGGCCCAGGGGGAGAACCTCGCCGCCCTGGCGGTGGTGACGAGCCGGTCCCAAGGCCCTGTCCTGGGGCAGGATGCGGCTTCGGCCGTCTGGGCCCTCTGGGGGAAGCCCCCCCGGGACGAGGGAACCGCTCTGACCAACGACCAAGCCCTGGAGGTCTGGGCCCGGGGCGGTCATGACCGGGTGTGGCTCGACTGGGCCACGGTGTCCACCCATCCCGGGGCAAACCTCGTCCCCGAGGAAGCCCCCCTGGTCCCCGTCCGGGTCCGGGGTCTGTGGTGGAACGCCCGGGGGTGGAACCGGGACCGGGTCCTGGGGCTGTTGAAGCAGGTGTGGTCTGCCCCGGTCCAGACCGCTTGGTCCCGGGGCTCCCGGTGGTTGCCCGTCAACACCAGGGTGCCCCTGGGGCCCGGGGCCACCCGGGTCGAGGCCCTCGGGACCCGGGCCCAGGGGTTCCTTCCCGTTCAGACCCCGGCGAACGAATAGAGCAACTGCAGGATGGGGTCGGGCTCGGCCACGATCCGGGACAGGGTCCACCCCTGGAGGTAGATGGGGTTGAACCCGGGAAGATCCTCGGGCCGAACGAGGGATAGGTCCCGGAACCCCATGGACCAATCCCCGAACCGGCGGTCGAACGAGGTTCCCTCCCGGATGACCGTCCAATCCCGGTGCCGGGGGTCCCGGGTGATCCGCAGGTACAGGTCCTGGACCACGGCCCGGGGGCCTTCGAGGAACTGCACAAAGGTGCCGGATTGTCCCCCGTCCCCGGGGGAGTAGAGCAAGAGCCCGGTGACCCCCAAGGGGTGGTTCGAGGCCCGGGATCTGGTCAGAAGGTCGAGCAACTCTTCCTGGGGGACGACCCGGGTGGCGGTGCTCGCATAGATGAGAAAGTACGGTGAGGTCACAACGTCCATGGGTCCATCATCGGACGGAGGGGGACGAACCGTCTACCCCGGGGGGTCAGGGGAGGAGTTGGAAGCCGTCGATCAGCCCCTGGACCCTGTGGACTTGGCGATCGAGGTTCTCGGCGGACGAGGCGGTCTCCTCGCTGGTGGCGGCGTTGCGCTGGGTGAGTTCGTCCACCGAAGCCAGGGCCGCGATGATCTGTTTCAGGTCCTCGGCCTGGGATTCGCTGGCCCCCGCCATATCGCCGATTAGACCGGCCACCTCTTCGGCGCCGCCGGCGATGTCCGCCAGGCTTTGGGCCGCACTCTGGACCACCCGGGACCCTTCCACCGTGTCGTCGATGGTCTTGACCACCGTTCCGATGTTCGCGCTCGACGCCTCGATCGCTTCCATGGCCCCGACCAAGGCTGTCATGCTGGCGTTCCCGGCCCGGGCCGATTCCAGGGCTTTCTGGGACAGGGTGCGACCATTTTGGGCGTGGAGGGAGTTTTCTTGGGTCCGGTCCCCCAACTGCTGGGCCGTGGCTGTAATTTCGGCCAGCCCCGAGGCTTGGTCGGCGGACGTCTTCGACAGGGAGTCACTTGCCTGGCGCACCTGACTCGCTCCCCCGGCCACTTCGTCCATGGCCTGGCGCACCTCGGCCAGGGTGGTGTTCATTTGGGCCACCAAGGTTCGCAGGGACCGGGCCAACCTGTCCTGATCCGAAAGAACCCGGACCTCGACCCGAAAGTCACCCTGGGCCATCCGGTCGATCTGCTGGGCCTTCTCGGTCAAGGCCGCCACCATGGTTTCGAGGCTCTTCTTGACCCCGGTGGTCGTCCTTTGGCTCCCTTGAAAGCCCTCCAGGTCTCCCAGGGCAACCCGGTCCACCAGGGCTTTCAGGTCCTCGGGCTCGGCCCCCAGGGTGCGCTTCATTCCCCCCATGGCCCCCAGGATGGCCAGGGCCCCCAGGACTAGGGCGGCCAGACCGAGCCAGAGGGTTTGCCCCAGGATCTGGGTCACGGAGTCGAGGTCCTTCTGGATGTCGACCTTGACCCCCATGACGTACCCCACGGTCCCTTGGTGATGGAGGGGTGCGGTGACGTCGATGTAGCCTTTGCCGTCCTCGGACCCAAACAGGACCACGGGCTCGTTGGTCTTCGCCGCCTCGACGTCTTCGAGGTCGGCGGCCTTGCCCAGTTGGTCGCCGTCGCTGCTGGCCACCACCGAAGGCTGGTCCGACACCCGGTACACGTTGATCTCCCGGACCTCGGGAAGGCCGGATTGGATGTCGTGAATGTTCTGCAGGTACACGGGGTTCGTCTTGCCCTCCTCCTTTTCAAACCCCGGGCCCATTTGCGCTTCGAAGGTGTGGACGAGCAGGAAGGCCTTTTCACGAATGTCGTCGATGAACACATCGTGGGCCCGCCAGGCGACGTACGACAAGCAGCCTCCTACCGCGATGAAAATGCTGACGACCATCAAACTGGTGACTTTCCGGGTGGTTTTCATCCCAATTCCCCTTTAATTAGTCTTTTTGTAAGGTTAAGTCTCAGGAGTCGGGATTGCCACTGTTTCGACGGACCGAGGATCTCTCCCCCACCGCATGGACACGGACCCCCCAGGAATCGTAAAATCGACCGATGCAGAAACGACGCTTGGTGACTTCCGCCCTTCCGTACGTCAACAACATTCCCCACCTCGGGAACCTGATCCAGGTCCTGTCGGCCGATGTGTTTAGCCGCTACTGTCGGCAGGCGGGGNTTGAGACCCTGTACATCTGCGGCACCGACGAATACGGCACCGCCACCGAGACCAGGGCCCTTGAAGAGGGGATCACTCCCCAGGAACTGTGCGATCGGTTCCACGTGATCCACCGGGACATCTACCAGTGGTTTGGGATCGCCTTCGACAAGTTTGGCCGGACCAGCACCCCCGAACAGACCGAAATCACCCAGCAGATGTTCCTCGACTTGGACGCCCACGGGTTCATCGTCGAGCAAACCATTGAACAACTCTTCCTCCCCAGCAAGCAGATGTTTCTGGCCGACCGGTACGTCCGGGGGGTGTGTCCCAAGTGCGGGTACAAAGAGGCCCGGGGGGACCAGTGCGAAAGCTGTGGCTCTCTCCTGGAGCCCACCGAACTCATCGAGCCCTGGACGCCCTTGGCCCCGGGGGAGAAGTTGGTCATCCAACCGACGAAACACTTGTACATCGACCTGCCCAAGCTCAAGGACAGGCTGGAGGCGTGGATTGCCGAGGCCAGCGACCGGGGCCACTGGGCCCGGAACGCCGTCAAGATGACCGAGGCCTGGATCCGGGACGGGCTGAAGCCCCGGGCCATCACCCGGGACCTCAAGTGGGGCATCCCCGTCCCGAAAGATGGCTACCGGAACAAGGTGTTTTACGTGTGGTTCGACGCCCCCATCGGGTACATTTCGATGACGGCCGCCCTGAAGCCCGACAGTTGGAAGACCTGGTGGCAGAACCCCGACCAGGTGGAGCTGTACCAGTTCATCGGCAAGGACAACATCCCGTTCCACACCGTGGTGTTCCCGTCGAGCCTGCTGGGGTCCGGGCGCCCGTGGACCATGCTCCACACCATGAGTTCCAGCGAATACCTCAACTACGAGGCCGGAAAGTTCAGCAAGAGTGCGGGCACCGGAGTGTTCGGCAACGACGTGATGGACACCGGCATCCCTGCCGACGTGTGGCGCTTTTACCTGTTCTACAACCGGCCCGAAAAGAACGACACCTTGTTCGCCTGGAAGGAATTCCAAGAGAGGGTGAACAGCGACCTGATTGGGAACCTGGCCAACTTGGTCAACCGCACCCTGACCTTCAGCCGGAAGAACTTTGGCCCGGCCGTCCCCGAGGGCGCCGAGGATACCGGGTTCTGGGACGCCATCCGGGCCGGGGAGCTGAGCATCCGGGGCCACTTTGAGCGGGCCGAGTTGCGGGATGCCCTGAAGGAAACCCTCGACCTGGCCGACCTAGGGAACAAGAAGTTTCAGGATGCGGAGCCCTGGAAGCTCATCAAGACCGACCCCGCCGCCGCCGGCGCCCTGCTGCGGAACCTGGTGTTCCTGGTCCGGGACCTGGGGCTGCTCATAGAGCCCTTCTTGCCCACCACCGCGGCCCGGATCCGAGCCTTTGTGGGCACCCCCTCGGACTCCTGGGCCCAGCTCGGAACGACCGCTGGAACCCTCACCGTCGGTGAGGNCGACATCCTGTTCAAGAAACTCGAAGACGCCGACATCGCGGGCTGGCAAGCCCGGTTTGCCGGATCCCAGAAGGACCGTATGGAACACCCCGAACCCGCCCAAGCTCCCCCTCCCCCCCCGGCACCCGCTGCCGCTCCCGTGGACCCCGTGACCTCGTTCCGGGACAAGATCGACCTGCGGGTCGCCAAGA